>JAEEGF012340265.1_pt1 | contig 28305 bp, 23 predicted proteins | sample 9134171 | NCBI WGS metagenome assembly JAEEGF01 (sample SAMN16246542, study PRJNA631951) | gut metagenome | biome: gut microbiome; feature: rumen; material: AP-attached | host: Bos | place: Iran: Karaj | collected 2018-10 | reverse complement strand
CGATCACCGTCATACCCAGGAAAGCCGCGGAGAGTCCGAGTCCCGTTTTCGCGTCTTTTCTTGCTTTTGCGATGTCTTCGGCCGTCGTAATATAGAATTCGAATCCGCAGTTATCGCATTTTGCAGGATGTTTGTAAATGCCGTTTTCCTCCCAATAGCCCAGCTTCATGCTGCTCTTCGGCAGAATATCTATGTTGCGGCTGTTGCAGCCAGGGCACATCTTCTCTCCCGCATACAATTTATCTGCCGAACGGGCAAAGCGTACTGCCCTGATCAGCAGATATAATGCCGCCGCGGGAAGCAGAATTACCAGTGACGTAAAACCTGCAAAAACAGCTGTCGCGACTGCTGCAATTATTATCAGTGAAACAATTATCTTCATCAGATCATTTTTCTTCAATACCTTTGACATAGCTGCTTCCGCCCATTGCAGCAAACAGGGCATCTCTAAACGCGTCGCGGTCGGCAGATGAGACCGAAGCCAGTTTTTCAAACATGGGTGAAAAATGCCAGCGCAGGATATCCCTGGAATAGTCTGCATAGAGCTCTCTTCCGAGAGGCAGAACTGTTACCAGGATCTCTTTTCTGCTGCCGGGTCTGCTGACCTTATCCACAAGCCCTTTTTTCTGAAGACGCGAAACTATCTTGGAGAAATTGGACCGGGTGATGCCTAGCCTTGAGGCAATACATGACATGTTCTGGCGCTGATCCTCGCTCTCAAGGAGATACTCCAGAACCTGGATCTGTGAATAGGAATACTTTATGCCATCGTATTCCATCTTCTCGGTCTTGTAGACAGCGGCATATATATTGCAATAGTGGATCAGAGCTTCTACGAGTTCTCTGTATTCACCCATCCATTCAAGCGTCATGGGTCCACCTCCTTATTTGAAATATTTTATCAGAATCAGAAACCTCTTACAAGACAAAAACTTTTCCGTATCCTATTGATAATAGAACGGAAAAGGGTTATACTGATTATAATGTTTCCAATGGAAACAAACTGTAATTTATTAAAGGGAGGAAGTTAATGAAAATCAGCAAGAAAAATCTGAAAGTGCTGTGTATAGCCCTGTGCCTGATCCTGCTCGGCAGCATCATGGCCTCTGTTTTCAGCAGCACAAACGGTGTCAAAGTAAAAAAGATCAAATTTGATACCGACAACGGTTATCTCAGCGGGCTCCTCTACATGCCGAAGGACGCCTCGGCATCAAATCCCAAACCCACGGTTATCGTAACACACGGCTATCTGAACTCGGCGGAAATGCAGGATGCCAACGCCATAGAGCTGAGCCGCCGCGGATATGTCGTCCTGGCACTGGACCAGTATGACCATGGCCACTCAGATTTTGACAACTCAAAATACAGCGACACGTCCTTCTTCGGCATCTGGCTTCCCTTCTGGGTGAACTCCATGCACGACGCTGTCGCCTATATGTATGAGCAGCCTTTCGTGCTCAAGGACGAAGCGGGCAACGGAATCATCGGCGTCACCGGCCACTCCATGGGCGGATTCGGAAGCACGATGGCCCTTGCTATGGACGAACAGGAATTCATGGCAACCGGTATACGCAAGATATACTGCGGACTTACCGAAGGGTCCGACTTTTTGTATACAGGTCTCGTGGGTGTCGATGCCGCAACGGCTGACGCACTTGGCGGCGGAAGGACCATGGGCAAAGTTGCTGCACAGTTCGACGAATTCTTCTTCAATGATCCGGCGGAGACAGGCGGGACTGTCCGCCACAAGGACTATGTCTCGACTCCGGACGGAATGACATTCCTCCAGCAGACAGCTGCTGCTCAGGCCAACACCTGGTATGATACTTCAGACGGCGGCCGCCGTATCATTTACGAACCGGCCCAGACCCACCCCTGGAACCACTTCTCAAAAACGACTACAGCCTATGCCTTAAGCTTCTACACCGAGGCCTTCAAAGATTATCAGGACGGCATTCGCAGCATCGATCCGGCTAAACAGGTATGGCAGTGGAAAGAATTCTTTGAATGCGTGGCCCTTGTCGGCTTCATCATGCTGATAATTGGCATCGCCTCCACACTTATCGAACTGCCCTTCTTCAGCAAAGCCAATACAGGCCCACTCGAAGTCCAGCCTTCTCCGACAGGCGGCAAGAAGGTCGCTGTGATCATAATAGACATCCTCGCCATTCTGCTGCCCGGCCTCTTCTTCACTCCTATTATGGACGGCGGGGCAGGCAGCCCGATCGTCAACATTCTCTTCTATTGCGGCATAGTCGCGGCAATAGGCGGATGTGCGGCATTCGTTCTCGGCCTTGTTAAGAAGAGCGGGAAGCAGCTCCCGATCGGCGGATGCATTCTTCTCATAGCCGGTGTTCTTCTGGCTGTCGTCGCCAAAACTCCGATGTATCAGAACAATGCTGTCTTTACAGCTCCCGGAGTAAACAGTATCGCTTACTGGACCATCGCCTGCACCCTGATAGCGCTTGTTATTATGAGTGCCGTTTATGTATGCATCAAGTCGCGCGACGGCGCAGTCCTTGCAAACTACGGCGTGGTTCTCAAACCCATGGCGATCCTGGCCGGTATCTGCACTGCGATCGTTACGATCATTCTGGCCTATATAGTACTCTTCCTCATGGATGCGATCTTCAAGGCGGACTTCCGTATCTGGACCTTTGCTTTCAAGACCTTCGATGCCAATATTATCCCTGCCATATTGCGCTACCTGCCCACCTTCCTCTTCTTCTATCTGGTTTCTACGGCATCCATTACCGTAAACACCAATACCGAGAAGACACAGGGCTTCAAGGGCTATCTCCTGGCTATCGCGCTCAACGCAGGCGGAGCAATTCTCTGGCTTGCTCGCCAGTACATAACCCTCTTCAGCACAGGAGTTGCTGCTCATCCCGAGTCGGCGCTCTCCGGCATAGTTCTGGTAGCTATGGCAGTCACTCTGACGATTGCCGCGATCATCTCCCGCAATCTCTACAAGAAAACGGGCAACATCTGGACCGCTGCATGCCTCAACGGAATTCTGATGACGACCATGACCATTGCGAACACAATGGTGGCATTCAAGTAAGATTTCCCGAAAGATACAGCAATGGCAGTCCGAATGGACTGCCATTGTTTTATTGTTTCTGTTGATTCTTTCGGGCTTCTTCTTCCATCTTGGCGTAAAATTCAGGCATATCACGCTTGAGCCTCACAAAATGTCCGGATTTATCCAGAAAACAGTGCTCGGATTCGGCAGCACAGACAAGTTGTCCGGTCTCTGCATTTGTCATCTCATATCTTATGGAGACCACGATTCCGTTAAAAGAGCCGACGGAGACACCGATTTCTATATTATCGCCGAAGGTGCTGGGATGCTTGTATTCACATCTGACGGATCTGACAGGAGAATATACATCGTGAGCTTCCATTTCCGCATACGGAAAACCGAGCTTGTCCATATAATCCACCCGGGCTTCTTCCATCCAGCGGATATAATTGGAGTGGTGGGTTATCCCCATCATATCTGTTTCATAATACTGTACCGTGTGTCTGTATGCAGTCATCTCTTACGCTTCCGTCCTTTAGCTCTGTTTTTTGAATTCTACCATACTCCGGCAGATAAAAAAAGAACTCCGATCGCTTCGGAGCTCTGTTTCATAATAATTCTTTTATGCCTCTTCCGTTTTCTCGTCGTGAGCAAGCTTTAACCCCCTGACTGCAAGCCCCGCATATGCGCCGAGCGACAGGACCAGAAAGTTCGTTATGATCGAAGTGACACCGGCAGGTTCAAACAGAAACATGACCAGGGCTCCGAAAAGTCCTGCTCCCAATGCTTCAAGTATAAGTTTTGCCTTCTTGTTCATTCCGACTATCTCCTTATCCGTTTTTTCTTTGTTTTACGGGTATATGATAGCATGCCCTGTGTCACAGCAATGTCACAGTATTCCCGGAGGATCCATGATCACAAACAAAACGGATCGCCGCATTTTGCAGCAATCCGTTCTTATCCTGCATCATGTTTCAGACTATCTTCCGCGTAAAACTTCACTCCATTATTTTATACGGTCTGAAGTCCAGATAGTCTCCGGAGACCAGCTGATATCTTACTCCTCGTACATTGCCCGAGAGGCTGTCTCCGAAGCGCTCTTTGCCGTGAGCGTGGGAATATATGACCGTCTCGGCGCCGTATTCCTCGGCGATCTCCGTAAAGGGGCTGCTGTCGATCTGCGTAACGCAGGATGCTCTGTTTTTGAGTTCCCTTGGCAGCTTCTTCAGATTAATGACGAGATTGTGCCCGTTGTTGTCACCGTTTCTTTTCGACAGAAGCGCTCTCTCGTCCCGCCTTATCACGGCTTCCTCCTTCCTCGACATGCCCAGCGCCCTGCAGAGCTCCGGCGTCGGAGGCCAGAGGGGAGATGTCGGAGGATAGTGAAGGAACATGATGAAATTGCCGAGGCCTGCTGACACGGCGGAATAAAACGACCTTCTCAGCCTTGCTGCCTCGCGCTCCTCGAGCTTCATGCAGTGCTCCAGGGAATCCAGATTCTCGAAGCAGTAGCCCTTGGTTCCGACCAGGGCGTATTTTTTGCTCTTCGATTCGTATACCGCATGGTTGTCCTGCAGGAAGAACAGCGAGCCCGTATATTTTTCGTTCAGCTTTGAAGTCTTCTTCGCGTCCCAGAACATGTCGTGATTGCCTCTTAGCATTATCTTGCGACCTGGAAGTGCAAGGAGGAAATCTATGTCTGGCCTGAGCTGCTCCTCAGTCTTTCCGTGGCTGAAATCCCCGGTCAGAACTATGGTATCGTCCTCGCTGACAGTGCTTATCCAGTTGTTTCTTATCCTCTCCTCATGATCTCTCCAGACGCCTTTTTTGAGATTAGCCGGTCTCTCCGGGCAGCCGAAAGAGAGATGAAGATCGCCCAGCGCGTATAAAGCCATGTTTTCTCCTATTTATGCCTTGTGACCATGAAGCGCGAAAGCTTTACGTTCTCCCATTTCCCGATGCCCGCTTTCTGTTTCGCTATCGAGATCTGCTGCGAAACCGTATCCACTCCGTCGAGATCCGGAAGCAGCAGGCCCCTTCTTCCGCCCTTCGTCACTATGACACCGTATTTCTTCGGATCGAGTTCTGACTCGGACCCGATATCCTCCGGCTCGGAGAGCACGTCTACGCTGTACTCGAGCGTCTTGAGTTCATCTTCCCTCACGGGGCTGAAGCGCGGGTCGTGCATAGCTGCGGAGATCGCATTTCTGATTATTTCCTCACCCGTGCAGACAGTCACGGGAAGAATGGTCCCTATGCAGCCTCTGAGCCTTCCAAATTCATGCAGCGAGACGAAAACTCCGGCTTTTGTGTCCCTCATCGCGGAAGGAGCATCCTCCGGAAGCACCATCGGAGTCCTGTATCTGTAATAGTACTCAAGCGAGGTCCGGGCGAGCTTCACATACTCGTCCTCTGCCTCCCTCTGCCCGGAGATCTTGTTATCGAGCTTTTTGTCATAGACCTCCAGAAAGCGCCTGCCGGGATCCTCCGAGACAGGCAGGTAAGTGCAGATGCCGTAACCGACGCCCGTGACACCCTCGTGAGAGAGCTTATGCGCTTCCACTGCTTTCCCGTCAAGGGCTCCCGCCAACATCACGAAGCTCCTGTGTCCGCACTCGGCCGCTTTGTCGCAGAAGGCCTCGTCAAAGTCGAAAAGCTCGCCGAAGGCTGCCCTTCCCATGACGTCCATTATCCTTTCGTCATAGACGGGGCCTTCTTCGGCAAACCCGTAAGGCCCGTAGCTCTGAAGCTTGTGCGAGAGATCGCCGCTTCCTATGAAAGCTGCCCTGCGGCCCAGGGAATCGCAGGCTTCTGCGATCAGCATGCCCAGTCTGTAATGCTCGCGCAGAGGGAGTCCGGAGAGCCCTATTCTGACGATCTTCGGCAGCCTTTCTCCGAAAGCCTCCCTGAGGAAATAAAGCGGGACCATTGTGCCGTGATCGAGATAAGGATCGCGCTCACCTGCAGTACCTGCGGGTATTCCCGCCTTTCCTGCAGAGGCACTTATCGCCTCTGCCAGCTCGGAATCGTACCTGACAGCGAAGGCGGTATTAGGGGCTCTGAACTGAGAGAAACTGCCTCTCGCCCCGTTGCCCGGGGATATGTGGAACCAGTCCGAATACATCACGGAATGCGGGCTGGATATTATAATCGTTTCGGGCCTGAGCTCGGCTATGAAAGCGGCGGCCTCCCTGTACGCCTTTGAGGTTGCCTCTATCTGCTTTTCCCCGCCTTTGCCGACTTCGGGCACTATGAGCGGGGGGTGCGGTACCATTATTGCTCCGACAACAGCCATCTCTCTGCTCCTTTCAGCAGTTTCCGGTATATACGTTTTTAAGATACTTCCGCGCCTCATCGGCCAGCGCATAGACGAGTGACACCCTTGTCGCCGCTCTGTCCGCCATCAGATGGCGCGGAAAGAATCTGGTCACATGCAGCGTGATCTCCGGATCGACGGAGGCAATCCACTGTGCTTCTTCTCTCATATCCTCAAATGAGTCATTCTCACCCGGAATAATCAGTGTCGTCAATTCGACGTGGCACTTTCTGTCCGCCTCGATTATATTTCTCTTAACAGTCTCCAGGCTTCCGGAGACCATACGGTAAAAGCTGTCGGAGAATCCTTTCAGATCTATGTTCAGTGCGTCCGTATACGGCAGGAGCAGTTCCCAAATCTCCGGAGAAGCGCAGCCATTGGTGACCAGAACCGTTTTGAGTCCTTTTTCTTTGGCGAGCTTTTCCGTATCCAGAACATATTCATACCCGATCGTCGGTTCGTTGTATGTAAAGGCAATTCCTATGTTTCCGTAAGACTTCAGGCCATCTGCCCTTCTTACGAGCTCTTCGGGGCTTATCTCCCTGTACACCGTCTCGTCCGGCCCTGTCCATGCTATTTCATAGTTCTGGCAGAACGGGCAGCGGAAATTGCAGCCGTAACTCCCGACGGACAAAATCTTCGAACCGGGATAAAAGTTTTCGAGAGGCTTTTTCTCTATCGGGTCGAGTGCGATCGCCGTAATGCGGCCGTAGTTTTCTGAGACGGAGACTCCGTCCCTGCATATCCTTGCCCTGCAAAGCCCGCGTATGCCTTCCTTAAGCCGGCATCTGTGCGGACATACATTACAGACGGCTTCAGTTTCCATATGCCCATCTCCTTTTCATTCTTTATATGATTATACAACCTGCAGTGCCTTTTGGGTAGTTTTCAAAGTCTCTTTTTAATCAGGATTATCAACTTATAAAAAGAACCCTAATTTCTCAGGGTTCTTTTTCTTTCTTTCAGTAACAATTCAGCGAACTATGCGGGGGTAGATCGTTAATATCTGGCCGGCGTAGATGAGGTCGGGATTCTTGATCCCGTTTACTGTCGCGATCTTATTGACCGTTACTCCGAACCTTAAAGCCATATTTCCGAGGAAGTCTTATGGTCCGTTCCGGTTTTCAGAACAGAAGGCTTCGGTAGATACTGAAGTTCTCGTTACCGTGTACGACAAAAACGATCTTATTGAGTTTCCCGCCTTGCGCGAGGTAATCAAGGACTGTCTGCACTGCGAGCTTTGCTGCCTCCTCCTTCGGGAAGCGGAACACGCCCGTAGAGATACAGCAGAAGGCGAGGCTTTCTGGTTTGCGAATGTCGTTGAACATATTCTGTTCCTCCTCGGGTATTGCTGACAACAGTATAGGAGAAACACGGGCCGTCCGCAAGTACGCACCTTTTTTTAACTGTCCCTTTTGTATAAAAACGACTGTTACATTATGATATAAATGTAACAGTCAAATTGAAATTTATTTAGGAGTAATCATTGTGAGATCCATGGAGCTTTGGGCACAGCTTTTACGGAGCAGGTTCAGTCGTCCCTGTCATCTATCTCGGCTCTGAACTCCGACGGCTCCGATTTGATATCGTAATACGCGTTGTGTGCAGATTCCCTGATAAAAGTGTTCATGGCGGCAAACGTGCTCCTCGTGCCCCTGTGGGTCTGCCTGTAATTGAGGGCCCTGTCTTCACATATCCCGTACCTCTTTGCCGTTTCGACGGCGTCGATGTTCGCTCCTATGAAGAGAAACTCCCAACCATCCTCTCTCTTTTTCCTTTTGATCATCGCCTTCACTTCAGATGACGAATATTTTCGGCTCGCGTTTTCAAGCCCATCGGTAGTGATCGCGAAGATCGTTTTGACGGGAACATCCTCGGGCCTTATGTACCTGTGCACATACTCTATGTGCTTTATCGCGTCTCCGATACAGTCAATGAGCGCCGTCGAGCCTCCCGCGCAATAATCCCTCTCCGTAAGAGGACTGACCTCACCTATGTCCAGCCTGTCGTGGAGCAGCCTGTGCGACTGGTTGAACAGATAGGTCGTGACGAATTTGTTTCCTTCGGTCTTCTTCTGCTGCTCAAGCATGGAATTGAAACCGCCTATAGTGTCCGATTCCATTCCAGCCATCGATCCGCTTCTGTCGATGATAAATACCAATTCCGCGTTTCTGTTTCTCAGTTCCATAATAATTACCTCCGTTTTTTGATGTGTCTGCAATATACATCAAACGGAGCTTTTATTGGTCAATCGCAGATTGACTTTTTTCATCGCGCAAAACAGCTTGTCATTCTGAGCCTGCGCGGGCGGAAAGAGTTTATGAATTTTTTGTTAATTATTCTGTCTTAAGGTTTTATTTTGCGTTTTTCGTGTGCGTATAGTGAGAGGCAATTTTTAATGAACAAATTAGTTCAAAACACCCCTGAACTTCACGTAAGAAGTAGAGGGATAAACAACCAAAACAAAACCACAATAAACAAAAGGAGAATCACAATGCAGCGCAACCAGTTCACATTTTACAGATCTTATTATGATGCTTTACAGTGCATGAAACCCAAAGAGCGGAACAATGTTCTGAACGCAGTCATCGACTATGCTTTAAACGAGAACACGCCTCAGGAGCTCACACGTAATGAAGAAGCGGTATTTGTTCTTATTAAACCGCATCTGGACTCCGGACGGAATAAAGCGAAGAAACGTCTGATGAATATGCAGACTCCCGGTGGTCGTGACTAGAACAAGAACAAGATTAAGGTTAAGTGTAAGAGTAAGAGTAAGTGTAAGTGTAAGTATAAGTATGAGTAGGAGCACGAGAATATAAAAACAGAGTTTTATATTGTGTGTGTTACGGCACACACGCGAGATAAAAACAATTGAAGATAAAAATTCTCCGGTACCGCCTTTCGGGCACCGGAGATGTAGAACTCTATTCGATTGCGAGGACTCCTGAGATCGGCTCAGATGTCAGATGAGTCAAAAGGCGTGTCAGGCCCAGGGATTTTCCGTTGGATATGGCAGGGTTTTGGGCTGATTATAGCCGATATCCTGCACGCCAAGGAATTTGAAAACCTCGAAGAGGGCCTTGCCGTAGTGGCCGAAGGCAACGGCGCCGTGGTGCGGGAAACGCTTTCCGATCAGCACGTGACGGTAGAAGCGGCCCATCTCGTGTATGGCGAAAACGCCGATGCCGCCGAAGCTCTCTGTTGCCACGGGCAGCACCTCGCCCTCAGCAATATAGGAGCGCAGATTGCCCTCGCTGTCGCACTGGAGGCGGTAGAAAGTGATCTCACCGGGGGCGATGTCTCCCTCCAGGGTGCCGCGTGTAAAATCGGGCTCGCTCCCCTGCGGCTCAAGAAGTCTGTGCTGGATGAGCTGATACTTCACGGCGCGGTCCGCGCACATCTTGCAGGAAGGCGTATTCCCGCAGTGGAAGCCCATGAAGGTATCAGTAAGGGCATAGTCGTACCTGCCTTTGATATTACGCTCCCACATCTGCGCGGGCACCGAATTGTTGATGTCGAGGATCGTTACCGCATCGCCTGAAATGCAGGAGCCGATATATTCAGACAGAGCACCGTAGATGTCGACTTCGCAGCTCACGGGGATGCCGCGGGCGGCGAGACGGGAATTGACGAAACACGGCTCGAAACCGAACTGCTGCGGGAAGGCTGGCCAGCACTTGTCTGCAAAAGCAACGTATTTGCGGGCGCCCTTATGTTCCTCCGCCCAGTCGAGCAGAGTAAGTTCGAACTGCGCCATACGCTCCAGAAGGTCGGGGAAATATCTGCCCTCGCCCATCTCTTTTGCCATATCTGCACAGACCTCAGGAATGCGTTTGTCGCCCGCATGGGCCTTATAGCTCACCAGAAGATCGAGCTCGGAGTTTTCCTCTATTTCTACGCCCAACTCGTACAGACCTTTTATAGGCGCGTTGCAGGCAAAGAAATCCTGAGGACGGGGACCGAAGGTTATGATCTTGAGATTCCTGACACCGATGACCGCGCGGGCGACGGGATAGAATTCCTTTATCATTTTCCCTATCTCCGCGGCGGTACCTACAGGATATTCGGGGATATATCCCTTGAGATGGCGCATACCAAGGTTGTAGGAGCAGTTCAACATGCCGCAGTAAGCGTCTCCCCTGCCGTTGATGAGGTCGCCGTCCCCCTCAGCTGCAGCAACGAACATACAGGGGCCGTCGAAATATTTTGCGATCAGGGTCTCCGGAGTCTCCGGGCCGAAGTTGCCGAGGAATACGACCAGCGCGTTACAGCCGGCTTTCTTCACATCTTCAACGGCCAGGAGCATATCCTTTTCATTTTCTACCGTGACGGGACATTCGTAGATGTTGCCTCCGCAGCTTTCTACAATCGCCTTGCGGCGCTTCACCGAGAGGCCTATGGGAAAGCAGTCACGGCTTACCGCGATAAGTCCGAGTTTCACTTCAGGAATATTGGTCATTTTTTCTTCTCCTTTTTCAGTATTTATCACTTCATCTTACTTTTTTACTTTCCGGGCGGCCGGGTTGCCGGCGGATGTTTTTATATCATTTATATACCTGAGACTGTCCGTAATGTCAACTCCGAAAGAGCTGAATCCACCGTCATGGTAAAGAATTCTTTTATGGTCCCCGTTTTGCCCCGAAGATGTGACCATCTCCGGTACCGCATATCGGGCACCGGAGATGTAAAACTCTATTCACTTGCGAGGACTGTGAAAACCCGGATCTGACGTGTTTCAGATGTTCAGGTAGCCTTCACGGACTCTTACGCCGAAATACTCTGCTGTTATGTGCAGCTGTTCGTCGGTTATCGTGTTCAGACGGGGGAGGTGGGCGATCTTCATATAGATCTCAGCCGCTTTTTCCGCGGTCTCGATGAGTCCGAAAGTCTCGTCGAGGTCCTTGCCCGCGCCGTAGATCCCATGCTGGCTCCAGACCGTGAGCCGCGAAACGAGCATCTTTTCCGCAGTTGCTTCACCTATCTCGTTCGTTCCGCAGAGCATCCAGGGCAGGACGCTGACTCCTTCCGGAAATACAACGACGCACTCGGTGCACATCTGCCAGAGCGTGCGCGTAAACTCTCTCTCGTCCAGTGTGTGGACATAGGTCATGGCCAGAAGGTTCGCGGGATGGCAGTGCATGACGACACGGTTTTTGGGATCGGCCTTCAGTCTCGCAACATGGCTCATCATGTGTGCGGGAAACTCGCTCGTGAACTTTCCTCCGTCCGCAAAGCCCCAGAGCAGCTCCGCCGTCCCGCCTTCATCGGCGATACGGACTATCCCGAGGTTCACGTCGGGCGCGTACTGAACATTTTTGAAGTATTTGCCCGTGCCTGTGACAAGGAAATACTTTCCCTCAAGCTCCGGAGCCTTGAATCCAGTGGGGATGCTGCGAAGGACTGCTGATGTGTCCAGATAGTCCCCGACTTCGCTTTCGTCAAGCAGAAGACTTATATTTCCGCCGTTGCGCTCGTCCCAGCCGTGGGCATACATGTTTGTGGTCGTGCGGATCATTTCGACCATAAAAGGTGCGTTCAGAATATCTTTCATTTCGGATCTCCTCATCTTGTAACAACGTCCACAGGAACGTTGAATATCTTCGCGACCTTGAGAATCGTATCTGTATGTCTGCCAATCGCCGCGGCCATGTGGTGGGTTGGCCCCGCCTCGCTCCAGCGGTTGCAGAACTCCCTGGCACCGATCCCAAAGCGCATACGCATATTGGTGTCGCCGAAGGTGAATATCGGGCCCGGCTCGTTTTCTCCCTCAGCAACGACAAACTTGAAATGCCCGTCCCTGTCCTGGGTGATGCCGAGGAATGTAATGGGTCCGACCGGGGGATAGAACTGAGTAAGATAACCGCCGCCCGTTTTGCCGTGGAAAACAGGCACTATCTTCATCGTGGGTTTCTTAGCCTTCGAAATGTCGGCGTCGCCAGAGCCGCTGTGACCGATTATACAGATGTCCTCATCAAAGTCAATGGAGTACATCTCGCTGAGCTGTCCCGTTCCCGCGATGGTCTTCAAAATGCCCATCGCCATCGCGACCTTGATGTCGCCCTCGACGGCGCAGGCTGTGCCCTGCTTTATGAGCATGGAAAACGCGGGAATGAGCATGCTGTCCAGCTTCCCCGCGATGCCCTGCGCAAATCCGTCGTAGTGGGAGGCCACGAAGCCCAGCTTTTCGTCCTTCACCCACTGCTCGAAGGCCACGACGTATTTCGCCATATCCCAGACCGTTTCAACGTCTGCTCCGCCCTCGATATCGAAGGTATTCAAGATGTCTTCGGCCTTGGCGCGGATGGCGGCCTCGTCTGTTATGTTGTCGGCGATCGCCCACATTTTTTCCCAATCAAACTGCTTTGTGTAGAGCCACATGCGGTGGTAGAGGTTCGTCTCGTCAATGTACAGGTCCATCATTCCGGGATAGGGTCTGCCTATCTGGGCAATATTCGTATCGCGAAAGCGCCTTCTCACCTGAGCAGCCCTGCACCAGTCCTCTATCTCCGCCTGGGCCTTTTCGTCCCCGCCTTCAACGACACCGGTTATAACGGCGTGGCGCTTTCCGGCGCGCTCGAGATCTGCCACCATCTCTCCCACGGCTCCGCAGGCGTAGAGTTCTCCGAGCCATGTAGCGGTATCGGTGTTTTCATAATTCGGAGCTTTCTTTTTCTGAAGGTTTACAAGCACGACAGGAACATCGAGATCTCGGACCGCCGGGAGCATGTTATAGCTAGTAGCATATGTGAGCATCTGGAGTATCACGAGATCGACATCGGCCGCGCGGAATCTGTCTCCCGCCGCCATTGCCATCTCCTTTGTTGTGACGATCCCTCCGTCGACCAGTTCGACCGAACCGGGGATGCGCTTTTTGAAGTCTGCGTACTGTGCTTCGAATTCGGGCACGAGGGACGGGAACTGGGGCAGATAGGCCCCGAGAGCGATCGCGAAGACGCCCACTCTTGCTTTGGTCTCAACTAACATTATATGCCTCCAACTGTATTTTTAAATTTCCAAGTGCTGTAGCTTCTATGGGAAGGGCGGTGACTTTTTTCCCGCTCGCTTTTTCCGTAAGTTCGTTGAGGAATCGGTTTTTCGCGCCGCCGCCAACTATGCAGATCTCATTATAATGCCTGCCTGTGTTCTTCTCGAGCTCTGAAACGGCCTCTCTGTAGCTCAGCGCAAGGCTCTTATATGCACAACGGAAATAATCTCCCGCACTTTCGGGCTTTCTCCCCAGCTCCGCGTCAAAAGCGGCCTTCATGCTCTCGGGAGAGAGAAAAACAGGCGCGTTAGCATCGACGGTCTCCTCGAAACGGCTCTTCTCCGCTTCTTCGACTATCTCCGGGAAAGGCTTGCCGGAGCTGAGCTCGTCGCGGAGCCTGTTTATGAGCCACATTCCCATGATGTTCTTCTGGTAGCGGTTGTAGCCCGGTCCGCCCTCGTTTGACCAGTTTGCCTTTTCCGAGGCCTTGTCCGTGAGGGGCTTCTCCGTTTTTACTCCGAGCAGGCTCCAGGTTCCGGATGAGATGTAGGGGATGTTTTCCTCAAAAGGTATGCCCTCTACGGCGGAACCCGTGTCGTGGGTCGCGCAAAGCATGACCTCTATGCCTTCATATTCCCCGATTACTTTACCCGGCCTGTCGAGTTTGCAAAACAGGTGCCCGGGAAGGTCCAGCGTTTTGACGATCTCCCTGTCGTATTCCCCGGTCAGGGCGGAGACCATGCCTGTAGTTGTGGCATCAGTGTACTCATGCGATTTTACGCCGCAGAGCTTATACATCAGATACTCGGGGATCATCATAAAGTCCGTCGCCCCCTCAAGACGGCCTGAAAGCTTATCCGCATAGAGCTGATAGATCGTATTGAAGGGCTGGAACTGGATGCCTGTGCGCCGGTATAGCTCCGAAAAACCCATCCTTTCATGGACCTGAGGGATCACGGCTTCCGTTCTCCCATCTCGGTAGGCATAGCAGGGAAGCAGTTCTTCGTCGCCTTTCATCAGTACGTAGTCCACGCCCCAGGTGTCGACAGAGAGGCTCGAGATCTCCCCGAACTCCTCCTTCGCCTTTTCTATGCCTTCTTTTACTTCTTTCACAAGCGCGCCGATATCCCAAGTCATGTGTCTGTTCAGCTCTCTGACGCCGTTCGGGAAACGATATACCTCTTTTGTCCTTATCTCAGAGCCCTCGCGCCAGCCGACGATGTGACGGCCCGAGGAAGCGCCTATATCTATTGCGAGACAGTACTTCATGCCATTACCGCCTTCTTTTCGTTACAAATATTATAAATAAAAACGGCGCTAAAGACAAGAGCGCCGTTTGCACAAAAAGCGTCATCCATGGCCTGAGGGGAGCGGCATATCGCTTTATGACCAGATCAGTTGAAATATTTCCTCAGAAAATATGCAGGTGCGCAGCTCCAAGCGTGACAATAGCTGTTTACGATCGTTCCCCCATAAGGCGATTCGTTCGGATCCAGGGGGTTGTAAAGCTCCCAGAAGGTATCTGCTCCCTCGTTTACCATTTCTCCCCAGTAGTCGCGGAGGAGCTTCAGGGCATGCTCTTTTTCTCCGCAAAGGACTGCAGCTTCAACATAATGGTGCATCATATACGGAGTCACCGGGGCGAGAAGCTCCGGGCTGCTGAGCCTTAGAAGCAGATCGCGGGCTTCGCTGCCTTCCGTAACGCCCCCCAGGATCATCCACACCTGACTTGCAAGAGATCTCTGCTTTTCGGGGCCGCTTATGAAGAATCCGCTTTCTTTATCCAGAAGGTATTCAAGCGCGGCTGATTTCTTTTCGGCGTATTCCTTCTCTGCTTCGGCAGCCTTCCCGTTCTCGCCGAGTATCTCCGCTATCCTTTTGGCGGCTTTCAGGCAGTACAGACAGACTCCCTGGGCCGATGCCTGTTTGTCAAGCGCAAGATTCCAGTCGATAAAACACCATCCGGGTCTCCCATCGTCAATCACGACTCCTTTGCTGTCAAAGCAGTCACGGGCAAGTATGATCTGATTCCAGGCGACCGGCCAGAGCTCGCGCAAAGCCTCCGTATCTCCGGTCTCATTGAAGTAATCCAGTAGCGCGGGTACGAACAGCAGGGAATAATCGAACATATAGACGTCATCCGCTTCGATCTCCGGCTCAGTAAACACCGCGGCAGGGATCTTCCCCCTGTCATCCGCGCATCCCGCAAATAGATAGAGGCATCTCTTGACAAGGCTGCTGCATCGGTAGCTTTCGTAATTTGCCAGAGCCTGAAGGCGGAGATCCCCGAGCCAAAGGCGCCTGTCGCGTTTCGGGCCATCTTCAAACACTTTCTGCATGCACTCGTGTAGCGTTCTGCAGGCTACTGCGTCCATCTTCCCTAGCAGGCTGTCCCCAGCGCGATAAGGCCGAAGCCTCGCATCGTCTGCCGAGCTCTCCGCAAGACAGGATATTCTTTCGATAACGGCTGAATATTTGCTGCTTGCAGCCAGAACTTCGATCTTAACGTATCGGAAGGCATATCTGCGCGGCAGCTTCAAAGCAGCTGGTAGTATGTCGATATGGATCTGCTCGTTCTGTATCCAGCCTCTGCTTATCCAGCCCCTGTAATCCGCCGGATCTTCGTGCAGTTCCGATTCGCGCTCCGCAAACTGTATATTCAGCCACAGGGGCGCATCCGGATGACTGCCCTCATATGCAAGCTCCATCCTTATATGTCCTACATAATGCGTGCCGAAATCGAATACGGTCTTTCCGCCTTCCCCAAGCACGGTCCTTTCAAAACCGGGGGGAACAGCTTCCGTTATATTCAGGGTCGGCTCAAGCGCCCTTGCTTTTTCAAGAAACATTTCGTTTGAGATCATCTGAAGCTCCTTATTTCAGGATATCCGCCAATTCCGAGATACTTTTGAGATTGAAGTCTCCTGCACCGGCTTTCGCGGCGTCTCCCACACATGCGACTTTCATGCCTCCCGCATGTCCGGCCGCGGCGCCTGAAACTGCATCTTCGACCACGATGCACTTTTCTGCAGGCATGCACAGCATTTCGGAGGCTTTTACAAAAACCTCCGGGTCAGGCTTGGACCGGGTGATATTGTTCCCGTCCGAAACTGCGTCAAAATAGCTCCCGAGCCCTATCTGCTGGAGAATAAATGGGGTGTTTTTGGATGAAGAGCCTATGGCGAGAGCATAACCCCTTTCGCGGAGCAGATCGAGGGTGTTTTTCACCTCATCGCTGAGGTCCTTCGGAGACATCTTTGAAAGATACTTTTTGTACAGCTCGTTTTTCTGATCCGCAAGGCTTTCCTTCTCGGCGTCGGAAAGCGGAGCGCCGTTATAGCGCTCCAGAACGATGTCGAGGCTTGCCATGCGGCTCACTCCCCGAAGTCTGTTGTTTATCGTCCTATCAAAATATACTCCTATATTGTCGGCCATCGCTTTCCAAGCAAGATAATGGTATTCGTCCGTGAAACAGATCACCCCGTCGAGATCAAAGATAACAGCTTCAAATTTCACAGTGCAAGCTCCTCTCTGCCGCAGAAGGGATCTATCGGGCTGTTTCCTTCAAAAGCGCTTCTGCCCATCAGCTTGTCCATCACGGACGCCTGATAGTCGGGCGTGTTCGCGTAGGCATTTATATATGTTTTTATCATTGGCGCATCGAAAAGATGATACGGATAGGCCGCACTGATCATCAGGGTCGGGACCTCCTGCACAAACCACGGGGCATCGTCGCCGAGCCCGAAGGTCACGTTCCAGTTGAGTCTCAATGTAGTATTGTTGGAAGCGTTTTCCATGTTGCAGATATAGACATAAAGATCGTAGACTTTTCTGGCCTCCTCCACAGAACGGTACATTTCGTGCATCAGCGCTTTCTTTTCCGCGCTCATTCCGGCAATGTCGCCCATATCCCGGACTGTTACTGTCGTCCGTCTGTCGCGCACGGATACTTCAAAGCCTTCGTCCTCAAAACGTTTTTTCCACGCTAGTACAACAGGATCTTCCGGATCGCTGTTTTTCTGTATCACGTTCAGATATACCCTTTTTGTTCTTTCAGGTGAAAGAGGCAGCAGACCCTGCGTGTCTTTTACAAGCGTGACAGCCTTATCAGCGACCTGTTTTGCCCATTGTCTGTGGGTCCCGCATCCGACGGCGGAAAGAGCTTCGGGGCCCGGAACCAGAGTTCCCCTCTTCTGTTTAATGTGCAGACCGAGAGCCGCTTTAGTCGCAAGTATGCGAGTGACTGCATCGTCCAGTCTTTCGACAGTGAGGATCCCGTCTCTGATTCCTTCAAGGAGGAAACGGTAGTCTTCATCGATATCCTTGTTGAAAAGGATCATATCCACACCCGCCGCGATCGCAGACGGTATTGCGCGCGCTCTAGGCATCGCTGAAGTGAATCCGACCATCGGAGTCGCGTCCGTGGATACCATCCCGTTAAAACCGAGCTTTTCCCGGAGCAGCCCCGTAATGAGCGATCTCGAAAGACTTGCGGGCAGGAAGCGTTCATCCCTATCTGCATACGCCGGAAGCGCGATATGTCCGACCATGACAGTCTCGGCCCCCTGTGAAATCAGTGAGGAGTATATTTTCCCGAAACTTTCGTCCCACTCCTCTCTGCTCAGGGAATTGACGCTGGTGAGTATATGCTGGTCGCGCTCATCGATCCCGTCGCCGGGAAAATGCTTTATGGCCACGGCGACGCCATTCTTTTTCGCTCCGCGCATATACGCGCTTGCGCAGCACAGGACCTTTTCGGGATCCGAACCGAAAGTCCTGATATTCGTTATCGGATTGTGAAACTCCCTGTTGATATCCGTTATCGGAGCAAAGCTCCAGTTAAGTCCCAGTGCGGCTCCCTCCGCGCAGGCCGTGTATCCCATACGATAAGCGGCCTCCGTATCGCCTGTCGCCGCAACAGCGAGCGGAGCGCCGAAAGAAGTTCCTTCAAATGCCAGCCCGTTGCCCCCGCACTCAGTATTGGCCGCCAGAAGCAGCGGTATCTTAGCCATGCTCTGTATCTTGCGGTGGGTCTCCTGAATATATGCCGCAGGCCCGGGACGGTACATCATCGCTCCGACATGTATTTCATCCAGCATATGGCGCAAAAGAGCGGGCTCGTCACTGAATCCCATGGGGCAGAACACCTGCCCCGCTTTTTCCTCGAGAGACATCTCTGACAGCGTATTCCGTACCCAGCTGATGTCGGTTTCGCTGAGATCAAAAGGTTTGGATCTGAGATCGATCATATGCTTTTCCTCTTTATTAAAAAGGCGCGTCTGGAGCGCGCCGCGTATTTTTCCGTTTTAAGATCTTATCGGCCTGAGGATCTGTTTCAGGCGCCGCTCGTTGCTCAGCCAGATCAGGAAGAGCACAAGCAGAACTGCATTTATAATCGACTGCGCCGAGGCACTTACCTCGTTGGAAAATGCAGCAAAGGTCGAATTAAGCATCGACATGCAGAGGGCTGCAAGCAGATACCCTGCTTTTTCATTGACATAGCGGCCTATATATCCTCCTATGAACATGGGGAGAAAAGCCGTGAACATGATAGAGATAGAAGCGAAGTTAAGGGATCCTCCGTTGATGCTGTTGCTTCTCGCGACCTGCAGGAACCCAACCGCGCCCATCAGCGCGCCGCATATTGCATAGCAGACGAGAGCATTGGGCACCTCGCGCACGCCTGTATTGACCGCAACCTTCTGCCCATTCTTCAGCGCGTTGTAGTCATACCCGAATTTTGTATGGTCAAACAGCCAAATGACGATGAAAAGAGCTGCGGCAATCACGAGCAGTGACCATATCCAGTTGCCTGCGAAAGCGGAAATCGAAGCATTACGTACTTCGGTCATCACATATTTCCCGCCAGTAAGCGTAAAGGTCAGCCCTTCAAATATAAGGGTAACTCCGAGAGAAGCGATTATCGGAGGTATGCGCAGCGTCACATAGAGAGCTCCTGAAGCCAAGCCGAGCAGCGCGCCGATCAGAATGCCCAGAAGAAGCATTGCGGCAGCGCTTCCTGGACCGCCCTGAAGCATTGCATAGCTGATACGTGATGACAGTACCGAAGCCAGGACCGCCATAGAGCCCAGAGAGAAATCGAAGCGCCCGGAATTAAGGTTTATGGACAGAGCCATTGTCGTAAGCATAACTATTGCAGTATAAAGCACGAAGTAATTGAAGCCTGTGCGGTTTGCTATCATGCTCTTCCCGTTGGCTGCACAGAGGATCAGAAGCACGGCTGCAAAAATAACGGGTATCGCCAGCGCTCCGGTCAGTTTTTTTGCTGCAGATATGCTCTTATTCATATCTCCGCCTCCCGATAAAACATTTATTTGCCGTACACAGCCGGATGATTCCGACTGTGTACCGCTTACTGAAAACTGACCGATTATCCGCGGTCAGCCGCGACTGCGGCAGAAAAGTCTGCGTAGGAAACATCACCGATGATGGTGTCGAGAACTTCCTTTGAGAAAATGGGGCTGTCGCCCTGGTCTGCCGCTGCGTATTTCTGGAATGAATCCGCATCAGTAGCAACGAGGTAATCCTGGCTGAGAGAGATGGCATTGCCTTCATCGTCACGGACAGGCGTTCCGTTCACTGCATTGAGAACTGCTGCAAATACGGGGCCGATGCTGGAAGAATATTTGCCGGCGAGATATACGAGCTTGCCGTCTGCCATGGCTTCACCGTTGGCAGATGTAAAGGAGTCGATATCTGAGAACGCGATACCGGCGTCATTGAGATTCTGTGTAAAGAACGTGGTTGCCATACCGACTGAAAGGAACGCATCGGGCTGGGCACCGATGCAGGCAAAAAGCTCATCGAAGGTGGTATCGCCAAAGCCCTGGAAGTAACCTGCGAGCTCAACATCCTTGCTCTCAACTTTCTTGAGGTCGATCCCCTGATCTGCGAAAATCTGACCAACTATTGCATCCTTCTCGGAAGCTCCGCCGTATGTTGCGCCTATACCGGCTAGGACGCCTGCTGCGCGGAAGACATGCATCGGGTTGGGAATGAACGCGCCGTACATGGCGATCTTTTTGGCGCCCTGGTCCGCAAAGTATTTGCCCATTGCGTAACCTGCCTCATACTCGGTGTCCATGCTGGGTCCGATCTGTCCGACAAAGTATTCGCTGGTCTTGAACTGTTCATACTGGGCATCATCCAGCATGCCGGAGGCGACGGCGTAATATAGCCCGTTGTCAATGCAAGTCTGCAGCTGGGTCGCGCGGTCGCTTGCGGAGAAGGAAATGATTGCGTCATATCCCTGTGCTGCGAACTTCTCAATCGCGGCCTTCTCGGCAGCTGCATCAGCGAGCTGCTCGGTGTAACTGAATTCCACGTTGTAGTTGCTCTGGATATAGTTCCGGTAATAATTGGCAAAGCCGAGTGCTTCTTCACCGCTTACGTCGGCAACCAGAACGCCGATCTTTACGGTCTTGCCGCTGTCTCCGGCAGGCGCCTGCTCGCTTGCAGCGGGTGCGGCAGAACCGCAGGCAGCAAGTGCGAGAACCATAACCATTGCGAGAATCATTGCTAAATACTTTTTCATGGTATTTCCTCCATATAAATAATGTTTATTTCAACGCTTATGCGCGGAAAACCGGGTCATCTGGGCAGAAGCTGTGAACGGTAATTCATGCCGGTCACATATACGACTGCCAGGAAAAAGACAGCGGATACTATCTGTGAGATACCGTAGCCCGCATTTGAATCGATCAGTATCTTCAGGATGTTGTTCAGGATGATGTAGCTGAATCCTCCAACGACTGCGGCATATATCTTCGAACGCGGGCCTCCCGAAATGGGCATTCCTCCGAACACAATGGCAACCAGAATATTCATTCCTATGCTTCCTGCCGTTCCGGTAGTAACTGAAGGAGTATATACAAGAGTAAGGAAGGCTCCTATGCCAACTCCTATACCGGCCATTATGAAAGCGAGTATCGCGTATTTGTTCAGATCTATTCCCGTGAGCTTTGCACAGACCGGATTGCCTCCGAGGAATTTCTGCCTGCGCCCCAGTTTCGTATAATCGAAGAGGAACATGCAGACAGCAAAGAACACCGTAAGGACTAGTATCTTAAACCACATCACATCAAAGGGTCTGACCACTTCTGCCGGAATGCTGATTCCTCCGAGCGCGCCCCCGTTGGCTGTAATGATCTGGGCAGCCACAGCGGACAGGACAGACATCATGGCAACAGTTGTGACAAAAACCGGGATATGGAACACCGATGCCAGTACCGAGCTCAGCAGGGAGCAGCCTATGGCAACGCCGAAGATCGCCAACAGCATCAGACCGAAGTTTCCTGTCGCGTTATATACCATTACTCCGACAGTCGCGGAAAAGAGCGTCGATGCGCCAAGGCTTATATCAAAGGAGCCCAGCGTATATATGAATGTCGCACCTGTTGCGACTATAGCCAGAACTACACCCTCGTTTAATAGTATTTTCAGATACATCGGCAGACGGTAACCTTTTGCCTGAACGGTAAGGCAGAGCACGGCAAACAGGACAGCCAGGGCGACAAAAGGAAGTACCGTGACCAGACGCTGCCGGCGCTTATATTTTTTCAACAGTGCAGTCTTTGAATCCATATGCCTGCCTCCTCAGATCATGTAATTGATCACATCCGCATCGGAAAGGCTTTCGCTGCGTGTGAATTCTTTTGTTATTCTCCCGTCTTTCATAATGATGAGCCTGTCGCTCATACCTATGAGTTCGGGCAGTTCTTCAGAAATGATCAGTATCGCCTTGCCCTGCTTCTTCATATCCGACATGAGCCTGTACATATCGCGCTTAACACCGATATCCACACCGCGGGTGGGACAGTCCAGAATTAGAATGTCACTGCCTCTTCCGATCCATTTGCCGAAAACGACCTTCTGTTTATTGCCTCCGGAGAGTTGCTGTACAGCCTGGTCTCTATCCGAACATTTGATCGAAAGATCAGCGATCTGTTTGTCGACGTATTTCTTTTCGTTTCCAGCAGTAAGCAGAAAGCCTGAAACAGCGTAACGGTCAAGCCCCGCGATCGCTATATTGTCACGGATGCTCGCAGTAAGGTTGAGCGATTCTGTGTCACGGTCCTTTGCCACGTAGCCGATGTTATGTTTCATTGAAGAACCCTCATCACGAATCTCTGAGCCGTCGCCTGTGACTACTCTTCCGCTTTCAGGACGTATTGCTCCGAACAGGACTTTTCCGAGAGTATGCATGCCGCAATGGCTGAGTCCTCCGATACCGACGATCTCTCCCTTGCGGAGTGTCAGATCCACCCCGTCCAGCTCGCCCGGAATGCTCAGATCCTCGCCTTTCAACGCGATCTCATCCAGAGATGACGGTATGAAATCGCTGCGGTAGTAGTCGCCTTTCAATTCACGCCCGATCATGCTCATTCGGATGGCGTCCGGGTTGAACTCTTCTTTGCTGAATGTCCTGATCAGATTCCCGTCTCTGAGAACTGTCAGCGTGTCGCAGACATCCATTATTTCATCCAGATCGTGCGAAATGAACAGAACTGCCTTATCCTCTTCACGGAACCGCCTCATTACATCGTAAAGAATATTGCGGCCTTCATGCGAAAGAGCTGTAGACGTTTCATCAACGACCAGAACATCCGGATCTTTCATTACGACCTTGGCTATCTCGACAAGTTTCCGCGCCTGGAAATCCAGTGCGGACATCGGCATGTTTCCGCGGATATCCGAGGCCCCAATTGCGTCCAGAGCAAGGTCCGCCTGTCTGTTCATTTCCTCTCTGTCTACGACCGGGCCTTTGCGGAATTTCTTTACTTCTGCGAGAAACAGGTTCTCAGCAACAGAAATGCCGGATATGGTTCCGCTCTCCTGAACGATCATGCCTATGCCCTTTTCCAGAGCATCAATCATGCTGACCGGAGACCACGGCTCGCCGCGGAAAAACATTTCGCCTTCGTCTGCTTTCTGCATTCCTGCAGCGATGGAAGAAATGGTGGATTTCCCCGAACCGTTTTCTCCTATCAGCCCGCAGATCTCTCCCGGGAATGCGTCAAGGTCGACACCGTCGAGAGCGATGGTGCTCGAAAAGCGCTTATGTATATTTTTCATCTGAAGGATGGGAGCTTTCATATTCTCACCTCTTGTCCGATATTCTAGAAAAACAGGCAGGCCCGAACCATAATTGCTTTATCCTCTTTTGGTCGATCTTTTTTGCTGTTCGGACATTAAAATACAGAAGCCGACACCAGATATCGGTTTCTGCTTTTCCAACAATAATAATCCGAGGATTTTGTGAAAGTTGCATAAAAGCAGGAGCTTTAAATTAGCCATTTTTCACAAAAATCAGCGTGATTTTTATTCTGCAAATACCTATGTAAGAAAAGGATAAAAATTATATAAAATAATTTTTATGATATTTCCCTTAAATTTTTAATCTCTTTTTTCTGTACGTGTGTTGATTTTTGCTCTCTCCTTGGTATACTTGTATCATATTTGAGGGAGATTTGAGCTATGTTTGAGAATTATACGCTTGTCAGGTCCGACGGACGGAATCCGCTGAGCTGTACCGTAAGAAGAATAGGAACTGTGGATGCCCATGCGCACGATTCGTTTGAACTGGATATGGTCATTTCCGGGAACTGCCGCTTGAGAGTTGGGGAACGGACGTTTCTGCTCAATCCTGAAGATGTCGTTTCGATCGATGCCCATACTCCCCATTCGCTTGCGGGCAACGACTGTTCTGTCGTCGTTATTCATTTCGACCAAAGCTTTTTTGAACGGACACTGCCTGTACCCACCCATCCGGAATTTGTCTGCAACAGCTCATTACAGGGTGACAGTGCCGCTTTCGGAAGTCTGAGAAAGCTGATCGCCCGTCTGGTAAAGAACAATTCCGACAGAGCTTTGGGTTATGAACTGCGCAATTGGTCATTAATATATGACATAATGGATGTCATGTACCAGAATTTCAGAGTGGAAAACTCAGAAGCCAGGAATCAGCGGGCGCACCGTTATTCGGTCAGAATGGCGGAACTGAGCAAAATAATCGGAGAACACTATCAGGAGGATCTCAGCCTTAATTCTCTTGCACTTCAGGTGCATTTGTCGGCTCCCTATCTTTCAAAGTTTTTCGAAAAACAGTTCGGGATGACTTTTTTGAGTTATCTCACAAGAGTGCGTCTCGAACATGCTGTGACCGAGCTGATGAAGAGCGATGATACCATAGAAACGATCTCTGCAAACAGCGGTTTCCCGAACAGTCACGCCTTTGTTCAGGCATTCAAAAAAGAATACGGAATTTTGCCTAGCCTGTACCGGCGTCAGCAGAGGCAGGAAAAGCCCAAGCCCAAACTTCTTCAGCCGGAGCAGCACGATTATGTCGCAGGGTTGAGCAAATATCTTGATTCTTCCAATGAACTCACAAAAGAGATTCCCGCAATTAGCTGCAGGATCCAATTTGATGTGAATTCGGCCCGCGGAACCCTGCGTCACACATGGAAAAACATGCTTACAGCTCCCAGTGCAACGAGTCTGCTGAGCAGTGATATTCAGCTGATAATAAACAGAATACAGAGAGAAATAGGTTTTTCTTACATCAAATTCAACGGAATACTATCCGAGGAAATGCATGTTTACAGCGAAGATGCAAGCGGAAATGCCGTATACAGTTTTACGTATGTTGATAAGGTCCTTGACTACCTGCAGTCTGTGGGACTCCGCCCTCTGCTCCAGCTCTCATTTATGCCCGAGCAGCTCGCCAGGGAACGCAAGCGCCTTTTCGGATATCTGGTCAGTGAACCGAAGGATAACGAAAAATGGGCAGATCTGGTCCGGGCTCTGATAAGGCATATACTTATCAGATACGGGAAAGAAGAGGTGCGCAGCTGGCTTTTCAGCATCTGGGAGCAGCCGGACACCCCGGCAAATCTTTACGGTTTCTCAAACGACGAGGCATTTTACAGGTTTTATGAGGTGACTTACCGGGCAATTACCGAACTTGACTCACAGCTGCGTATAGGAAGTCCGGCCACATACTATATCCTGCAGAAAAACTATACCAACTGGTATCTCCTGTTCTGGGACTGGTGCCGCGCCCACAACTGCGTTCCGGATTTCCTGTCGATCCACTACTACGACACTGTTTTTACAAGCGAGCAGCGCAGCAGCAGGACTTTCGGGTTCCCCACCCTGACTTATGACAAAGACCCTGAAAACGGAAGCTTTCCGACGGGCATCGCGCTTCGCGAAGAAATCGGCTTCAGCGGTTTTGTAAGTCAGATCAGACAGGAGAGAAGCAGATATCTTCCGAAAGAGCCCCCGATATATCTAACGGAGTGGAACAACAGTCCGAGTCAGCAGGATCTCCTGAATGATACATGTTATAAATCCTGCTATATCGTCAAATGCATATTGGAAAACTACGACAGACTTGACAGTTTTGCGTACTGGTCCCTCACCGACTGGATGGGAGAGGCGCCCCAGCCCCCGGAGCAGTTCCACGGCGGACTTGGGATGTTTACATCATATGGTATTCCCAAAGCTGCGTACTATGCCTTTACGCTGCTCGGAAAGCTCGGTGATGTATTTCTTGGAAAAGGTCCCGGATGGTTTGCAACAAAGCGGCAAAACGGCGATATTGCCATTCTTCTTTACCATTACAAGCATTATTCTTATCTGTATGCAAAAGGTGAACGCTTCAATATGACATTCAAGGATCGGTATACGATTTTCGATCCCGAACAGCCGCTGGATGTCCATCTTCATCTTGACAGCTCGGAAGCGAGAGAATACCTGGTAAAGGAAACCGTCCTGAACCGTTCATCCGGAAGTTCTTTCGACCTCTGGGTCAATTCGGGAGCCGAAGAACTCAGGGATAGGGGTGAACTGAACATCCTTGAACAGAGATCAGTTCCTGGATTTCAGAAGTACCGCGCTTTTGCCGAAAACCATGTCCTGCGTATTGACGTGATGCTTGAATTGCTGGAAGTACGCCTGATCGAAATCTCGCCGTATACAGAGATATAAAACCGAAACGGCAATAAAGTCAAAAAAGCCTTCCCCCACATGTGGGGGAAGGCACATTTATCAGCTGGTCAATTAAGCGATTTGCCGCAGGGAAGGATCAGTTGAACTTTTCCCGGTTGATCCAGAGGCCGAGGGCCGGGTTGGGAATGAAATAGATCTTCTCGCCGTCTACGGTGTTGTAGCCGTAACTGAGTTTAGAGGGATCGTATTTCTTCGAGAGCTCGTCATAGGATGCGCTCTTGTACCCGACAGACTCTATCTCTTCGCGTGAGATGTCTCTGACTGCATAGGTTATTGAGAACCTCCCGTCCGAGGAGCCGTGGATCAGATGGGCAGCCGCGCCCATGTTCTCGCGCAGATCGCTGTTTTCGGGCTTTTCGAACTCTGCCAGAGTAGTGAGCCTACCCCTATAACCGTATTTGCGGATCAGTCCGTCGACGACGTCATCCTCGCCGAATCTCTCGACTCCCGGAGCCAGGATCAGTAGCTCTCCGCCGTCCGCTATCGCCATTCTCGTGCGGTATACGGCCTTGTTTCCGAGCCATGTGCTCTTGAACTCCGAGGGATCGAGGTATACAACGCACTTTTTGATACCTGTCTCGACGAAATCGATGTTCTTCTCCTGGGCAAGCTTTATTGCCTCCTCAAGGCACTTTCTGTCCTCTCCTATAAAAAGGCCGTGCGTCTTTATATTGCCTCCCGGAGCTGTGCAGACCGTGAGAGCAAAGAGGATCGGGCGATCCTTGAGGAAATGAGTCATTCCGTAGTCGAAGATCTTGCGGACGGGCGTGTTGTCCCTGCCCATCATTCTCTCCATGCCGTAGACGGCGCCGACCATGTGCGACTTGTTGATCATGTCGCTGCCGCCGACTCCGACGAAGAGGTTCTTTGAGTGGTTGGCCATTCCGATGACCTCATGGGGAACCACCTGGCCGGGGGAGACGATCAGATCGTACTTATAGTCCATAACAAGTCTGTTGATCTCGACGCTGACACTGTCGTGCCAGAGGCCTTCGGTTATCTCCTCAAGATATTCCTCGGGAACTTCCCCGATCTTTTCGACATCCGTGCGCCAGTTGTGCACGATCATCTTATCGTAGGGGATATCGCCGAACATCTTTTCCCACTGCTCCTTCGAGACGGGCACGTGGGTACCGAGAGCCGGCATTATATCGACTTTGCAGCCTTTCGACGTCAGTTCATGATATATGATCTGCGTTATGAGGCCGGCATTTGAATGGAATCTCGTGAAATCCGGAGGAAGGATCAGAACATTGTTGAGAGTCCTTCCTTCCAGCGACTTCAGAAGGGCAGCCTTTATCTCAGCCGCGCCCAGGCCTTCGGGAGTTTTCTCCCTGCAGAAGATATTCATATCAGACTCCGCTGTATGCAGAGAAGCCGCCGTCTACAGGGACGGTTATGCCTGTTACGAAACCGGAAGCGCTGTCGTCGCAGAGCCAGAGAAGTGTTCCGAGGAGCTCTTCGGGCTCGCCGAATCTGCCCATCGGGGTGTTGCGGAGGATCTTGCCTGTTCTGGCTGTAGGCGTGCCGTCTTCATTCCAGAGCAGCGCCTTGTTCTGGGCTGTCGAGAAGAAGCCCGGAGCTATGGCGTTGCAGCGGATTCCTGCCTGCGCGAAGTAGACTGCCAGCCACTGTGTGAAATTGGAAACTGCCGCTTTGGCCGCAGAGTATGCGGGTATCTTTGTAAGCGGGCGGTATGCATTCATCGAGCTTACGTTGATGATGACACCGTTTTTCTTCTCGGCCAGGTCGCGCGCGAAGACCTGTGTCGGGAGCAGGACGCCGACTATATTGAGTCCGAATACGGAGGTGAAGCCTGTCTGATCGAGATCAAAGAAGCTCTTCTTTGCCGGATCCTCCATGGTCTCCTCGGAGAAGAATTCCTCATCTGCAGTTGCGATCGGATTGTTTCCGCCTGCGCCGTTTATGAGTATATCGCATTTG
>JAEEGF011808400.1_pt1 | contig 28311 bp, 28 predicted proteins | sample 9134171 | NCBI WGS metagenome assembly JAEEGF01 (sample SAMN16246542, study PRJNA631951) | gut metagenome | biome: gut microbiome; feature: rumen; material: AP-attached | host: Bos | place: Iran: Karaj | collected 2018-10 | reverse complement strand
ATGTCCGCTGCCCGCATAGCCTTTTTGGCCGCCTCTTCATCTGGATACTGGACCCGCTCTATCATGTAGCGGCTCTCATCCAAAGTGCCTATCATGTAAACTCCCAGGCTAATCATTTCATCATCGGTATCGCCTAACACGCCCAGCTTGTAGCGCTGCTGCTCTGATTTATAAGCATCGCTATTAATGAGAGCGAATCCAGCTGCATATAGCAAAGCAGCCACCACCAGAATCATGGCAACGATTCCAGGCAGCAGCTTGAAAATCCTCTTATATTGAATTAGCAAATAATCCCCAAATTTTGTCATTACAATCTTCCTATCAAATGTGGAATATCCCCGTCATATTTATATGGCACCAGCTTGCCATCTTTTATGATGAAGCATTTGTCGCATAGCTCTATCTCTTGGACCTCGTGAGTAGCTATGATTAGGGAGCCTCCCTGATTGCGGAACTGCTGAAAATAGTTATAAATCTTTTCCTTGCAGACCAAGTCTAGGGCAGCTGTTGGCTCGTCCAAAAGCATCAGCTTAGGATTAGAATTGATGGCACATCCAATGGTGAGGCGCTTTTTCATGCCGCCAGACATTTGGTTCACAGGCACCTTCAAAAACTGATCAATGCCCAGCATCTTTAGGAAGCCATTATCCAGCTCCTTTTTCAGCCTATCAGTTTTGTACCACATCTTTAGATTGTCCCAGGCTGTAAGCTCTGCAATCAATGGAGTCTCCTGAGGCACGTATGCCACCAGGTCATTTCTTAGTCTAGTGTTCTTCAGCAGGTCCTTGCCATCAATATTAAAAAAGCCACCGTCTGGGCGCTGGAGGCCTGCCAGTATCGTCAGCAGCGTAGACTTGCCACTACCATTTTCCCCCAAGATTCCCACAATCTCCCCTGGTTCGACGGTGAAATCTACACCTGCCAGGACTTTATGCTTACCATATGATTTTCTAATACCTTTAATCTCTATCATAAAAATGTTGCTCCCTCCACAACTTACATGCTCCCGCAGGGCACCCCTCATACTGCGCTAGGCAACCTCCCGCTTCGCGGTTCCTTCCTAGCTTGCATGATACTTCCCTGCTCGCGCTTGCCAACTATACGAGTCGCAACTAGTTAAGCAATGAATTGTAGTCATAAGTTAAATAATATTCACGTTCTTCTGATATGTAGTCGCGATAATTGTCGAGGGTAAGTTCGCCCTCTCCATGCTTTAACCACTTTAAAATCTGAGTGTTTATCCAATCGCCGTGGTGGCATTCGTCGCTGTAGTTGTCTAGGTCGCAGGTCAGGTCGTAGTTGGTGTTGAAGGAGTAGAGATGGATGTTGTCGCATTCTAACATCAATTCTATGGCGTACTCTTCTGCGGCAATGAAACGTGCCGCCTGACCTAGCTCGTACTGGCCACCCCACCAGGCCACGGAGTATGGTGTAAAGTAATAATAGAACTGTACCTCTGGGTTAGCCTTTGCCAAATCTACTATGTTTTCAGTGATGTTGTCCTTCACCTGCTGTTTGATTTCATCTACAAATGGAAGCTTTTCCGTTGGCTCGCTGAAGCTCTTTTTGTCTGCTAAAACTACATCTGCTCCGAATTCTGCTGTGTCCATCCAGTTAGCATAATCGTCAAAAGAAGTGATGCCGCCAGGTTGGCCTGACAGGGCACCTTCTATCATTGGCATGCAGATTTCAAACAGGATTTCTTTATTAAAGAAATAGTTTACGTCATTAAATGGGTTCGAGTCGTACAGATACATTGGGTATTTGCCCAAGTCGTCCCTGACTCTATCTGGCTCGTCCAGCAAAAATGCGTAGTCCAGTGGTCTGATTATCAGCTTCAAGTCTGGATTTGCATCGATAGCATTTTGGGTGTTGTCGCGCTGTTCCATGTACGCACCACCTGCGAAGGTAGCCTTGATAAAGTGGCCACCGAAAATATCCTCAGCCTCACTGGTCTTGAAGTTTTCAGCCATAGAGGTGCCGATGATCATGCTGTCATAATCAAAATGCTTTATGATGCCGTCGTTTTGGCTGCGCTCGTTATTTAGTTCATAGTACAGCCCCTTTAGAGGCTTGTGGTAGTGAAAGTATGGGTCGATGACGATGATTGTTCCGCCTAATAGCACTAGTAGCGCAAGCAGCAGACACAAGGTTGCAACGGCCCATTTACGTGTATTTTTAATCATTTATTTATCCTAAAAATTAAAATATAAAAATGTACTTATTCCGCTGAAAGATACCACGCTGGCGGAGATTAGCACAGCTGTCCAAAACATTGTGGTGACTTTTGGTGTAAACTCCTTCATCTTTTCCACAGAATTTTTAGCTCCAAGGACGATGAACAGCGCCAGGAAGTAATAGATTCCCACGTAAATAAATGGCAGGGAATGGGTCACTGGCGTGCCATCCAATAGATATTTCAACATTGGAGTCTGGAAAGCGTATAGGATATTCACATCTATGTTTGAAAAATCCACATACAATATCTGCTTTATAAACTCCACCGCGTCGGCAATGGTATTTGCTCTAAAGAACACCCAAGCAAGGCAGGTAAAGGTCTGGGCGATGAGCCAGCCCAAAGCTGGGTGCATATCATCAAACTGCTTTTTAAAGATGCGGTTGATAATGACGAAGATTCCATTCATCACGCCCCATAGCACAAAGGTCCATGCTGCGCCGTGCCACAGTCCGCTTAGGAAAAATACTATGAAAATATTAACGTATGTACGAACTGCGCCCTTTCTGTTACCGCCTAGAGGAATGTACACATATCTAGTGAAAAAGCGAGTTAAGGTCATGTGCCATCTCTTCCAAAACTCTGCTATAGAAAGAGACTTGTAAGGACTGTCAAAGTTTACTGGCAAGTCGATATTAAGCATCTTTCCAAGGCCGATTGCCATGTCGCAGTAACCACTGAAGTCGAAATAGATCTGGAAGTAATAGCCTATTGCAATAAGGATTGCATTGGTAGCCCCCAAAGCTGATACATCCTCATAGCCCCAGTTTACCGCTACGCCAAACACATCTGCTATCAAAATCTTTTTGCCAAGACCCATGGCAAATATGTAAAGTCCCCTGCTAAAATTGTCCCAGTCAAAGGTCTTTTTCGAAGCATCCTTTAGCTGAGGTATTAGCTCATCATGGGTAACTATAGGCCCTGCCACCAGCTGTGGGAAAAAAGTAACATAGCAGGCATAGGTCAGAAAATCATAATCTGGCACCTGGCCGCGATAAGTATCTACAATAAATGAAATCTGCTGGAATGTGAAAAAGCTGATTCCAAGTGGCAGAAGAATATGCATCAGTGGCCAATCAGTTTTAAATATCGCATTTACGTTTTCAATGAAAAAATCCATGTACTTAAAGTAGGCGATGATTCCAAGATTAATCACCACTGCAAGAATCATTACCGACTTTCGTCCATGCATAAGTCGATAGAAAATGTAGTTTATTATAACGCTTGCGACAATAATCAATAGGTAGCTTGGATTAAAATATCCATAAAACCACAATGACATGCCAAGCAAGAAAGCATGCCCAAGCTGGTATTTCTTCGTCTTATTTAACAAGAAATACCCCACTATGCATATTGGCAAAAATAAAAAAATAAAAATATATGAGTTAAATAACATGTTAACCTCTAAACTATTTCATCAAATACTGATATTTTCCAACACACTCCCCAAGCTGTACTGCTGTCTCGCTTCCTGCGGCGGAAGCCTTCAAAATGTCCTCTCGAATGTGTGCCTTTCCTGCAGGTACCAGCACAATGATGGTGGAGCCGCCATATTCAAAGTGGCCTTTTTCTGTGCCTCGGGTGACAGTAGTGGCGGCTGGCTCCTCATTTACAATGCGGCCTACAAGCATGGCGCCTACTTCCATTTGAACGCAACGTCCAAAGTTTTCAGTGTCTATAATGGTATACTGACGAGCATTTTCTGTAAATACGGGGCCTGTCTCTAAAGCTACAGGCTGAACAGTGTGATAAAAACCTGGGATCACCACATCAGCGGATTTCTCCCCTGACTCAAAGTATGCGTAGCGATGATAATGATTAACGCAAAGACGATATACCAGGCAATAGCCTCCATCAAATGTGGCAGCCAAATCAGCATCCTGTAGCAAATCACACATACTAAACTTGCTTTGTTTAACAGGAATAACCAGGCCATCAGTAATAGGATAAACCTTTAGCAATCCATCGCATGGAGCCATGAGATGTGCCTCGTCCAAATCAAGAGGTCTTAGCTCTGGCTTTATTCTGCGGCAGAAAAAATCGTTAAAGCAGCCAATATCCTCTAAGATATAATCCGAAAGCTCAATGCCGTTTCCAGAAGCAAAGGGCTTTATCAATAGCTTTGAAACTTTTCTATCCATAAGCCATCCGCTGAAATCTGAAACTGGTTTTAATAATAAAGGGCGAAGTATTATTCGCCCTAATTTTGTGTTATATAAAAAGTCTAATGCGCTCATTTACTCATATAATAAGATTAGCAGAGTTCCTACTAATTCGATAAATCCAATTAATAATACAATGGCAAACTGCTTTTTGTTAGGCTTTGGAACCTTGAAATTACCGATGAACAAAAATGCCACAATAAGCATCACCCAAAAATAGAACACTGTAAGGTCTGCCTTTGTAAACCAGTGTGCCACAAGTGTAAGTGGGAAGATAAGAGCAGCTGTTGTAACAGGAAGGCCTGTAAAATAAGACTTTCCTTTAATCTTTGCCTCTTCTGCTCTCTCATCCTGTGTGGCATTAAAATATGCCAGTCTAATAAGGGCTGCAAGAACATAGACTGCAGCTATTGTAATAAGTAAAAGCACCAGTGAATAATGCTCTGGCTTTTCAACGCCACGGCCTAAATCAGTCAAAATGCCGCTGACACGTAGCTGTGCTATACCAATGGATGCAGGCAGCACGCCAAAACAGATCAAATCAGAAAGAGAATCAATCTGAATTCCAAATTCCTTTTCAAGTGCTGTGCGGTCTTTTTTAGTGCGGGCAACCTTGCCATCAAAGCCATCTAAGAGACCTGAAAGCATTAAAAATAATGTGCCACAGTATGGATGTCCCATGCCTGTCATGGTCACAATGATACCTACCACACCTGAAATGGTGGATAGATATGTCAAAATTACCGTATAATCGTATACTCCTATCATCTATTTTTCCCTCTTAAATACCCTATTAATGTTATAACTCCGCTGATGGTTACGCATATGTAAAATGTCATTCCACGGCTAATCATATCCAGCTCAAAAGCAGCTGTTTTAGACATAATATTTGAAAATCCATCTATCATCAAATAGTCGGCAATGCCAAGTGCGCCTGGAATAGGCACATAATTGTAACCGATGTTAATCAGGCACTGCTTTGAAAACAGCAATCCCGTAAGTCCAGTTTTTCCGCCTAGTGCCAAATAGGCAAAAGCAGGAACCATTATCTGACTGGTCCTTTGGATTACATTCCAAAAGAATGCCTTCACCATAATATCTTTTCTGTTGGAAATCAAGCTTGAACAATTTTCATAGTCAGCCTCAATTTTATCAAGCTTTTTCATCCTACGTTCCAAATGATGAATTATTTTTTTGTCATATAAAATGCTTAGCAGTCCTCTTATTAAAGAAAAGACTTTTTCTGAGCCCTTCAGCACCGATAAGAAAAACAGGCTAAGTAATGTGAGCCCTACAAATCCAAGGATGATAAGCACCTTTGCTCCAGTGTGAAAGGTCAGAAGTGCCCTTGGATTAATAAAGATTGCCACTATCCCTAGAAAAACTATGGCCAGGTTGTACATCATTACATTTAGAACCAGAGTCGCCGAAGCGCCCCCTGCGTTTATCCCATGCTTTAGCATAAAGTATGCGCTGGCAGGCTGACCTCCTGTGGCAGATGGAGTGACTGCTGAAAAATACACATCTGCAGTGCTATATAACAGGCCCTTTTTCAGACTGACCCTATAACCGATGCCTTTTAGGATGGAACAAAGTGCAACTGCCTCGAAAAACACATAGCCCAGGGCTGATGTCATAGCAATCACGATCCATTTTTTATCGGCTGAATATAGCTTTTTAATCAAAGTCTCTATGGACATGGTCTCACTTTGCTTCAGCAGGGCCCACACTGTAAGGACTGCCAGGGCAAAAGTGAAACACATCCAAAAAGCTTTTTTCAAACTTTCTTTATTCATAGCTATGTTAATCTTACATTATTTTAAAGCTTGTGCAAGGTCTGCCACCAAATCCTCGGCATCCTCAAGACCACAAGAAACTCTAATAAGTCCTGCTGGGATGCCAGCTGCCTCAAGCTGTTCATCTGTCATCTGACGATGTGTAGATGTGGCTGGATTTAAGCAGCAGCTTCTAGCATCTGCCACATGAGTTTCGATTGCAATTAGCTTAAGCTTTTTCATGAAGGATTCTGCTGCTGCACGTCCACCCTCAAGCTCAAATGAAACTACGCCACAGCCACCATTTGGAAGATACTTTTGAGCGATATCATAATATTCATCACCCTTAAGTCCAGGGTAAGTAACCTTTTTAACCTCTGGCTGTTTGCTTAAAAACTCTGCAACAGCAAGGCCATTTTCCACGTGGCGAGGCATGCGCACGTGAAGTGACTCAAGACCAAGATTTAAAAGGAATGCGTTCTGTGGAGACTGGATGCTTCCAAGGTCACGCATAATCTGGGCTGTAGCCTTTGTGATGAAAGCGCCCTCTTTGCCAAACTTTTCTGCATAGGTGATGCCATGGTAGCTATCATCTGGAGTGCAAAGTCCTGGGAATTTATCGGCGTGAGCCATCCAATCAAACTTGCCAGAATCAACGATGCATCCGCCTACAGCTGCCCCGTGGCCATCCATGTATTTTGTAGTGGAATGAGTAACAATATCTGCGCCCCACTCAATAGGACGGCAGTTTACAGGTGTTGGGAAGGTGTTATCCACAATAAGTGGCACACCATGGGCATGAGCTGCATTTGCAAACTTTTCAATATCCAAAACTGTAAGAGCTGGGTTTGCAATGGTTTCACCAAATACGGCACGAGTGTTATCCTGGAAAGCTGCATTAAGCTCTTCTTCAGTTGCCTTTGGACTAACGAATGTTACGTCCACACCCATCTTTTTCATGGTCACAGCGATAAGGTTAAAAGTGCCACCATAAATAGAAGACGATGCAACGATATGACTACCTGCCTCGCACACATTAAAAAGTGCGTAAAAGTTTGCGGCCTGACCAGATGAAGTAAGCATTGCTGCAGTACCGCCCTCTAAAGCTGCGATTTTTGCTGCAACGTAATCATTTGTAGGATTCTGAAGACGTGTATAAAAATAGCCGCTAGCCTCCAAATCAAAAAGCTTTCCCATGTCCTCGCTTGTATCATATTTAAAAGTAGTAGACTGCACTATAGGAATCTGACGAGGTTCGCCATTTCCAGGTGTATATCCAGCCTGCACACATTTTGTACCAATACCTTTACTCATTTTGTTACCTCCTAAGTCTCATATCTGCTGAAATGTCCGTAACTGTATCAAAGCTCCCGCAGGGCACCCTTCATACTTCGCTAGGCAACCTCCCGCTTCGCGGTTCCTTCCTAGCTCGCATGACACTTTCTCCGTTCCACTCCGGTCGGTGCTGAACAAAGGTCCACTGGACCTTTAGCACCCCTGCTCGCGCCCGCCTAGACTGTGTACATTTCAGCGATTATTATTCTTTATATACTTTAACATAGTAAAGTAAGGATTTAAATAACATTATTTGTTCAAGTTACGTTATAATAAATACGTTATTATTTTATACATTGGTAATTTGAAAGGCAATAATTCGGTGATTAATAGAAAGACAACTAGTGTTTTAATTATAGCGTTCTCGATGGTAGTAGCCATTGCTATGGGTCTTACTTACCACAACGCAGAAGCCACTTATTCATTCAACGATTTATACATCTCAGACAAGGAATTTGCAGCACTTAGCGCTACCGCATCGCCAGCTCCACTGACTACAGAAATCTACTTCAACAACGAACCCCTGATATACGATGGCATTGACAACACATTTTATTATTCGCTACTGGAAAACGACGACAGCGCATTCGCGCCACAGACTGAGATACTTGATCCTGAGGTGAAGCTATTTATATATGGTACGCCTATTAGTGCAGAGTCCATAGCAGCTAATAGCAGGAATAAGTTAATCCTGGTTAAAGGCAATGCCGTTAGCATTTCAGATTTGGTGTGCACCACTCTTCCTTTGATGAATGTAACTATAGAGCAAAGCATTATAGAGGCCAATGGTCTGGATGATACTTATGACATCATCGAAGATGTGCCAAGCTCTATATATTTATATGACAACAGCTCGGATTTCGAAGGGAAGAGCCGCATCATCACGGCAGATTCCAAGATTCACAAGCGTGGACAAACCAATGCGTTGAATCCTGCAAAAAGCTATCGAGTAACCCTGCTCAAAGATAAAAATAATATGGCAGGTGAGCGAGTGAAGGAAAATCTGTTAGGCCTCAGGGAGGATGATGACTGGATTTTGTATCATCCTTACAAGGATTTTGAAAAGGTCAGGAATGTATTTTCCATGAATCTTTGGTACGATTCCTGTGCCAGAAACAATGAGTGGAATGTGCCTAACGGCAATCAATACAAGTTTATGGAGCTTTTTATAAATGGTCACTATCACGGACTGTACGCACTGTGCTATCCAATCGATAAAAAGCAGGTGAAGGTAAAGGACGGAGAAACCTTTTATAAGAAGATGGACTGGACTCAAAGCGAGAGATACCTGGAGCTTGAGCAACAGGCAAATGGAGAATACACCTTGCCAGGGTACGTGATTAAGGCTGGTGACTACGGATACGGGGATTTACAGTTTTTGTATCTAAACATGTTTTACTCAGATGATGCTGCTGTAATCAGGCGCACCAGTGATATAGGAAACAGCATCGACTTTTGGCTATTTTTAAAGCTTACTCAGGCGGCGGACAATATAGCTGCAGGCTCTGCTAAAAACATGTACGTCACTGTTAAAAATAGTGACACAGGAATAGAGGGAAAAAAGCTGCTGTTTACTCCTTGGGACTATGATCAATCCTGGTTTCATGTAGGCGAAGGCACCTCAGGACTTTATGGTGACCCTGGATACGACCTTAGAGTGGAGTTTGGTGCTGTGGATTGCCTACAGCTTAGGGGCGATGAAACTATAAATCAGGAAATAAAAGACCGCTACAAAGAGCTTCGTGAAGATGCCTGGTCCAATGAAAGCATCATGAATGCCTTAAATCAGTATGACTCTCAGATTTTTGGTTCGGGAGCTTTTGAAAGAACAAAGACGCGCTGGCCTGGTGGCATCTACATGGATAGTGCCATCGGCATGAGTGATTTTAAAGAATACGTAATGAAACGTTTAGAATGTATGGATAAATATGTGGAGGAGCTATAAAGCTCCTCCCTTTAGTTTTTCTACTATTAAATCAATGAAAACAGGAACTGCAACGCCTACGATGGTGTAGGCGATTTTAACCCATTCAGATACGCCAAACAGTACTGGCCAGCTGGCTACCATGTACATAGGTGTGGCTGTGGCTATGCAATAAAAAATTGATACCAGCTTAAAGGCTAATATATGTAAAAACAAAATTGTCATGGTGTGCTTTCCTATGTAGGCAAGAGCGCCGCCCAACTTATTGTTTTCCAAATCTACAGCAAAGCCTTCTAGCATTACCATTCCAAGGACAGTTACTAATATTAAAAATACTGGATGAATGATGTAGCACTTACTCATCTCAAGAGTTCCAAAGCTTAGCATCACTGAATAAAGTATCACCAGTGATGAAAGTCCAGCTATGGAAACCGCAGTCTTCTTCTCTAGCGGCAGAAGGTGTGAATACTCTCTAGCAAAAACACCCATTAAATAGCAACTATATACTTCGAATATCTGCAGATGACGCATTTCATACTTTTCAGTATCAACTCTGCCCTCAGATATCGTATATGCGATAATCAAGCACCCCACAAAAAGTAAAGTCCAAACAACTTTCTTTACTATATCGCTTTTTATCTTTCCAATTAAAAAAGCAAGCAGACAATGTATAATGCACACATCAAAAAGTACTACTAAAAACCAGGTTGCGCTGCCCATCTGGGGAATGTCTCTTAAAAGAATCACATCTATTACACTTTTTAAAAGTTCCTTATGGCTTTTATGGGCCATTAAAGTCTGGGCTGCCAGCTGGATTGGATTTACCGCCAGTTTGAATTCAAATCTGTCGCTATAAAGATTCAGCCTCAAGAACAAATTGTGGCATAAGACAAATAAAATATTAAATCCCATGTAAGGGAGCAAAAGCCTTTTTACTCTGCCAAGCCAATAATTTCCAGTAGCTGTGAGGCTGTCTGCGTGAGCAGCATTAAAGCAATAGCCACTTACAAAAATAAACACTGGCATATGAAACAGGTATATAAAATCACGGGCAACACCAAATGTGTGCCCGTAAACCATCATAATAATAGCAAAGCCTTTGATTATATCGATGTCTCTTTTTCTGTCCATCAAAAACCTACCTAATCAATCTTTTTTGCAGGCACACCTATGTAAGTGCCTGGCTTAATAATGTTTTTCACTACCACTGCCCCTGCGCCGATAGTCACATCAGAGCAAATGGATAGATTGTTGCTGACAACAGCTCCAATACCCAGCCAGCTGTTATCTCCAATGGCAACAGTGCCTGCAGTGTGAGAGCCCACGGAAATATGAACGTAATCTCCGATGGTGTTGTCGTGATCCACAGAAGAACCTGTGTTGATAATGCAGCCATCTCCAATTTTAGTACCAGGATTAACAACAGCCCCTGCCATTACCACAGTTCCAACACCTATGGTGGAGTCGTAAGCGATTACAGCTGATGGATGCACCAGAGTAACCACTTTAGCCCCTTTAGATATGAGCTTTTCCTGTACCTTGCGGCGGATTTTGGCATCACCAATTCCAACGATAAAATCGTAACCCTCAGCGATGAAGTTTTCCAAATCAGTGTCTTCATCTGCCACAGGATATTCACCTAGCATGTCGATAGTAGGGTTGATATCCACAAAAACTATGTTGTCATAACCGTTTTCAAGAGCTATCTCTGCAACCACCTTGCAATGGCCGCTAGCTCCCATGATTGCTATGCTTTTCATTGTTTTTCCTCTCCATCCTTTGTGATGATGCTGTCCACAATGTAGATTGGACGGCCCTTAACCTCTGAAAAGATAATAGACAAATACTCGGAAATAAAACCAAGGATAATAAACAAAACGCCAAACATAAAGCTAACCAAAACAACCAGAGTGGTGTAGCCACCAACTGGCTTGTTAAGGAAGAACTCTACGATGGAATATACAATCAAAATAAAGGCAAAAAGTAGTGACATCATGCCTGCGTATATGCCCATCTTAAGTGGCGCATCTGAGAAATTGCAGATGGCGTTAAGGGAAAGTTTCACAAGTGCGTTAAGGTTATAATTGCTTTCGCCTGCCACTCTGGCGCTGGCCTCAAACTCTAATGTAGTCTTTTTAAAGCCTACGTTTTGCACGTAGCCACGTAAGAAACGAACTCGCTCTCTATAATCCTTTTTAAGGACAAGAGCCACGCGGCGTGAAATGCCAAAGAAATCCGATGAGTTATTTTCAAAGTTTGCCTTTGACATTTTATTCATCACCTTGTAAAAAAGTGATGATGTGATGCGCTTGAAAATGCCTGCATCAGCACGGGCTGTACGAACCATTGAAACAACGTCGTAGCCCTCGTCAAATTTTGCAGCGATGGCTGGAAGTGACTCTGGAGAATGCTGTAAATCAGCGTCCATGCAAACCACTCCATCGCCTGTAGCAATATCGATGCCTGCAATCATTGCAGCCTCGTGACCACGGTTTGCAGCAAAGTTTACCACGATAACATTTTCATTTTCTGCAGCAAACTGGCGCAGGAAATCAAGGCTATTGTCTCTGCTACCATCGTTTACAAATATGAGCTCATAGTCCCAGCCCATATCTTTTTTCATATTATCAAGAATTGGGCAAGTCCTGTCGTAGAACTGTTTGATGCCCTGCTCTTCATTATATACTGATACAACTACTGAAATTTTCTTTGCCATAGTTTTATAGTTCCTTTTGCAATAAAAATAGGCGCCGGAGCAAGCTCCAACGCCTATATTATAGCATTTATTATCTAAGCTCTACAAGTGTAGTAAGGTCTGCACCTGCAAGTCCACTAGCCTGTGCAATGTATCCAGGATCCTCTGCATTTACATAGAAATCCCATGACATCTTCTTCTTGTTATCAAGAGTCATAAGGCCGTTTGCAAGTCCCTGCTGCATCTCGATAGCAGCATCCTTCTCACGAGAGATGATGATACCGTCGATGTGGCTGTTGCTGTTTGCAGCAAGTACCGCATATACGATAGAAGCTGCCTGCTGTGGCTCACCAGCTGTTGATGTGTAACCCTGCTCAGAAAGCTTAACTGTTCTAACTGCACCTGTTGGTGAGAGGAACTGTGGCTGGCTGAGGAAGTCTGTTACAACGCTGATGTTGTAAACTGAAACGAACTTTGTGTTCTGGCTTCTCTGAACGTTTGCTGTAGGTGCCCATGCAATACCATTTGTAAGTGGATAGTTGTAAGCATGGAATGCAAGTCTCCAGTCGATGTTACCCTGTGAAGCGATAACGTTGTTGAACTGTGTGATAAAGCTCTTTGCGCTATGTACTGTCTTTTCTGTTAAAGCCCAGTGATGGTCTGTACACATGTAAACATTTGCGTTTGCATTTTCAGACTTGATACCGTTGTAGAAAAGACGGAATGCATTTGCGTACTCAGCTGTGTATACAGCAAGGTTTCCACCGTTTGCCATGTAGTTCCACTGGTTCCAAGCGTTAACCTCGTTACCGATTACCCAGTTATCAACCTTTGCAGTTGAACCCATCCATGGCTTGTCGCTCCAACGAGCTGCAAGGAATGATGCAAGAGCTGAAAGTGTCTCAACACCTTCTGTTGTAGTTGCATTAAGACCATAGTAGCTGTGTAAGCCAAGGCCGTTTGCAGCGTATGGAGAAATCATTGTGCCAGGAGCACCCTGATCTGCAACGATGATGAGTGTAACCTGTGCGCCCTGTGAATTCATACGAGCGATAAAGTTGTCATATGCTGAAATGTAAGCTGTGTTGAACCAGAACTGCTTACCGTGATAGTTGTAAGGTACGCCACGTCCGTTTGCTACCTTTGAAAGCTCAAGAGTGATTGTACACTGCTTTGCTCTCATCTGAGCTACCTGACGAGTACCGATATTGAATACACTTGCGTCTGCAAGGATACCCTTTTTACCACCATCAGAACGTACTACAGTGTGAGTAGCACATGCCTCTGGGTTTGTAATGTACATACTGTTTGAAACAGGAGTAAGAACTCCACCTTTGCTTACGCAAACAGTAAACTTTTTAAATAATAATGAGTTTGCCTGCGCCTTGTTGAGTGGTGCTGTAAAAGTAGCAGCAGCGGCAACAGGTGCCTGCGCAACATCAAGACCTACATTAGCTGGCTGGTTAACATCAGCAGCAATAAGGTGATAAACGCCGTCATCTGATGCAGCTGTACCAGATGCAGAAACCACTACATCAGTACCCTGAATAAGTGCAGCGGCGATTGTAACCTTTGCAGCAGGTGCAGCGGCCTTTTTAGCCTTAGCAGCCTCAGCTGTAATAGGAGTTGCTAAAAATGTTGTGACAACGAGTGCCATAACAAGCATAAAGCTTGCAATTCTGTTGATTGCTTTCATATAATCATTGCTCCTTAAAAAATAAAAAACTATCGGCCCACGAATCGAGCCGATAGTAATAATACCATGTTTTTCACCTAAATGTGTGAAAATATTATATTTTTTCGATTATTTTATGCACCTAAAGCAGCAATAACTATTCCTGCAATAATTATTACAAGTCCAATAGCTTTTTTAGGGCTAATTTTTTCCTTAAGGAAAATCTTTCCAAGGATGGCTACCCAAATGTAACCGCTGGCCTCAAGGATTGGTCCGATTGAAAGTGGAACAACTTTGTAGCCCATTACAGAGCAAAGGGATGCGCCAAAGAAAAAGATGTAAGCGCCGATAACCATTGGGTTAAGGTACTCTGCAAGCTTGTTTGGATATTCCTTGTCAGCAGCCTTCTTTAAAACGATCTGAGAACAAGAAGCAATGAATGTTCCTGTAAGCATTAATAAAGCAAATTTAAGCATTCTTATTTACCTCCTCGTCTCCAGTAACTACAAAGTAAACACCAAGGATTACAACTGCAGCACCTACAATTTTAAGAGGTGTGATTTTCTCATTTGTGATGAGTAGTCCCCACACAAGGCCCCAGATTGTAGTAACAGCCTTATTAGCGTATGCAACAATAAGTGGAAGATGCTTAATAACCTGCTGCCAAGCGATAGCATAAAAACCAAGGATTGCAACAACGCAACCATAGCGAAGAATCCAGTCAAAACTAAGGAATGGATAGTTGCCAGCAGATTTTGCGATAATACTACTTGCAGATATTATAAGAATAATAATGTGCAAGATTACAAACCATTTAATCTTATCTTTCATGATAGTTCCTTTCATATATCTTTAATAACGTAGCTTTATAGTTTTCTACATTATTTACTTCCATAGATTTTGTCAACTGATTTTGTTTGAGTGTCTCTCTCAGTTTGTCGTCTGTGATGACCTCAATGATTTTGTCCGCAAAATCCTGGTCATCGTCGGATAGATATCCGTTGTATCCATTTTGAATCAGGTCGCACATGCCATCAGATGGAGTGCTGATAATAGGTGTGCCAAGGCACATGCACTCTAAGGCCACCATTGGGGTGCCCTCCCAGCGTGAGGTAAGGACCATTAGCTTGCTGTCGTGCAAAAGCTTTAGTGGATTGCTGCAGTAGCCTAGGAAGTCTACGTTTGCATCCAGGCCTAAATTTGTGCAAAGCTCTTTCAGTTCTGGCTCGTCTGCACCTGTGCCAGCTAAAGCTATTTTCACATCCGGATATTTATCTGCAACTAATCTTGCAATTTTAAGCAACCTATGGAGATTCTTTTGGTAAACCATTCGGCCTACGAAAGTTAGGTCGTAATTGTAAGTATTAATGTCCTGCTCCATGCGGCGATGAATGTCATCAGTATCCATTACGTTGTAAAGGACAGTACTCTTTTTAGCCAGTGGCTTGTGAAAGGCATAACCTTCAAAAGAGCTATTTGAAACCCAAATGATGTCATGAGCTTTCATTGCTGCATAAAAATATGCAATAGACTTTGGCGAAATACCTCTGGAATTATAATTATTGTTGTGAATATGTGATACTAAAGGGATATTTTTGCATACTCTTGACGCAAGAAAACTTGCACGCATGTCATGAGCGTGAATGATGTCGGGGTTATATTCTGAAATTACTCGTGCAATTTCAGAAGTTGTAGCCTCTTTGACTGGCATAAAGTTAATTTCTCGCTCTTCTAAAGCAGCCCTGACGGTACCGTCAGGGCTACAATATCCCATCTCTATTTCAGGCATATCTGAAAACATGTTTATGATCTGACATACTACATTTTCAGCTCCTGAGTATATATGTGATGTTAATATATGTAATATTTTCATTTTACTTGTTCCAAGACTCTAACATTTCACGAACGTAGTCTGTTGTCATAATCTTATCTACAGTGCCCTGTACATCAAGGCGCTTTGTGTTGTGTGATGTGTAAGCATCTGAAGCCATTGTGTGAACCTGGCCATCAACGAAGAACTTATCGTAGTTAAGGTCACGACCATCAGGAAGTACACGGTAGTAGTTGCCCATATCTACAGAACGAACGCACTCTTCGTTTGTCATAAGTGTCTCGAAAAGCTTCTCGCCGTGGCGTGTACCGATAATCTTTGTGCCTGTATCACCAAAGAGCTGCTGAACAGCCTTTGCAAGGTCGCCAATTGTAGATGCATCAGACTTCTGAACGAAGAGGTCGCCTGGCTCACCGTGCTCGAAAGCAAACATAACAAGAGCAACTGCCTCATCAAGGTTCATAAGGAAACGTGTCATTTCTGGGTCTGTAATAGTGATAGGGTTTCCTGCCTTAATCTGGTCGATGAAAAGAGGAATAACTGAACCACGAGAGCACATAACGTTACCGTAACGTGTTGTACAGATAGTAGTCTTACCAGCAGCTACACGAGCGTTAGCCCCGATAACCTTTTCCATCATAGCCTTTGAAATACCCATGGCATTGATTGGGTAAGCAGCCTTGTCTGTTGAAAGACATACAACTCTTTCAACGCCAGCCTCTACAGCTGCGTGAAGAACGTTGTCAGTTCCTTCTACGTTTGTACGAACAGCTTCCATTGGGAAGAACTCGCAAGATGGAACCTGCTTAAGAGCTGCTGCGTGGAAAATGAAATCTACCCCTGGCATAGCATCCTGAACAGAGCGCATGTTACGAACATCACCGATGTAAAACTTTACCTTACCTGCAAGGTCTGGGTGCTCTGCCTGAAGCTGATGACGCATGTCATCCTGCTTTTTCTCGTCACGTGAAAAAATACGGATTTCCTTAAGATCTGAATCAAGGAAATGCTTAAGTACTGTAGAACCAAAGGAACCAGTACCACCTGTAATCATAAGTGTTTTGTCTTTAAATAAATCGCAATTCATTTTATTAAACCTCTTTTCTCCATACCATTTTATTTACGATACCAGTGTAAGACTGGATAATTTTAACAACCTTTGTTGAGACATTTTCCTCGATATAATCAGGAACTGGGATACCGTAATCTCCAGCCTCGTTCATATCGATTGCAGTAGTAACTGCCTGAAGCAATGAATTCTCATCAATACCTGCGATGAAGAAGCATGCCTTATCCAGAGCCTCTGGACGCTCGGTAGATGTACGAATGCAAACTGCAGGGAATGGATTTCCAATGCTTGTAAAGAAGCTAGACTCCTCTGGAAGTGTACCTGAATCAGACACTACTGCAAATGCATTCATCTGCAGGTGATTGTAATCGTGGAAGCCAAGTGGCTCATGCATGCGAACACGTGGGTCAAGCTTGAAGCCTGTAGCCTCTAAACGTTTACGGCTGCGTGGATGGCAGCTGTAAAGGATTGGCATATCATATTTTTCAGCAAGCTTATTGATAGCTGTGAAAAGTGATGTAAAGTTTTTCTCTGTGTCGATGTTTTCCTCGCGGTGAGCTGAAAGAAGGATGTACTTCTTTGGCTCAAGTCCAAGCTTTTCAAGGACATTTGATGCCTTTATCTGCTCAAGATTATCATGAAGAACCTCTGCCATTGGAGAACCTGTTACATATGTGCGCTCCTTTGGAAGGCCGCAGTCTGCCAGGTAACGACGGGCATGCTCAGAGTATGCCATGTTTACATCAGAGATGATATCTACGATGCGGCGGTTTGTCTCCTCTGGGAGACACTCATCCTTACATCTGTTTCCAGCTTCCATATGGAAGATTGGAATGTGAAGTCTCTTGGCTGCGATAGCTGAAAGGCAAGAGTTTGTATCACCAAGAATAAGTAGGGCATCTGGCTGAATCTGCACCATAAGCTCGTAAGAACGTGCGATGATGTTTCCAACTGTCTGGCCTAGGTTATCACCAACAGCCTCCATGTAAACATCTGGATCGTCCAGCTGTAAATCCTTGAAAAATACTCCATTAAGATTATAGTCATAGTTCTGACCTGTGTGAGCTAACACGCAGTCAAAATACTTGCGGCATTTTTTGATTACTGCTGCAAGGCGGATAATCTCTGGGCGAGTACCTACGATAATAAGTAATTTTAATTTTCCGTTGTTTTTAAACATTTATACTTCCTCTCGATATGTATCTGGTCTATCGGATTCCAACAGTTCATTGGCCCACATAAGTGTAACCAGGTTATCTGTTTCCGATAGATTTATAATATTGTGAGTGTAGCCAGGGAGCATATGGATGGCCTGGATTTTATCTCCACTCACTTCAAATTCTATGATTTCATCAGAGCCGATTTTGCGCTCCTGAATCAGGCCGTGGCCTGATACTACGATGAAAAATTCCCATTTAGTGTGGTGCCAGTGCTGGCCCTTTGTGATGCCAGGCTTTGAAATGTTTACTGAAAACTGGCCATGGTCGGCAGTCTTTAAAAGCTCTGTAAATGAACCGCGGTCGTCGCAGTTTGTTTTCAAATCCACTGCCACCTTTTCCTTTGGCAGATAGCTAAGGTAGGTGCTATAAAGCTTTTTAGCAAAGCTGTTATTTGGAATAGCAGGCATCATAAGTGTGTTAGGCTGTTCCACAAAGCTATCTAAAAGCTCTACTATCTCCCCTAACGTAACATGATGTGATACTGGCACCATGCAGTATTTACCATCAGCACTGCGGTGCTCCTGTCCTCTCAGGGCATCCACCATTTCGTTAACAAGGTCGTCGATGTATACAAGTTCTAGCTCTGTAGATGGGTCATTTACTGTGATGTCTAGTCCATTTGCTTTGTTATTGCAGAATGTAGCTACAGCAGAGTTGTAGTTTGGGCGACACCATTTTCCAAAAAGATTTGGGAAGCGGTAAACCAGCACCTTTGCACCAGTCTCCTGTCCATACTTAAAGAAAAGCTCCTCTCCAGCAAGCTTACTCTTACCATATTCACTGCCAGCATATCTACCTTCCAAGCTAGCCTGGATAGATGACGAAAGCATAACTGGACATGTGTTTTCATGCTTCTTTAATGTTTCAAGCAAAGTGCTTCCAAATCCAAAGTTTCCAGCCATAAATTCGGCCTCGTCCTTTGGACGGTTGACCCCTGCTAAGTTAAATACGAAATCGCAGTCGCTACAATAGCGGTCAAGTTCCTCTAAAGTGGAGTCTCTGTCGTATTCGTAAATTATAATATCCTGGCCAATGCCATGAAACTTATCCCTGCCATCAGCCGCACATTTTAAGGTCTCCACCAGGTTTCTTCCTACGAAACCTGCGGCACCTGTAATTAATATTTTCATGCGTTATATCTCCGTAAAATATAATCCGATTGATTATAACATATTTGGGGGAATATAACAAAAAGCAAGCCTGTAAAAGCTCGCTTTTAAAACATTTACATTAGTTCTATTATTCTCAGTTGATAGGATTCCATACTTTTCTCCGTTATTAGTTATTTTAGCCAAAACAGTTACTCTATTTTTTCAATAATACGCCTTGCACTATCTATATAAACCTGAGCACGAAGCTGATATTCATCAGATTTTTTATATTTGTTATCCTTTTGTATTCTAGCAATAGGCATTAACATACATCCATAAGAATCTAGGATTGGAGCATAATCTCCAGAATGGGCACATACAACTCTACTTTGATTTTTACCTTTTTTATTTCCAAGCCTCAATCTTACTTCACGCAACGAAAGTTTCTTAAATCCATGCTCAAAAAACAAATAATTCAAATGTCCTTTTCTAGCCTCAGAGCTGTATACCAAACAATCAGGTTCCTGATAGGCTATTGCATCTATAAGTTCACGTTCGCCCATCGATAACTGATTATCAAAATCGAGTTTTTTTAATATTTTATTAAATTCTAATTGTGTACCATCAATAATCTGCAATTCTTTTCTTGGATAAACCGTAGGTATAAAACTACTTCCATCGTCATAAGCCCAAAATGTCAAAATGTCATTACTCGCACCCCATTTCTTTACTTCAGCCCTTGCAGTCTGGGGTTCATCGGCCCAATAAGATAATTTCTGTCCTGGAAATAAATTAGCATATCGATTATCAGCTCTGCTTAATCGCAAATTTCCTGCATGAAGCTCACTGATTGTCTTATTATACATACTATAATCAAACTCTATACACCTAAAAAAGTCAAATTCTCCTGTCATTAATAATGGCAAATCGATATGTTTTTTTATTGTCATATTTCCTGTGTGATTAATTAAAGCAATTGACATTTATTCACCTCAGATTATGGTTCATCACATAACTTTATGAAACAACATAAGAGGAGGTAGCACCACCTCCTCTTTACGCTTTAGGTACGAATACTTCTAATGATACTTTTGTTTGTGACTGTTTAAAGTCTTACCTGCTTTGCTCTTAGCAGGTCTAGAAGATGCCTTACTCGCAAGAGTTCTTCCAGCTTTGCCAACTTTACCGCCATGGTGTACTTTGCCCATAACATTCTTCCTCCTTTGCCATTATTTCCAAATATTATTATTTGGATTTGTAGCAATGGATAAGATTTGTTATACTTACATCTGTCAAGATATGTGGCGTATAATTTCTTATCCGCTGCTATTTTAGGGACTAGGCTTGGCCTGGTTCCTATTTTTTATTATATAAGACTAACCTTTATATAATACGTTCTTTACATTTCAAATATTCTGAAAAAGTTGTCGTTGGTAGTATTCTATTCTTTGCTTTCATATTTGACCATATATTATTACCATCTTCTTCAGTTATCAGTCCTCTTTTCATCGCCTCAACCAATATGCCGCCTGTATCAATATGCTTAAGTCCATATTTTTTAATATAAGGCGCTATATCTTTATAATTATTACTAGCCAATGTCCCATTATAAATTTTTGCCAGTGCTATTCCTGCAGCCTCACCTCTACCAATCTTCATCCCATCTATATTCCCACGAATCAGATTATCATAGAGTTCATATTCCGCTGTGTCAGTTTCCAACTGCCGAACTCTTGCGACATTATCGTCTATCATCTGATCTGTTCTTCTTTTCAATTGTGGAACACAAGGATTACTTAATTCATCATATACAGGAGATGGAATAATAATTCTACCTCCGTAGAGCTCTTTTAAAATATTGGTATCCCTTATCCATAGAAAAGCTGATAAGCAATCCGTATCGAAGAAGTATTCTTTAGTCATTCAAGTTACCTTCCTCTTCTTCAAGATTGTATACAATATCAGCTCTAAAGCCATCCATTAGCCATTCTTCACGTTTACCATTGGAAATTTTTCCTAGCTCCGCCAAGTGCTCGATTTTTCGTATATATTCTCCAGTCGTAAAATAACGCCTATTATCTGTTGATGGTTGGTATAATTCCTTACCATACCCAAGCAAAGCAGCTTCTCGTGATACTGTAATATTTTTATATTGTTCAGCCATCTTTTCATTGATAAAACCATTTTGCAATAATCTAAAAATCATTGCCATGTGACTGACTTGATAAAATTGTTCTGCTTTTATTATGTCAGCAAGCTTCCACTGTCCATTATTTCTTGCATCCAACTGAAAGAGTGCATCATATGGCATTAGTAAATAACTTGCAAAAATATCTGCCTCTCTCTCAGAATCAGATTGGTCTCCCCCCATGACCATATTACATATTACTTGTCCATCAATAGTTTCGTAAAGAATGTGATACAATTCATGAGCTAAAGTAAATCTCTGTCTGCCATAAGATGTAGTGGAATTAATACATATTAGATAATCTTCATCGACCCTCGTACACATACCACTTATTCTTTCCGAAAGAGGATATTTCAAAACTGTGATGTGTATATCTTGTAACCCATTTACAATAGCAAATATATCAATCGGAGAATAACTGTCCTCTTGCCATTTTCTTCTAGTCGTTAAGGCTAAAGAATTTAATTCTTGTTCTGTTTTCATAACTACTCTCCAATCATTTTGTTCATATAGCGAATATTTCTTGCCAAGCGATTCACCGCTGCAATACTCTCTAAATCTTCCGCTAATATGCTATTTGCTCTAAACGCAAAATTAATCGGTATATATTCATCACTTTTTCCAAACAAATACTCTTCACTACAACAAAATAGGCTACATATTTTTTCAATCAATGTAACATTTAACCCTCGAGTTCCATTTTCTATTTTTGTTACCATGCTTTGATCAATCCCGAGATACTGCGCCATCTGCTCCTGAGTTAATTTACTATTTTTTCGTAGTTCTTTTAATCTATTTACTTGATTATCTCCACCCATATGCTATACCGCCTTTCTTATAATATTATATTACCAATACGTCATATTTTCAAGCTTATTAGCATTGAATAATATGACATAATTGTTATAAAAAAGGATGCAGCACAATCTGCATCCGATAACCTCTGAAATTACCTATTCGAAACTATATCAACACCTAGTTCGTTCCTTAATTGATTGATATACCTTAAGACACTGTCTTCGCTACATGAATGACCTATTTTTACTGTAATCTATCATTTTAATCACCCAAGTGTAATAATATATTTATAAATCTTACTTATCTGACCCAGGCATCATCCTGTGCTTAGCCGTCAACTCTCTAATATCTATCCTATATGCAGTAACTATGGACAACAATCTCTCATCAAACTCAAAGTCCTCCCTTCCAGTCTGAGTTTTCATCAGTGTCTTCATAGCCTTTTCTTTTTCAGCCACATCTTCAATAATACTAATATCACCAAAGCCTATGATAGACTCATAAGCAGTGCCATATTGGCAAGCGATGCGTCCTTCGAAGGCCTGCACATTTCGTTCCAAGGTAATGCAGCATTTAGGATTAGCTTTGATTACTTCCAGCTTTCGTCCTTCATTAGCTCCATGAAGATAAATAATATAATGGCCATCATTTTCATCTTTTGTGACACCATAGTTCATAGGTACCACATAAGGCATACCATTATCCACAAGGCCTAGATGAAGGTAGGTACATGTATTGAAGATGTCATCTATATGTGATTGGTCTGTAATCTCTCTATCTCTGCGTCTCATAACTTTTCTCCGATAAATTCTATCAAACTAACATACTATTTCAATGCATTCAGGATTTAACATTACATATTGGCTTTACCACAGCATATACAATACTTATTAAGAATAACAATATCATAAACAAATACACTCCCCAGAAAATTATTGAGGTCATAATAGAAGTTAAATATCCAAGTGATGTTAGTATATAACAAAACATTGCGGTTTGATCCGAAAATCGAATTAATATTTTTATGTACTTTGATTCTTTTACAATATCAGCCCTAATCTTCCTTTCTATAGCCCTTGAAACAATTGTCATAACCAGCAATAAACTCCAAGCTATAATTGATGGTATTATCATATTTCCATAATAAACAAATGGAAGTAATACCAGCGATGCTAAATAATATATAAAATACATAACTGCATTTGTATAGGGAAACACTTTTCCAAAGTACAAATCATTTATTTGTTTTTTAGCTGTTTCTTCCTGTGCTTGCTCAATTTGCTCGTTGGAATATTTTGATTGTTCACATTTTAAATATGTCTCTTCATTTTCGCGAAGAATTTGCCGTTCGCGTTCTCTTTGTTGAAAAAGTTCCTTTAATTTAATATCGTCTTCCATTGCCACTCCTAATCATGCTATAGAAATTATATATTAATACTCCTAGTATTTAAAAAGCAGTGGGCCTTATGTCCACTGCTTTAATTATACACTATGTTAATTTGTTGTAGAATAATCTCAAATTATACATTTACAGTTTTTTATTCAAAGCAAGCTCTTACAACTTCAATAATTCTATCCTGCTGTTCAGGAGTCATCTTGTTATCGCTTGGGAGGCAGAGGCCTCTTGCGAAAATGTCGCTACCGATATCAAGTGGTCTGCCGTCTGCGCCTAGGACGCCGCCTGCGATGTATGCGTTTGTTACAGCGCGGCCGTTGCCCTCACGGGTGATGAATGGGTTCAGGCGGTAGATAGGCTGCATATGCATTGGCTTCCAGATTGGGCGGCCTTCGGCATTGATGCTAGCGATAGCCTCAAGGATTTCTGTAGGGCAGCTCTTGCCGTGTTCTGGTGTGAAGAGAGCTTCCTGCTCGCCACGAACCTGTGGACACATAGCATCCTTATCTATGATAAGGCATGAAAGCCAGTAGTTTGGCTCAGAGTTCTGTAAATCCATTGGATTCATCTGAACTGGAAGGTCCTTAAAGCCTTCCTTGTATCGTTCGTAAACTGCCTTCTTCTGAGCGATGTGTTCCTCAAGGTAAGGAAGCTGACCGCGGATGACACCTGCGATAACATTGCTCATTCTATAATTGTATCCAAGCTCCTCGTGCTGGTACCAGAAAGCTGCCTCTCTAGCCTGTGTAGACCACTTACGGACCTTTTCTGCAGCTGCCTTATCGTTTGTAAGGAAGCATCCGCCAGCAGAGCCTGTAATGATTTTGTTTCCGTTGAAGGAAATAGTATTGTAATGACCAAAAGTACCAGTCTGAGCACCCTTGTATGTGGCACCGAATGATTCTGCAGCATCCTCTACAAGGATTGCACCGTGCTTTTTAACGATAGCGTTAATCTCATCAATCTTTCCTGGAGTACCATAAAGGTGCGCGCAAACTACAACCTTTACCTCTGGATAAATCTCAAATGCCTTTTCAAGGGCAACTGGATCCATGTTCCAAGTATCTGTTTCTGTATCAATGAAAACTGGGATTCCACCTTCGTAAACAACAGGGTTTACTGTGGCATCAAACGTCATATCAGTGCAGAAAACCTTGTGACCTTCTAGACAGCCATGTCCAACTGCAGGCATTCCGTATGCTTCGATACCAGCAAGCTTCATTGAAAGATGAAGTGATGCTGTACCAGCTGAAAGACCAACTGCATACTTAACACCAACCTTTTCAGCACAGATTCGCTCTACTTCGTTGATGTTTTCACCTGCTGTAGTCATCCAGTTTGTGTCATATGCATGCTGAATCCACTTCATTTCCTCGCCGTGCATAGTAGGTGTGGCAAGGAAAACTCTCTGTTCCATTTTTTCAAAATTCTTTGTGTACATTTTAACACCTCGGTATATTACAAATTAGCCTTTAAAAGTAGGCACTGTTTCACGAATTTTTTGAACCACCTCTGGCCCCTCGTTGCTGTACGCAAGGGACATGAGGCTTCGAAGATTATTGATGAATTCTTCTGAATCAAAATTAATAGGCTTTGCCACATGAATCAGATGATTCTCTGTTTCCTTTAAGCCCTCTTCGCTCATAAGCTTTTCTTCATAAAGCTTTTCGCCTGGGCGAAGGCCGATTTCAGTGATTTCTATATCAATGTCTGGACGAAGACCAGCAAGCTCTATCATGTTTCTCGCAAGGTCTAGAATCTTTACTGGCTCGCCCATATCAAGAACGAAGATTTCACCGCCGCTAGCATTGGCGCCAGCCTTAAGTACAAGGCTGACAGCCTCTGGTATAGTCATGAAATATCTGATGATATCTTTATGAGTGATTGTAACTGGACCGCCCTCAGCAATCTGCTTTTTAAATAATGGAACTACTGAACCATTAGAACCAAGCACATTACCGAAACGAACTGCCACGTACTCTGTGTGGGCAGAACCTGCAGAAACTTTCTCCTCATCAGTTACATCCACATCAAGCTGATGTGTAATGAGCACTGGAAGCATGTCTTCCTTATGGTTGCGCACCATGCTATCGAAGGTCTGGATAATCATTTCGCATATACGTTTTGTAGCGCCCATTACGTTAGTAGGGTTTACAGCCTTATCAGTGCTGATAAGAACGAAACGGTCGCACCCGTATTTCATAGCAGCGTATGCCGTCTTGTATGTACCTACAGCATTGTTTTTAATAGCCTCACAAGGGCTATCCTCCATAAGAGGTACATGCTTGTGAGCCGCAGCATGGTAGCAAATATTTGGTCTGTATGTTTCAAACACTGAATTGATTCTACGAGCATCACGAACCGAACCAATGAGTGTTACTAAATCAAGGTTAGGATATTTACGCTTTAACTCAAGCTGAATATCATACGCATTATTTTCATAAACATCAAAAATGATAAGCTGCTTTGGGTCGTATTTTGCAATCTGTCGGCAAAGCTCGGAACCGATGGATCCGCCGCCGCCTGTTACCAGAACTACCTTATCTCTAATCTGAGCAGCCACATCTTCCTGATGAAGGCTGATAGGGTCACGACCAAGGACATCCTCGATAGTGATGTTCTGCAAGTTTCCTGCGCTGATGACACCTGCCTTTTCAGCATACATGTTTGGAAGCTGCTTGATACGGCAGTTTGTTTCCTGGCATATATTGATAAGATTACGCTTTTCACTAGGAACAAGGGATGCAATAGCGATGAAAATCTCTTTGATTTCATACTTTTCTACTGCATAAAGTATCTTATCCCTACCACCGATAACCTCGACGCCATCGATGTAACGGCCCCACTTGTTAGGATTGTCATCGATGATGGCAACAATTTTAGTGTTTGCTGTGGCTGAATTATTGGCAAAGTTTACATCGCGAAGAATCATTCGGCCAGCTGAACCAGCGCCAATAAGAAGGACGTTGTTTTCCACCTTGCCATGCTCCTGATTGCTTTCTCTAAGAAGCAAAACAAAACGATATGAAAAACGAATTGTCACCGCAAAGAAAAACTGGAAGGCAATGCCAAACACATAGTAAGAAATTGGCATTCTGAAAACAAAAGGCATTGTAACGCCAATATTTACTACAAATGTAATTGCTGTTGCGATGACCAATTTCTTAAGCTCATAGAAGCTGGCGAAGCGCCAAATACTACGGTACAATCCCATGAAATAGTACACCAGCAACACAAAGATAGTGTATGGAATAATAATCTTATAATATGGGTGTATGTATACCCCTATGGCAGAAAACTGGCAATCAAAGCGCAGCCATAGTGCCAGAAAATATGATAAAACAATGGTGAAAAAGTCGTATCCTGCCAAGATGGAAGCAACCTTATGCCAATGCTGAAATTTGCCTATCTTAATATTCATATATAATCACCCTTTGCGTTGATTAAATCTGCTCCAAAATTAAGTCTGCCATCTGGCCCACATTCTTCATGCCAACTACATCCTTCATGGCAAACTTGATATCAAACTCGTCCTCTACAGTTCCAATAAGTGTAATGTGCATAAGGCTATCCCAACCGTCCACATCACTTGCAACAGTATCAGCTGTTACCTCAATTGAATCATCATCAAATACATCGCGAATAATATCTTGTAACTGTGATAATACTTCTTCCCTACTCATATTTATATCCTCCTAGTTTACACTAATGTGATTATTCTTTTTTACGTAGTCCGCTGTTACTGCAAACTTCCATGTAGCATTGCCGTAGGCATCCTCTGAAACTTTTTCGAAGCCCTGGAGGCCGTAGAAATCCTTTACCATAGCGTTTTTAGCTGTTGGGTAATAGTAGCCGTAGATTTCTGTGATGCCACGTTTCTGGCATTCTGCCACCAACTCATCCATCATGGCAAACTCCATGTCGCGCTTAAGTACTCTGCAGCTCATAAGCCACAGCACAATGTGGAGCTCATCACGAAGCTCGCCCCGCACATTGCCGATGGCCAGGGAAACTATACCGTTATCACCGAACTTGTCCTTAAGACGCCCATAAAGAGTGATGTTGTCCACGTCCTCCGCAGCCTTCTCGATGTCATCCTGGGAATAGCGGCGGGTAGTTAAGTTGAACTGGTTGCTCTTGTTGGTGAGCTGTGCGATCCTTGGCATGTACATCTTCTCGAAGGGCTTTATCTCCGCCTCCATCTCCAGTGAAGTCAGGTACTCGCCGTAGTCGCCAAAGCTCTCCTGAAGCTCAGCTCTCTGGCGGTTTGCCATATACATCTCGTTACGCTTCCTGTCATCTTCTGACAGGCTTGTCATCTCAAAGAATCCGCTGTGATCAATGTATCTTATATAGTGCTCAGGGCTGTCAATGGCCGGAGCAGATACGCCGGGAAGCTGCGCTGTCACTATCTCGCGCTCTGCCGGATTGTCATCCACAAATACCAATGACTCGGGCAAAAGAGTCAGCTCCGACGCGATAGACTTGAAGTTCTCGCTCTTGGGCTCCCAGTTTGCCTTTATAGCAACGAAATCGTCGGGCTTCAGGGCTCCGTCGGGATGCTCAAGGCCCGCAATGGCATTCTCTCTGTCATTCTTGGAATCCACAGCCAGCACCACCCCAAGGTCCTTCTGCATCTTCACATAATTCTGGAACTCAGCATATACCTGACCAAGATTTGTCTCCTGTCCGATCTCGATGCCATCAACGCCGTCATCACCTACAACTCCGCCCCACAGGGTGTTGTCCAGGTCGAGCACAAGGCCCTTTTTGTTCTTGCCATAAATTGACTTGATAATATTGGCAACGTTGAAGCTAAGGGTTGGAATAGCCGGAATGCAAAGGGCATATTTGTACATATGCCAGGCCAGAGGATCTGACCACTGATCAAGGCCATAACAGCTTGAAAGGTAGTT
>JAEEGF010056607.1_pt1 | contig 28312 bp, 24 predicted proteins | sample 9134171 | NCBI WGS metagenome assembly JAEEGF01 (sample SAMN16246542, study PRJNA631951) | gut metagenome | biome: gut microbiome; feature: rumen; material: AP-attached | host: Bos | place: Iran: Karaj | collected 2018-10 | reverse complement strand
TATCAGCTGTCGACCAACGGCATAGCTGAGTAGCCAAGTCTGGACGGGATAAACGCTGAAGGCATCTAAGCGTGAAGCCCCCCTCAAGATGAGATATCCCATTCCTTCAAGGAAATAAGATCCCTTATAGACGATAAGGTAGATAGGTTCAAGGTGTAAGTGCGGTAACGCATTCAGCTGATGAATACTAATAGATCGAAGGTTTATTCTAAAAGGAAGATGTGTAGCGAATTTTCGGACACTAAGTTTTACTGTGTGAAGTTTTGAGGTTGTTATTTATAACAAGCCGATGTGGCTCAATTGGCAGAGCAGCTGATTTGTAATCAGCAGGTTATCGGTTCGAGTCCGATCATCGGCTTTTCTTTTTATATCGCATGCTTAAGGGCTTGCGATTTTTTTTTATAATTTTTTATTATATGTGGGGATTGTATTGTGGAAGCTATTAAGAATTTTATCAAGAATGAAATTGTACTGTGTGTAGCATTGGTTTTAGCGATTGTTTCTTGCTTTTTTGTTCATCCAAGCAGTGGGTACTTAGATTATATTGATTATCGTACTCTTAGTATTCTTTTATCTTTAATGATAACAATGGCTGGATTTCAGCGATTATCGGTGTTCAGACAAATCGGTGAAATATTAGTTGGCAAAATGAACTCAATAAGAGGTATAGTGCTGATTTTATTAGGATTATGCTTCTTTTCAAGTATGTTTATAACAAATGATGTAGCGCTATTAACATTTGTACCTTTTTCCATAATTACGCTATCTATTTCAAATAGAAAAGATTTGTTTATTGTTGTTATTGTGCTTGAGACTATTGCAGCAAATCTTGGAAGTATGCTAATTCCGTTAGGAAATCCTCAGAATTTATATTTATATTCATTATCAAATATGAATCTGATAAGCTTTATTTCTATAATGTTACCTTATAGCATATGTGCATTAATTCTTTTAGTTTTAAGTACATATATCTTTGTAAAGGATGCACCTGTATCTGTTTCAGGGGATTCAAAAAAGGTATATGATAGAACGCCATATGAAAAGAAATTGATAGGATTATATATATTTGCATTTCTTGCATCATTGTTAGTGGTAGCAAGAGTTATACCATATTATATTTCTTTGATTGTGGTAATTTTGCTGGTTGTGATATTTGATAGAAGAGTTCTTAGAAAGCCAGATTATTCATTGCTGTTTACATTTGTTTTCCTGTTTATATTTATTGGTAACATTAAAAACATATCTGTTATTAGTACATTTCTAGAAACACTGATTAAGAACAATGAAGTGATAGTTTCTGTTGTTTTGAGTCAGTTTATAAGCAATGTGCCTGCGGCTATACTATGTTCAGGATTTACAGATAATATTTCAAAACTTATTATTGGTACAAATCTAGGTGGATTGGGAACTCTTATTGCTTCTATGGCTAGCTTAATTTCATTTAAACAATATAGCTATATAGATGGAGCTGATAGTAAAAAGTATATTAAAGAGTTTTCTTTATTTAATATTGTCTTTTTAATCATTATGTTAATTGAATATATGATAATTAATTTGGTATAAGAAAAGCCTCGTGCAATGCACGAGGCTTTTAATCTTTTAGTTTGATAATGAATGTTTAATTACACCCTTTGGATCTTTGACTAAGATAAAGATAATCCAAATTACAAGTGCTAATGCAATAACTGAAAAACCAAGGAATGTATCATTAATCATATCTTCCAAGGCTGGAGTAAAGTACTGGGCACGTAATTCAGCATATTCAAAAATAGCATCTACGAACCACATTATTGACGCACCCCAAAACATAAACATTAACACATGAAGCTGCATATCATTATTCTTGCGATTGTACCATAATACTGTAGTTATAACCGCAGCGATAACTGTAATCAGTAATGTCATATTATCCCCCTTAATTAGTAGTTTTCATTGTAGAAATTGGTCTTTTTACAATTATATCAGCTGTAACGCACATGCCAATCCAAATAACTGTTACTAGAACTGCCATAGATACACCTACAGTAGCAATTTCGTGAAGCATTTCTTGAGTATCTTCTGGATTTGACATTGCTGTTAAAAATGGGAAGAAAGGTTGTACTTCGCCGTGCCATACATGCTCAAATGCAAGTAAAGCAGAGCCTCCCCATAAAAGATTTGAAAGCCATTTTAACTTTCTTGTTATAGGAACTGAAGCGTTTTCTTCGTGTTTTTCAGTACCCTGTTTTTCCATTCTTTTCTTAATGATTGTTGTTACTACAGCTTCTCCAGCTGGAACAGTAAAGCAAGCCATAATTCCCCTCCTTAAACGTATTGATTGATTCAATTTTGTAATGAATCTCAAATAATTATAACAGCGAAAAACTAAGTATTATAGGGGATTGAAATAATTTGTATATTCAAAAAAATATAGCTGTTATTCCAATGAGGAATATCAGCTATATTTTAGATTATATAAATTTTGCTATATCATTTACATCTTTTCTTGGTGGCTTTTTTGATACGTTATCTGCTCTATAACCAACTGCTATGATGCTCATTACCTGCTCGTCCTCAGGTATACCACAAAACTGAGCAACTACGTTTGAATCGCGGAGACCCATGATAAGTGTATCTACTCCTAGTTCAGTGGCTTTTGCACAAAGAAGCATGTCGTGAAGACCTAAATCATATGCGCCCCATCCATTTCCAACTTCATTGTCAGGCTCACCTGTAGCTTTATTAAAACCTGAGATATTTCTTTTATATGTTGTGACTACGTATGCGGTTGCTTTAGCTGTACTATTTTGATTGAAGTCTGGTAAAACCTTTTCTCTGAAATCAGCAACTTTATCTGGTGTAGAAATACAGTAGTATCTTGATGTTTGACTATTTTTCCATGATGGAGCAGCTTGAGCAGCTTCTACCATTTGACGTAATGTGTCATTTGATACCTGTTCTCCATTGAAATTACGCACACTTTGACGTGATGATATAACCTTTTGAAACTCCATAATAAACCCCCTGTGTTATTTGATGAATTCATTATAAATAAAAGATGCTTATAGTCAAATAAAATCTTTATTTTATTTTGAATTTTGGAGTAAAAGCGATATAATAGGCTTCGAGTTTGTTTTTGACTCAAAAGATATAATGTTAGAGAGAGAAAGAGAATGTTAAAACAGGTAGTTATTTGGACGTTACAGGATAAATGTTTCGGTCCAAATCTTAGCGCAATTAAAGGCAATATTAAAACAAGATTCGAAGAGTTAAATGGACAGGTTCCAGGACTCAATAGAATTGAGGTGCATAGTGAATGCATGAGTTCATCTAATGGTGATGTTATTATGGTAGCAGAATTCGAAGATGAAGCATCATTAAAACAAAGAGAAAATAATGAAATGTGGAGTGCAGCTATGAAGGAGACAGTAGTCCCATTTGTTGATGTTACAACACATGTTGAGTACGCATATTAATAATGCACTAAATTGCACTAATTAATTTTACACAATATAAACGCAAGATGTGTTACAATCTTCTTAGGAACATTATTAATGTTTAAGGAGGAGATCTAATGGCAGAAAACAAATATGCAGGTACAAAGACAGAGAAAAACCTATGGGAAGCTTTCGCTGGCGAATCAATGGCAAGAAACAAATATACCTATTTTGCATCAGTTGCTAAGAAAGCTGGTTATGAGCAGATTGCAGCATTATTCTTAAAGACAGCTGATAATGAGAAGGAGCATGCAAAACTTTGGTTTAAAGCTCTTGGTGAAATAGGAGATACACCTGCCAATCTTTTACATGCTGCAGAAGGCGAAAATGCTGAATGGACAGATATGTATGACAGAATGGCTAGAGAAGCTGAGGAAGAGGGATTCCTAGAGCTTGCAGCTCAGTTTAGAGGTGTAGGAGCTATTGAAAAGGAGCATGAGGAAAGATACCGTAAGCTTTTGAATAATGTGGAAGCTATGGAAGTCTTCAAAAAGAGTGGCGTAACAATGTGGGAATGCCGCAATTGCGGACATATAGTTGTTGGTGTAGAAGCACCGGAGGTTTGTCCAGTTTGTAAACATCCAAAGGCATATTTTGAAGTAAGAGCAGAGAATTATTAATAAATAATAAACGCTGGAGCAAATAAGCTCCAGCGTTTTTATTCATGAGATTTTTTGGCCTCTTCGTTAATCATATCTTCGTAACCGGTAAGAGCTGCAAAGGGTGCAAATTGGGCAGCGCGATCATACAAGCTCATATGGGGATGAGTGAGGGATTGATGATGAGGCATATCTATTATATCTTTGTACACGATTCTTGGATCGGGTTCGTTTTTTCTATATCCTTTGGTCAAAGCGTTACTCCTTCTATTCGCCAGAAGAATGACCACCAACTTGTTTATTACGTTTCATGGTCATGGCTCCATCTTGTAGGTTCATACCTTTTAGTACGGAATTTTTTCCAAATTTTTCATGAATCGCCAGGGTAGCTTTCTGAAGCTTACGTTCTTTTTCATCAGCTTTTTCCTCGGCTTCTTTTTCTTTTTCCAATGTATTGTAGTCAGTGAAAAGATCCATTTGATAAGGTGCATCATCAGGTATTTCATTAATAGGTATCAAATCACATGCTACAACAGTAATTCTCCGAACTAATAAGTCAGGGTCGATAATACGGTCGTACAGTTCAACCATTACTTCCATAATTCTTTGGGTGGAGCTAGTCCAACGGTCTAGGTTGCCTGTCCCGTGAGCATGGTAAGGGATGGGGCGACCAAAGTGATCAACAGAGACCTTGCCAGTATAGTATTTATTAGTGCCGTTTATTTTAAAGGTAGATCGTCCTATACTTGAACCTTCTTTTCCAATTTCTAGGCTCGTTCTATCATATCCGATAGTTAATTCGATTTTTTTGGTAACCAAATCCTTCCTTACTAAATCAAGAACCAGAAGCTCCGTCATTTCCTTGACTATGAGCCTAGCTTTGTCTGTAGTGTAAGGCTCCATGAGAACTTGGCCACTGGAAAGGCTGTTTGTTTGTGGTCTGTAACTTTTGATGGTGGCAATTTCTGTAGGTTCCCAACCCCAGGCATGATCGATTAGAAGCTCGGCGTTAATACCTAATGCTTTATATAGTACATCTTCACTGTATACACTGGTGCGTGCAATATCGCCCATGGTGAATATTCCAAGTTTTGCAAGGCGTCGTGCAATACCGCCGCCTACGCGCCAAAAGTCTGTAATAGGCTGATGACACCAGAGAAGCTCGCGATATGTTCTTTCGTTTAATTCGGCGATTCTAACACCCTGTTCATCGGCAGGAACGTGTTTTGCTACAATATCCATTGCAATTTTTGCAAGGTACATATTGGTTCCGATGCCTGCTGTCGCAGTGATGCCTGTCTCTTTTAGAACATCGCGAATCATACGCATTGCAAGCTCATGAGCAGTACAAGAATAGGTATTCAAATATCCAGTGACATCTATAAAACACTCATCAATGGAATAAACATGAACATCATCATCTGAAACGTATCGAAGATAAATAGAAAAAATAAAAGTAGATATTTCCTCATATCGTTTCATTCTAGGTGGGGCTGCAATATAAGCAAGCTCTAGAGAAGGATCTTTTTCCAACTCGTTTGCGTCAGAGGATGAACCGGTAAAATGGTATTCGCCTGTCTCTGGATCCTTTGGAAGTAATCCTAAGGCAAGAGCTCGGCTGAAACGTTCTGCATTAACCTCTTTTACTCTTTGGATAACTTCAAATAAACGTGCCCTGCCTGAAATGCCGTAGGCCTTTAGCGACGGACTAACAGCCAAACAGATAGTTTTCTCGGTGCGAGAGGAATCAGCCACAACTAGATTTGTTGTAAGCGGATCCAAGCCTCTATCCGTGAGCTCACAAGAAGCGTAAAAGGATTTTAAATCTATGGCTATAAAAGCGCATTCCTTTTCCATATGGCTGACCTCCTTTCGTAATATTGCATCTTATATGTTATATCCGAACATGCATTCGTGTCAATCGAACACTTTATTAAATTAGTAATAATAATTATAAACTGGTTTAAACTGGTTCCAAAATCAAGTACCAATTTTTGACAGTCTGGAACTTGTAAAACGAAAAAGTGGAACTTTTTTCAGCCAGATGAAAAAAATTAATAAAAATCGGAACGCTAAAAACATATATATGTTAATAAAAAATGGAACTTTGTGAAGACAGGTGCAGTAAAATCAGGGCCTGGAGTGTTCGATAATATTTACGCTTTAAATACAAACATAATATTAATTGTCTATGGATAAAATCGCCTTATTAGCCAAATCGAATCTTATTTGAACAATAAAATAGACTGCAACAAACTAAGCGTGTTTCAATAGGCACGCAAAATAGACTAGATATAGTATCTAGCCAAAATGGTGGAAGTAGCGAAGTGCTCTCGGGAATGCGATATACTTGGCAACATTCCATTTAACGTCTTAAAATGGTTGATTTTATTGGTAGTACTTAGAAAAGCTCATTCATCTCAAAGACATAGCTGAGCTGGCTATAGTTTCTCCACATGAGAGGCTCATGTAGATGCTCGTATATATCAGCACTAGTAGATGAAATGAAAGCTAGCGCTGTTTCAGTTTTTTGCAAGATGCTTTTTAAGTGTTCTATTTGAATCTCTGCGCAAGACTTACTTTTTTCCCATTTATGAATTCTTTTGCGTAAGAGTGCTTGATCTTGAAGCACTATATGTTTTGGATCGATTTTACGCTTTAGTTTTCGAACGGCCTCACGTCGTTTTCTGGCCTCATCATCAGCATAGTTACCTCTTAAATATTTTAGATGCTCTATGGACATCATATCCGTAGCTGGAACACCAAAATAGTTATCTAGAGGATAGATACCAGTAGTTGCATAAGAGAAGAATTCGTTTGGTGTTAAGCCGGCAAGTTCGTATTGATAGTGAGTATCATTATATGCTTCAAGATATCCTGAAACTAAGGTTTTGGCTGCTTTAAAATTAAGACATCTGGCTACTAAATCTAATATGTCTGTTTTCAGTCTAGAAAAAAATGATTCCATTGGAGCGTTGTCCTGAGAATTTCCCCTAGCAGATACTGATTGAATAAACTCATCATCAGCGAGCAATTGTTTAAATGATGTCGAAAGGTATTGACTGCCTTGATCACTATGAACGAAAACCGAACTTCTTGAAAATTCACTTCCATGTTTATTCAGCATGTCGTTATATGCATCTGTTACAAGGGCCACATTCATTCTAGTGTCAATGCTCCATCCAAGATTTTGGCGAGTATAAGCATCCCTAAATATGCACAGATAGAAGGTTTTTCTAGCTGAACCATAGTATAAATACGTAATGTCAGTTAGAATTACCTTTCGGGGGCCAATGAAGAATTCTTGATTAACTTTGTTTTCAGGTGCTGCACATATGTGGTTATGTGAAGCTTGATGTTTGTAGGCATCTCTATGCGGACGAAAAGCCTTAATATTCATTTCTTTCATTAATACGGCAATGGTTTTAGTATTGATTGTAAGTCCATAACGTCTGAAGAGTTCTATCCTAAATGTCCGCTTTCCAGGGATAACGCCATTTCGTGCAACAATTATGGATTGCATTTTTTGTTTTAAATCATCTCTATAGATGATTTTTTCAGATTGTTTTCCATTAAGGTCATCTTGTCTGCCTTTCCATGAATAGTATCCAGAAGCTGATACACCGAACATTCGAAGACATTGAGTTATGTTAAATCCGTTTGCTTTTTTCTTTTGATTTTGAATAAAATGGTCAACCATAAGAAAACGATCTTCATTATAATTTTGATCCTCTAGAATAAGGAGCTCGCCTCCAATTCTGATAGGATTTTTTTTTGAGCCAAAAGCATCTCTTCAAGATAGTGAGTTCTTGCTTTTAAGTAGGCTCTTTCTTCTTCAGGGGTGAGATTACCCATTTGGTCACGAGGAATTGAACCATCATAGTTTGTTTCATCTTCTGTAAACAAGCTATAATCTCGAGCTTTTTTCATAATGCGCTTACCCATGGCATTAGCTCTATCCTCCCCAAGAATAGTAGTATCAAAACCAAGTGCATTATACGCTTCTACATACGTCATTTTTTCATCATGTATTTTTTTATACATGGCAATCTCAAAATCCTTGGAATAGTAAAGTTTGTTACCGTTGAAACCTAATACAAATGGATTATCCAGAAAGGGTGTTAAGATATCCTCAGGACGACTTGTGCCATCACTATAGGTAGTATTATTCTTTAGTTGCATTGTTGATTTCCTCCAATTCTTTCATAGCCTTCTCCTTAGCTAATGTTGCTTCAGTAATAATCTTCTTAACAGCTTTTTCTTTATTTATTTGATAACGTTGCTCCTCCTTTTCAATATATTTTTCAAACTCTGTGTCAGTCATTGAATTTAAGTATTCTTCTAGTTCTACTGGAGTTCGATGTTCGTAATTCCACAACCCTCTTTCATAATTATAGTAATTAACGTAATCATTGACTACAGAGATAAGTTCTTCTAAAGTATTGCATTTTTCGTATGGGCACTCGTCTTTAAAGTGACCGAAAAATGATTCTTGTACTGCATTATCCCAGCAATTTCCACGTCGTGACATTGACTGATAGTAATCGTAATTTTTTACTGCATCTTGAAAGCTATCTAAAAGATATAGAACACCTTGGTCAGAGTGAAGAATTGCACCAGATTTAGCAGGATATTCATCCATAGCCTCTAAAGTATCGAGAACTAATTTTAAATCATTCTTTTCGCTTATAATGAAACAGATGAGGCGATTAGTGACAGGATCTATTGATGCAGAACCATACGCTCGAAGTTGATTTCCGTAATTTAAATAGGTTACATCTGTGAGTCTGGTTGTATTAGGTCTACGTAATTTAAAGCGTCGTAAAAGTAGATTAGATTTTACATTTTCCAAGAGGGCTTTGCCGCCTTGCCTAGAGCGTCTATTTCGACGAATATTTGAGGAAATATCATATTTTTTCATCAAACGTCGAATTTTATATATGCTAAAATTCTGATCAGTTATCTTTGGCATTAGCATATATATTTGACGGATACCTTTATTAAATCCTTTATAATTCATTACAAATTTGATGGTTTCTATATCAATATCATCCTGTTTGTTTCTTTTTTCGGCATAAGTTTCTAGCTTATAGCTATAAGCTAGACGATGATATGTGGTTTTAGGGATATTTATTTGAGCACGAATTTCAGCTATGGTAAGACGTAGTGTTTTATTTGAAGCAAGTGCTGCAACCCATTGACATATAGTCTTTTTTACCAATACATTAGATGAATGATATATTTTATTTAAACGCGAAAAATTGTTTTGAATTTCATTTTCCAATAGTTTCATACGGAGGGTTTCTTTATCGATAAAATCACTGGAAATAAATGGATCTATTTTTGGGTTATAAACCCAAAATAGACGCTTTTTATCAACTTTTCTAATAGCATCATCTGAATAACATTTGTAGTCAATCTTATAGATTTCGAATAAATCACAAATACTTGCAGATTTAAGAAAACATGTTTCATTGTAAAAAGCAGATATCAGAGAGAGATTGTTATAAGAATCCTTTGTTATATATGGATTATTTGCATGTGACTTTATTTGGTTTGGCGATAAATGAACGTGGGCATGTGTCAAATTCAATTTCTGTAAATCTGTTGAGCCCGCGTTGTCTTTTATCTTTTTACGTGGTACATCTTTGATTCCTGAATGTCGCTTCACCGTATTTATAGCGATTCTACCTACATCTAAAGGATCAACACCATTAGCTAATAGTGTTTCTTCTATAGAGCACTCTGGGTAGTATGATATTAAAATTCGCTCAAAATCAGGAGTAATCACTATCTTGTGTGATCGTGTAAGAGAAAAACCAGGATGGTTGTATAAAGGATTCGACGTCAAAAGAGTAGGATTAGAATTAATTTCTTCCTTTGAAAAAGAAGGGAAACCATAGGCGCTGAAATGTTCTGAAAGATTACGTGAAAAACGTACGCCTGAATTTTCAGATGTAAATCCTTGATTAGATAGGTAGTCTTCGAAAGCACGCAAATCTTTTAATGCTTTCCATTCATTAAAAAATAAAATCAAAGAATCATTTTTTATGCATAGTGAATCGTTAGAAATGTATTCAACATGAGGATTATTATATAGAGAAAATACATCATACATAAAGATGGCACCTCCTATCAGAACTGTCATGTCAAGTTCCAATATCTTGGTACCATCTTATTATTGGTTAGGTGGACTAAAGGTAATGTAGTATACTGTTGTTAGATTTTTAGATAACTATCCAAATGAACTTATTATCGGGGGACAAAAATGGCAGGAATATTATCAGCTAAAGAGATGCAGTATTGTGATAAGAGAACTATTGAAAGGCATGGTATTCCATCTTTGGTACTAATGGAAAGAGCTGCTTTAAAAGTGGTTGAGACTATAGAAAAAGAGTTTGAAAATGCTAATCGATTTTCCGTAATCTGTGGCCCTGGAAATAACGGAGGGGATGGTGTAGCAATTGCAAGGCTACTGCATCTAAAAGGGAAAAAAGTGGACTGCATGGTGCTGGGAAATTCTGAAAAATTTTCTGAGCAGTTAAAGCAGGAGATTGAAATAGCGGATAGTTATGGAATGACAATACACAATACGCTAATTGAAGAATCTATAGAAAACGCTGCTTTAACCATAGATGCTTTGTTTGGAATAGGTCTGGCGAGAGGCTTATCAGGCGAGTTTGATTATGCAGCAAAAATAATTAACCAATGTGCAAATAAAGTTTTAGCTGTGGATATTCCTTCAGGATACGATTCTGATAGTGGAAAACTTTTAGGGGATAATGGTGTCAAAGCTGATATTACTGTCACATTTGCCTATATGAAAAAAGGTATGTTGCTAGGAGATTGCAAAGCAGTTACTGGAAAAATTGTTGTAGCGGATGTTGGCATCTACCTAGAAGATGAGATAGACCTATGTGCAACTTTAATAGATGATAAAATTTTTGAATTTGTGAAGCCTCGAGCTGTAGATGCAAACAAAGGAAGCTGCGGAAAGCTTCTTGTCATTGCAGGAAGTGAAAGCATATACGGGGCCTGCTATCTTTCGGCAAAATCGGCGCTTGCGACAGGTACAGGGCTGGTGAAAATATACACTCATAAAAATAATATTGCAAGCATTCAGCAAAACTTACCTGAGGCAATGTATGCAGGCTATGATCAATACGATGAAAAAAGTTTGGCTAAGGAAATGGAATGGGCTTCAACAATATTGATTGGACCAGGCTTTGGAACCTCGGATATGTCAAAAAGCATTCTTAAGCAGGTTTTATCTGAAGTTAAAGTGCCATTGGTAATTGATGCAGATGGAATAAACCTATTGGCTGAAGACGATATGAAAGAGCTACTAAAGGCGGCTTCAGCAAGAGTACCAGTTGTTATTACTCCACATTTAAAAGAGATGGAGCGTTTGACTGGTATGAAAGTGGCTGACATTAACTACAATATGGAGAAGGTAGCTAACGACTTTGCGGTAGGATATGGTTGCATAATTGTGCTTAAGAATTTTACTACTATTATCACCAATGGTATCAGAGTTGCCTTTGTAAATAGCGGCAATGAAGGTCTGGCAACACCAGGTTCTGGAGATGTGCTGGCAGGAGCAATAGCATCCTTTATATCTCAAAAGGTTAATCAGGCAATAGATGTGGAAGTGAGCGCGGCCACTTATCTTCATGGAAAAGCAGGTACAGCGGCATCTGAGCGAAATGGAGTAAGAGGTGTTTTGGCTAGCCATATTATTGATGAATTTGCAAAAATAGAGGCATTCTAAGTTGATAATTCACAATAATTTCACAATGTGGGCAACATATTGTTGGATATATATGCTAATGTTAAGATATGTTTAAGTTTGTAGATATATTTCGAGAAACTCAACATAAAGAGAATGCTCAGATTAGGACATATTTTCAGCAGTGCATGGAGAATATCGACAAGAGCAATCAATATATGATGCGCAAGGTCTGCATGTATACTTCGATTATTTATTCGCTTCTCTTGATCTTGGCTCATTTTGTTGTGCCTAGTTTTAAAATTAATGGTGTACATTTCTTGATAATTCCCCTTATGGTTGTATATTTTTTTATTAATTTACACATTAGAAAGCCATTGGTTCATATAAGTACTCATATGACAGGAATAATATGTGGTATCTTCTATTTCTCGCTAGTAACAATAATAATGCTATTTGATGCAGTTGCAGTTCCTGAACGTCCAGCGGTTTGGACACCTCTAGTTATAGCGCTATTTCCAATGGTTTACATTGATAAAATGTACAAATACGGCATAGAAGAACTTATAGCTATAATAATTTATGCCATAATTGCGTATTTTAATAAGGAGCCAGAGCTATATACCAGAGAATTGTATATGCTAGTGGCAGCATATGTTTTGTCTATGTTGTCAGCACATATTATTCTTGTAATGCGCAGCCGTGAAGGCTTAGCTATGATTGAATTGAGGCAGCTTAGTTCTTTGGATAAATTGACCCATGTCCTTAATAAAGATGCACTGATGCAAAGAATGGAGTATCAGTACATGCAGAAAAAGCCTGAAGAAGCTTGCGCTATGCTCATGATTGATTTGGACAATTTCAAGGATGTAAATGACAATCTAGGGCATGATGCGGGTGATAGACTGCTGGAGCGTGTTGGCCAGCTTCTCATTGACAACTTTAGAGCTTACGATATCATTGGGCGATACGGCGGAGATGAGTTTGTCGTGCTTATGCCAAAGATGAATGATACAACTATTCTTGAAATGAGATGTAGAACACTCCAAATGTCTATGACCGATATTAATCTGGGAAATGGACAACCATTCACGGCGAGCATAGGGGCAATAATCGATGATGGAAATCATACATGTAAAGAGATTTTCAGAATGGCAGACGATGCTTTATACAAATCAAAGCTAACAGGTAAGAGTAAATGCACTGCGTGGAAGATAAATAGCCTGGATTATCCGATGAAGCCAGTTATCATTGCAATGACGGATAGAGATGATGACCACGTCTCAGGTTTAATTGGAAATGATGCTGACAGATTTGAAATAGTGAGGACACACAACGAGGATGAGGCCCTTAGATATATTAGCCAATATCACGAAAAGCTTGAACTTGTTGAGGTTGATATGTCATTAGTGGATGAAAGTGGAATTATTATCAAGTACCTAAAGAAAAGAGAAAGCTTTATGAAGATACCAATTCTCGCTATGGCAAGCTCCCCAGAGGAGAGCTTCCAAGCAAAAGAATTAGGTGCTGATGAAGTATTGATGATAGATTCAACAGATGAAATGTATCAGCAAACAATTAAAAGACTAATAGGTATGTAGGAAATATACATCGGCGGCAAGGATTACTTTGTCGCCGGTTTTTAATTTGAGGTCTTGCAAAGGAATGAGGGCTTCATCATCTCGCATAACAATAGCTGGTAGAAAATGATCAGGAGCACTTATTTCAGATATTTTCAATCCATTCCAACAATGGACGTCGTTGATATTGACTGTGATTAAATCAATATGCTCATCCTTTGCAAAATTTGCGAGGAGCTTGACTCTAGAATAATGTTCAACGAAGCCTGCGCTGATAATACCGGTTGGGATAGCAACTACGCCTACTCCTAAAAAGGCGGTTATAATTGCCATAATTCTGCCGGCGACAGTGATTGGATATATATCACCATATCCTACAGTTAATAGGGTGGATACGGACCACCAAATACCGGAAAATGCATTTCTAAAAACATCAGGCTGAGCATCGTGTTCGGCGTAGTAAATACCAATTGAGCTTGCTAGCATAAGGATGAGAACTATCATTACTGATGATAGTATTTGATTCTTTTTTTCTTGTAATACTGAAATGATTATGGCGAAAGAATCATACTGTCCGTTAATTCGAAACAGATGGAAGATTCTTACGATTCTAAGAATTCTAAATGCAACAAAACCTGACAAATAGAAGAATGGTAGGATGGTAAATAAATCCACGATTCCATCAAATGAAATTAAAAATTTTAAAATTGCTTTGTGCTTAGGAAGATTTGGATATAGCAAATCTGCGGTCCAGATTCTCAGCGCATATTCCAAGCAGAAAATAAAGATTGTGATGAAGGCGACTTTGTCTAAAATAGAAAAATAAGGAGACAATCCGCTGTAGGTCTCCAAAATCATCACCAGTATATTGATACTGATGATGATAGTGATAAAGATATCAAAAAGCCTACTCGGAATATCATCCTTATTTCCGATTTGAATAATATTAAAAATTCTTTGTTTACTCAAAGCAAAATTCTCCCCAATACAGATAAATTACTTTAATGTAAGTCCGTAGTAGTTTGCGATGCCAGTAGCATCTGCGATACCAAGCTGTTGATACTGCTCAGGTGTTGAAAGATGATTAACTCTATCAGAGTAGTTTGTGCAGAACGCATGCTCAACGATGACGCATGGGAAACCTGCTGTTTTAGACTGATTAATAAGAGCGTAAAAATCTTTTGCCGAACCGTCAGGGTATGTAGCTGATTCAGAATCACGTGTGACGATTCCAGTTCCGTTTGGACAAAGCTTCCAGTTGTTTACATTAAGACCTGTTGCTGTAAGCTGAGTCAAAATTGACTGACCAAGTGTAGTGCCGGCAACGCATATATCTGGCTTGTAGTTTGCGTTTGGAACGATTACTTTAGAACCATTCTGAGATGCATCTAAATCTGGATCATAATCGTTGTGTAAGCTGACAAGTACATCTGCCTTAACTGACTTTGCATAGTTTACACGAGCTGATAAGCAAGATGATTTAGAATCAGGATCTGCTCCGTAAGGACACTCGAAACCATAACGAGTCATATAGACTGTGACACCAGAATACTTCTCTAATTCTGCTTTGCAATAGTACGCAATGTAAAGGTTTGCGATACCTTCTTCGAAGTTTTCGTAATGACATCCTGTATGAGTAGAGTCGTGACCTGGATCAAGGACTACAACAATATTCTTTTTAGCTGAAGATTTTGATTTTGCTTCAGAATAGAATGAATTGCTTGTGAAAAGCAAGGATACAAGGGCAAGTCCAAGAACAAGACTAATGCCTTTTTTAAAAAACGATTTCATTTTTAATTCCTCCATAAATTTGGTTTAATTTTAACATAGATTTACGTTTGTTAGCAATTTATAGTTGACATGTAAAACTTAGCGATGTAGTATATACACAAATTTAATAAGAGATAGAGGTTGCGAAAGACAAAAGTAATCTTGTTGATGGGACAGGCCCATGTGATACAGGATGAAAGGGGATTTCGCCGAAGGAGAGCATCACCTGATGTTGCTTGTCCTGGGCATATGGTTAATAGCCACATGACTGTCATCTAATGCAATGTTTGCAGTAATAGATGGGGAGCTATCATAAGATGTATTTGATTTATGTTGCCGACCATTTATTGGTCGGCTTTTTTATTGCATCAATTGGGATTAATTAGCTTAAAGGAGGAATTGTAATGAGTATTTTTACAGGTGCAGCAGTAGCAATTGTCACACCATTTAATGAGGATTGTTCAGTTAACTATGAGAAACTTGATAATTTGATTGAGTATCAAATTAAAAATAGTACAGATGCCATTGTAATTTGTGGAACAACAGGCGAAGCTTCAACTCTTTCTCATGAGGAACACTTAGATGTGGTTCGTCATTGTATAAAGACAGTTAATCATCGCGTGCCAGTTATTGCAGGCACAGGCTCTAACTCTACTGAGACAGCTATATATTTGTCTAAGGAAGCAGAGGCTGCTGGCGCAGATGCAGTACTTTTGGTTACCCCTTATTACAATAAGGCAACTCAAAATGGACTCTATGTTCATTTTAAAGATACAGCTGATGCCATCAATATCCCATGTATCCTTTACAATGTACCAAGTCGTACAGGTTGCAACATCCTTCCTGAGACAGCAGTACGTTTGGCAAAGGATGTAAAAAATATTGTCGCAATAAAAGAAGCATCAGGAAACATAAGTCAAATTGCAAAGCTTCTTAAGCTAGCTGATGGATGTATTGATGTATATTCTGGCAACGATGACCAAATCGTTCCAATTATGTCACTTGGTGGAATTGGAGTTATTTCAGTTCTTTCAAATGTTGCACCTCAGCAGACTCATGATTTGTGCCAGGCATGCTTGGACGGAGATTACAAAAAGGCATCAAAGATGCAGTTAGATGCATTACCTCTTATTGATTCGCTATTCTCAGAGGTTAACCCAATTCCAGTAAAAAAAGCGTTGAATTTAATGGGATTTGAAGTAGGACCTCTTAGAAAACCTCTTACAGAAATGGAAGAAGGACATACTAATATTTTAAAGGAGAACATGAAGACATATGGAATTTACTAATACAATATGGTCGCTATTGCCACCAATTATTGCTATCGCCCTTGCGTTAATCACAAAGGAAGTTTACTCTTCACTATTCATAGGAATATTCGCAGGCGGATTATTGTATGCTGGATTTAATCTTACAGCAGCAATGGAACATATCTTTGTAGATGGAATGATAGGTCAGCTTTCAGATAGTTGGAATGTCGGTATTCTGATTTTCTTAGTTGTACTTGGAAGCATGGTTATGCTTATGAACAGAGCCGGTGGCTCAGCTGCTTTTGGTAAATGGGCTGTTACCCATGTTAAAACAAAAGCTGGCGCTCAGGTTGCTACTATCGTTCTTGGTATGTTGATATTCATCGATGATTATTTCAACTGCTTAACAGTAGGTTCTGTTATGAGACCAGTTACAGATAAGCATGGCATTTCTAGAGAAAAGCTTGCATATTTAATAGATGCAACTGCCGCTCCAGTTTGTATCATTGCTCCTATTTCATCATGGGCAGCAGCTGTAACAGGATTCGTAGATGGTGCTAATGGCCTTTCATTATTTATTAAGGCTATCCCATACAACTTCTACGCATTATTAACACTTGTTATGATGTTTACAATCACATATATGAACTTTGATTACGGTTCAATGAACTTGGCCGAGCTTAATCACATGGCGCAGAACAAAATCAAAGTTAAAAAGGATGGAGCAGCATTAACAGGAGCAGAGGATCAGCCTCATCCACCTGTTTCTCAAAAGGGTAAGGTTATTCACCTTGTGCTCCCAATTGTATCTCTTATCATCTGCTGTGTAATCGGAATGATTTACACAGGAGGATTTTTCTCAGGTGAGAATTTCATTGATGCATTTTCAAATTCAGATGCATCAGTTGGACTTGTATATGGTTCAGTAGTAGCACTTATTATTACAATCATTTTCTATCTTGCAACAAAAGTGCTTAGCTTCAACGAATGTATGAATGCTATTCCAGAGGGATTCAAGAGTATGGTTCCTGCAATCTTAGTACTTACATTTGCATGGACATTAAAGTCAATGACAGATTCTCTCGGTGCAGCAGAGTATGTTGGTGGACTTGTTGCTGTAATCGCTGATAACAGAGCACTTATGAGTCTCTTGCCAGCACTTGTATTTGTAGTAGGTATCTTCCTTGCATTTGCAACTGGTACATCATGGGGAACATTTGGTATTCTCATTCCTATCGTTGTAAATGTATTTGGTGGTGATGTAAATAACGAGCTTATGATTATAGCAATTTCAGCTTGTATGGCTGGCGCAGTTTGCGGAGATCATTGCTCACCTATTTCAGATACTACAATCATGGCATCGGCTGGTGCAGAATGTAATCACATTAGCCATGTAAGTACTCAGCTTCCATATGCGATGACAGTTGCTGCGGTATCATTTGTTTCATATATTATTTCGGGCTTTATCAGAAACTGGGCAATATGCTTGATAATAGGTATAGCCCTTATGATTGGTACATTATTTGCCATCAAAACAATTTTTGTAAAGAAAACTGCATAAGAATATTGTATAATCTCCTTAGATTTTCTAAGGAGATTTTTTAATGAAGAATATAAAGTATTTAGTATTAGATGTTGATGGAACACTTACTGATGGCCATATTTATATGGGGCAGGAAGGGGAAATAATGAAAGCCTTTTCAGCCAAAGATGGATACGGCATCTGTCATATAGCAAAGCCAAATGGAATCACACCTGTAATTATTACAGGTCGTGTTAGTAAGATAGTAGAGAATCGTGCAAATGAGCTTAGCATCACAGAGATACATCAGGGAGTTGCAGACAAGCTGCCAAAGCTTATGGAGATTCTTGAAAAAAATGGAGATTCTTTGGGACAATGTGCATACTGTGGTGATGATTTAAATGATTATGATTGCATGAAGCACATCAAAGATGCTGGCGGTATTGTTGGTTGCCCAGCAGATGCGGCAAAGGAAGTAATAGAGCTTGCTGATTATGTTGCAAGCAAAGATGGTGGTAGAGGTGCAGTTAGAGAATTTATAGAATGGTTGGTTGAATAATGGAGAATAAATCTTTTGAAATAACAGGAACAGGTCTTAAGCTGATTGCGGTTATTACTATGTTTATAGACCATATAGGAGCAGGCTTGCTCGAAGTATGGCTTACAAGCAATGCTGGTGTCATATCTCAAGAATTATATGGCAAGGTATTTCTTGTGGATGCCGTCTTGCGCAGCATTGGTCGCATGGCATTTCCAATATATTGCTATATGCTTGTGGAGGGCTTTATACACACTAGAAATCTTAAAAAATACGCCCTTCGTTTGCTTGCTATTGCGGTGATTTCAGAAGTACCATTTGATTATCTTTTCAGAAGAAGTTTCTTTGATTTAAACTACAACAATGTTCTTTGGACTTTATTATTAGGACTAGGCGTTCTTTATGCTTACTCGCTTATTGACGATTTAAACATTAACGTATATGCGATATATGCTTGCAGGATTCTCGTGATGTTTGCGGGTATGGGAATAGCCTACTTTGCTCATCTTGATTATAAGATGGCCGGTGTGACCTGCATATCAGTAATGTATTATCTAAATGGGCCTACTAAAAAACAAAGATTGTTGTCATTTGGAATGGGCGTGTTGATGCTTACACTTATGTCTAGTGTCTTAGAAGTATTTGCATTCCTAATGCTTATTCCTGTTTCATGCTATTACGGAAAACGTGGAGCTGATAGTGTGGCTTTACGCAGATTTTTCTACCTCTTTTATCCAGCTCACATAATTCTATTAGGGCTAGTAGCATTTATGCTAAAAATATAATAGTTATAAATAGTAATAAAAACTATTGTCAAACCTATATCAAAATGATAGAATACTGAAAGTTTAAGTTAATTTAAACTTTCAGTTTAGGTTAAACAAAAAGGAGGATATGTATGAACACTCATGCACCAATTAAAGATGCCACTCAGCTTGGTATTCCGAAGATGTTAGTTTTGGGACTTCAGCATTTATTCGCAATGTTTGGAGCGACTATTTTAGTTCCAATTCTCGTCAACAACTATTTCGAAGGCGAAGGTCTTTCAATTCAAGTTACTTTATTTTTCGCAGGTCTCGGTACCTTATTTTTCCATTTATGTTCTAAATTCAAAGTTCCCGCATTTCTTGGTTCATCATTTGCTTTTTTAGGCGGTTTTCACACAGTTGCTAATTTAAATACAGGTATTTTCAAAAACATGACAATGGGCGAAAAGCTTCCATATGCATGCGGCGGTATTGTTGTGGCTGGTTTATTATATTTGGTACTTGCACTTGTAATAAGACTTGTTGGTATCAAAAAGGTTATGAAATACCTTCCACCAGTTGTTACTGGACCAATCATTATTTGTATTGGATTATCATTAGCACCTTCAGCAATAAGCAATGCATCTCAGAACTGGTTGCTTGCAATCATTGCACTTGCAGTTGTTATCATTTTCAACATATGGGGTAAGGGAATCTTTAGAATCCTTCCAATCCTTATGGGTGTAGTAATCTCATATGCTTGCGCACTTATATTCAACGCACTTGGAATGACAAATGCAGATGGAAGTGCAATCCTCGACTTTGCAGCAGTTAATGAAGCAGCATGGGTTGGCTTGCCAGATTTCTTCGTATGCAAGTTTAATCTTTCTGCAATCCTTGTTATGGCGCCAATCGCCATTGCTACAATGATGGAGCACATCGGAGATATGTCTGCTATTTCAGCAACAGTAGGAGAGGATTTTGTTACTGATCCAGGTTTACATAGAACACTTGTAGGCGATGGTCTTGCTACAAGTATTTCAGCTTTGTTCGGTGGCCCTGCTAATACAACATATGGAGAGAACACTGGCGTACTTGAGCTTTCAAAGGTTCACGATCCTAAGGTAATCAGAATTGCAGCTTGCTACGCAATCGTTCTTTCATTCATCCCTAAGATGGCTGATATCATTGGTACAATGCCAAGCGCAATCGTAGGTGGAATAAGCTTCATGCTTTATGGTATGATAAGTGCAATAGGAATAAGAAACGTTGTAGAGAATCATGTTGATTTTACACACTCAAGAAACCTTATCATTGCAGCAGTTATTCTTGTATGTGGCCTTGGTTTTTCAGATGGTCTTACATTCACAGTAGGAAGCACTGACATTACACTTACAAGTCTTGCAATTGCAGCAATCGCAGGTATAGTACTCAACGCTATTATTCCTGGTAGAGATTACGAATATGGTGATCCTGAAAGATACAGATTTGATAAAGAAGGTATTTAATTCTATTTAAAAAAATTACTGTAGCTGATAGAATATAAATATAGATATCAACCCTTTCATTATTATAGAAGGGGATAAATAGATAAATTTTTTGGAGGCTAATTTAATGGAGAAATTAGATAACGTAGTAGAGCTTACACATCCTCTACTTCAGCACAAAATTACAATGCTTAGAGATAAGAACACAGGAACAGCAGAGTTCCGTGCTCTTGTAGAAGAAATAGCTATGCTTGAGGCTTTTGAAGCACTCAACGATTTACAGACAGTTGATATCGAGTGTGAGACACCAATCGAGAAGTGCATGGCACCAGTTATTGCAGGTCGTAAGATGGCAATCGTACCTATCCTTCGTGCAGGTCTTGGTATGGTAAACGGTATCCAGAAGCTTGTACCAACAGCAAAGATTGGTCACATTGGTATGTATCGTGATGAGGAGACACATATTCCACACGAGTATTACTGCAAGCTCCCAAGCCCAATCGAGGAGCGTCTCATCGTTGTAACAGACCCTATGCTTGCTACAGGTGGTTCAGCAATCGATGCTATCACACTTATCAAGCAGCATGGTGGAAAGAGAATCAAGTTCATGGCAATCATCGCTGCTCCAGAAGGAGTTAGAGCTCTTCATGAGGCACATCCTGATGTTCAGATTTACATTGGTCACATTGATCGCGAGCTTAATTCTGATGCATATATTTGTCCTGGTTTAGGAGATGCTGGAGATAGAATCTTCGGAACCAAGTAAAGGAGTCGACTTTGGAACCTATCACTATTGAGGCAGGTAAAAAGTTAATAAATGAGAACGACCCGGTTGATAGCATGTATGTTGTTATAGCCGGCGAGATAGTACAACAATGGAGGGGCCAGACATTAAGTCTAGGCCCTGGTACTGTTGTTGGGCTTTCTGATGCTCTCAACCATCAGTATGAAGCAGATTATACTGTAAAAGAAACAGCCACCGTCATTAAATGTAATTATAAGACGATGGCTGATTTTGATGTTATCTTCGAAGAGCAACCTGTATATATCTTTGGTTTTGCCAAAGGTGCATTCAGACAATGCAGGGATGTATTCAAAATCTATGACGCATATAAAAAGAAGGTAGATGATTTTACAGATTACTGCAGAGGAATAAACGCTGAGTATCGCAAATTATGTCGAGCAGCTTCTATGACACCAGTAGAGATTCCTTTGCTGGAGGAAATGGAACCACTTGAGCTGAAGAACGAGATTCTTAAGTGGGAGCATGATTATATTGATAGCTTAAATTCTGTTGATAATAAAGAGATTGAAAATATTTATGGCAAGCGCACAGAAATTGTTAATGGTGTTATCGGTATTTGCTGCGGTTATATGGCGAGGGCTATCGAGTGCGCGGAGACAATGGGATTTTACATTGAAGAGTTTTCACCTATTCTTCTTTCTCAAGATAAAGGAGATATGTTTGAACTACTCTTTAATCTTAGAATATATATTGCAGAACGTGGCATGGAGCAGGATGGCATTATTAAGCTGATGAAGATGCTTTATAAGTATCTATCTACCTGTGGAATCTATGATAAACAGCTTATCAAAGAACGATGGGCAGAATATGATTCACACGATTTTGCAGCTACTGCAGCAGCATTTGATGAGGCAAAAATGCAAAAGCAAGCTGAGTTTACTCAGACCTTTGAACACATTTGTGAATTCGCAGAGGTGGATGAGGATAAGCAGGATGAGTACAGAAAACAGCTTGATGAATATTTAGCTCTTTCTGATCGAGAGGGCAAAGAAGACAATGAACGTCGTGTAAGAAAGAAAGCTGTAGATTTGTTTTATGATATTTATCGTAAAACATTCTTTAGAGCATTGGAATTCGAAGCTATGGGTGGTGAGTTAGATACCATTATCCTTATGTTTTTGAATTTCGGGTATATAGATTATGAGGCTGTTGGCGAGGAGCTTACTTATCAGCTGGCAGATTTGGTAGAACGCCTAGAAACTCTTTGCGAAAGTGAGCATCTTTTCACAATATACAAATGGCTTCGTATGGTTTACCAGGCAGATAGGGAGCCAAGCAAGAATGAGCTCGATTTAGACTATAGAGGCTTTGTTCTTGAAGAGAGAAAGGCTGGAAATATTCCTGAGTCTGAGATGCAGACATGGATGAATGACCAGGAACAGAAAGTCATTTTTGAAATTGATAATTTCTTCAAGTCAGCTAATAGAACAACATCTGGAAAAATGACTGCATTCTGCCCAGTTCTTACAAAAGAAGATTTTGGCGCAGAGCCTATGAGACTATTATTGACTCAGACAAAGCTTATGGAAGCTATGAACAAAATCGAAGAAGTCGATTATGGCATTTTCCTGCGAGAGGGCTATTTTACAGATATGGATACAGGTGTAAAGAGCGAGGCTTATTTAAAGCGAGTTGAGCCTGATATTATCCTACTTCCAAATGTTGGAATGCGTGCAATGATGTGGCAGGAATGCGGTGGCATAAAGGTGGATTCACCTGGACGTTTCGTATTTCCGATGTTTACCCTTGATGATATCGACAAGATGATGATTTACTGCTGCGGAGCATTCAGATGGGAAATCTGCAGAAAAGAGCAGGGATCAAGATGGAACGATATTGGTTCTGAATGTCTCACATCAGACTTTTATGATTACTTTACATTCTATAGAAAGAACAAAGATCTTTCTGCAGAAAACAAAGAAAAGGTTAAAACCCTTCTTAAATCTTCCAGAAACAATATGCGTGAAGCCTTTACAAAGCAGTACACAATCTGGATTAATTTTGAGGCCCAGGGAAGTATTCGTTTAAATAAGGCTGAAAGAAATATCCTGAACAAACATTGTACATTCTCAAAGGCTTATAGAGCGAAAGTAAGCTCGCATCCTATGTTTGAGCAAGGCATATCTCGTCATGAGATTAAACAGTCGCAAGCGCTACATCATTTGAAAACAATCATTGATAAGGTTGAGAAAAATGATGGCGTAGTCCCTGATGAAGTGAAAAAGGGAATGGAATATTTAAAGATGTAATAAATTCTAAAAAAGTATTTACATACTACTTAAGATGTGCTTTAATATAACTGTCCAAACTAATAGTTTTGGGCAGTTATTTTTTTGAAAGCGAGGGAAATGTTATGGAACTAATACCTATTATTGCACTAATCATTGTAGTTCTGTTAGTAATTGTTGCGGGCTATGTAAAGGCTCCACCAGACAGAGCCTACATTATTTCAGGTCTTCGAAAGACACCACGTATTCTTGTGGGAAGAGCTGGAATCAAGATTCCTTTCTTTGAGAGAGTTGATAAGCTTTATTTGGGACAGATGACAGTTGATATCAAAACTGAGCAGTCAGTTCCTACTAATGATTTTATTAACGTAAATGTTGATGCTGTAGCAAAAGTAAGAATTGGCACAGATGCTTCTTCAATCCAGCTTGCAGCAAAGAACTTCTTAAATAAGAATCCAGATCAAATCACAATGGATTTACAGGATTCTTTACAGGGTAACATGCGTGAAATCATCGGTACATTGTCATTAAAGACAATCAATACTGATAGAGATAGCTTTTCTGATCAGGTTATGGAAAAAGCATCAAAGGATATGAACAAGCTTGGTATCGAAATCCTTTCATGCAACATTCAGAATGTAACTGACGAGAATGGACTTATCAATGATCTTGGTATGGATAACACTGCTAAGATTAAGAAGGACGCAGCTATTGCAAAGGCTCAGGCAGACAGAGATGTTGCTATTGCACAGGCTGAGGCTGATAAAGCTGCTAATGATGCAAGAGTTACTGCACAGACAGAAATTGCAGAAAAGAATAACGCACTTGCTATCAAGCAGGCAGAGTTGAAGCAGCAGGCAGACACAGCAAACGCTGTTGCAGATGCAGCTTATTCTATTCAGCAACAGGAACAGCAGAAGACAATCGAGGCTGCTACAGTAAATGCTCAGATTGCTAAGGCAGAGCGTGAGGCAGAACTCAAGCAGAAGGAAGTTGTTGTTAAACAGCAGGAACTTGCAGCTCAGATTGAAAAGCAGGCTGATGCTGAGAAATATCAGGCTGAGAAAAAGGCTGAGGCTGAGTTAATACAGAGACAGAAAAAAGCTGAAGCTGCTAAGTATGAGCAGGAGCGTGAAGCTGATGCAAAGAAAGCTCAGGCAGAAGCTCAGAAGTATGCTGCAGAGCAGGAAGCTGCTGGTATTAAGGCAAAGTATGATGCTGAAGCAGCTGGTATTGCTGCTAAAGGTAAAGCAGAGGCTGAAGCTATAAAGGCAAAGGGTCTTGCAGAAGCCGAAGCTATGGAAAAGAAGGCTGAAGCATATCGTAAGTACAACGGTGCAGCTATGGCAGAGATGATGATTAAGGTAATGCCTGAAATCGCTGCTGAAATTGCTAAACCACTTGCTGCAATTGATAAGATTAACATTTACGAAACTGGAGATGGAAGCGAAGGCGGAGCTGCAAAAATTTCAGGTAATATGCCTGTAGTGTTAAAACAGGTCTTTGATACAATGAGCGAGGCTACAGGAGTGGATCTTGCTGAAATCATGAAGGCTAATACATATGATGCTAAGGTTAACAAAAATGTTAATATCACAGGCGCTAATGTAGATGTGAAAACAGAATAATTGAATTAGGAAAGAGCCAATCAGTAAATAACTGATTGGCTCTTTTATTATATGTTTTTGAATTCTGGACGTGAGAATTCTCGTCGAATAAGTATGAAACAGATTGTAAACGAAAGTACATCTGCAACTGGTCCGGCATATAAAACACCATTAAATCCAAAGAAAAATGGTAAAAGAATAATTAATGGTGTAAGGAATAATACTTGCCTTGTGAGTGACATGAAAATTCCTTTGTAAGGTTTTCCAATTGCTGTAAAGAAATTGGAAGTAAGAGGCTGTAAGAATGCAGTACAAATACCAAATAAGAATATTCTGAAATACTTAGTACAGAAATCAAAATACAACTCTGAACCTGAACCAAAAATTGAAACTATCTGGCGAGGGAAAAGCTGGAAACATAACCAACTTATTGTTGTAATAATTGCAGCTAATTTAATGGCAAGGTGATAAGCATCTTTTACTCTCTGGTAGTTTTTAGCACCATAGTTGAAACTAATGATTGGCTGTAAGCCTTGAGAAATACCGATTACAAAAGAGAAGCATATACCATTAACTTTTGAAATAATGCCGGCGCAAGTAATAGGAATATCTGAACCATAAATAGATTGAGCTCCATAGTGACCCATTACATGATTCATTACAATTTGTACAAGCATCATAGCAATTTGATTAATAAATGGAGCTGTACCTAAAGAGGCAATTGCTATGATAATTGAAAGCTGTGGAACGAAATGTTCCTTGTTAAGTTTTACTGTTTTGAATCTAGTCAAATAGAATAAAACCATAAATCCAGCGATATATTGCCCGATGATTGTTGCAATAGCTGCGCCTGACATTCCCCATCCGAAGACTGCTACGAATAAATAATCAAGTATCGTATTTACGATAGCACCTACGAGGTTGATTGCCATAGTCATATTGGGGCTACCATCAGCGCGTACAAGATGACTTCCGCCACCTGACAAGATAAAGAATGGAAATCCAAGCGCGCATATTCTTGAATATTCCATTGCGTATGGGAGAATGTTTTCTGTTGCTCCACATGCCAACAAAATTGGCTCAAGAAAAAGCTCGGTTATAACTGTCAGGATTAAACCGCCTATTAGCATTACAGTTACAGCGTTACCAATGTAATGGCCGGCCTTTTCTGTTTCGCCACGGCCCATCGCCAAGTTAAATGTTGAAGCAGCACCAATACCGCACAAAAGTGCAATCGATATGTTTAAAATTGAAAGTGGAAACTGAATATTTGTGGCACCGTTACCAAGTGGCCCTACAAAGTTTCCGATGAATAATTGATCAACCATGTTGTAAAGAGAACCTACCAACATAGCGATTATACTAGGGACGGCAAATTTTTTTAGTAGCTTTCCTACTGGCTGTACACCAAGAGGATTAATAACATTTGTTTCAGTCATATAATCGAGTTCCTTCTATATTATAGTATGTTATTTTCTAACCCAACGTCCGCTGGCTCCACATGGTAATACTAATCCTGATTCTGTAACTGGAAGACCAATTTCGTCAGCTTTAACCTCCCCTGGATGTTTATCCAATAAAGCTGTGCTTATCATATAATTTAATACAGCTGGCTGTAAACCTGTTGTGTAAGAGTTTACTAAGAAGAAAAGAGCGTCATCTGAAAGGATTTGCTCGCAAAGCTGTATGAATGGGAAAATATCATCTTCAATTTTCCAAATCTCGTTTTTTGATCCTCTTCCGTATGAAGGTGGATCCATGATGATTCCGTCGTATTTGTTGCCACGACGAATTTCGCGTTCTACAAACTTACGGCAATCATCTACAAGCCATCTGATTGGTGCTTCAGAAAGATCAGATGAGGCAGCGTTTTCCTTTGCCCACTGTACCATGCCCTTTGATGCATCAACGTGAGTTACCTGGGCACCGGCTGCTGCGGCAGCAAGAGTTGCACCTCCTGTATATGCAAAAAGATTAAGGACTTTAACAGGGCGTTTCTTTTCAGTTACTTCCTTATTTATAATAGAAGAAAACCAATCCCAGTTAACAGCCTGCTCAGGGAAAAGGCCTGTGTGCTTGAAAGCAAAAGGCTTGAGATTGAATTTTAAATCATGGCCGCAAATGGGATAGCTGATAGTCCACTGTTCTGGTAAATCAAAAAATTCCCATTCGCCACCACCCTTATTTGAACGATGATAATGTGCGTTTAACTTCTTATAATAAGAAGATTTCTTTGGAGTGTTCCAAATGACTTGTGGGTCTGGTCTAAGTAGAATATAGTCGCCCCAACGTTCAAGCTTCTCACCCGAAGAGCAATCGATTATTTCGTAATCTTTCCAATTTGATGCTGTATTCATATTTCACCAAGTTACTTATGGAAGTAACAATCCTTTCTATATTAAGTATATTATTTACAATAATAATTACTTCCTATATTGTAGGTAGTAATTTCTTATGCCTTGAATATTATACTTGAAGATTGTCAATGTTCAATGTCTAATAGTGCAAACACTGTATAAAAAACACAATATTTAGTAGAAAACAGGATTGTACTAAATAAAATACAATATTTTTCTTCTTTTTATTGCAGACTTCCCATTTCTCGTGTATATTATTACTTGCTGTGACATGATAGCTATGAAGCGTGAGGTTGCAACCCAGCTTGCTGAGGTTGGTTTTCCGTGGAGCGAATGTCAAGTTAGGAAACTGACGACAAGTCACTGTACAACAGAAAACCGTCCGCATCTGCGGAGACGACGTGTGAGAACTTGGTTCGAACTTTGAGTTTTGAAACATGAAACACACGGGTAAGTGTACAGTCGCCACTTGTTCGCTTTTTCACAAAAAGAAAAACGAAAAAGGAGGAGACTTTTTTTATGGCAAATCAAGTTATGAGAATCACACTCAAGGCTTATGATCATGAGTTAGTAGATTCATCTGCCAAGAAAATCATCGAGACTGTTAAGAAGAACGGA
>JAEEGF010568639.1_pt1 | contig 28318 bp, 30 predicted proteins | sample 9134171 | NCBI WGS metagenome assembly JAEEGF01 (sample SAMN16246542, study PRJNA631951) | gut metagenome | biome: gut microbiome; feature: rumen; material: AP-attached | host: Bos | place: Iran: Karaj | collected 2018-10 | reverse complement strand
ATAGCGGCGCCGTCCATGACGATAAAGGGCACGCTCAGCTTTGTCTGGCTCATGGTCAGGGTGAAGAAGGCGGGGGCGTGTTCGGACATGAGGCAGATCTTCTCGCCGTCGTCATAGAGGTAGTTCAGGCGAAAGCGCGCCGCCGCCGGCAGGTGGGAAAAGCGGTCCGGCACAAGGTCCGCGATTTTGACGAAAAAGACAGAATTGCGCTCCTTATCGCGCGGCAGGCGGAAGACGTTGACCGCGATGGAAACGGCGGTGCCCAGCAGCACACCGGTAAAGCGCGTATATGCCTGCTGCAGCGGCGCGTCGATCTCCGGGAAGGCGATCACCACGCAGACGTATACGATGGCCGCGAGGCTGGAGGCGTCCGGGATACGCAGCGCCACCGCCGTGTAGAGCGAGAGCAGGGTGCCGAGACCCATCAGCAGGTACACGAGCAGGATGTTCCGCCCGAGCGAGGGGAAGAACAGGAAGGGCAGCAGGAACAGCAGTCCCCAGAAGACGCCGATCAGCGAGCCAACGAGCCGGTTGAGCGCGGAGGAGCGGGACTCGCGCACGTAGGGCTGCATGCAGATGATCGCGGTGATGGCGGCCTCTGTCGGCATCTGGCTGCCGCGGTAGCCGAGCAGATAGTAGATGATGAGGCAGAGAAAGACCGCGATGCTGGTCTTGGTGATGCGCTGCCCGATGGCGGGGAGACGGTATTGGCTTTTTGCTTTGCGATTGTTTGCTTTCATGGTATCCCCTGCCGCTTTACAGCGCCGTCCCCGTCAGATGCAGCTCCTCGGCGTGCTCTCTCATGCCGCGGATGCAGAGCTCCGACACCTCGCGGATATCCATCCCGAGCATCTCGCAGCCCTTGAGGATGAGCGGGCGGTCGCACTTCGCGGCGAATTTCTTGTCCTTGAATTTCTTCATGAAGCTTTTTACTTCCAGGTCTGTTATGCCGTTAGGGCGCATCCTTGCACATGCCTGTATGATACCGGTGAGCTCATCGACAGCAAAAAGGCTCCTTTCCATGTTTGTTACTGGCTCTACATCGTTCACTATCCCATAGCCATGACTTAAGATTGCATGTACATCTTCTTGATCTACACCTGATTCCAGAAGCTCTTTTTCTGTATGCTGAAGATGCTCTTCCGGGAATTCCTGATAATCGAAATCGTGGAGATATCCTACGGCTTCCCAGTGTTCTTTGTTTTCTCCGAAGTGATCTGCCATTGCCCCCATAGCATAGCTGACATTAAGCGAATGTATAACAAGAGAAGCCTCATTCACATGGTTTTTGTTGATTTCTTTTGCGCGTTCTACTGTAAGCATTTCATTCCTCCCAACAAATTAGACGCTTTTTTACAACATACTCATCTGATGCGTGCTCTAATCTGTTCAATCTTCTCAACTAATACTTTGTTCCCTACAGGATCTATTATCTTACTCTGCTTGGTTTTGGGATCCTGAAGAAGTTTACCCAGGTGCCAGCCTTCATCCTGCCAAATCTCAACAAGTGCTCCTTCAGCTACAGGGAATTCATCTATCATCACATACCCGTCAAGCTTATGCTGCATAGTGCCCTCTTTTCTGACAGGTTTGTTAATATATGATACAAGCATATTCATAATGCTAATCGCGGAACTGAGTTTCATGGCTATATCAGCTTTAAATCTACTGTCTGGATCAGTTGCATTAAGCATTGCCTGAGCAACTTTCTCTTCCATGCCCTTTTGACTTCCCAATTCATGCATCTTTTTGGTCATTCCTTCTGCAAGTTTAAAAAGATCATCAATAGTAAATTCTTTATCTGCCATTTATCTTTCCCCTTTCCTACCAATATTCATCGGATAAAACCTGACATTCCAGATAGCCTGGCATATGTCTGCTGAAAGTTATATAGGGCTCCATCTGTTTCCATGCATCATACCAGAGGTCAGGAATATAATCATCCAAACGGACAGAACCCGCAAAAACATCTTCCTGGGAACAGCAGTAGTCCCTTGCAAGCTGTCCGCATAGTGTAACATTCATTATTGCCACACGTCCTACTGTGACAGGTTCTGAAGGTGCTATCACAAATATCCCTGCATTTGCCTTTTTCAAAGAATATCGGCGTTCCATTCCGACAATCGGTTACTACAGCGACAAATCTTCTGGAAGAATCATTAAAGGACTCCTCATCAAAAGGTTCCAGCTTGTCTTCTAAATATTATAAGCAATAAAACGCCTCCACGCTATAATCATGGAGGCATTTGTCTTTTAACTGGCTTTGTTTTAGCCTATTCTGCAATACCGCCACAAACACCAAAGAGTTTTCTGTCATTGCTTCTATATAAATGTTTCGTTTGCTGTAAACGATTGTTTAAAGGAAGTATATTCCACCGTTGTCAGAGAGTCTTTACACTCAGATATTGTCTTTTTATACTTTTTTAATATATTCAAACCAGAGTTGTTCTGTTTAATATGTTGTCGAATATCAATTCATAGGCAGATGGCCACAGATGTATGCCGTCGCTGGAATACTCCTCCAGGGTCTGACCATCTTCCCGGGTAAGGCCCTGATTTACATCTATGAATGTGTAACCAAACTCATCAGCCAGCCTGGCGGTTATTTCATTTGCTTCTTCAAGCCTTTCAAGCCGAAGCCTGGCAGCTGCTGGCGCCTCAGGCCACGCTGCTACCCGCTCTGCCACTGCCACATTTACAGGATAAAAAGCCATAACATAAACCTTTGATTTTGGGAGCCTGTCTTTTATAAGTCCCAAAACCTTCCTATAGTCAGCTTCAAACTGTTCCCTCGTCATTTCCGGCTTACTGATATCATTGGTCCCGATATTAATAAAGATCACCGATGGCTCAAGATCAAATATCTGCTCATCCATGGATTCAAGCAGCTCCGGAATGGTGTATCCGCTTATTCCGCGATTATAGATGCAAAGATCCATTCCCCTGCTCATAAGGATTTCGTTTATCGAAAAATGTTCCATCAGAGAAGAACCAACAAAAAGTATCTCCCCCTTTCTGGCATATTTGTTAAGCTGTCTGTATTTTTCTACCATGTACTCATTCATGATTATCATCACCTTTCATATTTTTTGTTCTTATTAGCGCGTATTATGCTGCTTACAGTAAAAAGCATAGTTATAAAGCAGGCACTGCCCCAAGAGCCACTGTTCCAATATCAGGTATTCGGGCTATATATATTCTGTCTACAATGTTGTATAAAAGATTGATGATCTGGGCCACAAGCATTGGAATAGCTGTGGCCAGAATATTATTAAAAGTTTTTCCGTTCTCAAAATCAACGCGTTTCATTATTCACACTCTTGTGAGCAGTCCTTCAAGGGCTCCTTCTATTTCATATTCTCCGCTTCCGGCAGATATGAAGATACTGTCTCCTTTTTTTATATCTAATCTCTGTCCATTCTGACTTATCTGAAAGTGTCTCACCCATGCCATCGCCCTCGGCTATGATACTTGGTCCATCCTCATGACAGGACACCTCCCAAGTCTCAGCCAGTCTGGAGCTGTTACAGGATTTATCATTTGCTTTTATAAGCTTGTCGCCACCCCATATATAATCCTTGCATGCCGGTGTCAGCTTTAGTAATGCCATTTCTTCCTCCAAATCTTAATGTATATCATAAACACTCCTTAACTTTAGACCAACAGCATTTCCTTTTCTTATCCTGATCACCTTCTCACCGGGATCCATATCAAAGAAATTGTCATCCAGCACCAGGTCATCATCTTCATTCCTGATCTCAACATTTTTTGCAAAGGCTTTCGCTTCTATCCGTATTTCCTTTTCAGAAACAGACAATATCGTAAGCTGCGGATCCTCAAAACCGAAATACTTTGCCGGAACAAAGAGAACACTTCCCGAAGATACAACCTTTTGATCTTCTTTGACTCTAAAAGAAACATAATCTGAATATATATCTATTCCATGAAAATGCTCTTCATCTACCCACACAGCGCTAAGTGGCGGAATTGTCTGATTGATGGCCCTTTCTTTTGAGCGCTTGGCTCCACTTGCATCACGAAGCTCCCATTCGATTGTCAATCTCCTTTCCTTCATTGTCTCATTGGAAACGTTAAGTCTTATCGCAGGTGTAAAAGAAGTTCTTTCAGAATTCACCTGTATTCCTTCCGATACCATACTCGTTTCCTCACAACTGATAAGTATAGGTGAAAAGAACCTCTTTGCATAGTAATGCAGTGCTTTCCATCTTCCGTAATAGTCAATTGACGCCCAGCTGATAACCGGCCAGCAGTCATTAAGCTGCCAGTAGATTGCTCCCATACATCGTCCACGGTTTCTTCTGAAATGCTCTACTCCATATCTGATTGCCTCACCTGCCAGAAGCTGTGATGCATAGGTCAGGGTGTCAAAATCAGTGGGGTACCTGAATGTTGCCTGCATATACTGCATGATCTTCGCATTAGCAGAGCTGTTTCTTTGATGCTTTTCCATGTTATAGGAAAAGAGATTAAAGTCTGACTCCTTTTCCATAACCTTCTTAAGTGTATTCTTCGATGGAATGGACTGAAATCCAAACTCAGACAGATATCTGAAGAAATGCTTTCTATACTCGGTGAAGGGCTTGTTACTGTGCCATACTTCCCAGTAATGCACATCACCCCTTTTGTCATCATTAGGCTCATCAAAAGCTCCTCCTGATGACGGACTTGAAGGCCAGTAAACTGTATCTGGCGCGTACTCGTGGATCCACTTAGGAAAGAGATATTCATACATCTTTATATAATCCGCCCGTTGCTTATGAGTCTTTACCCAAAGGCCCTCCTTGACGAACATCTCCATCTCGTTATTTCCACAGATAAGTCCCAGGCAAGCATGGTCTGCAATCCTTCTTATGTTGTCCTTTATTTCCATATGAATGTTGTTTTCAAATTTCTCGTTTAGATCATATACAGCGCAGGCAAACATAAGATCCTGCCACACTATAAATCCCATTTCATCACAGAGGTCGTAAAATTCATCCCCGGGAAAAAATCCACCACCCCACACTCTGATGGCATTAAAATTTGCCACTTTACAATTATCCAAAAGCTTTCTGGTCCTATCAGCTGTTATCCTTGTCAGATAATTATCTTCCGGAATATAATCTGCTCCCATAGCAAAAATGTCTACTCCGTTTACGCAGTGTGAAAAACTCTCGCCCCACCTGTCCTTTTTACGCGACAAAGTCAGAGTCCTAAGTCCAATTCGCTTTGTAACTTCATCCGTTACTTTTTGCCCGGATCTCTGTATAATTCGAACGGTATAGAGATTCTGGTCTCCAAATCCATTTGGCCACCAGAGCATTGGATTCTCTATCCGTATAATCTGCCCTCTTTTATAATCTGTCAGAGTTGTGCATTCTCCCAAAGGCGAAATAATTATCACATCATAAGAAATGAATGCTTTATTGGAAACGATTTCTTCATCTATGGCCACGCACAGACTCACTTCGTTACCATCGTGCTCCTGATGTATTCTAACATTTTCTATTCTTGCATCTTCAATTCCAAGAAGATAGACAGGTCTGAAAATACCTGCATCCGGGATCCTTGGTCCCCAATCCCAGCCAAACATACAGTGCGCTTTTCGGATGTGAGCAAAGCCCTCCATCGCATCCTCAGATCCATCACACTCACACTCCTCATAAGCCTTTCTGATATACTTTAGCGGAGAGTGAAGATACACTTTAAGCAGATTGTCTTTCTCCCTAAGAATGTTACTAACATCAATCCTATAAGTTCTGTGCATATTGTCTGCAGAAAATAGTTCTTTTCCATTTAAAGTAATATCAGCTATGGTATCTATTCCCTCAAAAACCAGCTCGTTCTTTTGAAAAGTAAATAATTGCTCCTGACAATCAAATGTTGTCTCGTATTCAAAATCCTCTTCCATTATTTCCAGGGCATATTTTTCATTATCTCCCACAAATGGATCCGGAATTACATTGTCCGCCTGTAGTGTACTAAGAACACTGCCAGGTACCGACGTAGTGTATTCTGAATGGTCTTTTATCCTTTTCATTTTCCATTCTTTAAGATCTATTCTTTTCATATATATAAATCCTCCTATTTGACAGCTCCATCGGTTACACCGCTTATAATATGTCTCTGTAAAAAGATATATATGACAATTGTCGGAATCGCAACAAGCACGATAGCCGCACTCATTAATGGCCATTCTGCCAGCTTATCACCTGAAAAAGCATATAGACTTGTGGCAACTGTTCTTATTTTAGGCATATACATATAGGGTGTAAAAAAGTCATTGTATATCCCCAGCAGTTTCAATATTACTGTAGTTGCAATAGCAGGCCTTAGCTGCGGAAGTATAATGCTCGTATATATTCTGAACCTTCCTGCCCCATCAAGCCTTGCACTTTCGTCAAGAGACACCGGAACATTATTGATAAACTGCAAAAAAATATAAATCTGCATTATATCAGTACCAATATAGAGTACAATTCCCGCTAAAAGCGTATTATATACCCCAAGTGCCTTAATGACCTGAAATGTTGCTATAGTAACCGTCATACCCGGAATAAAAGTAGGTATAAGAAATGCCAGAAACAAAACACCTCGTAATTTAAATTCAAATCGAGAAAGTGTATAGGCCACAAGCGATGCCACTATAATAGTTATTGGTACAGATATGATCACCAAAATAGCTGTATTTATAAAACCTGTTATAAAATTTCCTTCCACAAATGCCCTTACATAGTTACCTGCGTTTGTAATATGTTCAGGAAGGCTCAATACTCCACTCATCATATACTCTTCGTTGGTCTTTAAAGATACATTAAGGACTATAAAAAGCGGTGCAAAAACCGAGATAATTCCGACTCCCATCAAGAGATAGATAAGTGTTCTTCCGACTTTGTTACTAATTATAAAAATAGATTCTATGGATTCTTTCTGTTTATTAAGCATACTACTTATCCCCTTTTAAAAATACCTTCTGCACAGCAACAAGTAACAGAATTATCATCAACAGGACTACGCCCATAGCGGCTGCCTTTCCATATTTGGAATAAGAATAGGCAAGTTCCAGTGACTTACTGATAAATGTCGCAGTGCGGCCATTTGGTCCGCCTTTTGTTATGAGAAATGGTTCAAAGTATACCTGCAGCGCACCGTTTAAGCTAAGCAAAAGAGATACTTCAAGCATTGTCTTAATGTTAGGAAGCGTAATATATCCAACAGTCTGAAAAAATCCTGCCCCATCAATTCGAGCCGCCTCATAGACATCCCCAGGTACGGATTGAAGTGCAGCAATATAAATAACCATTGTCCATCCCACATATTTCCAAAAGCTTATAAAAGACAGCGCAAAGTTTGTCATATAACTACTGCTGATAAAATGTACAGATTCAAGCCCCAAAAGATTTAGCAGAAAATTTATTGGGGAATTGGAATAGTCATATAAGTAGTTGAACATGAATGCCACTGCAACACCATTAATAATGTAAGGCATGAAAAGTATAGCTCTGAAGGTGGTCTTCATCTTAATATTACTGTTTAGTAGAATGGCAAGAAAAAGCCCCGCCACCTGCTGGATGATGGCCGTAACTACATAGGCCATGTTATTCGCAAAAGTCTGAAATAATTCTTTTTGTGAAAATATCTCCTGATAATTCCTGATTCCTATATACTTTATTTCCTTACTCATACCATTCCAGTCTGTAAAAGAAAGCTGTATGAGTTTGATCAGCGGATAGTAAGAAAAAAGTATAAGGAGCGCAACCGGCAGTGACAAAAAGCATAAGATATATATTCTGTCTTTAGTCTTTGATTTCATAAAATATCCTTTCTTTTGGGCATAATAATGGCAGCATTGCCAATCAGCAATACTGCCAATATATTTAGCAATCCATAAACAAACCTATTAGTTTATGTATCTGGCTCTTGCCTCTGCCCACTTTACATTCCAATCCGCTATGAGCTGCGCGGCCTTTTCGTCATTTTCTTCCATAACATAAGTAAGGAAAAACTTCTGCCCATCGAGCTCAATATCATTCTTTATGTTAGAGAAAGTTGCATCTCCAACAATTGGTTCCAAGGGCTCAATACCATAGGACAAGAGCTCGGCAACAAACTGATCATTGACTTCAATGTTTTTATTGGAGGGAATGTCAGTCTCAGCCACGGGATTTTCAAGCATATACGAGAGAAAAGCCTTTGCAAGTTCCGGATTCTGTGTATCTTTTGAAACTCCCCATTGTTTTCCGGCACCTGCCTTAATATTCTTAGCACCGGGGAATGGGAACATTCCAATATCCTCAGGTTTAGCTCCAAGTTCGACAAACTGTGCAGGAAGCCAGGTTTCCGAATAGTGCATTGCTGTCTTGCCCTGTGCAAGATCCAATTTGAACTGATCCCAGTTCGCAGACATGATATCTTCTTCCAGCCAGCCCTTCTTATATAGGTTCCTTACAATATCCATTGACGCCAGCATCACATCGTCATATATCTCGTCCTGTTGCGCATACTTATTTTCACCGCGCTTGTCTCCTGCAGTAAGTGTAACTTCACCCCATCCGCACCATGCATAAATAGGCCAAATATCCTTAAAGGCAGTCCCCACAGGAGTAATCCCTGCAGCATCAAGTTTTTCACACGCTTCATAAAACTCATCTACGGTTTTGGGAACATTATCAATTCCTGCAGTCGCAAAAGCTGCTTTGTTGTATACCATTCCGCAGTAAGATACCGTAAGCGGTAAAACATATAGCTTTCCATCTGTCCCACGTCCATTTTCATAAACAGAATGTCCTTTTCTGTAAAAGGCAGGTCATCAATCGGCATAAAGTAATCTTTATAGGTATCCTGATTTATAGGATCCACAACATAGAACAGATCAGGTGCTTCTCCTCCTGCAATCCTTGTGGGAATTACATCATCGTATTCCTTAATAGTCTCAAATTCTACAGTCGTGCCGGGATGACTATCCATAAATTTCTGTGCATACTCAGCAAGTTTGTCTTCGAGATCCGTTCGATTGCTGGCAACACTGATCTTGCCCGAAAGACCCTCGGATACCGATGCAGAACCTGTATCTGATCCAAAAGTTTCTGAAGCTGTATTCTCAGCCTCGTTATTTACTGTTTCATTTACAGATGAAACATCAGTGCCATCTGTTGCCTGCCCGCACCCGGCCAGACTTGCTACTGACAAGATTCCAGAAAGCAGCATTGCTAAATGTTTTTTATTCATTACGCAAATCCTCCCATATACAAAAAGTCTTTAATTTATTTATCAAAGCTGCAGCAAATGATCATATTTTATCTGGCGCTTTTGGCCATGAAAAGTGCGCCTTTTATTCCCTGCTCGCCGCCTAGGCCCGCAGGCATAACATAGTTGTCTATATCTTTCAGTTCTTCAGTACTAATATACCCATTCAGGTATTCAAGCGTCTTTTTCCGAATAAGTGGAAAAAGCTTATCTACATGCATTACGCCGCCACCCAAAATAATTCTTCTTGGAGAATAGCAGCATATGAACTGCATAAGAGCCTTGGCAATATATTCCGCCTCCAAATTCCATACTTCTTCTCTGTGCTGCAGATTGAAAGCATCAGTACCATACCTGGCTTTTATTGCCGGTCCTGAGGCAAGTCCCTCAAAACAATTATTGTGATACGGGCATATACCGGTAAACTTGTCGTCCTTATCTCTTGTAAGAAGAATATGTCCTGCCTCAGGATGAAACATTCCATGGAGGAGCTTCCCCTGGCTGTATACTCCTACGCCTATCCCGGTGCCAATGGTGATGTAAATAACATCCTTCAGATTCTTTCCATTTCCAAAGACAACCTCTCCTATAGCTGCAACATTTACATCTGTATCAACAACTACCGGATATCCGGCATCTTTAAAAGCTTCAGTCCAGGAAAAACCGACCCAGGGAAGTTTAGGACTCTTTCCTACCCTTCCATAATCCTTCGAGAAAATGTCAAGACATACAGGGCCAAATGCACCTATCCCTATTGCCTCTATTTCGTACTTCCTGAAAAAATCAAAAATATGTGGCATGGTCTCTTCAGGAGTAGTTGTCTTTATCTCACTTGATGCTATGACATTACTATCCTCATCTCCAATGGCGACTATCATTTTTGTGCCGCCGGCTTCTATCGCTCCAAACATCCCTTTTCTCCTCCTGCCTTGGCCCTAAGGCTGCTTCTTCAGGCAGGGCCAAAGGGTGGTCAACAGATTTAATTTCTAACTCAACTCTGTAGGTTGAGTATAGCAACAGAGACGTATCTAAAAAACAGCAGTCCTTTTGATTACCATACAATTTTTTGGATATTCAAAAGAACTGCATATTTTTAATAAACAGAATTCCTATATTCCTTTGGGGATATTCCCCATTTCTTTTTAAAAGCCCTGCCAAAGGACACAGCATCTTCATATCCCACAAGATTGCCAATCTCATAAATTTTTATTTTAGGATCTTTAAGTAACTCTTTTGCCTTGTCCATTCGCACATTCATAACATATTCAGAGAAGTTCACTCCGGTTTCGTTTTTAAACAGATTACTGAAATATGAGGCATTCAGCTCCACATAGTCAGCCAGATCGGAGAGGGTAAATGATTCAGAATAATGGGTTGATATATACTCTTTAGCCATTTCTATCCGGCGCCCGCTTCTCTTCTCCTTTTCATTTTTTATGTATTCAATGGAATTTTTTAGAATATAGCTCATGTATGTCTTTAGTTCCCTATAGGTGTTAAGATAATCTATACAGAAATTTATCTCCTGTGCATTTGCATTATAATAGTCAGCAAATGCTTCCGCTTTTGCACAGAGCTGATCCACTATCTCATGTATATGATTCCTAAAGACATTTTCTCTGCAATAGCTAAGGTCCAGAAATACTCTATCCATTATTTCTTTGGACTTCATGTAATCACACATAGTGATCCAATGTACCAGCTCCTTTACTGCGGGTCCCTGATCATAATGGATTTCAATCACTTTATCCTCTATATCATTATATTTAATAAGCTGTTTCTGCCCGAGATAAAACCTCCCCATAGCGGCATCCTTTGACTGTCTGAAAAGCGACGAAAAAGCATTCATTTTATCACTTATGTCACTGATCCCAACAGTTACTGATTGGTCCGAATCACTTTCTTTGTTGAGCTCTTCAAATAGTTTCCGGGCATATTCTGTTATTTCAGAAACGGAATCTGAAAAAACAAGAAATATAATGTACTGGTCATCTAACGTAGAGATTATGTCTAATGATTTACTCCCACGCCCTATCATAACAGCTTCCCTATATATACCTGAAAGAGCTTTTGAATATTGGGCTTTTTGCAAAAACTGACGATAGTACTGATCTGCTTCAATGTAAATAACAGCACAGTACCTGCGCTCTGCGCACAAATTCAGATCTCTAAGGCGCTTTAAGTACCCCGGAGCCTCTTTTTCACTGCTGGTAGATAAGCGTCTAAGCAACTCTGTTATAAGGAAATCATTATTCTCATCATGGGTCTGTTTGGAACATTTCTCATCGCTTATCTGTAGCTCAATCTTCTCTATGAGAGCAATAAGCTCCTCTTTTTTAAATGGTTTTAATATGTAATCACATGCACCATTCATAAATGCACTTCTGACATACTCAAAGTCATTGTAACCACTTAGCATTATTATCTTTGTTTTAATCTCATCTCTGTTTCCAAGAATCTCTATGAGCTCCAGGCCATCCATGATCGGCATTCTTACATCACAGATAATAAGATCCACATCCCTATTTCCTGAGAGAAAATCAAGAGCCATCGCGCCATCAGAAACCTCTCCACACACGTGCCAGTCCCTGTCAGCTTTATCTATAACCTTGCGCATTCCAAGCCTGATGACTTCATCATCATCGACAAGCAGAATGTTCATGATAATCCCTCCCTGAATCTTGATATAAAAAAAATAAGTCTGTACAATTAGCATTAATTATAATCTATAAATGTGTTTCAGACATAGCTGGTGCAATGAAAAAGATTGTTGATTTTATCCGAAACCTTTCAATTGTAGTAAAGTTTACTCTTATAATCCTGTTAGCCTTTGTACTGCTTTCAGGTTCTATCCTGATTTCGGCAAATCTCTATACAAAAGAGAGACTTGCCACTTATTATGATGTCCACTCCAGCAACAATAAACAGCTTCTGGATAAAATCGACAGCTACATCTCTGATATATCTAATGTGACAAAGATTCCTCTTACTTATAAGATAAACGACACCACCTATATGTCTCTTTTATCTGATTTCAATGAAACAGGAAATAACAGCTATGAATTTCAGCGACAAAATGAGCAGATCTTTGAACAGATCATGACCTATAAGAATGAAGTTAACTCCTGCTATATATTCAACACAAAGGGTGATGGAGATTACAAGGTAAAATATGCCATTTATGCTCCCTTTGATCCCACAGGTGAGTCCTGGTTTGAAGAAACAATAGATAGATTTGGAAAACCGGTATTTGTAAAAACCTACGAACTTCCCCACATAGTCAATGACCACCTAAAGCCGGTGTATGTCTTTGGCATAGCCCGGGGAATCGTACAACTGAAGACAGGATCAGTCATAGGTGTCCTTCTTGTAAATACTGAAGTAAAATACCTCGAAAAACTATGTAAAGAAATAAGCATTGGCAAAAATCAACGTATCCTGATAATGAACGGAAACTACTGTATTTATGACACAAAAAATGAATTTACAGCTAACAACGTTCCAACCCATAACGCTATCATGTCAGTTCCACAACAAACTCAAGACAGCTTTTTTCAATTAGATATGGATGGAACAAAGTGTTATTCATCAAGCCTGTTTTCTGATAAATTCGGTCTTCGGATAGTAAGCATTGCTCCGGCTGATGATCTGCTTGGAGGATTAACCAAGATTCAGTTCACGAATTTCTTGCAGCTAATCCTTATTATCTTTGTCATTTTACTGATTACTCTTTTTGCAATACGAAAAGTTGTTTCTCCAATAACTCTTTTAAGCTCAATGATGAGAATGGCAGAAGATGGTGATTTTTCAAATCATGTCAGGTTTGATACCCGTGACGAAGTTGGTAAGCTTGCCATTTCCTATAACTCACTGATAGATAAAATAAACTCCTTAATAAAAGAAGTTTACATTGAAAAAATCAATTCAAACGAACTGGAACTCCAAATGCTTCAATCCCAGATCAATCCGCACTTTTTATACAATACTTTGGAGTCAATTTCCATGATGGCAGCAATCAACGACGATGATGTGACTTCTGACATGGCAGCTTCCCTTGGCTCAATTCTGCGCTACAGCATCAGTGACTTAAATGCTTCAGTAAGCCTTTGGGATGAAATAAACCACATTAAACAATATGTTTCTCTTTTGGAGTACCGCTTCAAAAACCAATATCAACTCAGGATTGATATACCTACAACCCTATACTCATTTCAGATGCCCAAGCTTATTCTACAGCCGGTAATAGAAAATGCTATCTATCATGGTATGCGCTCCATAAGAACGGGCGGACTTATTGTTGTAAGCGCCCGTAAAACAGATCGTAACACTCTCACAATTAGCGTTACAGACAACGGCGCAGGTATTCCGGAAGATAAGCTCCATGACCTGAATGCATATATCAATGAAGAAAATAACGATTTTGACAGCATTGGTCTTAGAAATGTAAATAAGAGAATAAAACTGTTTTGTAAGGCAGATAAAAAAAACACCGGCATTGGCGTCAAAATAGAAAACGCACCTGCCGGTGGAACATGTGTCATTATTTCACTTTTAGATCAAAGCTGATCAATCCTGTCCACTGAAAACAGGCAGTCAATAACAAGGAAATTACTTCCCTTTGCCTTAACCCTGTCAAAATGCGACTCCTCTTCCCAGGTGGGAAGATGTAAATCCCTGAACACTCCAGCTTCCAGTAGACAAAATTATTATTTTTGATAATCGTTCCTGTCACATTGATGCCGGAAGCATTTTTCCAAACTCTTCATTTATAGTTCTGGCAATATCCTGACACTGACTTGCCTCCATCCCGGCTTCAACCAGCTTCATCCTCAGATCCATTTCAAATGTGATCTGATTAGACTTCTTTATTACTTCCATTATTGGCTTTGCATATCCGCTGTTGGCTGCTCCAAGAATTCTTTTTACTTCTCCCTGAGTTGGGAGTTTTGCAGGCCTTGTCTGCACATCTGCTTTTGTGACCTTAGAAGCCTTCTTCTTTGCTTTAGCTTTGTTATCCTTTGGCTTTTCAGCTTCCACTGCCACTTCAGTAGTCTTCTCTGCTTCTCCAATCTCATTTTTGTTATCTGATGTTTTCTTTAAAGGCTTTTTTACTGTTCCTTCTTTCGGATTCTTTTTAGGCTCTTCCTCAACATTGGCAGAAGTATCCTCAGCCAATATTTCACCTTTTATCTCAGACGGCTTTAACGAGCTCTTTCTCCTTGCAGCTGGTTTTTTCAAAAGAAATGGTGACAGAGCCTTCAGCAGGGCATTATCATCTGTGTATATTTCAAAATCCTTTTCTGTTGCTATAAGCTGTCCTATAAGCATAGCCTGCATAATTCTGAGAATATTCTTCCCATCCGGGGATGTTGTATCTTTAAGCTCTGGAAGGAGTTTTACTTCCATATTCTTTAATGATTCATCCTGATATGCAGACACAGGTATAGCACCGTCAGGTGATGCCAAAACAATAACCTTGTCATTTGGCTTTACCAGATTAAGTTTAGATGGAAAATAGTTTTTGTTCAGAATAATGATATGTAACATGAAAAATCCCTCCTACAATACATCTTGATTATAGAACCCGATGATTGTTTTTTTCAAGAAGCAACACACAAAAGTGATCTGAGCATCGTTATGATCAGGATTATGGCAACAGGGCAAATTCAAGAGTCGGTACGAGCATAATAAACTGACACCCAGATTGTTGGACACCGACATGACAGAATGCCCCCATTGTCCGGGTATCAGTTTACATTCGCTGATCCAAGGTCTGTAACCAGGATCCTTTTGGGGTTGCCTTTCTTGGGTAAATCAAGACGAACACTAAATGCGTATATTCCATCCTCAAAAATAAAAGTGTGTGTTCCATCATCATTGGTGGCTACGTGGGCTTCAGCCTGGCAGACGCTCATCATTGGAAATGTGAGATGACCTGCCACGTCCCTTGCAACCATCATGGTCATCTCTGCAAAAAGACCTTCCTGGGTCTTTTTTGGCTTCTTATCTCCCAGGGTATCTTCATTAATTTCTTTTCCTATCTCATCTGAATGGGAAAGCTCTTTAAAATAAAGCATGAGACTTTCAATACACATGGATCTGCAATTTACATAGGCAAACATATCAGATACTACTATGTATAGTGCGTACTCATACTGAAAAGCCCTGGTAAGCGGATTCTTGTATGACCTGCCATCACCCATACCATCAAGCTTAACTTCTTTGTATGCTTTGTTACCTGTCTTTACAATATTCTTTTTACTATTCATCTGGTCTCCTTTTTACTTGAATTGGTGTTTTTGCAGCTATTTCTCATTCCTCCTTCTTTTTATCCCTGGCACGCTCTCCGCCATATCTAAGGCGCATCATTGCGATACTTCTCCGGACAAGTTTTTTCAAGAGGAGCGGTATTTAGTTGTCAAGGTTCAGATAAACAAAAAAGACTGGTATCCGGATCAGAGCTGCGGGCCTGATACTCCCGTAAACTCTGTATTCATATCCTGATATCAGTCTTTTGTATTATTTGCCTTATCTGGCGTCTGTACTGTAATTGTATATTAGCCAGGAACCAGTGTAAATCAACCTGTGGTTTACTTTTTGCTTTTATCTAATTTAGCTCATATCCTGCGTACGCAATTAACCAATAGTTTACACCAAAAATGGCCAGGATTATTCCTGGCCGTCAGTATGTAAACCATATTTACTTTTGTTTGAGCTTTGCAATGTATTTTCTAAGTTTTCCTTCCCAGTCTTCGTTTTCAGAATAGTACAGGTTTCCATATATCTCCGGATAGCTGTAGTTCTGATTGGAGCAGATTATGATTGGTGTCTCCCATTTCTCATTTATTGCCTTTTCTATCAGCATATCCCCTGATTTTTCCTCATAAACACCCTGAGCAGGCGGATACCACATATCCGTTATAATGAGATCGTAAGGTTTACCTGAACTCAAGGCCTCCATATACATGATAATACCGTCTTCAAGATTCCTGACGCAGTCCACATCATATACCCTGCAGCTTTCAAGAACATTTCTTATTGCCCTGTGTTTTATCGGAGTGTCCTCAAAATTCAATACTCTCATTTTAGCCCTCCTCGTATCTGCATCTAAATAAAAGAGACTTATACGTATTATTATGCGTAATTCTCATCTCATTACAATAACTGTCTGGTTTATTCTTAATCCATAAACAGGAAGAAGGGGCTCATCGCCCCTTCCTTCTACTCGGATGATGTCATCCATTGGTGTATCAAATACCGTGCTCAGTACAACAAGGTTGTCGATTGTCGGCCTCGCTGTTTTAATTTCAGACCATTTCCTGAAGCTTAGAATAAAGAATTTTTCCTCCTTCATTCACCGGAAAAGCCGCTATTGTCCTAATCTTGAACTTATCGTAAACAAACATAAGATTTTCGTGAATAAAGCTTTTTATCAATGCCTCATCTTTTTCGTCTGTCACAAAGACAGTGAGATTGTCATCTATTCCTACGCTCACACTGCAAATTCCAAGCTCTTTGATCATCATCTCATCGATCTCATCCAGACTTATCCTGTGACCTGCTATCTTGATAAAGCGTTTCAGTCTGCCGGATATGGCCAGATAACCGTCATCATCAAAGCGGGCGATGTCGCCGGTTCTAAGGACGCTGTTCCATTCATCCGCAAGCCGCAGATCCTCCCCCTTCTGCGCATATCCCATTGCCACGTTAGGACCGGAATATACAAGCTCGCCATCTGTATTAGCGCCGGTGACAGGATAACCTTCATTGTCTATGAGACTTATCTTTCCTCCCGGAACGACCAATCCGACTGAGCCGGGTTTCCTGATAGCATCCTCAGGCGGCAGGTAGGTGATCTCCGCAGTTGCTTCGCTCTGACCGTACATGATGACAAAGCGTTTCCCATTTTTTTTGGCATACTGAGCGTAGTATTCCTGAAGCGCAGTGCTCAGCTTTCCTCCAGCCTGACTCATCGTCTTAAGATCAGGAAAATCCTCCTTAAAGATTCCAATATGATGGAGCATGTCATAGGTAGTGGGAACTGCATGGAAACACGTAACCTTCTCCGCTTCAAACAGATCCCAGAATTCGTCATCCATAACTCCACTCTTCGTCACAATCATAGTTGCACCTTTAAGAAGGTTTGCATGAAGGATAGACAGACCATAGGTATATTGCAGGGATAGAGACGTGATTGTTCGGTCAGAAGCACTGATCTTAAGTATATCAGCAATTGCCGACGCGTTGAATCGAAGATTATCCCAGCTTTGCCGCACCAGCTTTGCTGATCCGGTGGATCCGGAGGTTGTGATCAAAAGACCAAGTTCCGGGTTGATCGGGAAGCACTCCGGATAGTTCGTCTTCAGAAGTACATAGTCGCGAACCACGCATATTTCCCTAAGCGCCTTATAATCATTGCGGATTTCCTGCGGTATAAAGAGAAGTCTTGGCCGGTATATGTTCATCAGCTCCCTGCGCATTCTCAATGGAAGCTTTTCAGAGGCCGGGAGCATGGGAAATCCCCGGTTGATGAGGGCAGCATATCCGGACAACGCTCCAAGTGTATTGCTGCATACAAACATCGTAAGCGGTTTATTTCCATTACTAATGCACCCGTTTTTTTCAATAGCCTGTTCCAGTTCATCGCCAAGAGTAACCAGATCTTGATATTTAACCATCACACCGCTGTCAGAGATCAGCGTCACGTTTTCTGCAAATCTTTCAAAATCCCAAAGTATTCCCATCACAGCTCCCTTCATTTAGTTTCATTGGCTTCACTGAGCTTCTTTTTAACAAGTTCCAGTCCCGCACCAAAGGACTTTATCTTCATTGTCTCCCTTCCTTTAAAAGAGATGTGGAATGTTTCTTCTAGTTTACATATAAGCTCCATCTGCCTTATGGAATCCCATCCATAATCATGGAACCTGAACGTGACAGGATTAAATTCGATGTCCTTAAAGCATGAGGAAAATGCATCCCAATACAGCTCGGCAATGTGTCCATCACTTAGTTCTTCTTCCTCATTCAGATCATTTCCTGCATGCTTTTCCTCCGCCGCGCCCTCTGCCAGCTGTCTGCTCGGTGAATACAAAAGCTCCTGCGTTCCCTCATTTGTGATTCTGGCCGGATTACCCATGACGGTAGTGTTGTCTTCTACATCATCAAACACTGCGCTCCCGATGGCTACAACACTGAAATTTCCTACACGGATGCGATCCTTCAGCATTGCCCCGCTCCCGATAAACGCATTTTCTCCGATGACCGTATGCCCACCTATAAAAGCATTGACTCCAACCCGGGTATGATCCATGATCTGCGAATCATGTCCTATTGCAGCGCCCCTCGCCGCATAGAAATTTCTTCCAATCCTGGCCAATGATCCGATAAAGACGGAAGGCCCCACTACTGCACCTTCTCCCACTTCAGCATCAGGACTGATACTTGCTGACGGATGGATAAGACGCGCCCCGTGATATCCCGCCTCAGTCATACGGTCAAAGGCCTCCTTCCGGAATTTGGGCTCACCGATCGTAATTACAAAATATGTGTCTTCTGTGCTGTACTGTTTGCGAAAGGTCTGAAATCCAATTACCGGGCATCCCAGCAGATTGCTCTGAGCAGAATGGTCATCGATAAAAACCATTTCAGACCACTGCCCGGTATAATCTGCAACATATTTAAATTCTCTTCCAAGTGCACCGGCTCCGTATAACGCGAGTATCATGTTTCCCTCCTCTCAAATACTGTATCGATCACCTGAATAATCCGTGCCGGACTAGCGCTTTATTCAAGTACCCCCAAAACCTTCTCTATCTCTTTTCTGACAATCTCAAGCTGCACGGTCTCTTTGTCCGTCCAGATCTGTTTTCCCTTCTCATCAGTTGTTGCAAGCAGGGCCAAAAGATATCCCTCCTCCCTCACAGTTTTTTTGCTAATATCAAATACAAGTTCAAAAGCCATACAGCAATGTGAAATACGGCCTTCAAAATGAGAGCGGCGTATCTGCCTTGGTATGCAGCGGTGCTTATAGACATAGTCCATCACCTCCGGACTGGCTTCCCCAGTTTCCCGGAAGCTCCCCCTGCTGCTACCCACGCGCTTCTCAAAAGGTATTTCAGAAATTACACGAAAAATGTCCGTCTTGTCCGCATCGCGCAGAATTTCAGCAAAGCAGCGTGTCCTTTCATCAAGTGTATCCGAGAGCTCAAGTTTATTGTGCTCTCTGATGGCTGTTTCTGCAATTTCCCGCCAGTCTTTTGGCAGACCCTCATTGGGAAACGACTCTATAAGTCCATCGACGAACAGAATATCTCCGCTTAGCTGCGCATGATCAACAGACTGGGAGTCAACAAACGTACCGAAGCGCCGGACCTGCTCAAAGCGTCCAATATCATGAAGAAGTCCCAAAAACCAGGCTAAATCCATATCGGATGCACACATCCCCAATGCCCCGGCATACCGCTCTGCCAGCTGTGCAACCCGGAATGTGTGTTGAATCTTGTGTAAAATCAATGTGTTCCCGGTATCATATCTATCCGCGTAACTTGTAAATACTGCCGTTGCCTGTTTCTGGTCAAACATCCCTTAATCTCCTTTTTATACCTGATTATATTATGATGATTGGAAAGATCGTCATGATCCAGCCAACACATATGGCACAGCTCAAAACGGCAAAAAGCCAGCCGCCCCGGACAAGATCCTTCTGAGAGTATCCTCCGCCCTCCATCATAGCCGGCACCGCTGCAGTTGGCATCGGGGTCATAAATGCGGTAAGCGCACCAGCTTCGATCAGAATCAGAAGTCCTCGTGGATCCGCATTTATCTTATTACATGTAGCAATGGCGATGGGATAGAGAATGAGCATAGTGCCGCGGTTGGACATGAACTGGGCAAGAACAAATGTAAGAAGAAAAAATACCAGCCCTATAATATAGCTATTCTTGGAGATCACATTAAATCCGGCAATAACTTCTCCAATCAGCTCACCCGCCCCGGTTGCAGAAAGCGCTCCCGCCATGGCAAGCGTACCGACGATCAGAAGCATCATGCTAAGCGGAACAGACCGGACGGCCTCTGAAGGCGTAAGAACCCTAAAGATCACCATGCACACCGCTCCTGTGAGGCATATCTGCCATACTGCAAGAAATGGCAGGACATATGCCTGCAGCATGAGCCCAAGCGCGGTAGCAAAAAACACCGCAATTCCTGCCATCTCTGAAAGTACTGGTAACGACTGCTTACTGCCATGATTACCTGCCGCATTCCTTTTAAAGTCATCCGTTTCCCCAATCTGTCTGTCATTACAAAAATGCGGCATGACAAAAGCACAGTACAAAACCGTAAAAACAAGCATGGGCAACCGTCCCTTCATAGGATCAAAGAATCCCATGACAGGTGCAGCCTTGGAATAGCCGTCTAAATGATCATAAAAAGCTAAAATATAGCTGTTAAACTCAGCCGCCTGTGTTGCGCCGTTACCTATTGGCAGAGTGCAGCAGGTCGCAATGGCAACAACGCCGAGAGGCAGTGCGATCTTCGATCTTGAAATCCCCGTGGAATCCGCAAATGAAAAGCAGAATGGAGCCACAATTTCAAACACAATAACAGGACTCTGTACCATCTGCCCCAGAAGCATGGCAACAATACAATAAAGAAGAAAGACTGTGGAAATTTTCCCCCGTGCCAGGCGAGAAATAGCCCCGGCAAGTTCTGAGCAGAACCGGGTTCTGCTAAATCCTGCAGCCACCACGCTCATGGCCCCGACCATAATGACCGTATTGTTTGAAAAATAACTGAGCGCATCTCCTGCAGTAAGACATCCGAAAAAAGTAAGTGCTGCAACGGATGCCATCGCAACCGTTGCCAGACTCCATGCACCACTCATATAGAGAACACAGGTCAGCAGAAAAATGACTATACAGACTATCAACTGTGCAGACATATAAGCACTTCCCCTTCTTTCAGCGAAGAACATGAATTACATACTTCTATTCTACATTATTCTTCTATCCAATGCATTTCATTTATATGTGAAAACAACCACTCTTTGACTTGTTCATCCTGTTGCTCCGCATATGGAAACTGCCCCAGCAAACATCTCGGAGTGATACTTGAGGATTTCAAGGCATCCCACACCTACCGCGCTGTAGCCATATATATAAACCCTCTTCGGATCTATGTTTCCATACTGGCTCATCAGTTCCCTCACCAGTGCACATACTCTGTTCCCATCAAGAAGCCCCGCCCAGTGCCTTATACTCATACATACGCGGACTCGCTTTCAGACAAATAAAGCGGAGCCGCCTTAAATATCAGCAGCTCCTACTCCCCCTCAGATCGCACCGATTTCACACCGGTTCACAGTATTCTATTGTTCTATGTAGCTCATGAAATTATGCTGTACTCTCCAATTATCGGAAGCGGCTCTTCACTCATCTTAAATGCCCTGATTATTCCCATAAAGAAAAGTACCAGGCATGCGATATTTATTATCGATCCAATCGTTGCAAAGATTCCGCCAAATCTTATAAGTATTCCTCCCACAGTCTCTACTATGTTGATCAAAAGAGCCTGGTTCAGATGCCTTTTTACCAGGGTGTCATCCTTGTCCCTCAAAATGAATGCGATCACAAATCCCACCCATGTGATGTAACTGATTACTGCAAAAAGTCTTGAATTCTTGTTCATTACACTATCCTCCTCAATTGGGTCTCTCACCAGAATCAACAGTTTCTATAATATTCGCATTTCTTTTGATCTCACGCTTCGCCTTAGTCGCTGTAAAATAGAACAGGATTGCAAGTATGTCATCCACAGGTCCCGGAAGAAAATCCGCCGGTGCAACAACATAAATGATCAGCAGCGCAAACATCATTCCTTTAACAAAACTATTATTCATCGGCGTTCACTCCTTTCCTTATGGGCATTTTTCTCTTCTCTGCTCTTATTATATAAGGGTTGATATGCCGAAAAAACACCTTATTGCGTGAATTAAATACCCGTATTTTGCTAACTTTGCGCTTGATATGTCACACATAACAAGTAAGTAATCCCTCCAATATACTGAATAAATGCCTATTGATAGTGGTGATCTATCTAAGCCGATACTATCAAACACTATTTTTCAAACCTCTCCCCTGAAATATTGGTACAAGACTTCTTTATAGTCCTGGGGACTTTTCATTTCATTCTCCATGTCTCATATATCCAAACACTTTTAACGACTCCAGAGGATTCCCTTCAAAATCAAATAATGCCTGATTTTCCCACGAACATCCTCCATAGTAAAGTCCTGCATCTTCAGGATCATAATCACTGGCATAACTGCTTGCCCAGCCGCTTCCATACCGTTCCCAGACAGGCGAATTATCTGCATTCGCAAGTCCGACAGGGATCCATGCCCCTTCCCAATAGAAAATACCCATACCGCCCGCTTCATTCACACACTTGCAGATATCGTGAATCATTGACGCCTGTCCTTCCACAGAAGCAGGATATCCCTTTACCAGATCATTTGCCGACAGGCTGTTTGCAGATCCATCACCATCTGCCGTTGTATAGCAGTATGACGTCTCTGCCAAAAAAGCCTTTTTCCCATATTTTTCATTGATCAGCTCAAGTACACGGCTCATATTTTCAAAGCCTCCATCCCAAAACGGATAATAGCTCATCCCAATCATGTCAAAATCAAGCCCGTTCCTTTCCAGCCTGTCAACCAGAGTAAGAACCTCTGCCTTATCTTCAATCCTGGTGTAATGTACGGCAACATCAATCTCTTTCCCATAGCTTTCAGACGTTTCCCTCACTGCCCGGCTTCCTGCCTTTAACAGTTCAACAACATTTTCGAATTTTCTTTCTCCCGACATGCCATAGTTTATCTCATTACCGATCTGCACCATCCCCACTTCGACACCTGCATCACAAAGCTGGGCAAGACAGTCCTTCGTAAAATCGTACAATGCCTGTGACTTCTCTTCTACATTCATACCTTCCCATGCCTTTGGAGCATGCTGCCTTTTTGGATCTGCCCAGAAATCAGAATAATGAAAATCAATCATGACCTTCATGCCATAGTCTGTTGCTCTTTTCCCCAGTTTTATCGCTGTAGGAAGATCGTTGTTACCTCCACCATATCCATTACCGTCCTCGTCATAAGGATCATTCCAGACACGAAGTCGGATATAATTGATTCCAGCTTCAGAAAAAGTCTTAAATACATCCTGCTCTTTTCCATCAAAACCATAATACCTGACACCGCTGTTCTCTTCTGCCAGAACAGATGACGCATCCATTCCAAAGATGAAATCATCCGGGAGATTCTCAACCGGGGTTTTCCATGTTTCTTCGGCTGGGTCAATTTCATTTTCATCATCATGTGTAGCTGGCTCAGTCTTACCAGACTTCTCCTGCACCAACGAAAGGCAGAACTTTTCAAACTCTGCCTGTGTACCATATGAATCAAAAGAAAACTGTTGATACTTTCCTTTATCACCATTCCAATATAGATAGAGCCACGGTCCGGTTTCGCCAGATTCAGCGGAATCCTCCCTTGCTTTGACAGTTCCGCCACTGACAATCTCAGCAAGCCGCGACCACTGGTCATCTGAAAGCTCTATAGTTCCGGCAAGAGTAGTATCTTCTTCTGTACAGGGACCGTAATCATCCTTGCGTTCCCTGGTCTCATGAGAGAATATATGCTTTCCTTCTTCTACATAGAATCGGTATCTCTGATAATAAGCGCCATAATTTATGTTCTCTTCCGTATAATAAAAGTCAGTGATGTCTTCCATTTGAACATCTATGCCGACCGTTTTTATTGCATCCGACCGAGGTGTATCCACATGGTCCTCAGCAGCGGAACATCCTACCAACAAAGCCATAGTTATTACCGTTATTAACATAAAAACTACCACACGCTTTTTCATGGTCAGCAGCCCTTCCGTCCGCTCTTATGGTCTTCTATGGAACAGGCATTTGGAGAGCCGTACTCAATAAGTCCTGCATCTGCAGGATCGATGGATATCCGTCCGTCTTCAAACACAAATGCCGGTATCCCGACATCACCGGTCTCTTTACAGTGGTCGAACACCGGACTGCTGTCCCGGAGCCTTGTAAAAGTGCTCATATTTCTTATATTCTCACCGATATTGATGTACTCGAATTCATCTTCCCTTCCCTCTATCTGCTCATGTACATAGTCGCAGTACGGGCATGTAGGCATTCCATAAACTTTGATCATCTCATAGCCATCCTTTCTTCTCACAACCAAATCTATTATATTCAGCGAATTCTTGAAGCCTTTAAAAATGCTGAGCTGACAACACAATATATAATATAATTATACCAATAACGCTTACTGCATTGAACTACCACCACCGTCTACGACAGAAGTGGATTCCTGCTTCAGCCACCCGGGTTATTGTCTCACACCGAAAATATACGGCTGAGTTTTACCCACGGTGTCCACAGGCGTTTGGTTCCCGTAGTCCCTACGGTACCTTTGCTTTGTTTATGCTGCTATGAGTAACATGGTTTTTCCTTTATTTAGTATATTGATCGCAGCGTTTTCATCCCGGTCATGCAAAATACCACATTCAGGACATGTCCATCTGCGTATACCAAGAGCCTTGGTTTTCGGCTCCTTGTGTCCACAGATATGACAGGTCTGTGTTGAGGCATAGAACCTTGGTACCTTTACAAGCATGCCACCGTGAAGCGCCATCTTGTATTCGAGCATTGATATGAACTCGGACCATGATACATCACTTATGGATCTTGCAAGGCGATGGTTTTTGGTCATACCGGATATGCCTAAATCCTCAATGCACAAAAGGGAGCATTTCCTCGCAAGCTCAGTACTCTCCATATGCAGGAAGTTATGTCTGGTATTTGATATCTTTTCGTGAAGTTGTGCAACCTTAAGTTTCTGCTTATGCCAGTTGGAGGAGCCTTTTTTCATTCGTGAGAGACGGCGCTGTGCCCTGACAAGCTTGTTATCGTATCTGTAAAGGCATCTCGGATTAGCTTTCTTTGTCCCATCATCCAGTGTATAGAACGACTTAATCCCGAGATCAAGACCGTGCTCATTTCCAGCATTGCATCCTGTCACGACAGAAGATGCTATCTTTACTGTCAGTGATACAAAATACTTCCCTGATGGCTTTTGTTTTATGGTAGCATTTTCTATTATTCCGGGAATCTGACGAGAAAGCCTGATCTTAGTCCAACCAAGCTTAGGAAGTTTGATGTACCTGCTATCAGCCGATAGCCTAATACCATCAGACTGATTTCGTGTCCTGAATGATAGGCCCGAACTTCTCTTGGAACAGTACTTCGGATAGGCAGCATCACCACGCCAGAAGTTCTCAAAAGAACTCTGAAGGTCTTTCAGCTCTTCCTGCAGTGCCATAGAGTCAGCTTTACCAAGCCACGGATACACAAGCTTTAAATACTTAAGGTCATTTGCACAGGCATAGTAGTTCATGTTGCGGTGCTGAGTGCGCCACGCAAGGCTTCTCAGGTTCAGATAATAGTTGTGAACGAACCTGCAACAGTCGGCTGTCACATGCACTTGGGCCTGCTGCGTGTCATTAGGATATATACGGTACTGATACCGAAGATAGATATACTCGTCCATAGAAGCTGCTCCAAAATCTGTCTTATGCTAGTATTATAGCACGATTGCAGCATTTAGGCAAACGTATGTTCTTACTGTTTATACAGTACCGCGATTCATCCCCAACCTGGACGGAAGGGGTTTTCTCGCTATGTTTCTATAACAGAAACAAAACACCATCGTGGTGCCCCCATGATTGTCTTCTTATTCATCATCTTCGTCTTCCTTTACTCATACAATCAAATTCATTTATTCCTTCAGCATATTCATCTTTCCTTCTGACATCAACGATAACATGCCCGTCATCCTGCTCCAACTTCCAATATCTTTTTCATAACACTCCTCAAAACTTCAGGCTGTCCCCCAGCACAGGGACCTTGCTTGCAAAGAAAGAAAACTCTCCGCTGTCTAAAAGATTCCCTTCGTCGTCAGTAACACGTATGTCAAATACAAGGATATGTTTCCCGGTTTTCAGCTTCATGCATTCGCAGTAAATATACTCAGTATTTACCGCAGGAAGAAGGAAGTTGAGATTTGCCGATACAGTTGTAACATAGTATCCGCTCATACTCCCTGTAGCCCCTGCCATGGCATCCACGAATGACAGCAGTGCCCCACCATGGATGCTTCCATATGTATCATAAAGCCTTGAATCACATTTGATCCTGGACTTGCTGTAAGTCGAACTCAGCTCCAGTACCTCAAATCCTATAAACTTATTGTATTCATTAGAATACAGCTCTGAGAGCATCTTCTCTCTGATAGCATTTTCTTTTTCAGTACGTGGCTTCCGCATTTTCTATCTCCTCCTATTCTCACAGTCCCAAACTTGTATCAGATCTGCTCCGTACTTTTCTACGCATTTCTTCATCAGGTTAACCCAGCTTCTGCAGTGGTCAATTATGACAGAATCGGAAGTTATGACATTCTCCTTTGTCCAAAGCTCCCTGTCCACCTGTTTAAGTACCTGGATATCCACTTCAAAAGGAAAACTCTCTCCCATCTCTGCAATAAGAGCCTTTAGTCTCCCGGAATTGGATACCGGTTCATCAAGGAGAATGTTAACCTTGGAAACTTCCATCTCCTTCAGGGCACCAAAAAGAATCTCTACTGCCTTACGGGTTTCGGGTATTATCCTGTATGTACCCCGAAGTGCCGCAAGATCACGGATGGTTCCATCTGCCTGATCATTTGAAAGAATCATCTTAACATTCGCATCTGTGGGCTGGACATCGTAGGCCCACCATATAAGCCTCATTCTTATTATTTTGTAACAATACCTTATTCAACTGATACACCAGTTAATCGCATTCGTTACAAGCCTCTTAAACATTGGATTCTGCCAGACAGATAAGATATGCCCTGGAGTCAAGACACATATTTTCCCCTTGCCATATTCTCTGACATATCCTGCTGTCTGCACTCCGCCGGACTCTGATTCTGATTCCAGAAGAACCTCCGCATCATCAGCTGTTACCCTGATCTCATAGTGCTCATCCCTTATGGTAAATGGCTCTACCCCTTCTGTGACGGGATGGTTAGCTACAGGCTTTACCCTGACTTCACACCTTGGCGGATGCTTTACAAATATATTCCCGATAAGAGCTGCAAATTCCGGAGAGTGATCCTCGGTAAAAGAATTCCCGGCATGGATAGACAAAATGCTGCCGCCATTTCTTATATACTCTTCAAAATCCTTCGGCCCAACCTCTGTAACACCCGGTTCAAACCAGTCTGCAGAGTTGCCATGTGTCAGATGGTATGACTTGCAGTTAATTATGAGAGGATACTCCGATATCATCTCCGGTGTAAGTATATCTTTTGCATCTCTGACAAACACAAATTCCCAGGCAGTATCTTTAAGTCCTTCAAACCCTTTTTCTATAACCTCTGCCGGGTGCCACAAATCGTCACACAATACAAGGATCTTCTGCATATTCTCTCCCTCCTACACTTCGTACAGGACCGAACTGTCTATGTCAGAGACATGTTCAAACCCTGTAGAACTCATGATATATCTGAGTTCATCTCCAATTCCGTGGATGAATTTTATTACTCCATCTTTGCCTTCACTTTCAAGTGATGGCATCATTGACCTTCCAACTGCAGCAGCATCTGCGCCCAGGGCAATAGCCTTGAACACATCTGCTCCTGTCGCAATCCCACAGTCAACTATGATCTTTACATCCTTCCCCTCAAGTGCATCTTTGATTTCCGGAAGTACCATCATCGGCGGAACAGCATATGGAATACGTCCGTGATGATGGCTTACTATGATTGCCTTCGCTCCTATCTCAGCACTCTTTACAGCATCAGAAACGCTAAGTACTCCTTTTACAAAAAATGGGAGCTTAGTACTCTCAACATGAACTACCCTCACCGACTCTGCATCGGAAAGGGTTTCTGTTACGCCGCTTCGCGGCATGAACCTGCAGACTGCTCTATACAGTCTGCAGA
>JAEEGF011587147.1_pt1 | contig 28320 bp, 19 predicted proteins | sample 9134171 | NCBI WGS metagenome assembly JAEEGF01 (sample SAMN16246542, study PRJNA631951) | gut metagenome | biome: gut microbiome; feature: rumen; material: AP-attached | host: Bos | place: Iran: Karaj | collected 2018-10 | reverse complement strand
ACTTAGCGCAACACTTGTGGCAGATGTGGGCCGTCGTGGCCGTCGTCTGTCTGATTCTGGAACTCACGGCTGGTGATTTCTTCATCATCTGCTTCTCCATCGGTGCCGTCTTCGGTGCCATTGCGGCTGCCTGCGGACTGGGTTTCTACTCACAGCTGATCACTTTCGCCGTGTTCACCCTCATCAGCCTCTTTTGGGTGCGGCCCTTCGCCAAGCGTTATCTCCGCAAGGGTGAGGACAACCGCGTGAGTAATGCCGAGGCGCTGCTGGGGCGTCAGGGCAGGGTGGTGGAGGCTGTCAAGGCTGACGGCTTCGGGCGCGTGCAGATCGACGGCGACATTTGGAAGGCCGTCACCAAGGAGTCTGCTGACATCCCTGAAGGCACGAACGTCCGTGTCATCGCCCGCGAAAGCACCATCATCACCGTCGAATCTATCAAATAGTAAATCGAAAATCAGTAAATCGTAAATTAAATAATCTATGGACATTATGACTTATGTATTAATTGCTATTGTCATCCTGGTGATCCTTTTCGCCAAGATGGCCCTTGTGATCATCCCACAGTCGGAAACCAAGATCGTTGAACGCCTCGGTCGTTATTACGCCACGCTGCGCCCGGGCATCAACATCATTATTCCCTTCATCGACCGCGCCAAGTCGATCGTCGTGCTCAACCACGGCCGCTACCAGTACTCTACGACTATCGACCTCCGCGAACAGGTCTACGACTTCCCCAAGCAGAACGTGATCACGAAGGACAACGTGCAGACGGAGATCAACGCGTTGCTCTATTTCCAGATCGTCGATCCCTTCAAGGCCACCTACGAGATCAACAACCTGCCCAACGCCATCGAGAAGCTGACGCAGACCACCCTGCGTAACATCATCGGTGAGCTCGAACTCGACGAGACGCTGACCTCGCGCGACACCATCAATAAGAAGCTCTCCGCCGTACTCGACGATGCCACCGACAAGTGGGGTGTCAAGGTGAACCGTGTGGAGCTGCAGGACATCACGCCGCCAGACTCTGTCCTCACCGCCATGGAGAAGCAGATGCAGGCCGAGCGTAACAAGCGTGCCCAGATCCTGACCTCCGAGGGACAGAAGGCTGCCGAGATCCTTGCCTCTGAAGGTGAGAAGACCGCCATCGTCAACAAGGCCGAGGCCGCCAAGCAGCAGGCTATCCTCGAGGCAGAGGGTGAGGCACAGGCCCGTATCCGCAAGGCAGAGGCCGAGGCGAAGGCCATCGAACTTATCACCGAGGCCGTCGGCAAATCGACCAATCCTGCCAACTACCTGCTGGCTCAGAAGTACATTCAGATGATGCAGGAATTGGCAGAGGGCGACAAGACCAAGACCGTCTATCTGCCCTACGAGGCCACCAACTTGCTCGGCTCCTTAGGAGGCATTAAAGACCTCTTTAAGGGCCAATAAATAAAAAATTGCAGCAAACGCTGCAATTTTTTATTTTTTATTTGTACCTTTGCACCCGATTTCGAAATAAGACGGTATGGTACACAATATTTTCAAGGGCCTGGGTATCGCCCTCATTACTCCCTTCAAGACCGATGGCGCTGTAGATTACGAAGCCCTGATGCGGCTGCTCGACTACCAGTTGGACAATGGCGCAGACTTCCTTTGCATCCTTGCCACCACGGGTGAGACACCGACGCTGAGCCGTGAGGAAAAGCAGAAGATAAAGGATCTCGTTGTAGAAAAGGTGCGCGGACGTGTGCCCATACTCATGGGTTGCGGCGGCAACAACACTGCCGACGTCGTCCACGAGCTCCAGACGGGCGACTTCCGAGGCATCAATGGCATCCTCAGCGTCTGCCCTTATTACAACAAACCTTCGCAGGAAGGCCTCTACCAGCACTTCAAGGCCATCGCCGCAGCCACCCAGCTGCCCGTGGTACTTTATAATGTCCCTGGACGTACGGGTGTCAACCTCAAGGCTGAGACCACCGTCCGCCTGGCCCGCGACTGCCAGAACATCGTCGCCATCAAGGAGGCCAGCGGCAATCTTGAACAGGTCGACGAGATCATCAAGAACAAGCCGCGCGACTTCGACGTCATCTCCGGCGACGACTCGCTCACGTTCCCGATGGTCAGTTGTGGTGCCGTAGGCGTCATCTCTGTCATCGGCAACGCCATACCGAAGGAGTTCTCCAAGATGATCCGCCTGCAGATGCGTGGTGAGTATGACCCTGCCCGCAAGATCCACCACCGTTTCACCGACCTCTTCTCGCTCCTCTTCGTCGACGGCAATCCCGCCGGCGTCAAGGCGATGCTCTCTGAGATGGGATTCATCCAGAACGTGCTCCGTCTGCCGCTTGTGCCGATGCAGATCAAGAACGTGCAGCGCATGTCTGAGATCCTGAAGGAGCTGAAATACTGATAAAAAATCCTCCAAAAGCCTCAAAATGGAAGTTTTTTCGAAAAAAGTCCGAAAAATATTTGGTGGAATCAAAAATAGTTCGTACCTTTGCACCCGCAAAACGGAAAAGCGGTTCCGTAGCTCAACTGAATAGAGCATCTGACTACGGATCAGAAGGTTGTGGGTTTGAATCCCGCCGGAATCACAAAAGAATAAATCGCAAGGAGTTGGTTATCAGTTCCTTGCGATTTTTCTTTTTCTCCTAATACTTTACTATTTTAGCTGTTTAATCAGATAATCCGACACGATATCCGTCGTGCGATAAACGTTCTGTGAGAAGCCGTGGTCGAAATATTCCTGAATCACGAGTTCGCTCTTAGGCCAAATCTGGTGGAATCGCTCACCGTAGGTGTAAGGCACGACGCGGTCGCCGTTGCCGTGAATGATGAGTGCCGGCCCTTGATACTTGGCCGCCGTCTCATAGATAGGCAGGCTGAAGGATGTGCGGATATACTCGCCGCCGAGTTTCAGGCCACCCCACAACTCCACGTACTCGCCCGGGTCGAAGGGATCATACTGCTTACCCATCGTGTTGCCTCGTATGGCATCGTCGCGCAGAACGGCGGCAGGAGCCATCAGGGCCACAGCCTTGAAGGCAGGTTCGCCAAGTTCTTCGCTCAGTTGTCCAGCCGTCATTGCTGCCACCACGCCGCCCTGTGAGTGGCCCGCAATGGCTATCGTGCTGACATATCTCAGGTCGCGCACATACTCCACTATTTTCTTGGCATCCTCGATCTCGTTGGGCACGGTCATGTCCTTGAATTCTCCCTCGCTCTCGCCGTGTCCGTTGAAGTCGAAGCGGATGCTGGCGATGCCATGAGCCTGGAGGGTGTCGGCCACGAGTTCGAACAGCGGACCATCCTTCGTGCCGCTGAAACCATGACAGAAGATGACCATCGGGCACTTCTCTCCCTGCTGCAGATCGGGCTTCTGGATGAGGGCCTTCAGCCGTCCGTGGTCGCCGTCGATGAATACGGTCTCGCCTTTTTGTGCAGCCTGGTAGGAACCTGTGGTCAACTCCTTCAGGTATTTGTCTACCTTATACGTCAGCACCGTCGAGAGCTTCACCTCACCGTCAGGACCAACGACCACCATCGACGGAATCCACTTTACGCCATAGGCGTTGGCGATGTCTGTCTCCTTGAATTTCTTCAGCTCGCTCACTTGCGGGTAGGTGATGCCATACTTCTCGATGGCTTTCTTCCATGCCTCCACATCGGTATCCATCGAGATGCCAATAAACTCGATGCCATACTGGCGATACTTCTCATACAGGCGCACCACTTCCGGTGCATCCTTGCGGCAATCAGGACACCACGATGCCCAGAAGTCGAGCACCACGGTCTTACCCTTGACCTCCGGTCGAGCCTGCTCACGCTCGGCAGAGTTCAAACTTGTTTGACTCTGCTCTCGCTTACTCGCAGCCTTGGCATACTTCGACAGCTGGATGGTCTTGCCGTCGGGTGTCTTCATCTTGAAGTCTGGTGCCGTCGTGCCAGCCTTTACCAGTTCCGTTGCATACTTGTCATCAAAGTCCGGCTGTGCGGTTTGCGCCTTTGCTGCTGTTGCTCCCATCAAGAGCAATGCCAATAATAATGCCATCTTCTTCATATAATAATTGTTTAATTTCTTTAAATCGACCACAAATATAGTGATTATTACAGAAATATCACTATTTTTGTGCCAAGTTTTGAGAAATATTAGTATTTTATCTATGAATATTAGGAGTCTTTTCCATAGGGTTGTGGCTTTTGTCTGTCTTCTGGCAAGCCAGCATGCTTTGGCGGGCGGTGAACGTTTCTACGTGTACAATGCCACCAATGGACTGGCAGACAACAGTGCACAGACCATCATGCTGACCACGTCTGGCCGTCTTGTCATTACAACGATGGGACAGATCAACTTTTATGACGGAAGTCGTTTCAGCTATATAGACCCCAGTACGGAGAACATCTATCCGTTGCCGAGCTACCGGGGAAACTACCACATCTACTTCGACCGAACTCGCCATCTGTGGCTGAAGAACGCCCACACGTTAAGTTGCGTGGACGTGTATACCGAGCGTTTCGCCAACTCCATCGAGGATGAATTCGAGAAGTTGGGCTGTTATGAACCAGTGCTCGACCTGTTCGTCGACCAAACAGAAACATTATGGCTGCTTACCGGGAAGGGTATCTATAACGTGGCGACGAAGAAGACGTTTCCTGTGCGACGCAATCTCAACCTGCAAGATCTTGAGGTGTGGAACGATAAGTTGCTGCTGCTGTTCTACGACAACGGCTTGTTGGAGATGACGAATATGAATACGGGCAAGGTGGTATATGAGGGTAAGTGCTATGACGATGCCGATGCGGTGCACTATGCTAACACCTCGGTGCAGAAAACTGTCGGCGATGCGGTCTTCCAGATCCGCAACGGTGCGGATGCCGGCATCCTGATGCGCTTTGATATCAAGGAAGAGTCTTGGAAGACCCTGTTGAAGACTCCTTACTATCTGAGTAACATTGCCGAACACGATAGTATCATCTATGTGCCCTCAGCCTACGGCTACTGGACGTACGACATGAAGACGGAGCACATGGATCATGTGGAGATGCTGACTATGGCCCAGGGACCTAAGCTGCTGACGGACATCAATGCCTTGGTCTTTGACCAGCAGGGTGGCATGTGGGTCGGAACCGAGAAGCGAGGACTGCTCTACTCGCGTCCATTCCCGTCACCCTTCAATGTCTATAATTGGGAGAACCCGCGTGCTCTGGAGCTTGGTGCGCTGATGGACCGTCTGCCTGAGCCGCAGACTACCTACCGTGACCGCCCGGCCAATTGTGTGTACCGCGATTCGCGCGGGTGGGTGTGGGTAGGTACGGCATCCGGCCTACAACTCTATCGTCGCTCGACAGACCGTCTGCCCGTAGTCTATACTCGTAGCGACGGACTGCTGAACAACGTCATCCACACGATTATCGAGGATAATATGCACAATATCTGGGTGGGTACGAGTTATGGCATCAGCTGTCTGCAGATGGAAAACAACAAACTGCGCCACATCAACAGTTACAGCCAGTGGGACAATATCCCGAGTGAGTCGTTCGTCAACGGTAAGGCTATGCGTATGCGCGACGGTAGCATTGTCATGCAGATGCTCGACCACGTGATAGAGTTCAATCCAGACAAGATGGTCACCATCACTGAGAGCGTGGCCTATGATATCACACCGAAGCTCATCCGCGTGATGGTGAATGGCAATGACTTGCATACGGGCGATGAGCTCGACGGCAACGTCATCCTGAACATGGCCATCCCACGCATGAAGGAAATCAACTTGAACTACTACCAGAACTCGGCTACGCTGACATTTTCGGCCATGAACTATTTCCGTCCGCAGCAGACGTTCTACCGCGTTCGTATACAAGGACTTGACGATACATGGCGAGTGCTCTCGACCTATAACTCTGGTGGTCTGGTAGATTCACGCGGACTGCTCCATCTGCCGCTGGTGGCGCTGAAACCTGGCTCGTACACCGTACAGATACAGACATCGATGGTTCCCGACGTGTGGAAAATGGAACCCTATGAGTGGGTGATTAGCGTCAATGAACCTTGGTGGCGTACCACGGGAGTCATGTGGCTCTTCGGCCTGTTGCTTGTCGTGCTGCTGGGCATCAACACCTATTATTATATGCGTAATGTCAGTATGCGGGCCACGCGTAACTCTCACGAGCTGGGTCTCGTCCGTCAGATCCGGAATTTCGCAGAGCATTGCAGCCTTCAGGAGACGGTGCAGCTCGAACCAGTACCAGAAGAGTACAGGGGCATCGAGACTGGTAACCAGAACGCCCTGACGCCGGAATTCATCGCCACGATGGAAAAGATATTCCCGAAGGTGCTTAGTTCGGATGTCACCAAGCTGACGATGCGTGAACTTAGTGAAGAGGCAGGGATGGAACTCCAACTGTTCTACAAGATGATCTTGAGTAATATCTTCAAGAGTCCGCGCCCACTGGCCAAGAATCTCATGCTGAAGAAGGCAGAAAAGCTGCTGACTACGACAGAGAAAGATTATGAACAGATTTCGTCGGAGTGCGGCTTTGTGTCGCCCAACTATTTTATTGCCACCTTCTATCGCAAGTACAAGATGACACCTGAAATCTACCGCCGTCAGAACAGCCTTCTCAGGAGGAAAAGAAGTTAAGGGGGCGGAATCAGAAATCTTGATTTAGGAAATAAGTTGTGACTACTCCTTAAGTATAATCTGATTGTAGGCGGTCAGACGCCAGGTTCTTCCGCCAGTCTCTTTGTAATAGACGAGCGCCTGATATCGGTTTTCCGTTTGGTAGAAGTTTCCCTCAGAGGGCAGGGGACGGCGTTTGCCGTCTTCGTCTTCCCATAGGTATTGATAGGAATAGTAACCTTGCTTCTGTAGGATGGCAGCGGTGTAGAGTCCGCTGTCCTCGTCGTAACTGAGGCGGTAGGTGTTTTCGTCGGCATCCGTAGTCCAGCGGCCGTCGACGACGAGATGTCCCGTTTTGGGCACGTCGGTCTTCAGCCGGTAGTTCACCCACACGTAGTCGCAAGTGGTCTCAACCTGAAGGTTGTCGCTGTTGCGGATGATAAAGGCACCGTCGGCATCCTCGTCGTAAAGGTAGTTCGGTCGTGGTTCGTTTGTGTAGGGAAACACCTGATAGAACTCGCCGTCCCAGCGGATATAGTCGATACCCATCGTGGGGTGGGAGGGGTCGAGCACCTCGTACTTATGGTATTCATTGCCGGCATCGAAGATGTATTCCATCGTGTGGTTCCATTCTAGACCGTTTTGTTTGATGAATGCGGGACGCACGTTGCGACGGCTGTTGTCTTCTCGGCCGTTCTGCATCACCACCGTCCGGATCTGTTCTTCGGGCTGTGTGACGCGGTGGTCCATGTAGCTCAGGGCCATCGTTACCTGCTGATGGCTTTCGTTGTGGTCGATGTCGGTATTAGTAGTAGCGCTCATGGAGAGCTGCATCGACTGTTCTGTCACCATAAACTCTATGGTCAGAATGTCCTCGTCCGAGCCGTCTTCCAGAATGTGAAGGCGGTAGTTGCCGCTCATTTTCAGTTTACATTGGTCGTTGGGCAGTTCAAACTGATAATGGGTGTAGGGAACGGTCGTGTTGATGCTGTGCTCATAGTCATCGACAATCAAGTCGTTGAAGCCGTTCAGCCAGTCGCTCTCAAACACCTCAGTGGCCGTCGTCCAGTCAGCTTCGCAGCGCTCGATGTGGCAGATGTAGCGGTGGTAGTCGTGCGAGAGCTCGTCGAATCCGACATACAGACGGTCGGCAGAGTTAATCTTCATCACAGGCAGCGACTGCCAGTTCTGGTTAACCACAACCTGCAGCGACTTCACCTGCGGGTCGTAGATCTTATGAAAACCTGCTGCCGGCATGACTGCCAGCAGCAGGACTATTGTGGTTAAACCTGAGAGTAATCTCATTTATTCACCCTTGATGGCAGCTACGCCAGGAAGCACTTTACCCTCGATGGCCTCGAGCAGGGCACCGCCACCGGTAGAGATGTAAGACACCTTGTCGGCGAGACCGAACTTGTTGACGCAAGCCACAGAGTCACCACCACCGATCAGAGAGAATGCACCCTCAGCCGTTGCCTCAGCGATAGCATCACCGATAGCGCGGCTACCAGCTGTGAAGTCGTCGCACTCGAACACACCGGCAGGACCGTTCCACAGGATGGTCTTGGCACCCTTGATAGCCTCCTTGAATGCCTTCTGGCTCTCAGGACCGGCGTCCACACCCTGCAGGTCGGCAGGAATCTCGTTGGCGGGGCAGGTGATGATTTTCGAACCGGGCTTCACGGTCATGGTGTCGAAGTCGAGACCGTTGGTAGCGGTACAGTCTGAACCGAGTACGAGCTCCACGCCGTTCTTCTTGGCGAGTTCCTCAACGCCCAGGGCGACATCCAGCTTGTCAAGCTCCACGATAGACTGACCGATCTCACCATTGTGAGCCTTGGCGAAGGTGTAAGTCATACCACCGCAGAGGATGAGCTTGTCTACCTTACCGAGCAGGTTCTCGATGATACCGATCTTAGAAGAAACCTTAGAACCACCCATGATGGCCACGAACGGACGCTTGATGTTTGAGAGCACATTGTCAACAGCCTGAACTTCCTTCTCCATCAGCAGACCGAGCATCTTGTTGTCGGCATCGAAGTAGTCGGCGATCACGGCGGTAGAAGCGTGCTTACGGTGAGCGGTACCGAAGGCATCCATCACGTAGCAGTCTGCGTATGAAGCCAGTGTCTTAGCGAACTCCTTCTGAGAAACCTTGAGAGCCTTCTTGGCCTCGTCGAACTCGGGAGTACCCTTCTCCAGACCTATGGGCTTGCCTTCCTCCTCGGGATAGAAACGCAGGTTCTCCAGCAGCAGAGCCTCACCCATCTTCAGGGCAGCAGCAGCGTCAGCAGCTTTGGCGCAGTCGGGAGCGAAAGCCACGGGAACGCCGAGGGCCTTCTCTACGGCCTCACGGATCTGACCCAGCGACTTCTTCATGTCCACCTTACCTTTGGGCTTGCCCATGTGCGACATGATGATTGTTGCACCACCGTCAGCCAGAATCTTCTTCAGAGTGGGGAGGGCACCGCGGATACGGGTGTCATCAGTAATCTTACCATTCTCATCGAGGGGTACGTTGAAGTCTACACGTACGATTGCCTTCTTACCGGCAAAGTTGAATTCGTTGATTGTCATAATTATAATATTATTAATAATGTGAAAAACTTCGTTTTAATCGTGAGTGCAAAGTTACTAAATTTAAGGCACGAATGGCACGAATGACTTGTTTTTTTTTGATTTATTATCTTTTTTCGTGTTAATTCGCGCGATTCGTGCCAAATTATCACTACCTTTGCAGCCGAAATGAAGAAAGATACAGTGATTATCCTGAGCGGTGGCATGGATTCCGTGACACTGCTTTACGACCAGCAGGAGCGCATCGCCCTGGCCGTGTCGTTCGACTATGGCTCGAACCATAATGCCCGTGAGATACCCTTTGCCCGTCTGCATTGTGAGCGGCTGGGCATCCGGCATATCGTCATCCCGCTGGAGTTTATGAGCCAGTATTTCAAGAGTTCGCTGCTCGAAGGGGCTGATGCGATTCCCGAGGGACACTATGCCGACGAGAACATGAAATCGACGGTGGTGCCCTTCCGAAACGGTATCATGTTGTCGATTGCCGTCGGTATCGCGGAGTCGAACGACCTGAAGTTTGTGATGATGGCGAACCATGCGGGCGACCATACCGTCTATCCCGACTGTACGCCGCAGTTCGTGAATGCCTTCGACGAGGCAGCACGTGCGGGAACGTATGTGAATGTGGGACTGTTGACGCCGTTCACCCATTGGACGAAGGCCGACATCGCCCGCCGGGGGAAGGAACTGGGCATCGACTACGCTGAAACCTGGTCATGCTACAAGGGCGGCGATCGCCATTGCGGCAAGTGCGGCACCTGCGTCGAGCGCCACGAAGCCCTCCTCGAAGCCGGAATCGATGATCCGACTACTTATAATAATTAACGACAACTTTGACAACTTAGACAACCTTTTTCAGGCAGAACTTCTGCCTGTGGCGACATGTTGTCGCCAATTAATGTTGTCTTAGTTGTCCTGGTTGTCGTTATTAAAAAAAGACGTTGTTGTTATCCGAAGAGTTCGCGGAGGGCTTCCTCGACCTTGCGGACGGGATGCAGGCGGATGTGGAACTTCTTCGCGTCGAAGCCTTGAAGATTGTATTTGGGAATGATCATATCGCTGAAGCCTAACTTCTCGGCTTCGGCGATTCTTTGTTCTATGCGATTGATGGGGCGCACCTCGCCACTCAGTCCTACCTCACCGGCCATACACCAGCCCGACTCAATGGGCGTATCGACATTGCTCGACAGCACAGCGGCAATGACGGAAAGATCCATCGCAAGATCGGTCACCCGCAGGCCGCCGGCGATGTTGATGAACACATCCTTCTGCATCAGCTTGAAGCCAACGCGCTTCTCGAGTACGGCCAGCAGCATGTTCAGCCGTCGCTGGTCGAAACCGGTGGCAGATCGCTGGGGCGTACCGTAGGCGGCTGTCGATACCAGAGCCTGCGTTTCGACGAGGAATGGTCTGACGCCCTCGATGGCAGAGGAGATGGCAATGCCGGAAAGACCGTCGTGATCCTGTGTCAGCAGCAGTTCCGAAGGATTGGAAACCTGTCGCAGTCCGTTCTGTTGCATCTCGTAGATACCTAATTCTGATGTGCTTCCGAAGCGGTTCTTAATCGAGCGCAGGATGCGGTACATGTAGTGCTGGTCGCCCTCGAACTGGATCACCGTGTCGACGATGTGCTCCAGGATCTTCGGACCTGCCAGCGTTCCCTCCTTCGTGATGTGGCCGATGAGGATGACGGGCACGCCGCTGGTCTTGGCAAAGCGGAGCAACGACGAGGCACACTCGCGGACCTGTGCGATGGAGCCTGCGGAAGATTCAACATCCTCCGTCATGATCGTCTGGATGGAGTCGATGACCACCAGTTCCGGCTGCACATCCTTGATATGCTCGAAGACGTTCTCCAGGGAGTTCTCGCAGAGGATGAGGAAATTGTCGTTCTCGCCGCCAAGCCTGTTTGCACGCATCTTCAACTGGTGGGCGCTCTCCTCACCGCTGACGTAGAGGATGCGTTTTTCCGGCAGGCGGAGCATCGTCTGCAACGAGAGGGTGGACTTGCCGATGCCAGGCTCACCGCCGAGGAGCACGATCGAGCCCGGTACGAGACCACCACCGAGCACGCGGTTCAATTCCTCGTCGTGCAGGTCGATGCGAGGATCGTCGTGATTGGAGATTTCGCTCAGTCGGAGGGCTCGCCCGACGGCAGCGGCGGATGATTGGGCGGAGCGGCTGTTCAGACCACCCCGTCCTGCGGACACCCCTCCTAACTTAGGAGGGGAAGAAGATACCTTGATCTCCTTAAACGTGTTCCACTGTCCGCAAGCCGGACACTTTCCTATCCACTTCGGCGACTCCTGGCCGCAGTTCTCACATACGTATGCTATCTTGTCTTTTGCCATATTGATTGCAAAGTTACGACTTTTTTTGGAATTTGCAAAAAAATGTCGTACCTTTGCACACGATTATGAAGAAATTATTGATAGGAATAGTGGTTGCACTGCTGATTGTGGGCTGCGGAATGTCGTATGACGAGACGAAACGCCTGAAGCAGGAGAAGCGGACGCGGGAGTTGCGCGAGGACTCGGCGGCCTTGAAGGTGGCCGTGATGCCTACGCTCGACTGCCTGCCGCTGTTTGTGGCAGAGGAGCGCGAGATGTTCGATACCGTCGTGGATATCCGTCTGAAGTACTTTACGGCTCAGATGGACTGCGATACCGCCCTGCAGCGTGGTAGGGTGGAGATGGCCGTTTCCGACCTCGTGAGGGCAGAGAGGATGAAAGGAGTCAGGAGACAGGAGTCAGGAGTCAGGAGACAGGAGACAGGAGTCAGTAGGAATATGACGATCGGATATGTGACGGCGACCAACGCCTATTGGCTGCTCATCGCCAACCGCAACCAACGTATCACCGACCTCAAGCATCTCGATGACCATATGCTGGCGATGACGCGCTACTCCGTGACGGACTTGTTGGGCGACCTCGCCGTCGATAGTGCCAAGCTGAAGACGGAACGTGTGTTCCGCATTCAGGTGAACGATGTGAATGTCAGGCTGGATATGTTGGAGAACAACGAGATGGATGCCTTGCTGCTGACGCAGCCGCAGGTGACACAGGCGCTGCTGCTGAAACACCACGTGTTGCTCGACACCCGCAAACTGGATATGCAGATGGGCGTCATCGTCGAAGACAGCGTCGTGATGAGCCATCCGAACCGTCAGCGCCAGCGCGAGGTGCTGATCAAGGGCTACAACAAGGCCTGCGACTCGTTGAACCAGCACGGTATGAAACATTATCATGACATTATCAGAAAGTATTATAAGCTGTCTGAGCAGGCCCTTCGTCAGTTGCCTGACACGTTGAAATACGAGCACGTTCAGGCTCCTCGTGAGAAGGATGTGGCGCGGGCAAAGCAATGGCTTTCAAAAGTGAAAAAGTGAGAAGAATGGTACAAAACGAAGCACTCAACCTCATATTGACCCAGTTGCTGAGTCGCAACCTCGGCGAGGCCATCACCGCGATGGATAATTTCCTCGCCGTCTATCCCCATCAGGTCAATGCCGACCGTCTCTTCGCCATCAGGTCAGACTATCAGCTGATGGCCGACTACTGGCGTCGTGGCTTCAAGGATCCGCAGCTGCCAAACCTCTATGACACATTGCTGAAGCGCATGTATGTGCTCTACGCCAATATCGCCAGTGCCTACAGCATCCGCCACACACCCCTGTTCTCGTCGCTCTATTATCGGTCTCACATGGCCGCTCGCGACTGGGCCCCGCAGAACATCCGCGAGGAGCTTGAGTCGTTCGTCTCTGAGGTGGCGATGCTCCAGCTTGAAGCCCCTCATACCGCTGAGCCCAAGCGTAAGCAGCTCTATCAGAGGCATCACCGTTCTTTGATCGAACTCTTCGACTATATCCTCACCTCCGGCGTCTGGACTGACGGCTTCTCCTCAGCGATGGAAGAGATGTTGCTCTCTCCAACTGTCGATACGGCCGACAGTCAGCTCCTCGTCACAGCCGTGATGCTGGCGGCGGTCAGCTGCTTCGACATTGCCAAGTTCCGTCTCCTGATACACCTCTATCAGAAAGCCGTCGACGAAGAGGTGCGCCAGCGAGCCCTCATCGGCTGGACTTTCGCCCTCGATACCGAGATCGCCCGGAGCATCTACCCAGAGGCAAATACCCAGGTGGAGTCCCTTCTCGAAAATGAAGCCTGCTGTCAGGAACTCGTCGAGTTGCAGAAGCAGCTCTTCTATTGTATCGATGCTGAGCGCGATCACGCCACCATTCAGAATGAGATCATGCCCGACCTGATGAAGCAGCCCGGCCTCCGCATCACCCGCAACGGGATAGAAGAGACCGAAGAGAGCGACCTCAACGAGATCCTGCATCCTGATGAGACAGAAGCCAATCTGGAGCGTCTCGAGGCTAGCTTCCACAAGATGCTCGATATGCAGAAACAGGGATCGGATATCTATTTCGGCGGATTCTCCCAGATGAAGCGCTTCCCGTTCTTCAACGAGGTGGCCAACTGGTTCATACCCTTCGACTTCAACCATCCTGACCTGGAGGCCATCTCCGAGAAGTTCAGAAACAGCCGGTTCCTCCAGAACGTCCTTCACGGTGCCCCCTTCTGCAACAGCGACCAGTACTCATTCACGCTGGCCTTTGAGCAGGTGGCCAGCAAGATACCGCCCAGTTATATGGAGTTCGTCGAGAACAGTGGGTCCTCGTTCTATGAGTTCGCCGCAGAAGAGAAAAACACGCCAACCTTCATCCGGCGTATGTGCTTGCAGGACCTGTATCGCTTCTTCCGTCTGTGCAAGGATCGCGATGCCTTCCGCAACATCTTCGACCCAGAGCAGCACGACTACCTCTTCCTGTCGAAGCCTGCCTTCAGTCAGACACATATCGAGACTTCTTTCAACGATGTGACTGCTTTCCTGCTGAAGAAGAACAGGCGTACTGAAGCTGCCGCCATGCTGGATAATTACGGTGAGCACCGTCGTGACTTCCATTACTATATGATGTCCGCCTATCTCGGTCGTGACCCCAAATCCAACTACGCCCAAGCCCTCACCCTGCAGCCCGACAGCCAGCGCGCCCTCGCCGGCTATGCGAGAGCGCTCTTCAACGAAGGCGACTACCAGCAGGCCCTCGACACCTACGATCGCCTCCTCTCCCTCGCCTCCAACCTAGATTCGCCCGTTCAGCCCACTCCCCCCAAGACCAAATCCTACCTCCTCAACAAGGCCGTCTGTCTCTCCAATCTCAAGCGCTACGACGAGGCTGAGCGACTGCTCTTCCGCCTGAACTACGAGTCGGAAGACGATGCGAACGTGAACCGCGTACTGGCCTGGACACTCACCTGCAACGGCAAATACGAACAGGCGGAGAAACTCTACAATCAACTCCTGTCAGCCGACAAACCCGCTGCCGACGATCTGCTGAACTTCGGCTTCTGCCTTTGGTTCAGCGGACATATCGACGATGCCGCTGACTGTTTCCACCGTTATCTGAAGGAGAGCGGTGAGTCGAAGGAGTCAATGATTGAAAACGAATTGGAACTGATCCGTGCGAAGGGTATAACAGAACCAGAGATCCAGATGATGCTCTATATCCTCTGAGCCCTTCTCACTCTAATTTCCTTACTCACCCTTTCCGTCAGCCAGGTGCCTAAAAGGGGAATCCCTACGCCAGCGACGGTGTAGAGTATCCAGAAAAGATCCTGCTGCGAGTAGTCGTGTATCACCATGTGGCAGCCGATCTGTCTTGGATCGAGCCCGTACCACCAGATCTTCACCAGGCTCACCACCTTGTATGAAATAATATGGAAGATGAAGATATTCAGCGTGTGGTCGCCTGTATACACCAGGAACTTCTTGACATAACCCTTCGTGCAGTCTATCCATCGACTGATATTATAGGTCATGAGGAATCCCAGCAGGGCAGGCACGGGCAGCGAGAGGAACTGCGTATAGGTTGAGCGCCAGTTCATGTTGGCCGTCAGATATTTCGAGAACAAGAATACAACCACACCGCAGACGACCGTCATCGGCAGCGAGACATACACGCGGTCTGTAGCCTTATGGTATTCCTCGACAAACTGCCGGAAGATGAATCCGCAGCCGAAGAAGAAGCATCCCATCATGTCGCGATAACCGCCCTGTACGAGATTGATCACACGCAGCCCCTCGTACGTCTTCCAACCGCAGAGCAGGAGCATGATCAGGCAGATAAGGTATGGTGTCGCTCTTCGCAGCCCGGCCCATCTCGCCCATTTCTCACATCTTGATAGTCCCGCATCCACCACCTTATATATAATAAGGTATAGAATGCTGGCGACAAATAGTCCCCTGAAGAACCAGAACGCCCCGCAAAGGAAAGCATCGTAGCCTGCCATTGCCGTAACGATAGTCCACAGGTTCTGCTGCATCTGGTGCCAGGAGTAGGGGTGAGTGACGCCGCCAGCCTCGTTGCCGAAAGTCTCGTTGAGGATGCCTAAGTCGAACATCCAATTATGAATGATGAGGAAGAAGACAGCCCACTTGACGAATGGCCAGTAGAGTCCCTTCACTCTTTTTTTGACAAACGTCGCCTCGTCGTTCAAGTATTTCAGCGAGAAGAAGTAGCCTGCCGTAATGAAGAACAGGGGCATATGAAACTCGAAGATAAACCTGCACAGCCATCCTGGAGCCTCTGCGTGGGCGATGACCATCAGGATGATGGCGATGCCCTTAGCGATGGAAATAGTCGTGTTCCTCATAAGAATGGTGTGAGCAGATGTCCCAGCCAACCTCTGAACCGTTTCCAGGTGCTGCGGCTTCGTTTGTATTCCTCTTCGGTCAGGAGGTCGCACTTCTTCGTGTCCTCGATGAACTTATCCTCCAGTTGGCGTGTTACATCCTTGTCGATAATCAGGGCATTGATCTCATAGTCGAAGCGCAGGCTGCGGGCATCGAGGTTCGTACTGCCGACGGTACAATACTTGCCGTCGACCATCATAATCTTCGAATGGTGGAAACCTGGACGATAGCGCCAGATCTTCGCTCCCCGCTTCATCAACTTGCGGAGATTATAATACACGACGTCAGGCACTAACGGCACATCGTATCTCGACGACATGATGATATCCATCTTCACGCCCCGCTCCGCACAGCGCTTCAGCGCTTTGATGACGGATGAGGTGGGGCAGAAGTAAGGGTTGACAATCTTCACGGAATCCTGAGCGTTATCGAGGGCACTGATGTAGAACTGCCGCATGATCTTGTTAGTGGTGTGGGGCTCACGGGTTGCGATGCCCACCATTTTGTTGCCGGCCTCTTTACCCCGGAAGTACTTCTCGTCCGTCAGTTTCTCTTTCGTCAGTTTCTCCCAGAAGCGGACAAAGATATCCTGCAACTCGTTCACCGCCGGACCTTCGATGCGACAGTGCATATCGCGCCATTCGCCCACCTGTTCTGTGCCCACGAGATAGTAGTCGGCCACATTCATACCGCCCGTATAGCCGATTTCTCCGTCGATGACCACAATCTTACGGTGGTCGCGTGGCCAGATGTGGTTCACCCAGGGGAAGCGGATAGGGTCGAATTCGTAGATCTCGATGCTGTCTTCGTGGAGTGCCTTCAGGTGTGTTTTCTTAAGCGGCTGGTTGTTTGAGTCGTTTCCGAAGCCGTCGAAGACAGCACGCACCTCCACACCCTCCTTCCTCTTCTCCCTGAGGATATCGAAGAGCAGACCTGCGATGGAGTCGTTGCGGAAGTTGAAGTATTCCAGGTGTACGCTGCTCTTCGCCTGGCGGATGGCTTCGAACATATCTGCAAACTTCTCCTTGCCCGACATCAGCAACTTGACCTCGTTGCCTTTGGTGAAACGAATACCATATTCGCTCATCTGTCTGACGATGAGCGAATCACTGGTCTCCGCATGTGTATACAATGATATCAGCAGGAATGCGATGATTCCTGCTGATCGTCTGAGTAGTGTCATTTCCTGTGTTTCAGTCTATATTCGAGTGGCGTCATTCCGAACTTCTCCCTGAAGATGTTGATGAAGTTCTCGGCGGTCAGGAAGCCGATGTTCGTGGCCAACTCACTCATATTGATATTTGTGCGTTTCAGCAGTATGCAGGCATGCTTCAGTCGCATGTCGCGCACGAGTTCTGCCGGTGTCTTGTTGGTGATGCTTCTCACGCGGTGGAAGAACGGCACACGTCCCATGCCCATCGCAGAGGCCATCTCTTCAAGACTGATCTGTCCGCGACTCATATTCTGCATCACGTACTGTTCGATATTCTTCAGCAGTTGCTGATCCATCGCATCGAGCATCGAGTAGTCTGACAACGTTTCCTGCTCTTCGGGCACTTCCTCGACGACGGGCTGCTGGGTGGCCAGTTGGGTGTCGTTGCGCTTGATGACTTTCGTGTCCACGCGGGCCATCGGATCGTCGGCGGCGATGATGTCATCGTTGTCGTCACTCTTCTTGATCTCACCCATATCGATGCTCTCTGTGGCCGTCGTCATACTGGCGTTGCGGTCTTCGAGCATACGGGTCTCTGCGCCTTCGATGAGGTCGCTGTTCATCTCGATGGGACCGAGGCCGAGGATCTTGTTGAAGCGCATCGTGGCATCCTGCAGATTGAACGGCTTCGAGAGGTAGTCGTCGGCAGAGAGCGTGATGTTCTGCGACCGCATATCCTGTGGCGTCAGCACACCCTCCGTCATCAGCACGAACTTGATCTTCTGCGTCCTCGGGTTCATCTTCAACTGGTTACAGAGGTCGCTACCAGTCAGTCCGGGCATATCCTGCTTACAGACGACAAGGTCGCACTGCATTTCCTCCAGATCGGCAGCAGCCTTCTCGCTGCTGTTGTAGGGGAAGAAGTTGTAGACATATTTGAAGCGCGAGGTGGCGAACTTCAGGAAGTCGTCGTTGTCGTCGATCATCACGATGGTGAACTTCATCGTCGGTGCGTCGAGGGCAGCCCTTGACATCGTAACCTCAGAAGTGAGGCTCTCGGTGCCGATGTCGGGCAGTTCGATCTCGCCGCGTCCGTTGAGTTCCAGACGGTCGTGGACAGCGTTCTTCGCACGTTCCTCCGGATGCTCCAGGCTGGTCTGCATGTCACTTACGCGGGTGATGATCTGCAGCATCTGCGAGTGGAGGGCGTTAAGCTGTTCGCGCTCCTCGAGTGTCTTCTCCTTCTCAGAGAGGTTGCCGATGATAGAGGTCATGCGGGCCATCGGCTGACGCAGATCCTCACTGGCGGCCTTGATCTCCTCACGCTGCAGGGCGAGTTCACGGATGACAGCCTTCTTGCGGGCCTTGATGACTCTCAGCTGCTTGATGCCGATGCGCCAGAAGTAGATAATCACGAGCAGGATGATGACGTAGGCGAGAATCATCCACCATGAAAGCAGCCAGTGGCGGGCGATGTTGATCTCGAGTATACGCTCCTGGTTACTGACGGCACCCTCGGCACTAACGGCCTTCACGTGCAGTGTATACTTGCCGCTGGGGAGGTCGCGGAAGGTGACACCGTGCGTCAAAGCATTACCGTTGCGCCAGTCTTCGTCCTTGCCTTCCATCCAGTACATAAACTGCAGGCGCTCGCTCTGGTTGTAGTTACCGGCAGCGAACTTGATGGTGAATGTATTCTGGTTGTGACCCAGTTCGAGTTTGTTCGTCTCGTTGAGGGCCTGTGGCAGCACGATACGCTCCTGGTACATATGACCAGTGAAGATTTCCTCTTCGCCGATAAACAACTGTGTGAGCATCACGCGTGGCAGGGCGTCAGTGTCGTCGTTGGCCTTCTCCACCACCCAGTTCACACCGTAGAGGCCACCGAGCAGTACGTTGCCGTCCTGCTGGGTGATGATGGAGCCTGGGTTGAACTCATTGCTCTGCAGACCGTCGGCCGTCGTGTAGTTGTAGAGGCCGTAGTTGTTTGTGCCTTCCTCGTGGTTACGCTGCACGACGATACGGCTCACACCACTGCTGGTGGTCACCCAGATGTTGTGGTTCTTGTCCTCTGCGATACCGCAGACATTATTGTTACTCAGTCCCTGTTTCTCCGTCAGGTAGTTCAATGAGTCGTTCTCGAGGTTCAGGATGTTCAGACCTTCACGTGTACCGATCCAGATCAGTCCGCGGGAGTCTTGCATCACCTGGGTGATATAGTTGTTGGTGAACGACTTCAGGTTCGACTTGTTGCCTGTGAGCATCGTCCTGTCCGTTGTTGAGAGGTTTAGGATGAGCAGACCCTCTGCCGTACCTACGTAGAGGTCGTTACTCTTGCCATTCTTGTTGTAGAACAGGCAGGTGATGTTGTTCGTCGACAGTTTGCCGTTCTCGCGGGTGTACGACGAGAACGTGTTCATCTTGGGGTTGTACACCTGCATACCGCCGTTGGTGGCAATCCACAGGTTACCGATTTTATCCGTGCAGAGCGCGTTGATATGGTCGTCGATGAGAGTGGCGCTACTGTCCGTTGCCAGCGAGTAGATCTTCGACACACCGTCCTTTATGCGGGTCAGACCGTTGCGCTTCGAACCGATCCATAGGCTGCCGTCCTGGGTGGTGGCCAGACACGACACCTTCATACTTGCCAGATTCCCCTCGTAGCCGATCACACCCTTGTCGCTCGTACCATACCAGATGTTGCCGCTGGCATCCTGCGTGATGGCTGTGACGTCGCCGATATGGCGGGCACCGAAGCGGTAGATGTACTGTCCGCAGAAGGCAACGCCCGACTTCTCCGTACCTACCCAAAGCAGGTCGGTATCGTCTACATAGACACTCTGGATGCTGATCTTGTCAATCTCCCCCGGGTTCATATTGATATTACGTGGCGTTACGCTATTCACCTCATGCGTGTTCACGTCCATCTTCAGCAGACCTAACTGGTCACTACCAATCCAGATGTTTCCTGAGCGGTCGCCCGCCATTCCGTTGATGTTGCGGTCTACGCCATAGCCAGTCAGTCCGAGCGAGGGCCCGATGTTAGTGTCCCACATGTTGGCGCTCTTGTTGTACATATACAGCGTGCCCTGTCCGTAGAGCCAGATGTTGTCCTGCTGGTCTGCAAACGCCCGCAGCGACTTCGTCCGGCGGTTCTTCAGTTGCTCAAGTCCCTCCGTCGCCCAGACGGTATGCTGCTGGTGCATCACATCGCAGCACACCAGTTTACCGTCGTCATATACGATAACTGCTCCGTCTCTGCACTCACTGATCGAGCAGACCACACCCTGCGGGATGCCCTGTGCGTCGTTCGTATAGCCAAACTCATAGAGCAGCTGCTGTTGCTGGTTGTAGCACACCACGCCCTTGTTGGGGATGGCGCCCCAGAGGTTCTTATGACGGTCGATATACACGATGCTCGGGATGGTCTCGATACCCATTCTGGCGAACGTCTGCTTCATGTCGCGCTCGAAGGTCTCCGTCTGCGGGTGATAGATGCAATAGCCCGACGATGTCTCGACGAGCAGGTTGCCGTCCAGCATCTCCTGGATGGAGTTGATGTAGCTGTCGTTCAGGCTCGAGCCGTCCTGCGAGTCGCTCTGGAAGTTGCGGAAGGTGTAGCCGTCGAAACGGTACAATCCCGCAGGCGTTCCGAACCACACGTATCCCCGCGAATCCTTCAGGATGCAGTTCACCTGGCTGGAGGTCAGTCCCTCCCGCGCGTCAAGTGTCTTAAACAGGAAGTCGCCTGGTGCCGCATTCAGCGTCACCCTCTGCAAAACCGTCACTGCCACCATCGGCAATGCCAGCATCAATCCGATCAGTAATTTCTTTATCTTCATTGCGGTAGCAAATTTTCCATTATCCATTTTCCATTATCTATTCGGGCAAGCCCGCTTTATATCATGCACGAGTAGTGGTCTACGACGCCTAACAGATGATTGTCGTCGTCGACGACCAGCACAGAGTGCACTTTATATTTGTTCATGATCCTTTGTATCTCTGTAATCTTCGTGTCAGCCTTAACGGTCTTGGGTGTACGCGTCATAATGTCGCTGACGGTACGGTCGAAGAACTCTGCTTGCCACTTTTCCATCGCGCGGCGGATGTCACCATCGGTGATAAGACCTACAATCTTATCGTCAACCACCGCGACTCCCAGCCCCAGCTTGCCTTTGCTCACGAGGATGATCGCTTCGCCCAGATGCATCTCCGGTGGCAGCACCGGCAGGTCTTCTTTGAACATCACATCCTGTGCCGTCGTCAGCAGCCGTTTGCCCAGTTCACCGCCTGGATGGAACTGTGCGAAGTCCCTCGGCTGGAATCCCCGCTTCTCGATGAGGGCTATGGCCAGCGCGTCGCCCATCGCCAGTTGCGCCATTGTCGAGCTCGTCGGCGCCAAGTTCATAGGACAGGCCTCTTTCTCCACACCCACGTTTAAGTGGCAGGTGGAATATTTTGCCAGTAGCGACTCTGGATTACCGCTCATGCCGATGATAGGAATGTGCATGTGGAGCACCATCGGTATGAATCGCAGCAGTTCGTCCGTCTGGCCCGAGTTCGAGATGGCCAGCACCACGTCGTCAGCCGTCATCACGCCCAGGTCGCCGTGGAACACGTCCAACGGGTTGATAAAGAACGATGGCGTACCTGTTGACGACAGCGTAGCCGCGATCTTCGCGCCGATATGTCCGCTCTTTCCCACGCCAGTCACGATGATCTTCCCCTTGCAGTCGTACATCAGCTCGACGGCCTGCTCGAACTTCTCGTCGAGCTTCTGAATCAGTCCGAGCACGGCTGCTGCCTCGTCCTTGAAACACTGTATGGCGTAATCTCTTGCGGTCAATTTGTTTACGATTTACGGATTTATGATTTACGATTTTATGAGCTTAGCGACTAATGGCTCGAGCTTGTCGAGTTCCAGCATGTTAGCGGCATCGCTGAGGCCTTTGTCCGGATCCGGGTGTACCTCGAAGAAGAAGCCTGTGGCCCCGAAAGCCTTGGCGGCGAGAGCCATCTGCGGCACGAATCTCCGGTCGCCGCCCGTCTTGTCACCGGCTCCTCCCGGACGCTGTACGCTGTGGGTACAGTCCATGATCACCGTCGGCACGATCTCCAGCATATCCGGTATATTGCGGAAGTCGACGACGAGGTTGTTGTAGCCCATCATGTTGCCCCGCTCCGTCAGCCACACCTCGTTGGCGCCTGCCTCGCGGGCTTTCTCCACCGGGAACCACATGTCTCGCCCAGACAGAAACTGCGCCTTTTTGATGTTCAGCGTGCGCCCTGTCTTGGCGGCAGCTACGAGCAAGTCGGTCTGGCGGCAGAGGAAGGCGGGAATCTGCAATACGTCGCACACCTCGCCGACGGGTTGTGCCTGCCACGATTCGTGGATATCCGTCAGCACCCGCAAGCCATACTTCGTCTTGATGTCGTTCAGCATCTCCAGTCCGCGCTCCATCCCTGGGCCTCGGAACGAGTGGATGCTGGTGCGGTTGGCCTTGTCGAACGAGGCCTTGAAGATGATGTCCGTGCCCAGTTTGCCGTTGATTTCCACCAACTTACGTGCCACCGTGTCGAGCAACTCTGCCGACTCGATGACGCAGGGACCTGCTATGATCGTTACCTTGCCATTCATAATAATGCTGCAAAAATACGCATTTTATTCAAAACTGCCAAATTTTTTTGCATTTATTTAATAAGGTGTATGTCTCTCTGTGGGAATGGGATGGTGATGCCGTTCTCGTTGAGGGTGTCGTAAACACATTTCAGCACGTCGCTGATGACGTACGACCTCTTGGGTGCATCCGCCCAGACGAACAGCTTGAAGTTCACGCTTGAGTCAGCCATTTCCGACACCACGCACTTCACCTCCTTCGAGCGGTCCATCCATGTGTGGCGCAGGCCGTTGACAGCCTTCTCCACCAGTTCTGTCACCTGTTTCAGGTTCGAGCCGTAGGCTACACCAAAGGGCACCACCGCCAGCACGTAGCCGTGATTCCTCGTCAGGTTCTTATAGTTGCTCTTGAACAGCTGCGAGTTCTGGAAGGTGATCACCTCGCCATAAAGCGAGTCCACCACTGTCGACGTGTAGCTGATCGTGCGCACCTTGCCCATCGTGTCGTTCACCTGTATCCAGTCGCCCACTTTTATGCGGCCAGCCATCAGCGAGGCACCGTAGTAGATGTTCTCGATGATGTCTTTCGAGGCGAAACCGATACCTGTGGAGAGTCCGCCAGAGATGGCGACGAGCCAGGTGACGCTGATGTTGAGGATGGAGAGGGAGATCATGAGCCAGACGCCCCACACGAACACCTGGATGACGTTCCGTCCCATCACCTCGCGCGAGGCTGCCGTCGTGGGGTCGCGGTGCACATAGTGCAGCCGCAGCAGCGAGAGAATGGTGCTTGCGATCCAGCGGAAGAGGAACCACAGACAGATGACGATTGACAGTTTCAGGATCGACACCTGCAGGTTCTCCAGATTAATGAACTGGTAGTTGAAGATACGCCAGCAGAGTTCGTTCAGGTTGAACACCTTCGCGGCCCAATAGACGCTCACCATCAGCGACAGCACACTCAGCACGGGCATCACCACCTGTTCCACCAGCCGATAGCCCCACGTCTTCGTGGCAGGCTTCTCGGCCAGTCCATGGCGCTGGGCGTAGTTGTGGATATACTGGCTCACGCAGGTGATGGTCAGCACGCACGTCAACTGCATGATCCACCAGATGAGCAGTTGTACGGCCAACAGCGTATAGCCCGACCAGGCGCACACCACGGAGGCGGTGAACACCGTCAGCGAGATATACGAATAGAACATATCCGAACGGGGGATGTTCTTGTTGTGACGACGGATAACGCTCCACTGCCACAGCGCACAGCAGAGTAGGATAGGGGGCAGGAGCATGTTCACCAACTCGTTGGGCACCAGCACGATGCGGAACACGATGACGATGAAGCCGATGATGATCAGCGGCGAGTAGACGCGGAACGCGCTGCGTATCTGGTCGCCGTCGACGCGCAGCAGCAGCGAGATGAGAATCACGCCCAGCAGCCACGCATACTCCACCAGCAGCGTCGATGCCATCACAAGGAAGTTCTGCCCCGTGTTGTTCACGAACAGTCCCTGTATCAGCGCAAAAGTCACGGTGGTCGTCGCCATAATGATCGCAGGCCGTTTCTTGCGGTATTCGGGCGTGTCGAAGCGTTTGGGCAGCAACAGGCGGAAGAACAACTGGTTCAACAGGATGGCTACGAGTACGAAGACGCCGATGGCGATGAACGTGCCCAGAATCCACTGGCTGCTCCAGTCGGAGTTCTCGTTGGCGTAGAGATCGTACTTCTTCTCCATCGCCTCCGTCAGGTTCCTCCAGTTGCGGCTGAAACGCGACATCAGCGTGAAGTAGTTGGAGGTGCCGTTGATGAAGACGCTCTGCTTGATGTCCGAATAGCGCTTCTGGGCGTAGTCGTTCAGTACGCTCAGACGGTTCTCCGTGCGGTCGTAATAAGAAATGTACTTTTCCAGCTGGCCGGAGCCTTCCTGCAATAGTCCCCGGATGCTCTCTGCCAGCATCACGCATGAGTCGCGCTTTTGCACGCCCTCTTTGCCCAGCACCCTGTCGGGCATGATCTTCAGGCTGTTGATGAGGCTGTCGTAGCGGGCGATCTCACGCTCATTGGTCGAGAGGAACGTCTTGAAGGGCAGTTGGCGCGAATGGAACTCGTGGTATTGTTCCGTCGCTTCGTGACAGGCATAGGTCAGGTCGAACACGTTCTCCTGCTGTTGCGAATAGAGCATCAGCGCGTTCTGGTCGGCCCGTTTCATCGTGTTCACCAGCTCCTGGATGATGCGCTTGTTGTGCTGTTTCCTTACTTGTGTACGTTCCTTTAGTTCAGTGTTGTAGCGCATCAGCTCCGTTTTCAGGATGGCGAGTGTCTGTTGCAGGTCTTTTTCCTTCAACACCGCCCCTGCCTCCGTCAGCATGAATGTGAGCAGAACGCCTATTATCAATAGTCTTTTCATATCCTTAAAGTCTAATCATAAAGTTCAAAGTTCAAAGCTCAAAGCTCAAAGTTCTTGCAAAAGTACAAAAAATTCTCCTTTCCTCGCATATTTTTCCCAATAATCTTGCAGATTTAGACAAATTTGACTACTTTTGCATTTGATTTTAAACAAAAACACTACGATTATGCTCACACTTATCGCCGACAGTGGCAGCACGAAGACCGACTGGGCCTTGACGGGTATCGACCCCTCACCGCGTCGTGTGTCAGCCGCCACGCGTTTCCACACACAGGGTATCAACCCCATTCATCAGTCCGACAACGAGATCCGTCAGGTCCTGCACCAGGAACTCCTGCCTTATCTCTCTATCGAGAATATCAGTCATGTCTATTTTTATGGCAGTGGTGTTCGTCCGGAGAAAGAGGCGCCGATGGCGCAGTTGCTCCGCGAGATGTTCTCATGTGCAGAGGTCGTTGAGGCCCATTCCGATCTTTTGGGTGCCGCACGGGCCCTCTGTGGCCATAACTATGGCATTGCCAGTATCTTAGGCACAGGTGCGAATTCTTGTCTTTACGACGGAAAGAACATCTTGCAGCATACACCAGCCTTGGGTTATATCCTGGGTGATGAAGGGAGTGGAGCCGTGCTGGGTAAACGCTTCCTACATGACCTCTACTGCGGTCTGTTGTCTGAAGATTTGAAGGCAGAATTTGAGAAGAAAACAAAGCTTACGCTGCCTGAGATCATCAATCGCGTCTATCGTCAACCGTTGGCAAACCGTTTTCTCGCCAGTCTGACGGAGTTTATCCATGACCATCTCTCCGATCCAGATGTTGAAGATCTCGTGCGCCAGAGCTTTATCGACTTCATCCGCATATATATTGCCCCGTATGAGCATCAATATCTGCCACTTTCATTCGTCGGCAGCATTGCACATTACTTCGCTGACCAGCTCTCTGAGGCTGTAGAATCCCAGGAATACACCCTCGGGACCATCCTCCACAACCCCATCGAGGGGCTCGTAGAGTATCACGGATAGAATGTAATGTAAATAAATTTCAACACATATAGGGCGGACTTGTTCCGTCCTTTTTTCTATATTTTCAGTGAATTTCGTACTTTTTGGCTTTTTGTAGCCCAAACATTGAGTTTTAATAGTCCAAACTCGGACTTTCATTAGCCTAAAACCTGCTTTCATCAGTCTGTTCTACTTGCTGTGTAAACATTTTCAGTCTGTAAAATAGTATTACCAAAATGTGTGTATGCAGAGGGTCATAAGTGTCATTAGTCATTAGTGTCATTAAGGTTTTGGAGAAAAGAATGAAGTATTAAATATTATATATTATATATAATATATAATATTTAAATTAATAGAAGGACTCCGAAATGCTTAATGACACTAATGACTAATGACACCCTTGACACCAGTTAGGGAATATTTTGTCTTTTCCTGAATTGTTTTTTTTCTTTGCATTTTCTTTAGAAAATATTTGGCGGTTTCAATTATTTTGTGTACCTTTGCAGCATGTTTAAAGGTACTATAAATATTGCAATTAAGTGTCTTGTGATGCTTGTGATGGCGGTGGTAATCACTGCCTGCGGCCAGACTGTGAAAGAGTCGGCCAATCCTTTCGTGACTGTAGAGAATGGTCATTTCGTTAAGGACGGTAAACCATATTATTATGTGGGTACGAACTTCTGGTACGGGGCTATCTTGGGCTCGGAAGGGCAGGGAGGTGACCGTGAACGGCTCGCCAAAGAACTCGACCTGTTGAAGGCTCAAGGCATCGACAACCTGCGTGTGCTCGTGGGTTCGGACGGTGAGCGCGGCGTGAAGACGAAGGTGGAGCCGACATTGCAGATCGCACCAGGCGTGTATAACGATACGATACTGGCTGGTCTGGATTACCTCCTTCAGGAGATGGGCAAGCGCGATATGGTGGCTGTGCTCTACCTGAACAACTCTTGGGAGTGGAGCGGTGGCTATGGCTTCTACCTCGAACAGGCTGGGGCAGGCAAGCAGCCTAGACCAGACGATGTCGGCTATCCCGCCTTTATGAACGCGATGGCGCAGTATGCCACGAACGAGAAGGCCCACGAACTGTTTTACGACTACGTGCGCTTCATCATCGGACGTACAAACCAGTATACCGGCAAGGCTTACAAGGACGATCCTGCCATCATGTCCTGGCAGATTGGCAACGAACCGCGTGCATTCTCCAAGGAAGTGCTGCCTGCCTTCGAGAAGTGGATTGCCGAGGCTGCAAAGCTCATCCGTGAACTCGATCCGAACCACCTGATCTCCATCGGTTCAGAGGGTGCCTGGGGCTGCGAGGGTGACTTCGACTGCTGGGAGCGCATCACGGCCGACGAGAACATCGGCTATGCCAATATCCACCTCTGGCCATACAACTGGGGCTGGGCAAAAGCAGACTCCCTGATTGAGAACCTGCCGAGGGCCAAGGCGAACACGAAAGAGTATATCGACCGTCACCTCGACATCTGCGCCAAGATCAAGAAGCCGTTAGTGATGGAGGAATTCGGCTATCCGAGAGACGGCTTCCAGTTTGCCCTCGGCACACCGACGCAGGGTAGGGACGGCTTCTACGAGTACGTCTTCTCGCTGGTGGCTGACAATGCGGAGAATGGCGGCTACTTTGCCGGCTGCAACTTCTGGGGATGGGGCGGACTTGCCCAGCCCAGGCATGAGCAGTGGCAGGTGGGCGACGACTATACAGGCGACCCAGCGCAGGAGGCTCAGGGACTGAACTCAGTGTTCGCCAACGACTCGACGACACTGCAGGTGATCCGTTCACAAGTGGAGCGTATGGACAGATTGACGAAATAGTATCATCATTAGGCAAAAGAAAGTACGGGTGTTTGCGGGAATTGTCGTACCTTTGCACCGCAATTTGAAATCAACTAAAAGCAAGATGAAAAGATTACTATCAATGATTCTCTGTGTGATGGCGTTTTCGACGCTGTCGGCACAGATTCGCGGCTCGGAAATCCAGGTGCTTGTGCAGCCAGACCATCAGGACTGGACGTATAAGACGGGTGAGAAAGCCACGTTCACTGTCAGTGTGCTTCGTTCGGGTACGCTGGTGGACAACGTGAGCATCGACCTCGCCGCAGGCCCTGAGATGTACCAGGACGTGAAGAAGCAGACCGTACTGAAAGACGGGACGACGAAGTTGACAGGTACGATGAAGCAGCCCG
>JAEEGF011087641.1_pt1 | contig 28324 bp, 26 predicted proteins | sample 9134171 | NCBI WGS metagenome assembly JAEEGF01 (sample SAMN16246542, study PRJNA631951) | gut metagenome | biome: gut microbiome; feature: rumen; material: AP-attached | host: Bos | place: Iran: Karaj | collected 2018-10 | reverse complement strand
TTGGTCTTTACAAAGAAAAAAAGTTATTGTATGTTGTGTTCAATAAAAACATGTTGCGGATAAAATTTTTAATGCTTATGCGCAAAAGTTCACCTAAGAAAAAAATACCACGGCGGTACATAAGTTGTCAAAAAATGTTTTTTGTTATTTTGAATAAATATACATTATCAAAATAACGGTAATCGTTCAATTGTTTTTGGAAGAAAGAGGAGAATTATGAACACAAATTACAGCAGAATATCTGTTAATGCGGATGAGATTATGAATAAGCTTCAAAAAGCGGAGGAAATTGTTGCAAATACATCGATTCCGTCTGATATACCCCACGGAGACATGCCAGGGGACAAGATTGAAATAGGAGAGGGTCATACAAGCAAGGCTAAGACTATCTTTCCTTATTTGGTAAAAGGACTTAAGGAAAAGATGAGTGCTAACCCATACAGCCGTGCTGTTGTTGCAGTATGCGGCGGCTCAGGTGTAGGAAAATCGGAAATTGCATCCTGTCTTTCTTATCTTTTGGAGCAGTCGGGAATCGGAAGCTACACTATGTCCGGTGATAATTATCCTCACCGCATTCCTATGTACAACGATGCGGAGAGACTCCATACATTCCGTGTAAGTGGCATTAAGGCCATGGTTGATGCCGGTGTCATGAATTCCGAGAATATGGAAATCCTCAAAAAATGGCAGCTTGCAGAGGACGATGCCAACAAGGCTCATGAAGAGGAAGCTTCCTGGTTTGCTTCATATCGCGAAGGTGGAATGAAAGGACTTAATGATTATTTGGGAACTCCCAAGGAGACAAACTTTGAAGAGGTTGATCAGATCATGAAAGCCTTCAAGGACGGAGCAGAAAAGCTTTATCTTAAGAGAATGGGAAGAGACGAAGCATCTCTTTGGTACGATGAAGTTGATCTTTCTTCCAAACAGGTACTTATTGTAGAGTGGACACATGGAAACAGCGATTATATGAGCCAGGTGGATATTCCTATTCTCCTCAACAGTACTCCTCAGGAGACATTGGAGCACAGAAGATCCAGAAACAGAGACGGTAAGCTTGACAGTCCGTTTACCATGATGGTGCTTGAACTTGAGCAGCAGAAACTTGTGGATCAGGCTCACAAGGCTAAGATCATTATTACAAAAGCCGGTGAAGTTATAAGCTACGATGAATTCAAGAAGCTGATGCAGTAAAAAGAACTCATGACATTATTTATAAGAGTGAAAAAGGAGTATGAATGAGCAAGAATTTTGTAGATAACGGACCAATGTTAAATGCATATCCCGACAGCATGGGCGGAACCATGGGGGATATTGTGTCAGTGCTTGAAAAAAAGGAGTTTGAGGACGTATTCCAGTCTTTTTATATACTTCCCAGTATCTTTAATACAGACCTTGACAGAGGTTTTTCGGTAATTGACTACGGCATTAATGAGGAGCTTGCCGATAAGAAGGATCTGGAGGCTCTGGATAAGCTTGGGATTAACCTAAAACTTGATTTTATCTTAAATCATGCATCGGTTCTTTCTCCGCAGTTCCAGGATCTTATTAAAAACGGAGAAAATTCCAAATACGCTGATTTTTTTATAAATTGGAACAAGTTCTGGGAAGGGTGCGGTGAAATGACACCGGAAGGCTATATCCAGCCCAGACAGGAATACATTAAGGATATGTTTTTCAGAAAACCCGGGCTTCCCATACTTATGGTAAGAATGCCGGACGGAAAGGACGTTCCTTACTGGAATACCTTCTATCAGGAGGTTCAGTATAAGCGCCCCGATGCTCAGGACCTCATGGAAAAGATTGATATTCAGTATCTTGCGGCCCAGAGACTTTCTGAGAGAGTATGCAAGGCTCTTGATGAGGGTAAAAAGCCTTCTGAGATTGATTTTACAGGATATGAGAAATATAAGGATGCTGTGGTAAATCTTTTGGAGTCGGGAAGACGTTACCTTGGTCAGATGGACCTCAATATTAAATCGGACCTTGTGTGGGAACATTACCGCAACACTCTGAAGTCACTTTCCGGGTACGGAGCCAGAATTGTAAGACTTGATGCCTTTGCCTATGCTCCAAAGGAGCCGGGTAAAAAGAACTTCTTAAACGAGCCTGATACCTGGGATGTGCTTGAAAAGGTAAAGAAGCTGGCTGATGAATTTGGCGTATCTCTTTTGCCCGAGATCCATGCCAGCTACAAGGAAAAGATATACGAGACAGTTTCCGACAAGGGGTATATGACCTATGATTTCTTCCTTCCGGGGCTTCTTATCTATGCTATTGAGCATAAGAACGGCGAGGTTCTGGCAAAGTGGGCAAATGAAATTCAGGATAAAAAGATCCGCGTTGTAAATATGCTTGGATGTCACGATGGTATCCCGCTTCTTGATCTTAAGGGTATCCTGGCCGATGAGGACATCGAAGAGATGATAAAGACTATCGTTGGCAGAGGCGGATATGTAAAGGATCTCCACGGCGCCAAGAATATGTATTATCAGGTTAATGCCACCTATTACAGTGCTCTGGGAGATGATGACAAAAAGATGCTCTTTGCAAGAGCAATCCAGATGTTTATGCCCGGAAAGCCTCAGATCTGGTACCTGGATCTTTTTGCCGGAAAGAATGACCACGAGGCTGTAAGGCGTGCCGGTGCAGGCGGTCACAAGGAAATCAACAGAACAAATCTTACCCTGGAGCAGATAGAAGAGGCTCTTGGCAAGGATGTTGTTAAGAAGCAGCTGGAGCTTTTAAGACTCCGCAATACAAATCCTGCTTTCGGATTTGATGCAAAGCTTGACATTAAGTCTAGCGGTGATGTGATGACCTTCACATGGACCAACGGGGAGAATACAATTTCTCTGGAAGCAAATTTCAGCGATTATTCCTTTAACATTAGATAAGTATATAAGAATTTTTAGGATGCCGACAGGATTGCCTGCCGGCATCTTTGTGTTATACTAAGCAATGTGAGTTGTGAAGGAGTGATGGGATGATTCAGAAACAAGAGCTTGAACAGGCCGGGAAGCGGGTACTTAATGCTTCCAGAACCGAACTTTATATTGATATGAGGTTTTTTGGTGCTGCGCTGAACAGTCTCTCCTATGAGATGGATCTTTCCACAACTTCTGTTGGAACTGATGCGGTCAGTATAAGATTTAACCCTTCACATGTACTTAGACTTTTTGTTGAGGAACCCGGCAAGCTTAACAGAACCTATCTCCATATGTTATTGCACTGCATTTTTATGCATATGTATACCTCGGCAAATTACAAGAACGAAAGATTATTTGATATCTGTGCAGACATAGTTGTGGAATCCATTCTCGATGACATGGATTATCAGTGCATTTATCGTGTATCCTCCGATTACAGGGACAGATGGTATTACCTTTTGGAAAAAGAGCTGAAGGTGCTAACGGTAGAAAAACTCTACAGATTTTTTTCCGAAGAAAAAGAGATAGATGTTTTTGAAATGGAGAAGCTGGAGCGGGAATTTGCGCTGGATGATCATGGCTTTTGGAGCAGGCTGACGGATGAGCCGGGTGAGCAGAACCGGGATGACCAAAAGGATCAAAAGGAAAAGCCACCGATAGATGATTTTTCCGGACCGGCCGATGATAAAAACAATAATGAAAAGACTAAGACAAAATACATAAATCCAAGGCGACTTAAGCAGATAAAGGATGCCAAAAAGAACTGGGACAAGGAAGGCAAGCGCATTCAGACCGAGATAGAAACCATTGGAAAAAAGAACAGCGACAGATTGGGGAAGCTTTCATGGATGCTAAAGATACAGAATACGTCAAGGACCGATTACAGGGAGTTTCTGTCAAGGTTTAAGGTCTTAAGGGAAGAAGGGGGAATAGATCCAGACTCCTTTGACTACGGAATGTATTCCTTTGGGCTTACTCATTATGGCAATATGCCTCTGATAGAGGAAAATGAGTTCAGAGAAGTGAAAAAGATTCAGGAGCTGGCCATTGTCATTGATACCTCGGCGTCCTGTAAAGATGTTCTGGTACAGCGCTTTTTAAATGAGACAGCGGCAATTCTTCTTGGTAGCGAGAACTTTTTCAGACAGATAAAAATTCATGTGATTCAATGTGACGATCAGGTTCAGAGAGATGACATAATTAAAAATGTGGATGAGATGAATAAATATGCATCGAATATTCATGTTGAAGGAGGTTACGGAACGGATTTCAGACCGGCTTTTGAGTACGTGGAGAATCTGATCTTTGAGAAAAAGCTGGAAAACTTAAAGGGGCTGATTTATTTTACCGATGGATACGGAATATACCCGGATAAGCCCACAGCCTACGATACAGCCTTTGTTTTTGCAGAGGATGAAGAATACGAGGATGAAAATGTTCCGGACTGGGCTCTAAAACTTTATATATAAATTAAGGATGGAAAAAGAATGAATATAGATCAGGCTAAAGAAGAAGTAAAAAATGCTGTCAGAGCGTATCTTGAGAAAGACGACTCAGGACAATACGAAATTCCGGTGGAGAGACAAAGACCTATACTTCTCATGGGACCTCCCGGAATCGGTAAAACCGCTGTGATGGAGCAAATTGCCCATGAACTGGGAATCGGCCTTGTTTCCTATACCATAACCCATCACACCAGACAGAGTGCCATCGGACTTCCCATGATCTCAGAAAAAGAATTTGGTGGAAAAAAATACTCCGTTACAGAATATACCATGAGTGAAATAATCGGTGCGGTTTATGAGCAGATTGAAAAAAGCGGTATAAAGGAAGGGATACTTTTTTTGGATGAGATAAACTGTGTCTCCGAGACTCTGGCGCCGACAATGCTGCAGTTTCTTCAGTATAAAACTTTTGGAAGCCACAAGCTTCCGGAAGGATATATTATCGTTACTGCCGGAAATCCGCCCCAGTACAACAAATCAGTAAGAGATTTTGACATAGTCACACTGGATCGTGTTCGAAAGATCAATATAGAGGAGGACTATGATGCCTGGAAGAACTATGCCTATAAGGCTGGAGTTCACGGAAGCATCATGGCCTATCTGGAAATAAAGAAAGATAATTTCTACAGCATCAAGACGGATGTGGACGGCAGAAGCTTTGTCACTGCCAGAGGCTGGGAGGATTTGTCCAGAGTTATCAAGGTTCATGAGAAGCTTGGCATTGCAGTGGATGAAAATCTTACTGCGCAGTATCTTCAGAACAGGGAGGTTGCAAGAGATTTTTCGGCATATTACGACCTCTATCGCAAATATAACGAATTGTACAAGATTCCCGATATCCTGGAGGGGAGATTTCCGGAGGACAAAAAGACTATCAGGGACGGCTCTTTTGATGAAAAATTAAGTATCATCGGCCTTCTTACAGACAGGCTTATGGAAGAGTTTAAGGACTATGCCGAAAATCAGGCAGTGCAGAGAGAATTATTCGGGATCATAAAAGAACTGCTGGAAGTTAATGCCCAAGGTGAAAGTCTGTCAGACAGATTTAATCACAGGGCAGGAGCTTTGGAAGAAAAACTTACCTTTGATCTGGAAGCCGGTCTTCTTGGAAGAGAGGATGAACGAATTAAGAGATTGGTTATTAGTTCGCTTTATAGTATTGCATCAAACAGCTCTTTGACGGATGCAGGTGCGGTTAAGGACTGGTTTAACAAAAAAGAAGCTTCAAGACAGGAAAATATCAAGAATGCCGGAGAACATCTCACCAACAGCTTTGACTTCCTGGAGCAGACTTTTGGAGATCAGGATTCTCTTTCCGGCAGTCAGGAGATGGTTATTTTCCTTACGGAGCTTTCAAAAGCTTATTACAGCCTTAAGTTTGTGAGAGAAACCGGAAATGATGCATATTACAATTACAACAAACTGCTTCTATTAAATGACAGAAGAAAGGAACTTCAGGATTTGGCTGAAAGTCTTATTTTATAAGTAAAGATAATCATCGTTCATGAAATATTGGACGGTGATTTTTTTTAAGCTTTTTTAATAGTTTAGAAACTTGTTTTATGGTGGGATAAGCGATAAAATGTAAAAAATGTGAAAGCACTTACATTATGTCAAGATTTGCAAGTTTTTATTTGATAAATGAACTGACAAAGAATAAATTTACATGTATGATACAAGTGCATGAACGAAGATTGTAAATTGTCAAAAGAGGTTTTGACTAAAAAATATAAAGGAGATGGAGTTATGGAACTTAGAACTGCATGTTCACCCAAGGATGAGAAATGGTACGATACCAAGAGACTCAGAGAGGAGTTTCTCATCGACGATCTTTTCCAGCCTGACGATATCAAGCTTGTATACAGCCATATCGACAGAATAATCACAGGTTCGGCAGTACCGGTTAACAAGGAACTTGTACTTACAGCCGGTGATGAACTCAGAGCAGAGTATTTCTTACAGAGAAGAGAGATGGGCGTCATCAACATCGGCGGCGATGGAGTAATTACCATCGATGGCAAGAAGTATGACGTGGATTACAAGCAGGGAATGTACATCGGAATGGGAGCAAAAGATGTTTCTTTTTCCAGCAAGGATGCTTCAAAGCCAGCAAAATTCTATATCAACAGCGCACCTGCTCACAAGACCTATCCTACAGTTCTTATCAAGAGAGAGGGAACACCTTCAGATGATGTGGTCATCATCAAGGATGAGAACAAGAAGGAACTGGGCAGTCTCGAGGGCGCAAATCACAGAGTTATCAATAAATACATTCTTCCCGGACAGGTTGAGAGCTGTCAGTTGGAGATGGGTATGACAGAGCTTAAGCCCGGAAGTGTCTGGAACACAATGCCTTGCCATACACATGACCGCAGAATGGAAGTTTATCTTTACTTCGATATTCCTGAGGATGCATTTGTAATGCACTTCATGGGTGAGCCACAGGAGACAAGACATATCATCATGAGAAATGAGCAGGCAGTAATAAGCCCCAGCTGGTCAATTCACTCAGGATGCGGCACACAGGCTTATACATTCATTTGGGGAATGGTTGGAGAAAACCAGGACTTCGATGACATGGATGACTGCGACATGAAAGACTTAATGTGAGTGATATAGGGATTCAAAGTCACACGTATATCATATATAGAGTAACCAAAATACATAGAGATAAAAACTAGGAGGGTATTACAATGGGAGACTTTTTAAAGAATTTTTCACTTGAGGGCAAGGTTGCCTGGATCACAGGAGCTTCTTACGGCCTTGGACTTGCTTATGCAGTAGCTTTTGCTGAGTCAGGAGCAAAGATTGTTTTCAACGATATCAACCAGGATCTTGTTGACAAGGGACTTGAAGAATACAAAAAGCGCGGCATCGAGGTTTACGGTGCAGTTTGCGACGTAACTAATGAAGAGCAGGTTCAGAAGTTCGTAGCTGACGTTAAGGAGAAGGTTGGTTCAATCGATATCCTTGTTAATAACGCCGGAATCATTAAGAGAATTCCTATGCATGAGATGTCACTCAAAGAGTGGAACCAGGTTATTAATGTAGACCTTACAGGTCCTTTCGTATGTTCAAAGGCAGTTCTTCCTGACATGATGGAGAAGAGATCCGGTAAGATCATCAACGCATGCTCAATGATGTCTGAGTTTGGTCGTGAGACAGTATCTGCTTATGCTGCAGCTAAGGGCGGACTTAAGATGCTTACAAGAAACATCTGCTCTGAGTATGGTCAGTACAACATTCAGTGTAATGCTATCGGACCCGGCTACATTGCAACTCCTCAGACTGCACCTCTTCGTAAGAGACAGGAAGATGGTTCAATGCATCCATTTGACAGATTCATCCGTTCAAAGACACCTGCACAGAGATGGGGCAAAACAGAGGATCTTATGGGACTTGCAGTATTCCTTGCATCTCCAGCATCTGATTTCATTAACGGTCAGGTTGTTTATATCGATGGTGGTATTTCTGCTTACATTGGACAGGATCCTTCAAACCTTGATCCTGCAAAGATGGAGTTTGTTGATGAGGAAGACGCACAGTAATGTGTTGATCAAAGAATATATAGTTTAAGATAAAAGGAAGGCATTAAAATGGATAAGATTTGTGAAGAGCTTTATAAGATTGGTATTGTTCCTGTAATCGCAATTGACGATGCTAAAGATGCAGAGCCTCTTGCTCAGGCACTTATAAACGGAGGACTTCCTGCTGCTGAGGTAACATTCCGTACAGCAGCTGCTGAGGAAGCCATCAGAATAATTTCTCAGAAATTCCCTGAGATGATCGTAGGTGCAGGTACTGTTCTTAACAAAGAGCAGGCTGACCGTGCTAAGGCTGCAGGAGCTAAGTTTATCGTAAGCCCCGGCTTTAACAGATCAAATGTTGAGTATATTCAGAGCATCGGAGTACCTGTAGTTCCCGGAACCGCTACACCCGGTGAAGTTGAGCAGGCTATCGAGCTTGGTCTTGATGCGGTTAAGTTCTTCCCTGCTGAGCAGAACGGCGGAATCGCCAAGATCAAGGCTATGGCAGCACCTTATACCAAGATGCACTTCATGCCAACCGGCGGTGTAAACAAGAACAACCTCAATGATTACCTTTCATTCAATAAGGTATTCTGCTGCGGCGGTAGCTGGATGGTTAAAAAAGACCTTATCACTGCAGGCAAATTCGATGAAATCGAAGCTATGACCAGGGATGCAGTTAATGCAATGCTTGGCTTTACAATGAAGCACATTGGAATCAATGAGACAGATGCAGCAGCTGCTGAGGCAACCGCTGATAAGTTCGATCTCTTTGGATTTACCAAGAAGGTTGGCAATTCTTCTATATTTGCAGGTTCAGTTGTAGAAGTAATGAAGGCTCAGGGCCGCGGAACACATGGTCACATCGCCATCGGCACAAACAACGTTGACAGAGCTGTATATCACCTTGGCAAACAGGGCGTTAAGTTTGATGAGTCATCCTTCAGCTTTGACGCAGATAACCACCTTAAGGTAGCTTATCTTGCAGAAGAGTTTGGTGGATTCGCAGTACATCTTGTAAAGAACTAATATATATTGATTTATTAAAGAAAGAAGGAAATTAAAATGGCAAAGAAAGTAGTTACTTTTGGTGAAATTATGCTTCGTCTTCAGCCTGACAATTATCTCAGATTTGTTCAGGTAGATCATCTTGAGGCAACATTCGGCGGCGGAGAGGCAAACGTATCAGTTTCTCTTGCAAACTATGGTCTTGATTCTGTATATGTAACAAAGCTTCCTAAGCATGAAATTGGTCAGGCTGCAGTAAATTCACTCAGAAAATACGGCGTTGATACCTCCAAGATCACAAGAGGCGGCGACAGAGTCGGTATCTACTACAACGAAAAGGGTGCTTCTCAGAGAGGCTCCAAGTGTATCTATGACAGAGCTCATTCAGCAATTGCTGAGGCAGTTCCTGCAGACTTTAACTGGGATGAGATTTTTGAAGGTGCTGAGTGGTTCCATTTCACAGGAATTACTCCCGCTGTAAGCGACAGCCTTGCAGAGATCACTCTTGAAGCTTGTAAGAAAGCTAAAGAGCACGGTCTTACAGTTTCCTGCGACCTTAACTACAGAGGAAAGCTCTGGAGCAAGGAGAAGGCAGGCAAGGTTATGGCTGAGCTTTGCCAGTATGTTGATGTTTGTATCGCAAACGAAGAGGATGCAAACGATGTATTTGGTATCGCAGCTTCTTCTACAGATGTTACAACAGGTAAGCTCAACAGAGAGGGTTATATCGAAGTCGCTCAGAAGCTCACAGAGAGATTCGGATTTAAGAAGGTTGCTATCACACTTCGTGAGTCTCTTTCAGCAAACGACAACAACTGGAGTGCTATGCTTTACACAGATGGTCAGGCTTATTTCTCCAAGAAGTATGCTCTTCACATCGTTGACCGTGTAGGTGGCGGAGATTCCTTCGGCGGCGGACTTATCTACAGCTGCGTAAACGGATTCGATCCTCAGGCTACAATCGAGTTTGCTGTTGCTGCATCAGCTCTTAAGCACTCAATCGAAGGTGACTTCAACCTTGTTACAGTTGATGAGGTAAATAAGCTTGCAGGCGGCGACGGATCGGGACGTATCCAGAGATAATTTTTTGATGATCGTCGACTTGATCATAAATTATTTAATTTTTATAAAAATTTTTTAATAACATTAGCACCGCGCATTGTTAAATGTGCGGTGTTTTTTGTATAATATATTTGCGAAAGTTTGAAACAAAGTATATGTGAGGAATTAAATAATGAAATTTGATAAGACGGTCAATACATTTTTGACTCTATTATCAGTATTAATGATATTGATAACAGCTTTTTATGTAGAAAGACTTATTACACACAATAACGTTTCATCTGTGTATACCAGTAAACTTAGTCTTACCGGAGCAAAGCTTTCTGATGATCTGTATGCCAAGGTTTCTAAAACTATGGTTCAGAAAACTGATAACGGTTCTTTAACCCAATATGAGATTGAGATTGTTAATTCGGGTGATACCGATATAACAAACTGGAATCTCAAGATGGCATATTTTCCGACTGTTAAGGTCATAGATGTATATAATGTTGAAGGGGCGCCCGAAGGCGACAGCTATATTTTTACACCTCTTTATAACAATATGACCATCAAAGCGGGAGAGAGCTGTGAGTTTGGAATGTCTATAGATGCGTCTGCGGATTATGCGCCTACAAGTATGGTGCTGACCGGATTTAAGCTTGATCCGACCGGAAGTACATTAGGTAATAAGCTGATTTCCGCACTATTTGTTTTGTGGATAGTTTTCTGCGCAAGTTATATGGTTGTAAAGTACAATTCTATCAGTTTCTTGAAGAAGCAGAAGAATGATATCAGAATTATTCTTCAGTCTATGAATACTTTCATAAGCTTTATAGACGCAAAAGATCCGTATACCAGAGGCCATTCGAGAAGAGTTGCGATGTACGCGGCAGAGATTTCAAAGAGAATGCATCTTACGGAGTCTGAGATACAGAATGTTTATTATGCGGGACTTTTGCATGACGCAGGTAAGATAAGCGTTCCGGATGCCATTCTTAATAAACCCGGAAAGCTTACAAATGAGGAGAGACAACTTGTCCAGAATCATACGGTTGCCGGCGGTAATATGCTTAAGCAGCTTTCGTCACTAAAGGGCGTCAGAGAGACAGCTCTTTATCACCATGAGAGATTTGACGGAAAGGGATATCCCGAGGGACTTAAGGGAAGTGAGATTCCTCTTTACGCCAGAATAGTCGGTGTAGCGGATTCTTACGATGCCATGTCAAGTAACCGTGTATACAGAAGGCATCTCAGCAAGGATGAGATCATTGAAGAGATGCAGAAGGGATCCGGAAGTCAGTTCGATCCCGAGATTGTTCCGTATATGGTTGATATGATCAACGATGGTTATGTTAACGTTGTTAAGATGGAGACAGCCGAAGACGAAGGCGGCGACGATAAGCTTCATATCAGTGAGGAGGATATTCCCGGACTTTACATGGGGTTATGATTTTGAATTAAAGGGGATTTAAGTTTGCTGGAAAAAGGGAAAAAGTTGGGAAGCGGCAGATTCGCACATTTGGATCTGCTTAGGCTGATCGCATGTTTTTTGGTTATTTTTAATCACACACAAGGGTGTATAAAGTTATATGAATATGATACGGGTGCATTGACGGTTCTTTCGTTTGCGCGCCTGTTTATTGCGATGACGGTAAAGATAAATGTTCCTGTCTTTTACATGATAACGGGAAGTTTGCTTCTAAGCAGGGACAGGGACTATAAGGATATATTTGGCAGGATTTTTAAAATGTTTGCGATACTATTGGGATTTAGTATCGTTTCACATTTTTGTTATAAAGGAGAATTCTACATTCCAGGATTTATCAGGAATTTTGCTTCGGCGACGGTTGACGGAGCGGGACCTTACTGGTATCTGTACGCATATCTGGGAATTCTTTTGATTCTTCCGTTTCTAAGATCCATAGCAGTAAGAATGAATACGATAGATGTTTTTTATCTGATAGGCGTCAGATTTATTATCGGCGCTGTTATTCCTATGCTGTTTTTGATCGCAAACAGTATTGCTGACAGTAATATGTATATCGCACATGAGTTCCAACCTGCGATGATCATTGTGGATTGCGTCTTTTACCCGCTTATAGGTTATGGGCTCGACAGGTGTATTGATGAAAAAGAGGCGTTGTATTTCAACAGGATAGTGCTTGTCGTTTTATTTGCGGCAGCGGGCATTTTCGGAGTCGTTGCGCTGCTTATATCAGGTGGGTCAGAGTCGTTTGACGGATTTGTTTTTGTCATGGTAATGTCATTTTTTGTGTTTATAAAAAAATCTGTTTCCAAGAGCAGTCATCGTGCGGATGGCATAATTTCAGCGTTGGGAGCCTTGACGTTTGGAATATATCTTTTGGATCCCATTATCGGTCCGTTTTGTAAGAAGTTATTTGATTTTAAAGGTGATTACAAGATGTTTTGGTCTTCGATTGTCTATTGCCTGTTTTCAATGATTGTTGGAGGGAGCTTAACTTTTGTTTTTAAGGGTTTTAAGAAAAAATTCTTTCAAAAATAAACATTGAAAGAAAAAAGCGGACTGAAAAGTTCGTTTTTTTCTTGACATACTGCGGCAGTCGGAGTATATTTACTACGACAGGCATAGTATTGATTGATATTCCAAGAGGAGGTTGTAAATGATAGAGATTAGCAGTGATGTCATTAGAGGCTACAATGACACGATGATTCTGTTTATATTGATGGAAGGACCATCCTATGGCTATGAAATATCTAAGAAAATAAGAGCTCTGTCAAAAGAGAAGTATATTATCAAGGAAACTACATTGTACTCAGCATTTACCAGAATGGAGAAGAACGGGTACGTAGAATCATACAGCCAGAATGCTGATAACGGTAAAAAGAGAACATATTACAAGATAACTGAAAGCGGAAGAAATTATTATCATGAAAAGTGCCTTGAATGGACTCTTACCAAAGAAGTTGTAGAGAACTTTATTAGAGGAGACAAGTAATGGAAACAATAAGAAATTATTTGGAATCTATGTTTGCAAATCTGCCTAATACTCCCGAAGTTATGCGTGCGAAAAATGAACTTTTGAGCATGATGGAGGATAAGTTTACAGAGCTTATTTCCGAAGGAAAGCCACAGAATGAAGCTGTCGGAATAGTAATCTCGGAATTTGGAAATCTTGAGGAACTAGCCGAATCTCTTGGAATTGATAAAGTTGTCGGTGAAAAGAATGTCTGCGAGAGACGTCTTGTGACCAATGAAGAAGCAAGAAATTACATTTATGATGCGGCTCAGAACAGAACGCTCATAGGTCTTGGGGTTATGCTTATAATCTTTGCACCCATATTCCCTATAATTTTCAATGAAATAGGAGCAGCGTTTCTTTTTATAGATGTCAGCATCGGAGTTGGTCTTATCGTGTGGGCCTGCATTCGTATGTCGCAGTGGAAGTTTCTTGATAACACGCTTTGTTGTATCGATTTTTCTACAGCAGAATATTTATATACAGCCAAAAAGAACAATATGACCAGCAAAGCCATTATGTTTACCGTCGGAATCATGTTCTGCATTATAAGCGTTATTCCTGTTATAATTTTCGAGGGACTTTTTTCTGCAAAAGATTATTACTACGTTATTGTAGGCCCTGCGATGTTGTTTATTATTGTGGGAATCGGAGTGCTTCTCATCATTGCCTCCGGAGCCAAGGACAGCGCATATACCAAGCTTCTTTCACTTAACGGTACAGGAACTGTTGCAGGTAATTATGAAGCGGTGCGCGCTACAAAAGAGCCTTATACAGATAAGAAAAAAGCGGCGGAAGTGATGTCTGTTTATTGGAGAACGGTCACATGCATATATATTATATGGAGTTTCATTTCGTTCGACTGGCTCATTACATGGATCATATGGCCACTTGCTGCGGTATTTAACGGTATCATGAAGACACTTTTTAATACTAAGTGGTGAGGAGAGTTTAATGAAAAAAATATATTTGTGGGTATTGTCTGTAATTACCTTCTTTGCGGTGCTTTTTGGCTGTGCATATCATTTGTACGGCCTTTTGGGAAACAAAGATAAGAGCAATGAAATGGTAAGCGTAAGCTATGATTTTGATAATATTGAGAAAATAAATATTGATGCAAGTCTTGTTGATATGAACATGGTTGCGGGCGATAAGTTTTCAGTGGATTTTTCCGGGTTAAAAGATCTTTTGCCTGATGTTTCGGAAGATAATAAAACTTTGGAGATCAAGCAGCATTCGATAGATAATGATACAAGTTTCAATCTTTTTAAATCGTGTAGAAGAAATCTGCACGGAGTTGACAATGTGCTGACAATAACCGTTCCGTCAGGAACTGAGCTTGAAGAAATTGATTTTGTCTGTGCTCTCGGAGATGCTGATATTACAGGTGTCAATGTAAAGAAGATTGATGTTGAGTGTGCACTTGGAGATATTGATATAAAAGATATGACGGCCGATCAGATCTATCTTGAGGCCGATATGGGTGATGTATCCGTTGACAGTGCCGATGCCAGGAGTATTGATGCCACACTTTCAATGGGAAGTTTTAAGGCAGATCTTGTAAAAGATATTTCCGAATACGGTCTGGAACTCGGCGTTTCAATGGGTGAATGTAAAGTTGACGGAAAATCTGTATCGAGAAAATATACCAAGGCCGGAAAAGGCGGAACTGTAAAAGTTTCCTGTGATATGGGCGATGTGAATATCAAATAAATTATAATTGCATTGTTTTTGGTTAAAAGAATAATTGAAAGAATGAAACCTCTAAGGTATAATCAATATCGTAGGAATGCTGGGAGGTTAGGCGTTCCCTATAAAAATTGTATTTTTTTGTGAGGTTTTTATGTCATCTATTATCCAGGCTAATCAGGTTTTCAACAATGAGATACCCTTTTGCAGGGTATATAGCATTGATAGCAAAAAGATGCTCGAAGAGCGTTTTCTTGCACATAGGATATCTTATTTTATAGAATGGCAGGATAAGTCATTTTTGCAGAGATTGTTTGACAGAAAGGGCAATAAGATTGTTTGCACTTTCAAGATCAACAAGAATGAGCTTGCAAGAGCTAAAGAGATCTCTGAAGGAATTGAAGGAATCAAGTATAAGGACTACGGAGATTTTGATGCTGCGGATCGCATACGTAGAAGAAGCGAAGCTGTTAAATCACAGCCCGATCCTATGGTATTGCCTGCTTTAAAGATTGAAGAAATATCTGATGACGAATGATAAGTAAAAACATGTAGAATAGGGGAGACGTTGTTTCCTCTATTTTTTTGGGAGTTTTTTATGGCTGAGAGAAAGAATTATAAAGCGAGTGCTTATAAAAAGAATACAGAGAAAAATATGGGAAAGAAGACTGTAAGGAAGATGGTGAAGGCTGCCGACAGGGCAAACGGTAGCGATATAACCGTAAAAAAGAGCAGGTGTCCGTATTTTAAGAAGTGTGGCGCCTGTCAGATGATAGACACCCCTTATAAGAAGCAGCTTAATCTTAAGCATGCACGTCTTGCAGAACTTCTTGAACCCTATACGAAAGTAGAGTCGTTTATCGGAATGGAGGAGCCTGAACACTACAGATGCAAGGTTCATGCAGTCTTTTCACATGACAGAAAAGGAAATCCCATTTCCGGAATATACAAAGAGGGAAGTCACGAAGTGGTACCGGTTGAAAAATGTCTTCTTGAAGATGAGAAGGCGGATGCGATCATTGCTTCGATCAGAGGAATGCTCCGATCGTTTAAGATCAAGACCTATGATGAAGACAACGGTTTTGGGCTTCTTCGTCATGTTCTTATCAGAATAGGCAGATACAGCGGGGAGATAATGGTTGTGCTTGTTACGGTATCGCCTATTTTCCCATCCAAGAATAACTTTGTTAAGGCGCTCAGAAAAGAGCATCCCGAGATCACAACTATCGTTCTTAATGTAAATGACAAGCAGACAAGCATGATACTGGGCGATAAAGAGAAGCCTCTTTACGGCCCCGGATTTATCTATGATACATGCTGCGGAATGAAATTTAAGATAAGTCCCAAGTCTTTCTATCAGGTGAATCCTGTGCAGACAGAGCTTTTGTACAAGACCGCGATTGATATGGCAGAGCTTACGGGAAATGAGATCGCACTTGACTGCTACAGCGGCGTTGGTACGATCGGAATTATCGCAAGTCCCCATGTAAAGGAAGTTATAAGCGTTGAGCTCAACGGCGATGCGGTAAAAGATGCCATATTAAATGCCAAGATAAATGAAGTAAAGAATATTACTTTCTACAAAAATGATGCCACTAAATTCATGCAACAGATGGCTGACTCCGGAGATAAAGCGGATGTTGTATTTATGGATCCGCCGCGTTCAGGTTCAACGGTTGAATTCATCAATTCAATGATCAATCTTTCGCCCAAAAAGGTTGTTTACATTTCTTGCAGCCCGGATTCTCTTGCACGAGACTTAGAACTTATCACAAAAGGCGGCTACAAAGTAAAGAAGGCAATTCCGGTAGATATGTTCCCGTTTACAAGGAGCATAGAAACAGTCTGTCTGTTAACGAAATCAAGCTGAAGGCGCAGATTGAGTTTACAGAAGACTGTTGTTCTGGCTCGCGCTTAGCGCGAGAGCAGAACTTCCTTGTGAAAAAGTGGTGAGAAGATTACAAAGATCCCTGCGATAGATGTCCACGAAGCCAAGTCGTGGCTAAGTAATGAGTGTATTTTTTATGAAAAGTGATCACTAAAAAATAGTGGTCACTTTTTTGGATTAGGTATATAATGTTCGAAGCGGTTTTTAGTCTGAAAAACTGCTATAAATTCTATTTTCACAATATAGTCAGTGACGTTTAGAGTCTTTTCGCTGCTTATATTCCCAACTATTTTGAAATAGGCATTTGCTTTTTGAGGATGATTACTGCTCATATTTACAATGCTTTCATTATGAGCAGAGGTATTTTGCTGTTATCCTGAGGGGATTGGACAAGATTGCAGATAAGGACAATTAATAAATTGACATGCGAACACGCGTTCGGTATAATAATCATAGATTCGCTACCATACATCAATCTATGCAACATTGGCTTTGACTTTGGAGGTATGAAAACAGTGGAAATTGAGGAATGTATCAAGGATGCGTTTGAAGACTCTATGCAGTTATTTGTTCAGACAGAAGAATACAAGAAGGAACGTGATGAGATAAATGATATGATCATAACATTTCGAGCAATGCTGGATGTGAACCGGCAACTGCAGTTTAATGAAATAGTAGATGCCATAACCGTTGCAGACGGTAAGCTTGCATCGGAAGCATATCTGCACGGAGTTGTAGAGGGGATAGCGCTTCGTGAGAAAATAATCGGATAGATGGTAAAAAAAGTGCAAAGACATATTTTAATATGTGGTAAGTACCTTATCTACCAAGTAGAATGGCGGAAAGGAAGATACATATCACATGTGGGTATGTCTGAACACTATTTTCTATCAAAATGGAATATATAATCGAATGCCTTTATTCATCTTCGGACTCAAGCAGGGCGTTGATGAGTTCACGCTTTTGCTTGGATGTCATCTTGGATACATTCTTTGCGATAAGTCTATGTATCATATAATATTCGGATTCAAAATCTCCGCTTTCTGATGAGTTTCCGTTTAACAGATAGTCGGTAGTAGTGTGAAGGGCAGTAGCGATATTGGCTATAACGGGCCCTTTCGGAACACGGTCGCCCTTTATATATCGAGACATTGAGACTTCGGTGACGTCGACTTTTTCAGCGAGTTCGCGCTGAGTCATATTAAGCTGAGTAAGTAATTCAGCTATTCTTCCTCCTAATGTACCGTTCATAGGATTTCCTCATTTCTTTATTTTTTTATTCCGTTGCAGGAATAATCTCAATACTTGCCAAAAGTATAATTCAATTTACCAAAAACGTCAAATAAAATAATTTTTGGTAAGTAATAATATGGTTTAAATCCAGTAAAAAGGGCAGCTTCTGGCATTTTTCCAAAACATTCACACAAACAAACGGTAAATTAATGTGTTGACAACTTTCCAAACGTGATATATGATTAAATCAAGCTAAAACGAACGGAGGTGAGATGAAAATGTCAGAACACGCAAATATGCTGTTATTAGGACTGGCACGTGCACCATGTGCGTAAATTTTTTTATCTATTGACTTACCAAATGTATAAGCAAAGATAAAACAAATTAACTTTTGTTCTATAAAATCTACGCACAGGAAAGGAGAATGCTTATGAAGAACTGGTTTGAAGCAGCAGGAATAAGAGCTGTGAAGACGGTGGCACAGACAGCCATTGCCACGATAGGAACTTCGGAGTTTCTGGGAGACGTTAATTGGGTGATGGTTGCAAGTGCGGCATCATTGGCAGGAATACTTTCCCTGCTGATGAGTATTTCCGGGATTCCGGAACTGAAAAAATAAGGAAAGGCGCCGGCTCGGCGCTTCCTTCAACAATGAAAACAGAACACAAAAAAACAAAACACAGAAACAAAAAACAAAGTACAAAAAGAAAAGGAGAAAAATTATGAATTTTGTAGAAAGTATAATGACTCAGAACCCCTGCTACACAGAGGGAAGAAAAATAACCGTGAAAGGCCTTATGCTCCATTCTGTCGGATGCGCACAGCCCAGAGCGATGGCATTTATCAATAGCTGGAACACACCTACACATGACAATTCATGTGTACACGGCTTTATAGACGGAAATGACGGAACTGTTTATCAGACACTTCCTTGGAATCACAGAGGCTGGCACGCAGGAGGAGCGGCAAACAATACACATATAGGAGTTGAGATGTGTGAGCCTGCAAGCCTTAATTATACAAGCGGAGCGACTTTTACCTGCTCAAACATACCTGAGGCACGCAAATCGGTAAAAAGAACATATGAAGCGGCAGTCGAACTGTTTGCGATGCTCTGCAAATTATTTAACCTCGATCCTCTTGAAGACGGAGTAATCGTTTCTCACAATGAGGGACATATCAGAGGAATAGCTTCCAACCACAGTGACCCCGAGCACTTATGGAATCAGCTTGAAACCGGCTATACGATGGACGGATTCAGAAAAGAGGTAAAAGAACTTTTGGACAAAGGAGTTGCGGACTTTCCAAAGGGAAGCACAGAAGAGGCATATCCTTATGCCGGACCGGCGGGCACTTATCCGACCGTACCTTTTTCTGTAAAAGTTCTTATAGATAATCTGAACATCCGCGCAAATCCGAATTTTGGAGGTACGATCAAAGGACAGACAGGCAGAGGTGTATTTACGGTCGTTGAAGTACAGAACGGATGGGGAAAGCTTAGAAACGGAACAGGTTGGATCTATCTTGAAGAGAAGGCATATTGCACAGTCCTTGACCGTTTGATCTCGGAAAGCTATGAAAGGAAATCCATTGATGAGATCGCAAGAGAAGTAGTGAATGGAAAATGGGGCAACGGCGAAGAAAGGAAGATGCGTCTTACCGAAGCGGGATATGATTACAATGCTGTACAGCAGAGAGTAAATGAGATTATCTGGAATCCTTGAAGAAAAGAGCTTTTGGCTTGGTTAACCTAAGGCAAAAGCTCTTTATTGCCGCAATTATATGTCAAACGTATAACATAGTCAGTCTTGTGTGAAAGACAATTGCTTGTGCAAAATATCCAAAAACCATATTACTATATCGTAATTAATTCACGAAATGGATAATTTTTCTATAAAAACATATGTCAACCGATTGACATAAATATACGTCACGTGATAATATCTGTTTACAATAAACAAAGACCTTTTAAAAGGAGGGGTTATTTAAGATGAGAAGGAAAATAGTTTCATTAGTAGTTGGTGCAGCTATGGCATTATCAATGGTTGCATGTGGTACACAAGGCAGTGAGGAATCAGCTGTTCAGAATTCCGGAGAGCAGGTTGCGGATAGTGGCAATGGCGGGGGAGCGGCTATCTCAATTTTAAATTCTAAAACAGAGATTCAGACACAGTTCGAGGATATGGCAAAAGAGTATGAAGAGAAGACAGGTGTGCATGTTGAAGTATACAATGCCGATACGGATACAACAGTTGCTTCACAGATTGCAACAAAGTATGCATCACACGATCCTTATACACTTTCAATGGTGGATCCGAAGGATATATATGCAGTAGCAAATGAGTATGCTTACGATCTTTCAAATGAGGACTGGGCAAAGAAAACAAAGCTTGGAATCACGGTTGACGGAAAAGTTGTAGGATTTCCTTTCTGTGTAGAGGCAAGAGGAATTCTTTACAACGCAGATGCAATTGAGAAGATCACCGGAGAAGCGTTCGATCCCACATCGGTTGCAAAGCTTGAAGATTTCCAGAAGTTACTTGATAAGCTTGTACAGGGCGGAATGGAGAAGCCTGTAGGAATCCTTTCAGAGTACTGGTCACTCGGTGCCCACTGGTTCCCTATGGTATATGAAGAGCAGCAGGATCCCGATGCATTTGTAAAGAGCCTTCTTGATGGATCAGGTAGCCTTGCGGAAAATGAGAAATTCAATTCTTTAATGGATTCATTTGATACTCTTATCAAATATAACTATGCAAAAGGTTCTGCTTCAAACGCAGATCGTGAAGAGACATCAATGATGCTTGCAGAAGGACAGATTGCTTTCATGTTCGGAGGAAACTGGGATTGGTCAGTTATCAACCAGTATGATTACACAGAGCACCTCGGAATGATGCCTGTTCCGCAGAATACTGCAGACACAAGCAACTTTAAGATTGTCGGCGGTGCAACCAAGTATTTCTTTGTTGACAGTTCATCAGATACTTCAGATGAGCAGAGACAGGCTGCGCTTGACTTCCTTAACTGGCTTGTAAACGATGCTGACGGAAATGCTTTCCTTACAGAAAAGTGTGCGCTTGTTCCTGCTTTTGAAAATATCAAAGCCGATAAGCTCGATCCATTTTCTCTTTCTGTAAAGACATATGCAGATGCAGGAAATATGATTCCTACATACAATTACCTTCCCGACGATCATATGACGGTAGTAGGACAGGAAATCATGCAGAAATACCTTGATGAGTCAATGGACAGAGCAGCACTTGCTGATGCGGTAACTGAGTATTTCAAGTCTGCAACACCTATTGAGCACTGATAATTTACTCAATAATCAATCTGATTGTAAAAAGACATTATATCAGGGCTTCGATCATCAAGAAGCCCTGATAAAAAAAGAAAAGAGATTTAAGTGTTTAGTGCACGGGTATTTTGAAAGGTGAGGCATATGAAAACTAATACACTGGGCTATAAATTAAAACAGTATTTGATATTTGCGGGATTAACAACGGTAATCTTTTGCAGTGTTGTGATAATACCTTTTATTTATGGACTGTATCTTACATTTACGAGCTGGAACGGGGTATCCAGAAATAAGCCTTTTGTAGGCATGGAAAATTATATTAATGCATTTTCGGATGGGGGATATTGGACATCTCTCGGACGTACGTTTATCTATTCGGCAATAGCTGTTGTACTTGTAAATGCTGTTGCATTTATCATTGCATATATGGTTACGAGCGGAATCAAAGGCCAGAATTTTTTCAGAGCCGGATTCTTTGTACCGAATCTTATCGGTGGTATCGTACTTGGTTATGTTTGGAAATTTGTATTTAATAAAGCGCTGGTAGAGCTTATGGGCTATATATCAGACGGAAGAGCTAAGTCACTCCTTGCTACGGAGAGCGGAGCGATCGCAGCACTTATTATTGTTTCGGTATGGCAGTATGCCGGCTACATGATGCTTATCTATGTCGCAGGTTTTATGAGCGTATCGGAAGATGTTATTGAAGCGGCTAAAATTGATGGCTGTACAGGCAGACAGTCTATCATTCATATATCAATTCCACTTATGACGGCATCATTTGTACAGTGTCTTTTCCTTACGATCACAAGATGTTTCATGGTATATGACGTCAACCTTTCGTTGACTAACGGTGATCCTTATGGAAGTTCAGCGCTTGCAGCAATGCACGTTTACAATCAGGCTTTCGTAAACAAGAACTACGGAACAGGCCAGGCAGAGGCACTTATCTTGTTTGTGATCTGCGCGGTGATCGGTGGAATTCAAGTATACGTAGGTAAGAAAGGGGAGGTACAGGCATAATGGAAAATGAAAAAGCAAGACGCAATAAAATAATAAAGCATGCCATTATGATCGCTATCCTTGCGGTTATGTTTGTAGTATTTATTTTCCCTTTCATAATGGTAATAATTAATGTTTTTAAGGTGAAATCAGATATTACGGGCAATCCGCTTGCACTGGTAGGAAAGCACGGATTTACGATTGAGAACTTCCCCAAAGCGATTGAAAAAATGAAATTCTTTAATTCATTCGTCAACTCGCTCATAGTGACGGTGTGCTCAACTGTAGGAACAATCGCGCTTTCATCCATGACCGCTTACCTTATCGTAAGAAATAACTGGAAAGCAAATAAGATATTGTTCGTTCTTATGATCGCATCAATGGTAATTCCTTTTCAGGTACTCATGATCCCGCTTGTTTCACTTTACGGCGGAATACTCGGCATCCTGAATCACAGGATCACATTGATATTCATGCACATCGGATTCTCACTTTCAATGGCTACATTCATGTTCCATGGAAGTATTAATACAAATGTTCCGTGTTCGCTTGAAGAGGCGGCTACAATAGACGGATGTAATAAATGGCAGATCTTTTCAAGAATCGTATTTCCTATACTTAAGCCAACTATAGCAACGGTGGCTATTATCGATGCAATGGCATTTTGGAATGATTATCTTTTGCCCAGTCTTGTACTTGGAAGAAAAGAGCTGTATACGATCCCTATCGCGACAAAAGTTTTCTACGGCACATATTCGACAGACACGGGTCTGATCATGGCTGCACTTTTGCTTGCGATGCTTCCGATATTGTTGTTATATCTTTTCCTTCAAAGATACATTGTTGAGGGAATCACAGCAGGAGCTGTTAAATAATTATATGAAAGGTTTTATGTTATGAAAAAGCTAGAAAACAAATGTATGTTGATCACATACGCAGACAGCATGGGTAATAATCTCAAAGATCTAGCGTTTGTAATGGACAAGTACTTTAAGGATGCAGTAGGCGGTATACATATACTTCCTTTTTTCCCATCTTCGGGAGACAGGGGATTTGCTCCGATGGATTACCACGTTGTAGACAAGACGTTTGGAGACTGGGACGATATAGAAAAGTTGTCGGAACAGTATTATCTCATGGCCGATTACATGATCAATCACATTTCGGCGCAGAGTGAGTATTACAAAGATTTTCTTCAGAAAAAAGATGATTCGAAATACAGAGATCTTTTCATTCGCTATAAGGATTTTTGGGAGAACGGAGAGCCTACACAAGAAGAAGTGGATGTTATCTACAAGAGAAAGCCCAGAGCTCCCTATGTGGATGCGGTATTCGCTGACGGAAGCACTGAGAAAGTATGGTGCACCTTTGATGAGCAGCAGATCGATATCAACTGCAAATCGGATACGGCAAAAGAGTTTATTAAAGATAACCTTGTAAATCTCTGTAAGCACGGGCTCTCGATCATTCGACTTGATGCGTTTGCTTATGCGACAAAAAAAGCAGGAAGTTCATGCTTTTTCATAGAGCCGGAAGTTTGGGAACTTATGGACGGATGCCAGAAAATAGTAGAGCCGTACGGTGTTAAGCTCCTTCCTGAGATACACGAGCACTACACGATGCAGCAGAAAATTGAAAGTCATGACTACTATGTTTATGATTTTGCGCTTCCAATGCTACTCATAAATGCGTTATACTATGGACAGTCTACGTATTTGAAGAATTGGCTTAACATTTGTCCGAGGAAGCAGTTCACAACGCTTGATACTCACGACGGAATCGGTGTTGTTGATGTAAAAGACCTCCTTCCCGATGAAGAGATAGAGAGGACAAAAGAGGACATCTTTAAATACGGAGCCAATGTAAAGAAGATTTACAATACGGCTGCATATAACAATCTTGATATTTATCAGGTCAACTGCAGCTATTACTCGGCACTTGGCGATGACGACGATGCTTACCTTCTGGCAAGAGCGGTTCAGTTTTTTGCTCCCGGTATTCCGCAGGTATATTATGTGGGACTCCTTGCGGGAAAGAACGACCTTAAACTTCTTGAAGAGACCAAAGTCGGAAGAAATATAAATCGTCATTATTACAAGCTTGACGAGATAGAAAAAGAAGTCGAAAGACCTGTCGTAAAAGAGCTTCTTAAGCTTATGAAGTTCAGAAATGAGCATCCTGCATTTGACGGAGAGTTTATTCTTGAAGATTGCGGCGATGAGGAACTTGTTATTCTTAGGAAAAACGGCGACGATTTTGCACGGCTTAAAGCAAATTTAAAGACTAAGAAGTTTACTATCGAGCATTCGTAAGAAGTGCGTGGTAGGAAGAGGCATCGGAGGGAATATGGCTACATTAAAGGATGTCGCAGCCAGATGTGGGCTGACGGTTACAACTGTATCAAGGGTTCTGAACAACAGAGGGTATATCTCGGACAAAACAAGGTCCAAGGTATATGCTGCAATGGAAGAGCTCAATTATCAGCCCAACGAAGTAGCCAGATCCCTGTCCAAGAAATCGACGAATACGATTGGTGTTATTATGCCGCACATAAGGCATCCTTATTTTTCCGAGATGATAAGTAACATTGAGAATGCGGCAAGCAAGAAGGGGTATAAGATTTTGCTTGCCAATTCCAAGGGCGCAGATCACAAGGAAAAAGAGTACCTTGATATGTGCACAAGTAATCGTGTTGCCGGTGTTATAGTTTTTTCCTCCACTGTAAAGGGGCTCGAATTTGCAAACAGCAATATTCCGCTTATTACCGTTGAGCGTTTTGTTGAGAACGGAACGGCAGCAGTTGAGTGTGACAATGAGCAGGGCGGAATGCTCGCAGCCGAGGCGCTTATCAAAAGCGGTTGCAAGCACCTGCTTATCATAAGCGGTGTTTCAAAAAGCGTCATGCCTGCGGATGACCGTTTGAAAGGCTTTGCCAAAGTCTGCGAAGAGCGCGGTGTTGTCTATAAGTCGGTTTCTACCAGCATGAATCAGTATAACAACCTTGAGTATCACGCTCTTTTGACGGGAGAACTTAAACTCGACAATGAGATAGACGGAATTTTTGCAAGCTCCGATCTTATCGCGGCGCAGGTTCTTCAGGTTTGCAGGAAAATGGGCAAAAGAGTACCTGAAGATATAAAACTTATAGGCTTTGATGATGTTCTGCTTTCGAGGCTTACGACTCCGCCGATCTCGACAATACACCAGCCCATTAAAGAAATGGCGGAAATGGCAGTGAATTTAGTCATTTCATCTTCTGAGGGCAAGGTTGTACCAAAACGCACGATACTTCCTGTTTCTTACATAGAAAGAGAGAGTACCAAGCAACTGATTTGAAAAATAGAATATTTAAAAGATACCGTTCTGACAGGCCTTTAACAGCTTGTTAGAGCGGTTTTTTTTAAAGATAAAGAAAAAGATGGAAATACTATTGAAAAATAGATTGATATGTGCAATATTTAAGTAAAATACAAATGCATTGTGATTGAGTTAAGTTAATTTAATTAAATTCCGGATTGGAGATTTGGTAGCATATTTACTTTTTAGTGATAACGGAGGGGAATACAGATGTATGGCGCGATAGAAGCAGGTGGGACAAAAATGGTATTGGCTGTTGGGGACGACAAGTCAAATATAGTAGAGACCACAGAGATAAAAACGAGAAGTCCGAGGGAAACAATCCCTGAGATTATGGATTTTTTTGGAAAGTATGACATTGAAGGCATGGGAATAGGCGCGTTCGGCCCTGTGTGCCTTGATAGGAACTCGGAAAGTTACGGAAAGATAGGAAAAAGCCCGAAGCTGGAATGGGTGGGCTTTTCCTGGATGGAAGCTTTTGGCAAGGCAGATTACCCTGTGACAATAGATACCGATGTCAACGCGGCATGTTTGGGAGAAGTCAAATATGGTAATGGAAAAGGGCTGAATAACATAATCTACATAACAATAGGCACTGGGATCGGAGTTGGAGTTTATGCTGAAGGCAATCTCCTCCATGGAGCGCTTCATCCTGAGGCGGGACATATTCTTTTGCCTGTGAGCGGCAGAGACGGTTTTGAAGGAATCTGTCCGTATCATAAGAACTGTTTTGAAGGACTGGCATCGGGACCTGCAATAGAGGCTCACTATGGCAAGAAGCCGCAGCTTTTGCTCGATGATATGAGCGTTTGGGAGCAGGAAGCAGACTACATCGGAAAGGCATTGATGCAATATATATGTTGCTACTGTCCCGATAGGATCATTCTCGGCGGCGGTGTTATGCATATAGAAAAGCTCTTTCCCATGATCCGCGAGAAAACTCTTTCCTATATGAACGGATATGTTGATACAAAAGAGATGCAGGATATTGAAAGTTATATAACACCTGCGGGACTTATGGGGCAGCAGGGAATAAAAGGCGCATTGTTCTTGGCATCACTTAAGTAAGACAAGGGATGCTGTAACGGCGCTGTACTAGGCATTAAATACGGAGACAATAGATGGAAAAATTTGCAATAAATAACTGGATATTGAAAAGAGTATCCGATGGCAGCAGCTACAGGACTGAGGTTCCGGGGAGCGTTCTCTATACACTTCAGAATAACGGAGTAATCCCGGATCCGTTTGTGGCAGACAATGAGAAATTTGCTCTGAAAATGATGGAAGAGGATTTTGAATATGAGGCTAAGTTCGATGTTGATCATGCACTGATGACATCTTTGAAAAAAGAGCTTGTATTTGAAGGCATTGATACCATAGGCGAGGTGTATCTAAACGGAAGCAGGATCCTATGTGCCTGCAACATGCACAGGACTTACAGGATTGATATAACAGATTTTTTAAAGGAAAAAGATAATGAATTAAAGGTCTGCATCAGGTCACCGCTTAAATATATAAAGGATGCATACGAAAAAAGTGAGTGCGACGGAACAGAAGATGCCATGGAAGGCTTTGTTCACATAAGAAAGGCCCACTACATGTTTGGCTGGGACTGGGGCCCGAGAATCCCTGATGCGGGACTTTTCAGACCTGTATATATTCTTGGAATAAATACTGCACGTATAGAGAATGTCAGGGTTCATCAGAGACACTCAGGCGGTAAAGTTGGGCTACGTATTTTTATTGACAGAGAAGTTTACGGTGATGATAAAGGCATTTCCTGTGATGTGATTCTTACAGATCCGCAGGGAAAAGAGCTTAAGTATGAAGATTACAGATCAGGCGATGAAATCGTGGTCGAAGATCCTTTGCTCTGGTGGCCGTCCGGATTCGGAGAACAAAATCTATATAACCTGGATATAAAATTAAAACTTGGAAATACGGAGCTTGATTCTCTGACAAAAAGAATCGGCCTGAGAACCCTTACCATAACCGGAAAGAAAGATGAGTGGGGAGAGAGTTTCGCACATTGCATAAACGGCTTTGATGTATTTGCTTTTGGCGCGGACTATATACCGGAAGATAACTATCTGACAAGAATGACGCCCAAAAGGACAAGGAAACTTCTTGAAGATTGTAAATTGGCCAACTTTAATTCTATCAGGGTTTGGGGCGGTGGCTTTTTTCCGGATGATGCTTTCTATGATATCTGCGATGAGCTGGGGATCATGGTATGGCAGGATATGATGTTTGCCTGCGGTGTCTATGACCTTACCGAGGAATTTGAAGAGAATATCAGACTTGAAATAAAAGACAATTTAAGACGAATAGCGGACCATGCCTGTCTTGCTCTCATTTGCGGCAATAATGAGATGGAGATGTTTGTAAAAAACGGAGTGTGGGTTAAGACTCATAAGCAAAAGGCTGATTATATCAAGATGTATGAATATCTTTTTCCTAAGTGGGTAAAAGAATATGCACCTGATGCGGTATACTGGCCATCCAGTCCGTCATCGGGAGGATCTTTTGACAATCCCAACGACTTTGACCGCGGAGATGTTCACTTCTGGCAGGTATGGCATGACGGAAAACCTTTTACCGAGTACAGAAAGTACTTCTTCAGATATCTGTCGGAGTTTGGTTTCCAGGCTCTTCCGTCAAAGAAGACCTTGGAAACGGTAATGACAAGCGAGGAAGACTTCAACCTTTTTTCCTATAACATGGAAAAGCACCAGAGAAACAAATCTGCCAATTCCAAGATAATGCAGTACATGCAGGCAACTTTCAAGTATCCTACGGATTTTGACACTTTGATTTATGCATCTCAGCTTCTGTCGGGAGAAG
>JAEEGF010323857.1_pt1 | contig 28343 bp, 17 predicted proteins | sample 9134171 | NCBI WGS metagenome assembly JAEEGF01 (sample SAMN16246542, study PRJNA631951) | gut metagenome | biome: gut microbiome; feature: rumen; material: AP-attached | host: Bos | place: Iran: Karaj | collected 2018-10 | reverse complement strand
TCTCTGCGGATCAGTCTCTGTCGCCGTGGTACTGGGGGATAAACTCCACGTACTGGCCGGTGCCGATCGCCACCGCTGTCATGGGATCCTCCGCCGTCATCGTGGTGATGCCGGTCTTGTAGCAGATCAGCTCCTCGAGTCCTTTCAGAAGGCTTCCGCCGCCCGTCAGCACGATGCCGCGCTCCGCGATATCCGCGCAGAGCTCGGGGGGCGTCTTCTCGAGAACCGAATGAATGGCTTCCACGATCTTGGAAGCAGGCTCGTGCAATGCTTCCTCCATCTCCTCGGAAGTGACCTCCACCGTCTTGGGGAGTGCCTCCACGAGGGAACGTCCGCGGACCTCCATCTTGGTTACTTCGGGCTGCTTGTAGCAGCATCCGATGTGGATCTTGACATCCTCTGCCATCCGCTCACCGATGGTCAGATTGTATTTTTTCCGAATGTACTTGGAGATGGCATCGTCAAAATCATCTCCCGCGATCTTGATGGACTCGCTGACCACGGTGCCGCCGAGAGAAATGACAGCAATGTCGGTCGTACCGCCGCCGATGTCCACGATCATGTTGCCGCAGGGTCTGCTGATATCAATGCCTGCACCGATGGCTGCCGCGATCGGCTCCTCGATGATGATGACCTCTCTGGCTCCGACCTGATAGCCGGAGTCCACGACGGCCTTCTTCTCGACCTCGGTGATCCCGCTGGGTACACAGACCGCGATGCGGGGCTTGCGGAACGTGCGACGGCCGATGGCCTTCTGCACGAAGTATTTCATCATCTTCTCGGTCACCTCATAGTCCGAGATGACACCCTGGCGCAGCGGGCGGACGGTCTGAATATTGCCGGGCGTTCTTCCCAGCATCAGTCTTGCATCCTCGCCGATGGCCATTACCTTGTTGGTGCTGCGGTCGAATGCGACCACGGAGGGCTCCTTGAGCACCACGCCTCTGCCCTTTACGTACACGAGTACGCTGGCAGTCCCCAAATCAATTCCGATATCCGTCGTAGCCATAAAATCCCCTTTCGAAAATCACAATTCCAAAAGTATATTATAACCGATTGCCTGTGATTTTCCTAGTGGGAAATATGACGTCGGGCGGCCGGAAATGCACATCGGTGTTGGTTATTTTTTCCAAAAAAGAAAGGGGCGCACGATGGTCATCTGCGTCCCTGCGAGTCTCTTTCGGAATCCGTTCCGTCACTTCAAGAGATATATCGGATGGATCCGGGGATATCTTAACCCCTTCGTAGAATAATTTATTCTGGAGATACAGTCGCCGCACGAAGCCGGCATGTATCCTTTCGTGACCGCGCTTCCGCTCCGTGTTCCGCACGTAGCGGTACTAAACTCAGCATCGGCCTGTGCCTCGCTTCGTTAAGTACCGACGGCGTCACAGGGGTCACGAGAAGGATCATACCGGCTTCGTGCTGGAAAAGTGCATGTGGAAATTAAGAATGCTCAGTGCTTACGATACAGCCTCCGGACCAGCGCGTTGTAAAAGCCCGAAAGCCGGGGGTTGGTGGCGATGGCATGGCGGAGCGGCTGGAGCGTGAGGATCAGGTAGGCGCGGCAATAGAAGCGCTGAAAAGGAGACATGTACCGCCGCGTGATCTCGGCGTGTTCACGGGCGGAGCGCTCCGCATTCTGCTTCGTCTCGGAATAGCCGCCGCCTTCGTAGGAAGCGATAGTGACGGGAACATGGCAAAACGCGGCCTTCCCCGCAAAATAGCACCAGAGAAAATGCTCGTAGTCGGCGCGCACCTTGTACTTCGGATCGTACCCGCGGCGCTCGAAGCAGGACGCACTGTAACAGATGGCCTGGTGGCAGGGAATGTTGCGGTAACACACGAGCGGTGTGATCTTCGGTGCGGAATACTCCACCGAACCCGTAAGACGCGCATAGCGATCCCCGTAATAGATCCGGAGCGGCCCAGAAGACCCGTCTTCCCGGATGGCCGCATCCAGCGCACCCAGCACCTTCTCATCCGCAAAATAGTCGCCGCAGTTCATGAAGAGGAGATACTCGCCCCGCGCCTCGCTCACCGCCTGGTTCATGGCATCGTAGATGCCGGTATCCTGCCGCCGTACGATCCGAACCCTGGCATCGCCAGCATTGGCCGGCGCATACCTGTGCTCGATGGCATCCACGGAGCCATCGGTCGAGCCGCCGTCCTTGACGAGGATCTCGAAATTGGAGAAGTCCTGTCCCAGGGCGCTCTCCAAGGTCTCCCGGAGCTTTTCCCCGGAATTGAGGCAGACCGTAATGACGGAAAATCTTGGCTTCACTCCTTGGCCTCCTTCCCGAGCCGGTAGCCGAGCTTCATCTGGCGCTTTGCCTCCGCGAAGGAGAGCTCTCCGAACATCTTGTCCCGGCCGCGCAGAAGAAAGCGAAGGCCCATCACAGGCGCAAGACGGCCGTACAGGTAGTGATATAAGACACCTCTGTCATAAAAGAATTTTTCGTTGTAGCCGTGAAACCAGGTCGAGGGCCGGGGAATCTCCTCCCCGATGGTGACCGGCACGGCATAAACCTTCATTCCGGCCTTCAGGCAGTCGTTGATGAACAGACTGTCCTCTCCGTTGGAAAACCGGGCACCGCCGCCGAACCAGAGATGGTAGGACAGATTGCATTCCCGTGCCTTCCGAAGGCGCAGCGCAAAGCTGTAGGCCGGGTAACGCCCGCAGTTGTAGCGGTGCACCCGCCGAAAGGAATCGATCCGATAGGTCCTGCGCTCCTCGGTCACCTCCACGTTGAAGAGCAGCATGTCCGCCTCCGGATGCTCCGAAAAGGCCCGCAGCACCTTCTCCGCAGCGCCTTCCGCGTACACGATATCCTCGTCGGCGAAGAGAATGATGTCGCCCTCCGCCCGCTGCAGTGCGGTGTTGCGGCTCAGCCCCACTCCTTTTTCCGGCATGGAAAAGAAGCGGATCCGGTGTCCGCCGCTTTCATATTCACGGAACGCATAGTCCCTGCCCTGGTTGATCACGATGGCATCCGCGTCCAGATGCATTTTTTCCGGAAGGGTCTCCTCCTGATTCACGGCGGAGACCAGATACTCCAGCGTCATGGCTCTCAAACCTTTCTGCCGCTCTTTTCCAGCATTTTGCGTATGTACTGTCCGGTGTAGGAATCCGGATTCTGTGCCACTTCCTCGGGGGTGCCGCCGGCGATCTGGGTGCCGCCGCGGTCGCCGCCTTCGGGTCCCATGTCGATGATGTAATCGGCGCACTTGATCACATCCAGGTTGTGCTCGATCACGACCACCGTGTTGCCGCCGTCCGCCAGACGGTGCAGGATCTCGACCAGCTTGTGCACGTCCGCAAAATGCAGTCCCGTGGTCGGCTCGTCGAGGATATAGATCGTCTTGCCGGTGCTCCTGCGGCTCAGCTCGGTGGCCAGCTTGATCCGCTGCGCCTCACCGCCGGAGAGTTCCGTGGAGGGCTGTCCGAGCTTGATATAGCCGAGTCCGACATCGTACAGAGTCTGGATCTTGTTCCGGATGGAGGGAAGATTCTCAAAGTAGGTCAGAGCCTCCTCCACGCGCATATCCAGGACATCGTAGATATTCTTGCCCTTGTAGCAGACCTCGAGGGTCTCGCGGTTGTAGCGCTTGCCGCCGCAGACCTCGCAGGGCACGTAGACATCGGGCAGGAAATGCATCTCGATCTTGACGATTCCGTCGCCGGCACAGGCCTCACACCGTCCGCCCTTCACGTTGAAGGAAAAGCGTCCCTTGCTATAGCCGCGCGCCTTGGCATCCGGCGTCCCTGCGAAGAGATCGCGGATCATGTCGAACACGCCCGTGTAGGTCGCGGGATTGGAGCGGGGCGTACGTCCGATCGGGCTCTGGTCGATGCAGATCACCTTGTCCAGATGCTTCGTTCCGCTGATGGATCTGAATTTGCCGGGAATCGTGCGCGCACGGTTCAGCTCCCGGGCGAGCTGCTTGTAGAGGATCTCGTTGACCAGGCTGCTCTTGCCCGATCCGGAGACACCGGTCACACAGGTGAAGACGCCCAGCGGGATCTTCACATCGATATTCTTGAGATTGTTCTCCGCGGCGCCCTTGATGGTAAGCCAGTCCTTCGGCTGTCTGCGGACCTCGGGGATGGGGATAAATTTCTTGCCGCTCAGGTACTGACCCGTGATGGACTCCGGGCAGGCCATGATCTCCTCAGCAGTTCCGGCGGCCACCACTTTTCCTCCGTGACTGCCGGCTCCGGGACCGATGTCGATGATGTAGTCCGCAGCCAGCATGGTATCCTCATCGTGCTCGACGACGATCAGGGTATTGCCCAGGTCGCGCAGATGCTTCAGGGTGGCGAGAAGCTTGTCATTGTCCCTCTGATGCAGGCCGATACTCGGCTCATCGAGAATGTAGCAGACGCCGACCAGGCCGGAACCGATCTGGGTCGCCAGGCGGATGCGCTGTGCTTCTCCGCCGGAGAGTGTTGCCGTGGCACGGCTCAGCGACAGATAGTCGAGTCCGACATCGTTCAGGAACTGTACTCTCGCCCGGATTTCCTTCAGGATCAGCGCACCGATCTTGAGCTGCTGGGGCGTGAGCTTTGCGTCGAGGGTTCCCAGGTAGCTCGACAGTTTCAAAACCGACAGGTTTGTCACATCGTAGATGTTCATCTCGCCGACCGTGACAGCCAGTGCTTCCTTCTTCAGACGCTTGCCCTCACATTCCGGGCAGGGGCTGAAGCGCATGTAGGATTCGTACTCGGCCTTGGCGGTGTCGGAGAAGGTCTCGCGGTACCGGCGCTCCACATTTTTCAGGATCCCCTCAAAGGTCACGGGGTAATCCCCCGTTCCGCGCTGTCCGGTATAATGGACCAGCACCTGCCGGTCCGTTCCGTTCACCAGAAGATCCTGGATCTTCTGCGGATATTTTTCAAAAGGGGTGCTCAGGCTGAATTTGAATTCCCTGCTCAGCGCCTGGAGGATCGCATTGGTAAAGCTCCCGGCCGACTGGGCAGACTGCCAGCCGGGCACGGTGATGGCCCCTTCGTTAATCGAGAGGGAGCGGTCCGGGATGATCAGATCGATGTCGAATTCCATCCGGTAACCGAGTCCTGCACAGACCGGACAGGCGCCGAAGGGATTGTTGAAGGAGAAGCTCCGCGGCTCCACCTCCGCGATGCTGATGCCGCAATCCGGGCAGGCATAACTGGTGCTGAAGGAGAGCACTTCCCCGTCGATGACATCCACGAAAAGCAGCCCGTCCGTCAGGCCGAGCACATTCTCGATGGAATCCGTCAATCTCTTCTCGATCCCGGGCTTGACCACCAGACGATCCACCACGATATCAATGTTGTGCTTGTTGTTCTTCTCGAGGACGATCTCCTCCGAGAGATCGTAGAGGATCCCGTCGACGCGGACACGTCCGTAGCCGGCCTTGCGCGCGCGGTCGATCACTTTCTCGTGCTGACCTTTTCGTCCGCGCACCACCGGCGCGAGCAGCTGCAGCCTCGTCCCTTCCTTCAGCGTCATGATCTGATCGACCATCTGGTCCACCGTCTGCCGCTCGATCGCGCGCCCGCAGTTCGGGCAGTGCGGGATTCCGATGCGCGCATAGAGCAGACGGAAATAGTCATAGATCTCCGTCACGGTCCCCACCGTGGATCTGGGGTTGCGATTGGTCGATTTCTGGTCGATGGAGATAGCCGGGGACAGGCCTTCAATGCTCTGTACATTCGGCTTTTCCATCTGTCCGAGGAACTGTCGGGCGTAGGAGGACAGACTCTCCATGTAGCGTCTCTGCCCCTCGGCGTAGATCGTATCGAAGGCCAGAGAGGACTTCCCGGATCCCGACACGCCTGTCATAACCACAAAACTGTCTCTCGGAATATCCACGTCCAGGTCCTTGAGATTATTCTCCCTGGCGCCGCGCACGCGGATCTGATGCCTGGGCAGCATCCTCACACTATCTGTTTCTTTTGTTTGCTTTGGCATATTTTCTCCCGGTCCTACCGGAGCAGTTCAAACAGATCTGCCTCCTGCTCCTTGTAGGCATCCATAATCGTCTCGAAGGCGTCCAGGAAATAGTGCGTGGACTCCGTAAAGACATCCTGTTTCAGATAAAAGATCACCTTGTTAAGGAAAAGCTGCTTGTCCATCAGCTCCTCCGCATGGACGAAGAAGGGACCGAGCTTTTTATTCTCGGCGATGCGGCGATCCTTCGCCACGCCCTGCTTCTTGGACGCGAGATTCTCCTCGTCGATGGCGACATTCACGATGCTCGCGAAGGTCGGCCAGTTGCGCTTCAGCTCCCCCTTTGCCGCAAGGCGCCGGATCAGCTCTCCCACGGCTCCGCCGGTCTGGGCAAAGACCTCCTCCAGCGGGCGCGTCCCGGCAAAAATACTGCGCTCCATACTCATGTTTTCCGGCAGGATCGAGAAATCGATCGGCACGTAGCGCAGCTCGAAACGACGCTTGAACGCGCTGTCCATGACGAAGATATTCTCATCGGCGGTATTCATGGTCGCCAGAATATTGAAATTGGCCGGCAGCCAGATCTTGCCCTCATGGAAAATATTCTTCATCCAGGGGTCGAGGCTGAAATAGGCACCGATGTCCCGGTTGATGATCGGGTACTCGCTGCGCCCCTTCTCGCCGCGGTCGAGCAGCTGGAACACATCACCGAAGATCGATGGTGCGTCGCCGCGGTTGATCTCCTCGATGATCAGGTAGTATTTTTCCGACGGATGCAGAAAGGCCTGCTTCAAAAGTCCGGTGAAGGGGCCCGCCACAAAGGAATAGTCCAGCGGATTGTCCGCGGAGACCATGGGCTTGATACAGCCGACAAAATCCCCGTAGGTATAGGCCGGATGGAAGATCGCACGCTTGATGTGGGCATCGCGCTCCTTCTCGTCCGGATACTCCGCCTTGAGCAGCTCGTTCACGCTGTGGGATTTACCGGTTCCGGGCGCTCCGTAGTACACGCGCTGGATCGGCTTCATGTCCTGCTCGGTAAAGTAGAAATCGTCTCCGCGTCCCTCATTGGACGGACCCTCTGCCACGGCTCCGCTGCGAATATAGTAGCGGGCGTGCTCGGTCGGCTGGGAGAAGGCCTCCCCCTGCTCGATCAGCATGCGGTAAAGCTTGATGCTGACCTCCAGCGTTCCGTGTCCTTCCTCGTTGACCTGCGCGAAATCCGGGTGGCGCATCAGGATCTCCACGGTATCGCTGAGACTCTGCGCATCCGAGCAATAGAACAGATTGGACATCGCGTTGTTTTCCACCTTCGTGGCTCCGACGCGAAGGGCGTAGGCGTAGGCACTGATCTCATTGTCGGTATAGCAGCGCATACCGTCATACTGAACCTGTGACTTCAGCCACTCTCTGAACCTTTTTTCGTTTTCGGCATCTACCTTCCCCATAGTTCCCCTTTCCGCAGTCTCCTGCCTTCCCTCACACAGCGGTTACTTTTTTGTGACAGCGTCGAGATGCTTTCGCAGATCGATCATCTGGTCACGCAGCTGCGCCGCGCTCTCGAAGTCGAGTTCCGCTGCCGCCTTGCGCATCTGTTTTTCCACTTTTGCGATCAGTTCCTTCAGCTCCTTCGGGTTCATGGACTCCGGATCCTTCTCGAAGGCCATCTCCTCCTTGGCGATCTCCTTCGAGATACTGATCAGATCCCGCACGGACTTTTCGATGGTGCGCGGCGTGATCCCGTGCTCCTCGTTGTAGGCCTGCTGGATCCGGCGTCTCCGATTGGTCTCGTCGATGGCGTTTTTCATGGAATCCGTGATCGTGTCCGCATACATGATGACATGCCCGTCCACATTTCGCGCCGCACGCCCGATGGTCTGCACCAGGCTGGTCTCGCTGCGCAGGAATCCTTCCTTGTCCGCGTCGAGCACGGCCACCAGCGTGATCTCCGGGATATCCAGTCCCTCGCGCAGCAGATTGATGCCGACGAGGACATCGAACACGTTCAGACGCAGCTCGCGGATGATCTTGGTCCGCTCCAGCGCCTCGATATCGGAATGCATGTATTTGACGCGGACGCCCACCCCTGCGAGATATGCGGTCAGATCCTCCGCCATCCGCTTGGTCAGCGTGGTGATCATCACCTTGTGGCCGCCGGCGGTCTCCTTGCGGATCTCCCCGAGCAGATCGTCGATCTGTCCCTCGACCGGACGTACGTCCACCGGCGGATCGAGCAGACCGGTCGGCCGGATCACCTGCTCCGTCCGGAGCAGCTCATGCTCCGCCTCATAGATACCGGGCGTTGCCGAGACGAAGAGCATCTGATCGATGTGGTCCTCAAATTCCTCGAAATTGAGCGGCCGGTTGTCGAGTGCGCTCGGCAGGCGGAATCCGTAATCCACGAGCGTGGTCTTGCGGGACCGGTCCCCGTGGTACATGGCCCGGATCTGCGGCACCGTCATATGGGACTCATCGATGATGATCAGAAAATCCTCCGGGAAGAAGTCCATCAGCGTCATGGGCGTCGCCCCTGCGGGCAGGCCGCTCAGATACCTGGAATAATTCTCGATGCCGGAGCAGAACCCCGTCTCACGGAGCATCTCCACATCAAAATTCGTGCGTTCGGAGATGCGCTGTGCCTCGATCAGGCGATCCTCCCCCTTGAAGTAGGCCACGCGCTCCTTCAGCTCCTTTTCGATCTCATCGCAGGCGACCCGGATCCGATCCGCGGATACCACGTAATGGGACGCCGGGAAGACAGCGATATGCTGCAGTGCCATATGGAGCCTTCCGTTCAGGGGTTCCACCTCCACGATCCGGTCGATCTCGTCGCCGAACCACTCGACACGGATCAGGTAGTCCCCGCCCTGGGCCGGATACAGCTCCACGATGTCCCCGTGGACGCGGAAAATGCCGGGCTTTACCTCCATGTCATTGCGCTCGTACTGCATATCCACGAGGGCGCGCAGGACCTCATCGCGGTCAATGGTCTGACCGGGACGAAGCGACAGGATCATCCCCTTGTATTCGTCGGGGCTGCCGAGGCCGTAGATACAGGATACGGACGCCACTACGACCACATCCCGGCGCTCGGCCAGCGAAGCCGTTGCGGACAGGCGCAGCTTATCGATCTCATCGTTGATCGAGGAGTCCTTGGCGATGTAGGTGTCCGACTGGGGCACATAGGCCTCCGGCTGGTAATAATCGTAGTAGGACACAAAATACTCCACCGCGTTCTCGGGGAAAAATTCCTTCATCTCCCCGTAGAGCTGACCGGCCAGCGTTTTATTGTGCGAGATGATCAGCGTCGGCTTGTTCAGCGCAGCGATCACGTTCGCCATGGTGAAGGTCTTGCCGGATCCGGTGACCCCCAGCAGGGTCTCGAATTGATTGCCGGCGCGGAAGCCCTCCACCAGATCCCGGATGGCCTTCGGCTGATCGCCGGTCGGCTCATAGGGACTGTGCAGCTTAAATTCCATATGCTCTTCTTTCCACGCGGTTACGCGTCTTTCCCCCACATGGAGGCAATCTGCTCGTCTTCGTACTGCTGCATGACCAGCTGGTAGTAGTAGCCTTTTTGTTCCATCAGTTCATGATGCGTGCCCTGCTCCACGATCTTGCCGTCCTTCACGGCCAGGATCGTATCGCAGTCCGTCACCGTGGACAGCCGGTGCGCGATCAGGAAGGAGGTCCTTCCCTGCGTCACCTTCTTCGTCGCTTCCTGGATCGTCTTCTCCGTCACGGTATCCACGGAGGAGGTAGCCTCATCGAGCACGAGGATCCTGGGATCCGCCAGGATCGCCCGCGCGAAGGAGATCAGCTGCCGTTCTCCGGTGGACAGATTGCTGCCGCCTTCGCCGACCTCGCTGTCCAATCCCTTGTCGAGGCGGTTCACCACCTGGTCCGCCGACACAAGGGCCAGTGCTTCCATGATCTGCGCATCGGTGGCGTCCGGATTGCCGTAGCAGAGATTTTCACGCACCGTTCCGGTAAAAAGATGCGGTGTCTGCAGCACATAGCCGATATGGCTGTGCAGCCAGAGCTGGGAGCGCTCCCGCGCGTCCCGTCCGTCGATCAGGACCTGCCCCTGCGTCGGCTCGAAGAAGCGGCAGACGAGGTTGACCAGCGTGGATTTGCCCGCACCGGTCTCGCCCACGATCGCGACCGAAGCCCCCTGCGGCACGTCCAGATTGAAATGCTCCAGCACCATCTCCTCCCCGTCCGGATAGCGGAAGGAGACATCGCGGAACTCGATATGACCGTCCAGCGGCTCCCAGTTCTCCTTTTTCGGGAAGAAGCTGTCGCCGTAGGTCTGAATGACCTCGGGGGAATCCTTCACATCCGACTCGGTCCCGAGAAGCCGCGTCACACGCTCGATATTGACCTGGATCGTGATCAGCGCGGAGAGCGTATTGATCACGTTCTGGATCGGATCCATGATCCCCAGCGCATAGGACAGGAAAACCGAAAGCGTACCGATCAGCATGAGATTCTGCTGATTGAGCATGCCGCCCTGCCAGAGCACGAGCGCCAGCGCCAGTGCAGAGAACATGGTCACCGACGAGGAGAAGAGCGCGGAATTCCGTGCCGTCTTCACGGCCGCCTTCTCCATGTCCTTCGTATCCCCGCGGAAGTCTCCGAAGAGCTTCTCCTCGGCCGCCAGTGCCTTGATGCTGCGCACGCCGGTGATGCCCTCGTTGAAATCGGAGGTGATGGTCGCGTTGATCTCACGGACTCTGTGGTTGAGCACCACCAGTTTCTTCTGGAAAAAGAGGATGATCAGCACCGCGATCGGGACCAGCGCCAGAATGAACAGAGCCAGCCGGACGTCCGTCAGGAACATCACGACCACTACGCTCAGAATATAGGCAAAGTTCCAGACAAAATCCATCATGCGCCAGCTCACCAGCTCGCCGATCTTGCCGGTATCGCTCATGATCCGGGAGTGGATGTAACCCACGCTGTTCTGGTTGAAATACGAGAAGGACAGCGTCTGCACATGCCCGAAGACCGCGTCGCGCAGATCCCGGTTCATCCACAGCTCCAGACGGCTGCACAGGAACATGGTGAAGTAGTTGTCCCAGACCTGAAAGCCCAGGATCAGAAGGTACAGGATCAGGGTCAGAGGCAGCCCCTTCAGCGTCATCCCGCCCACGTTCACGTTCAGTATATGTTTGTTGAAAAGCGGGTAAATCGAATCGATCAGGCTGCTGACAGATCCCAGCAGCACCATGCCGGCGATCCTTCTGCGGTAGGGCTTCAGAAATCTGCCCAGCGCCGGGATCCCGAACCACGGAAGCGATTTTCCCTTTGTGTCTTTCTTTTCTTCCATTCCTGCAATCCTTTACATCTCGGGCTTCTGCAGATCATAAATCTGCCGGTAGATCCCGCCCTTCTCCATCAGCTGCGCATGCGTTCCCAGCTCCGCGACACGCCCGTGATCGAGCACACAGATCAGATCCGCCTTCATCAGGGTGGAGATCCGGTGCGAAATCAGGATCGTGGTCGTACCGGCCTGGGTCTTCTGCAACTGCTTGCGGATATAGGCATCGGTCTGCGCGTCCACCGCGGAGAGCGAATCATCGAAGATCATGATGGGCGGCCGGGACACCAGCACCTGCGCGATGGCCGTGCGCTGCTTCTGTCCGCCGGAAAGTGTGACGCCGCGTTCTCCGACATAAGTGTCATATCCCTTGGCAAACTTTCGGACCGTATCCTCCAGGGCCGCCACCGAAGCTGCCTGGTGAAGCCGCTTCTGACGGTACTCTTTCCGCTCCTGTTCCTCCCCGGCGCCCCGTTCCAGCGTCAGAAGGATATTCTCCTCCAGACTGCCGGAGAAGAGGAACGGCTCCTGCAGCACCATGCCGACATGCTCACGCAGCACCTTGCGGGGCAGCGCGCGGATATCCACGCCGTCGATGCGGATCGCGCCCTGATCGGCGTCCAGATCATAGAGCCGGTCCAGAAGCTGCACCAGCGTGGACTTGCCCGACCCGGTTCCGCCCAGGATCCCCAGAGTCCGACCGCCCGGAAGCGTGAAGCTGACATCCCGCAGAACCTCCTCCTGCTCATAGCCGAAGGAGACATGATCGAAGGTGATATCCCCGGAAAAATCCGGAACCCGCTCCGGCACAGGCGCCTGTGGCTCCTCCGGAACGGAATCGATGATATAGCGGATACGCTCGATGGAGATCCCCGCCTTACTCATGTCGGAAATCACACGCCCCAGCATACGCACCGGCCAGGTCAGCATCGCATTGTAGGAGATGAACGCGATGTATTCTCCGGCGGTCAGTTCCCCGCGCACGCACAGGATGGCGCCCGCCAGTACGATCAACATGACCTGAAGTCCGCTGGTGAGGTCACCGAGCGCCCAGAATCTGCTCAGAAGCTTCATCAGATGAATCCAGGTATTCATGTAGGTCTCGTTCATCTTCTCGAAGCGGTCCTTCTCGTACTTTTCGCGTCCGAAGGCCCGCACCACGCGCACGCCGGCCAGATTTTCCTGCGCCATCGCGGACAGATGCCCCTCCATCTCGTCCACGTGCTGGAAGCTCTCCCCGATCTTGTTGTGAAAATACAGGGAGTACCCGATGATAAACGGAACCAGCAGCACCGCCACCACGGTCAGCCCGACATGCACGCCGGCCATAAACCAGATGGCGAGGACGATCAGAATGATCACGCGCACCAGCGTCACCAGCTGCTCCGAGAGGAAATTGCGGATCGTGTCCACATCGGATGTGCAGCGCTGAATGATATCACCGGTCTGGTTCCGGTTGTGCCAGGTGATCGGCAGGTGAATGATGTGATCGTACAGACGCTCCCGCATATTGCGGACCATGCGCTCCTCCGCACGGGAATTGAAGGTGCGGAACAGGTAGCGGCACAGCGCGGACAGAAGGGCCACCACGATCACGGCGATCGCAATCAGATACAGCCTGGGCCGCAGGAAGGCCGGGTCGCCCAGCCCCACCAGATCCATGACGCGCTGCATGATGCGCGGGAGATCCGGCTCTCTGTCCCCCAGCACGGAGTCCACGGTGTAAGCGATCAGGCGCGGGTTGACGAGCTCCAGGAAGGACATGGTCGCGGCGAAAAAAATGCTCAGCAAAAAGAGACCCTTACTCCCTTTGAGGAACTTCAGGATCAGGGTCACGGCGGACGTCTTTTTGTCCGGGACGGAAGCGCCCGGAATCTGTTTCGGTTCTGTTTTTTCCATAGCCTATATATTTAACCAAATCCGCGTGGTTCTTGCAAGACATATCGCGGATTTTCGAGCGGCCGCAAAACGCCCGGTCCGGGGCCGGCTCAGCCTCCCTCGGAGGACAGGATTTCCGCGATCTCACGCTCCGTGATCCCGGCAAAGGTGCGCTGCATGAGCTTTTCTGCCTCCGGCAGGAAGACCTCCGCGATCCGTCCTCTCGTCTGAAGGACCGCGGAAGGATCCACGGAAAATTCCTTCAGTCCCATGGCCATCAGAAGCGGGATCATGCGCTCGTCCGCAGCCGCCTCGCCGCACATTCCGACCGGGATCCCCGCTTCGGTCGCGGCATTCAGGATCTGCCGGATGGCGCGCAGCACTGCCGGCTGACAGACCGAATTCAAGTAGGAAACCTCGGGATTGCCACGGTCCGCGCTCATGATGTATCCGGTCAGATCATTGGTCCCGATGGAGAAAAAGTCCGCTTCCGCCGCCAGAAGATCGGCGATCATGGCCGCGGAGGGCGTCTCCATCATCACGCCGACCGGGATCTGGGCATCAAATTCCCTGCCTTCCGCGCGGAGCTCTTCCATGCACTGTCCCAGAAGCTCCCGCACGCGCCGCACCTCTTCCACGCAGCTCACCATCGGAAGCAGGATCCGCAGCCGTCCGTAGACACCGGCGCGCAGGATCGCGCGGAGCTGTACCTTGAAAAATCCCTCGTGTCCCAGGCAGTAGCGGATCGCGCGGTTCCCGAGGAAGGGATTCTCCTCCGCGCGCATTTTCAGCCCCGGGATCTCCTTGTCTCCTCCCGCATCCAGCGTCCGCACCGTCAGGATCCGGCCGCCGAGCCGCAGCGCGATCTTGCGGTAGACCTCGAACTGTTCCTCCTCTCCGGGCAGATCCTCCCGCCCGAGGAACAGAAATTCCGTGCGCAGAAGTCCGATCCCCTCCGCATCCGCTGCCACCGCGCGCTCCGCGTCTTCCACAGTCCCGATATTGGCATGCACGTGGAAGGGATACCCGTCTGCACTGACGGACAATTTTCCGCGGAACTGCTCGAGACGTGCCCGCCGTTCCTGTTCCGCCTTCTGCTCGGAAGCGTATGCTTCCAGATCCGTTTCTGCCGGATCCGCGATCACCAGTCCGCGTCCGCCGTCCACGATGAGCTGCTCCCCTTCCCGGAGATCCTCCAGGATCCCTTTGGCCGACAGAACCGCCGGAATCTCCAGTGCCCGGGCCATGATGGCCAGATGACTGGTCCGGCCGCCGCTCTCCGTGACAATGCCTGCCACGCGGCCGCGCCGAAACTGCCCCGCCTGGGAGGGTGTCAGATCTGCTGCCGCCACGATGCTCCCCTCCGGCAGATCCGACAGATCCGTCTCCTTCACACCCAGGAGCCTGCGCAAAAGCCCTCTGCGGCAGTCCCGCACATCATCCGCGCGCTGCGAAGTCACCTCGTCCTCCATGCCGCAAAAAATGCGGATGTACCGGTCACAGACGTCCGCCACGGCGCTCTCCGCGCTGCTCCCTTCCGTGATCCTGCGCTCGATATCCGCCATCAGCTCGGGGTCGTTCAGAAGCAGAAGCTGCCCCCGGACGATCTCCGCCCCCTTGCGGCCGACATTCTCCCGAACGCTCCGGGCCGCATCCTCCATCTCCCGCTTGTATCCCTCACAGGACGCGCGGAAGCGGGACAGCTCTTCGTCCGGATCCTCAGCATGGGCCCGGGCGGGCGGAAGCTGCGGTTCTCTTATTTTTCGTACCGTTCCGATGCCGATCCCGGCAGAAGCTCCGATTCCCTGATACTTTTTCATAGTAACTCCTCTCCTCCGATCTCCCGGTAGATTCTCAGAATATCCTCCCCTTCGGCCAGCCCCTCCGAAAAGGCGGAAGCAGCCCCCGCGGCATTCCCGAGAAGCAACGCCCTGCGAAGGTCTCCGGTCCGGATGTACCCGGTCAGAAAGCCTGCCACCATCGAGTCCCCGGAGCCGACGGTTCCAAGCACGGTTCCGGAAATGCCACCGCTGCGCATCACTTCTCCCTGTTCCGTGAGAAGCAGGGCACCTTCCCCGCCGAGTGAGATCAGCACATTCCTCGCGCCTTCCCGCTGCAGCGCGCCGGCCATCCGAAGAAGATCCGCCTCCTCCGCATCCCGGACGCCGAAGAGATCTTCAAGCTCTCTCCGGTTCGGCTTGATCAGGAAGGGATGATACGGCAGGGTCCTGCGAAGCAGCTCCCCGGAGGCATCCACGATCGTCTCCGCACCCTTCCCCCGAAGCCTTTGCAGGATCTCTTCATAGCTGTCCGCCGGCATGGATCCGGGGATGCTGCCCGCCAGAAGCAGCCAGTCTCCGGCCCGGAGCTGTCCGATCTTGCCAAAAAGCGCCTCCGCGTCTTTACGCGGGATCTCGGGTCCCCGGCAGTTGATCTCCGATTCGCTTCCCGCGCGGAGCTTTAGATTGATCCGGGTATTGCCGGAGGAAAGGCGGATGAAATCGGAGCGGATCCCCATCTCCTTTACGCCCTTTTCCAGTGCTTCCCCTGTAAAGCCCGCCACAAAGCCGAGCGCAACGCTCTCCATTCCCAGGCGTCCGAGCACCAGGGAAACATTGATGCCCTTGCCGCCGTAATACAGTTCCTCCCCGGTGCTCCGGTTGGTCTCCCCCATCACGGGATCCGCGTCCATGTATACCACGTAGTCCAGGGCGGGATTGAATGTCACGGTATAGATCATGAAGTAAGCTCCGTTCTCCGGACAGGGGAGGCCCCTGCCGCGGTTATAGCGATGTCTTCAAGCAGCACAGGCGTGGCAGACTGCTGCCACGCCCGCGGGTGATCCGTCCGGGATCCGATTCCTATTTCACCGGTGTCCCCTGCGCATAGAGCAGCTCGCGCTTCAGCGTCTCCGGCACCTGCTTCCCGGAATTTGTGATCTTCTTGCTGAGCGTCTCCAGCCGGTGGATATGCTGCGCTTCCTTGAACCTGTACCGCTCGATCTGCTCCGTGTAAAGCGGATTTGTGACAAGCTTGTCGCAGATATCCTTCCGGAACGGAATGTAGGTAAACAGGATATTTTTCGCCACCTTGTTCAGTCTGGGGGATCCGGCTCCCTCGAAGAGCACCCAGATCAGATAATCCCTGACAAACATTTCCTTGTAGCTGTTCTTGGCTCTCTGCAGCGCGTTCTTGACCTTCTCCTTCGCCTCGTTGCTGAGGTCGTGGTTCTTGCGGTAGAACTGCACATAATCGAAGTATTCGCTGGTAAGAGACCGATCCGTGACATCGTTCCACCTTGCGCCCTGCACTCTCTTGCACAGCTCCCAGCGAAACTCTCCCGTCAGGCGGATCATGGTATTCTGCAGATCCTCCATGTGGAAGACCGAGAGCATCATGCGGCCCGGACTGTTCCTGACCTTTCCTTCGATCTCCTGCCACATGACACCGCGCACGCCCACGTTCGGCATCAGAATGATATCCGGCAGATATTCCAGATGGATGGGTTCCTTCGACATCAGCTCCGCATTTTCCCGGTCGAGACTCTCCCGGTAATACGCCGAAAAATCAATGCTCTTGATCTTCTCGATGGCCGTCCCGATGGCTTTGGCCGTAACGTAGGTACTCTCGAGATCCTTGAGCACATGCTGCTTGCAGAAGACCGGACAGAAGGTCGTAATCCTTCCGAAGGTCATGCGGTTGACCATCGGGAAGAGATTTTTCAGCTCGTACCCGACGCGGCTCATCGGATTGGCGGCAAGCTCCTTCTGCTCCTCCGCGGTGATCGCTCCGCCGATCACCTGCTTGTGCAGATAATCCGCATAGTCCACCTCGAACTCATCACGGCTGGGATTCTTTTTGCCCTGATAGATCGCGAGCAACCAGTCGTAGAAGGTATAGACCCCCGCGCTTCCGTCCGCCTTCATGGTCCTTGCCAGATTCGCGAGCCGGACGCAGTTCTCCGCCCCCGCCAGCTCCTCGTCGCAATAGCCGAAGTACAGGAACATTTTCACCGGAAGCGGGATCTCCTTTGCCTTCAGCGACTTGATGAAGAGCACCGAGTAGAGACCATAGAATTCCTGCGTCACCTTCTTGCGCAGCGTGACGGTCTCATCATCCATCGCCTCGATATCCTTGAGCTGGCGAAGGTTGCTGACATTGCGCCGGAAGGATTCGCTGTCCTCCCAGTCGCCCCCCGCAAAAATCAGGATCTCGTTGAGCGAATTCACCAGCTCGATCGGCATGGCGCTGTTGTAATCCTTCTCGCTCTCCTCAGCGCCGGATGCAGTCTTCTTCACGTTGCTGTTCAGCTCCCGGATACGGTCCGTGTGAACCGGCAGTTCCAGATTGGCAACCTTCTCATACTGCTCCGTGATCCGGGTGAGTTCCCCGAAAAGCTCCTTGGCATCGGAACTGCTGTGATCCATGTGATAGTAGAGCGAGGATAGCTCCCCAAAGAGATCCTCCCCGTCCTCCGCAAAATACACACCGGCCATCTGCTGGCGATACTGCTCATGTCCGTCCAGGATCTGGTAGGCCTTGCGGGCGTCCAGACTCCCCTTCCGGATCATGCCGAGAGAGACCGAAGGATCCGCCACCAGGCTCGGCGCCATCGCACCGGAATACAGCTTCACCAGCCCCGCATAGTAATCGCCCAGCCACAGGTCAGGTGCTTCCTCCACCAGATAGGAACTGCATTCCTCATAGCCTCGCACCGTTCCTACCTTCTGGCGCAGCTGCGAGGAAAGGGAGGAATAAAGTCCCACGTCCTTCACCAGGTTCCGGTACAGGTCGCTGCAATGGAGTTCCGAATTCGAACACTGTCCGAGCAGAAACGTGATCTGACGGAACAGACTGAGCAAAAATACCCGGCTCATATCCCCCTGCTCGCGCAAAAGATCCGCCAGATGCTCCAGACTCCGCAGCGGATATTCAATGTAGGTCACCTTCTCCGCCGCCGTATATCCCAGAAAATGGACCTCGTTACAGATCTCGCAGATCCCGAGCACATCCCCTTTTCTGAGTGCAAAGGATCCCCCGGGATAGGAGGCATCCACCGTCCCCGACAGCACCAGACGCAGATGGGTCATGGGATAACCCACCTTCGCGATCACTGTCCCCTTTTCCACTTCCGTACTCGCCATTTGACACCCCCGTATTTACAGACTGATCTCCTGTAGCTTCCGCACCAGTTCCGATTCCTTGAGCGGTTTTGTGACATATGCGTCAATACTGACATTCTTCATCTTCTCACGGTCGAGGTGATATGCCTCCACGCCGATCGCAAGAATCGGTACGCCCGCCAGATCCGGATTCCCCAGATTCCGGATCCTCTTGGCCGCTCCGTAGCCGTCCAGACCGGTCATCTTGATGTCCATGATCACGGCATTGTAGTAGAACGGATTGCTTCGCTTGACCATCTCCGCTCCCACGACGCCGCTTCCGGCCGCTTCCACCTCCGCACCGTATTTCCGCAGGATCCGGTTCAACTGATCCAGTACGGACGGCTCGTCATCCACGATCAGGAAACGGTGTCCGGCAAAGATCCCGGGGATCGCATTCTCCTGATCCCGCAGACTTCCCTTTCTGTCCTCCTCCTCCATGCGGATCGGGTCGTCCGGAGACAGCTTCAGATCCAACAGTACGTGGAAGATGGTTCCCTTGCCCTTCTCGCTGGTAAAATAGATCTTGCCGCCCATCATCTCCACCAGCTGCTTCGCGATCGGGAGGCCGAGTCCGCTTCCGGGGATTCCGCTCTCCTTGGAGGTACGCTCTCTCGAGAACGGTTCAAAGGCCTTGCGGGCGAAAGCCTCATCCATGCCGATGCCGTGATCCTCCACCAGGAATTCGATCGTCACGTAGCTGCTCAGAGGCGTCGTCTGCTCCCGCACGGTCAGAAGGATTTCCGTCCCCTTCTCCGAATATTTGTGGGAATTGTTCAGCAGGATCATCAGCACCTGAAGGAGGTGTCCGCGATCGCAGAGGATCAGGCGGTCCGGAGTCTCCATCGAGACGCGGAACTTCTGATGCTCCTCCCGTGCGACCTGCAGGAAGGTGGTACGAAGCTCTCCCACGATGGACTGCAGGCTCTCCACACTCTCCACGATGTGCTCGCGGCCGCTCTCGATGCGCGTGACATCCAGCAGATTGTCCATCATCGCGACCAGCTCCCGGCTGGCGCTCATGATGTTGTTCAGATATCCCTCGATCTCGCTCCCCTTCTCCACTTTGGTCAGAGCCAGCGTGGTATATCCCATCACCGCATTCATCGGTGTACGGATATCATGGGACACATTCTCGAGGAAGGTCGTCTTCGCCTGATTGGCCGCATTGGCTTCCTTCAGCGCCATCTCCAGCAGGATGCGTCCGCGCTCGTTCTCCTGGCGCAGGCGGAAGGTGGCTGCGCGGTCATCGTCGACACGGCGGAAGCAGAAAAATACACTCTTAAGCTCTCCGCCTTTCATCTCTCCGATGCGCCATTCGGTCTGCCGCCACTTACCGTAATTGGCCGTGTAGCTGCTCTTGATGACCTTCTCCTTCGGGAGGTTCTCCCGCAGATAGTCCGGATCACCGAAGGTCTTCTGCTGTTCCTGAAAATCCAGATCCACGCGCTCGACAATGTATTTTGCGAGGAACTCGGAATAGACCATTTCCTTTGCCATCCCGAAGGAGCCCTGCTCCTCGGTCTCATACACCAGATGGATCCAGTCCCTGTCGAGATCGATCTCGTAGATCAGAAGATAAAGAGACAAACCCGCGCGGTATAAAGCCTCGTTGTACTTTGCCATTAATGCCCCCTTTCAGGCGACGGATCAGTCGCTCAGATCCGTATCCACCGCTATGTTCAGCTGATAGGCCGGATATTTTGCCAGGATCTCGTTGTAGACATCCCGGTACAGTTCCTTTTTGTCCGGAACGGCAAAATCCACCACCATGTCAAACCGGATGCTCTTGGGATCCTCCGACAGGAAAAACCCGTGGATCTGCAGGATCCCGTCATGACTCATGACAATGCTGCGGATATCCTCGCGAATCCGGGCCGCTTCATCATCGGTCGTATTATACGAGTAGATGCTGACCGCATTGAGGATCACATGATGCTCATAGTAGACCTTTTCCTGGATCCTGCGCACGAGATCATCGATCTGTGCCGCATTGTAATAGTCCGGGATCTCGATATGCACCGATCCCTGCAGCCGGTCAGGGCCGTAGTCGTGCAGCACCAGGTCATAAGCCCCCCGAACATCGGGGAAGGAGCATACGGTCGCCTTCAGTTCTTTGGACAGGGTGCTGTCGACCCGCTCCCCGAGGATCTCGCTGATGGTCCCGCTGATCAGATCATAGCCGGATTTCAGGATGACCACGGAGATGACAGCGCCCAGCCAGGCCTCCAGAGAAAGGCCCGAGAAGAGGAAAATGAGAGCTGCCAGCAAGGTAGCCGCGGAGATGACAGAGTCCATCATCGCGTCCGTTCCGGAGGCGATCAGAGAATCGGATTTCACCTTTTCCCCGATGCTCCTGACATAGCGTCCGAGCACGATCTTGACCGCCACGGCCACGCCGACGATCACCAGGCTGGTTATGGTATAGTCCGGCGTCTCGGGGTGAAGGATCTTTTTGATGGATTCGATCAGCGAGGTGGCACCGGCATAGAGGATGATAATGGCGATGACGACGGCCGTCAGATATTCCGCGCGCCCGTGGCCGTAGGGATGATCCTTGTCCGCCGGCTTCCCCGCCAGCTTGGTGCCGACGATGGTGATGATGGAGGAGATGGCGTCGCTCAGATTATTGACCGCATCCAGCACGATGGCGATGGAATGGGTCAAGGCTCCGACCAGTGCCTTGAAGGCCGCCAGCAGCACATTCACTGCGATGCCGATGATGCTGGTCCGGACGATCACCTTATCCCTTTGCATGGTTTCCACTGATGAAGTACTCATATTGCCCTCCGGCCGGTTTCTTATCCCTCGAAGCCGACGACCTTGTAATCCTTGTCTTCCACAGCCTTTTTCAGTACCGCTTCCTCCACATCCGAGGTGAGGGTGACCACAGCGGTTCCCTTCTCGTGGCTGACCTGTGCGGAAGATACGCCGTCCAGCGCCTCCAAAGCCTTTTGCACGCTTGCCTCACAGTGCGCACACATCATTCCTTCAATACGGATCGTTTTCTCCATTGTAATACTTCCTTTCTCTTTTTCCAAAGGTTGTTCTGTGTTCAGAGTTTCCTGCGGCCCGTCATGCCCTCTGCCTTTGAGCCGGTTCCGGTCGCGACGCGTATCGTACACCTTCACAAGGTTCAGACGCAGCGCGTTCGTGACCACACAGAAGCTGCTCAGACTCATGGCCGCCGCCCCCAGCATGGGATTCATGGTGATCCCGAAGGCCCGGGCATAAACCCCGGCCGCCGCCGGGATCAGGAGTACATTGTAGATCAGCGCCCAGAAAAGGTTCTCCAGGATGTTGCGGTAGGTGGCTCTGCTCAGGCGAACCGCGGCTGCCACATCGTTCAGTCTGCTCTTCATCAGCACCACATCGGCGGCGTCGATAGCCACATCCGCTCCGGCACCGATGGCGATTCCGATCTCGGCCGCCGTCAGGGCGGGTGCATCGTTGATCCCGTCTCCCACCATGGCCACGCTGCCCTGCTCCTGCAGCTTACGGATCACGGCCTCCTTCCCCTGCGGGAGGACCTCGGCCACGACCTCGTCCACACCGGCCTGCGCACCGATGGCCTGCGCCGTCAGGCGGTTATCCCCGGTCAGCATGACGACGCGGATGCCCATCCCGCGAAGCTGTGAGATTGCCTCCGCGCTGTCCTCCTTGATGGGATCGGCCACGCAGATCATTCCCAGAAGCCGGCCGTCTTCGACAAAATAGATCGGTGTCCTGCCCTTCTGCGCCATCTCGCGTGCAGTCTCCCGCATGCGCTCAGGCACCGCGCATCCCTGCTCGATAAAGGCGAGGTTGCCGCCGGTTAAGGCCTTTCCGCGGTAGATCCCGCTCAGGCCGTTGCCCGGCATCGCCCGGAAGTCTTCGGTCCCTTCCGTGATCCGGACGCCCTGCTGCTTCGCATAGCGCAGGACGGCACCGGCCAGGGGATGCTCACTTTTTTCCTCCAGCGCGCAGGCTTTCTCGAGAAGCTCGGACGGCGCTGTGCCTTCCGCCGGAACCAGATCCGTCACCTCCGGCTGCCCGCTTGTGATCGTACCGGTTTTATCCAGTGCCACGATGCGGATATTGCCGGTCTCCTGCAGCGCTTCCGCGGTCTTGAAGAGAATGCCGCTGCGGGCACCGAGACCGTTACCGACCATGATCGATACGGGCGTCGCAAGTCCCAGTGCGCAGGGACAGCTGACAACCAGCACCGTGATGGCACGCGCCAGCGCATATCCGGGCGCTGCTCCCACCAGGAGCCAGACCGCCAGAGTCAGAAGGGCAAGCCCGATGACCGCGGGAACAAAGATCCCGGAGATGCGGTCCGCCAGCCTTGCGACCGGCGCTTTGGTTGCGGCCGCGTCGCTGACCATCTGTATGATCTGCGCCAGAGTGGTATCCTCCCCGACGCGCGTCGCCCGGCATTTCAGGAATCCGGACTGGTTGAGGGTTGCGGAGGATACGACATCGCCCGGCTGCTTGTCCACCGGGAGACTCTCCCCCGTGAGGGCCGCCTCGTTCACCGCGCCGGTTCCTTCGACGACCTCCCCGTCGACGGGGATATTCTCTCCGGGACGGACGAGGAACAGATCTCCGATCCGCACCTCTTCGATGGGCAGTACCTGCTCCTCCTCTCCGCGCAGCACGCAGGCGGTCTTCGGAGCGAGACGCATCAGACTCTTCAGGGCGTCGGTGGTCCTGCCCTTGGACCTGGCTTCGAGCATCTTGCCGAGCGTGATCAGCGTGAGGATCATGGCAGATGCCTCGAAGTAGAATTCATCCATGTAATGCATGACCGCGGTATGGTCCCCGGAAGCGACCGCCCCCGTCATGAGAAAGAGGATCACGACGGAATACAGAAATCCGGTCATGGAGCCCATGGCGATGAGCGTGTCCATATTGGGGGCTCCGTGAAAGAAGGACCGGAAGCCGCTGATGAAAAACTTCTGATTGATGCCCATGACGATGATGCACAGGAGCATCTGCACGAGCCCCATGGCGATGTGGTTCCCTTCAAAAAACGCCGGAAGAGGCCAGCCGAACATCCTATGTCCCATGGAAAAGTACATGAGAAGCAGCAGGAATCCGAGGGAGGTCAGGAGACGTTTCCTGAGCTTCGGTGTCTCGGTATCCTTCAGCGCCTCTTCCTGCCGGGCGAGACGCTGCGTATATGCGGCGGTTTTCCCCGCCTGCGCTTCTCCGCTTCGATCCTCCTGCAGCGAAGCGCCGTAGCCGGCTTTCTCCACCGCTTCCACGATGGCCGCGGGATCGGCGTCTCCTTCGACGCCCATCGAGTTCGTCAGGAGGCTGACCGCGCAGCTTTCCACTCCGGGAACCGCGCTGACTGCCTTCTCCACTCTGGCCTGGCAGGCGGCGCAGCTCATCCCGGTAACCTGATATTTATCCATTGATAGTACCTATTTTGCTAAACAGTTATTGGTGCTATAGTCACGCGCCCGCTCGGGGTGCAGAGAAAGATACGAGTTCCGGAACCCTCGGGAAGCATATGTCCCCTGATGGCGGGTTCGATCACTAAGCTCGCCGCTGCTCATGCCAATGCAAGTGTCGTCCGGGCTAACTCGCTTCGCTCAGACAAACGCCCGTCCGCCACTGCGCATTTCGCACCGCTCGCTAAGTGACGACCCGCATTTCATCAGGCGGACATATATCTTCCGCTCGGGTTCCTGGACTGGTGCGATGGACTACAGAATCGCCCGACTCATTTCACTTCACGTAGTAATGCCGCGCAATCCACTTCGACAGCCCATCCAGTCCGGGATACATGATCCGCTCGCTGATATTCAGCTGATCCAGCATATCCCGCACCCTCCAGCGCAGCTGTCCGTCGATGATATACTTCACCGTATTGTGCGTGCGATTCTCCAGGAATCCTTCAATGTCCTTCATCTCCATCGGAACCACCGAGAAGAAGGAATACTGATTGACGATCCGCGTGTTGACGGAAGGTGGCTCAATGATCACCATCGCATCCTTCCCCATGTCCTCGTCGTACTTCTGCAGACTGTTCCCCGTGATCTCGCGGAGCATATCCACCGAATAGATTGTGGAAAGATTCCGGTTCAGAAGGGTCTGGTACGCCTCCGGAAGAAGCGCATACATCTCATTCATGTCGATCCGCCAGACCATACAGTCGTGCTGATCCATCTCATCCATCTCCGTCTCGGACATGGCAAAATGCAGACCGACCAGCGCCGAATGCGTCCAGTCCAGCAGCCTCGTGGGCAGACCGTAATGCTGACCGAGGATCATCTGTCTCCAGACCGATTCCGCGATGGAGGGATCTCCGATCACGGCATACTTGGCAAAATTCTCCAGGATCGCAGGCTCCAGCGTCTTCGACAGGTTCTTGCAGTTTCTGCTGAGACTCGTATACATCCGGAAGGATGCATCCGGCATCCCCCGGTACAGATAGCTGCTCCGGTTCCGGTGCAGATCCTTGCGGTATTCCTGCTCCGACAGAAGCGGCATCAATTCTTCCAGTGTGTGGACTCTTACTTCTTTGATCATTTTTCCTCTTTGCGCAGCAGCGCGTTCCTTCCGTCCGCCTCGCTCATCGCACGATGGTAACCTTTGTGCCGCGATGACAATACGGACAATTGACATAGTTCTGGGGCCGGTCGCTCAGCAGATCCAGACGGTCCGAAACCGCGGGGAATACCTGATGACAGTTCACGCATTCCACCTTCACCCGCGAACGCCCCAGCATACCGCTCCCCATATCCACGGAGCTGTCCCTGCGGTGCTGCCTGCGCAGGTTGATGATCAGAAGCACCATCACCAGTATGAAAATCAGGCATATGCCAATCATTTTTTTACCCTCCGTAAACAGCCTGATAGGGAAACATTATTATACCACAAAAAAGGGCTCCGCCGCCACCTGTTTTCAGTATTCACAGGGAAAGCAGAGCCTCATTTTGAGACTTTTTCTCAGATCCTTTATGCCGAGCCCTCCGCTCCCGGAATCCGGCTCTCATGACAGGTGAAATAGATCAGCTGATGTTCCTGCGCCAGCGCCCTCAGAAAATCAAGGGCACCGCCGAGCTTCCCGCGGTCCAGATTGACGAAGGGATCGTCCAGGATCAGGAAGGGCTTCTCCTCCTCGTACATGGCATCCGCCATCGCCATTCTCCTGCACAGCGCCACCAAATCCCGGTAGCCCGCACTTAAGAACTCCACGGAATGCTCCGATCCGAACTCCTTCAGCTTCAGATCCAGATTCGCATCCAGCTCGTAAGCCTTCCCGTCTCCCGGCGAGAGCAGCTCATAGTATTTCTCGAAGCCGGCCAGGATCGGGTTCATATAATGCGCGGAGAAGGACTCTCTGGCACGGGTCAGGTACTCCTGCGTAAGCTGCATCACATCCCGTTTCGCCATAAGCTCCTGAAGCTTTGCCTCTCCCTCCTCCAGTTCCCGGGCTCCGTCCCGGATCCCGGCGAGATCCTCCTCCAGCTTGGAAAGGCGCGAAAGCAGCAGGTTTTTCCTCTCCTGCAGCTCTTCCGCCTGCCCGCGAAGCTCCTTTTCCTTTTGGGTCAGTTCTTCCATGGACGGACCGGGCAGGTTCGTCTCCTCCCCGTCCTGCGCATCGGATGCTTCCGCATCCGGAGCCTCCTCCTCTTCGGCGGGCAGCTCCGGCAGGGGCGGCAGGAGCAGCTCCGGCAGAGCCGGTTCCTCCTCCAGAAGCTCCGCCGGCATCTGTTCCATGCGCTCCGGATGGCGCAGCTCCTCCATCGTCTCGGGCAGTTCCCGGTCCTCGAAGGCATACAGGTCCTCGCGGCACTGCTTTTCCTTCTCCTGCAGCATCTCCAGGCGCTGCATCTTCTTCTGAACCTCCTGGAACCGCTCTTCACAGGAAGCGGAAGTCTGTTTCTCTCCGGCCACGTACCTTTCCAGGAAATCCTCCACCTCCGTCCGGTTCTTCCGAAGGCGCTCCTGTGCTTCCTCCTCCTTCTGCCGTGCCTCCAGCAGACGCTCGTAGGAACGGATGTCCTGTCGGAGCGTAAAGAGCGCATCCGTCAGACGGTTCGCCTCCGGAACCCGGCCGAAATGCCGGAAGAAGCGCCCGATCTCTCCGTCCAGATACGCGATCTTTTTCCGGTACTGCCGCTCCGCCGAAAGCCTCCAGGCACTGATGAGCAGCAAAGCCGCACCGGCGATGGCAAGCACCGTCCCGACCGCCGCGGATCCCGGCGCGAGCACCAGCGTCAGGATCCCGGCCGCGACCAGAATCCCCCCGGCCGCAAGCAGGATCCCCCCCAGAAAAACCGGAGCCCTGAGCGCATTCCTGCGGCCGATCAGCTCCTCTACCTCCGCGAGCTCCTCCTTGCCGGGCACCTCTTCCTCGAACTGCTTCGCAAGCTCTTCCAGATAGGCCCGGTCCGCGTTCCCGAGCGCCGCGTTTCGCGCATCCGACGCATCCACATCCAGATGGGAAGCCGCCGTGCTGATCCTGCGATATTCGTCCCCGGACGGAATCCCGTGCGGGAAGGAATCCCGGAGCTCTCCCACCTGCCGCTCGGCCTCCTTCCGCGCCCGCAGAAGGCTCTCGTAATAGTCCCGCTTTCCGGTCAGTGCATCCCGCTTCTTCTCCCATTCAAGGCGGCGCTTTTCCCGGTCCGCCTGCCGCTGGTTGCGCTGATTTTCCTGCTCCGCGCGCTCCTGTAAAAGCGCAGCGCGCTCAGCCTCCGCCTCGGCGCGGACGCGCTTTGCCTCCTCCCGAAGGCGCTTCGCTTCTTCCCGTTCCTTCGCGCGGATCAGGCGCCGGTTCTCCTTCGCGATCAGCGCGCGCACCGCTTCCTGCGCCTCCAGATTCTCCTCCCGGCTGCGCCCCAGCTCCCGCAGATCGGCTTCCAGCTGCTCCCTGCTCTCCGTGAGCGGGGTCTCCTGAAGCATCAGCGTCCGCAGATCGGCCACCTGCTTTTTCTTCTTCGCGATCTCTCCGGTCGCCCGGTCCTCCGTGATGGCATCCAGATTCTTCTTCAGCAGCTCCTTCGCCGCATCGTACCGCCCCAGATCCGCCGTCTCGTCCGAGAGATTGCCGATCTTGGCACTTATATCGGACGTGACGGAAGTGTCACAGCCGAGCTGCGGCACATAGATCGTCCGCATAAAGGAGGCACTGTCGATACGAAACAGGGCCTGCCCCAGCGTCATCCGGGCATCGTCCGCCTGCTGCAGCAGACACCCTTTCCCGGGCACCGGGCGGCCGAAGTCCTCGCTGCCCAGATGTGTCTGCGCATCCTTGATCTGAAAGCTGTCCTCCGAGGCTTTGGATCCGAATACCTCCGTAACCTCATAGGTCCTTCCGCCCGCTTCAAAAGTCAGCGTCCCGCCGTAGGTTCCCTTCTGCCACGGCCGGAACCTCTTGCGCTCGTTTTCCTCCGTGCTGCGCTTTCCTTCATTTTCAAAGCCATAGAGCATCACGCGAAGGAAGACCGCCAGGGTACTCTTGCCCCAGCCGTTCTCGTGACAGATCGTATTGAGCCCCTCCGCGAAGGAAAGGGAATAATCGCTGAGGCGACCGAAATTTTCAATGTGACAGGATATCAGTTTCATGGCTGCTCCCCCCTGAGCACCTTCAGACCGCAGGAAATGATCTCTCCCTTCCTCTCCTCGGTCAGCTTCTCATCCGCGAGGACCATGCGGACAAATTCCCCCTTGAGCGTCGCGTCCATTGCAAACTCTTCCGGGTTCACGCTTCTGGCCGAGCGGTCCGTCAGCTTGACGAAAAAGTATTCATCCGACAGTTGTGTCAGAATATAATCCGTGTTGCGTTCCGCCTCCACATCCTGGCTTCCGGTCAGGACGATCTTCAGAAGATCCTCCGGCCGGCACCCCGCTTCCGAGATCGCCGCACGCACCTTCTCCAGGACCGTGTAGGTGGTATCGCATCCGGTGACATCCGCCGTGATCTCATGGAGCCTCCGACCGGCAAAGGGGACGAACGTATCCCGGATCTGCCGCTGCTCCTCGTCGATCTCCAGCAGCACAAATCCATGCACCCCGCACTCGTCAAAGCCGCGCCCCTCCAGG
>JAEEGF012494364.1_pt1 | contig 28348 bp, 26 predicted proteins | sample 9134171 | NCBI WGS metagenome assembly JAEEGF01 (sample SAMN16246542, study PRJNA631951) | gut metagenome | biome: gut microbiome; feature: rumen; material: AP-attached | host: Bos | place: Iran: Karaj | collected 2018-10 | reverse complement strand
CACGGCGCAAAACGCGGACTGCTGCTGCCGAATCTGGACGGTGTGGACACCGTGGAGGCGCAGATCGCCATTGCGCGGCAAAAGGGCGGCATCGGCAAAAACGAACCGTTCAAACTGGAACGGTTCGAAGTTGTGCGTCACTATTAAAGGAGAAGGTGTTATGATGGCAGCCTGTGGCGTTTGTTTCCGGCACTGCGAACTTGTGGAAGGTCAGATCGGCTTCTGCGGCGGCCGCATGGCCAAAAACGGTCGGATAGAAGCGTATAACTACGGCCGGATCACTTCGCTCGCGCTCGACCCCATTGAAAAGAAGCCGCTGGCTCGGTTCTTTCCCGGCAGCATGATCCTCTCCGTTGGCAGCTTCGGCTGCAACCTGCGCTGTCCGTTCTGCCAGAACTACGAGATTTCGTGGTCAAAGCAGGCGAAAGCCTTTGCAGACACGGCGGAAACCGTCAGCCCGGAAGAACTGGTGGATCTTGCCCTGAAAATGCGCCCGAAAGGAAACATCGGCCTCGCGTTTACCTACAACGAGCCGCTGATCGGCTATGAATTCGTGCGCGACACGGCAAAGCTCGCACACGCCGAGGGGCTGAAAAACGTCTTGGTCACAAACGGTACCGCCGAGCTTGCCGTTCTGGAAGAACTGCGGCCGTATATCGACGCGATGAACATTGACCTCAAGGGCTTCACCGACCGCTACTACAGCGACGTCCTTGGGGGCGACCGGCAGCAGGTCATGGCGTTCATCGAGGCCGCGGTCAGGTTCTGCCATGTGGAGCTGACGACCCTGATCGTCCCGGGCGAAAACGACAGCAAAGCAGAAATGCGCGCGCTTTCCCGGTGGGTCGGCGGACTGCGCCTCCCCGACGGCAGCAGCGTTCCGCTGCACATCTCCCGGTTTTTCCCCCGGTTTCGTATGCAGGACCGGAACGCGACGGACGTCCGCACGGTCTACCGGCTGGCGGAGGTTGCAAGGGAAAATCTGGAATACGTATACACGGGGAACTGCTGAACCGCTTTTCCGGCGTGTAACATCAGCGTTATCGGCGCCCGAACGGCTTTTTCCATATAGAAACTTGCTTTCCGGGCGGAGATTCTGTATCATAGAACTGAAAAACGTCGGACAAATCAACAAAACCGGGTTGACCGGTTCCCGGAAGTCCAAACCACGCAACGGGAGGTGAAGCACGATGGCAGAGCAGCAGACCACGACCCTGACGGCGGATATCGAAGCGGAGATTCAGAGCCGCAAAGACAACATCTACCGCGGGTATAACTATGTCGGCACCAAGGAGACCATCGCCTACCTGTTCAACGACTTTTCCAACGCGTTCAACATCAGCGGCTGGAACACCCGCTTCAAATGGGACGTTGTAAAGATCGACTTCGGCGTCGAAGCCATCGTCAACATCTTCACCGGCGTATGGGACGTGCTCAACGACGTTCTGATCGGCGGCCTGGTCGACAGTACCCGTACGAGAATCGGCAAGTTCCGTCCCTACCTCGTGATGATGCAGATCCCGCTGTCGCTGATCGGTCTGCTCTATTGGTTCATTCCGTATTTCTTTCCGAATACGGCGGGCACCTATGTGCCGAAGCTGGTTTTTTATTTCATCTTTAACGTCATTCTGGAAACCGCCGGAACCTTCACCGGCCTTGCCCGCGGCGGCTACATGTCCACGATCACGCCCAACCCGAACGAGCGCGTCCGGCTGATTACCCTTGCCGAGCTGCTCACAGGCTACATGGGCGAAGATATGCCGGCCTACTTCATGGGCATCCTGTATGACTTTGTCACCACCGGCAGAATCAGCGTCAAGCTGCGCACGATCTTCCTGTGCATGGGCGCCGGCTGCGGGATCGTCTCCTGCATCTTTACGTTCTGGTTCTTCCTGCAATCGAAGGAGCGCGTGCCGCAGTCGATTGAAAAGCCGCGGGTGAAGGAGGGGCTGAAGGCCGTATTCACGAACTACCCGGTGCTGCTGATGTGTTTGTCCGACTTCCTCGGCGGCTTCGGCGTCGGGACGGACGAGGAAAACTACTGGATCGACGTCCACGGCAGCACGCACATGATCCATCTGCTGAAATCCGCGTTCGGCTTGGTTTCCGGCCCGGTCGGCTCCATCAGCTACGCCTTTGTGGCGCCGCTGCGCAAGCGGTTTTCCTCTCGGTTCCTGTGGGCGGGCGCCGATTTCTACGGCGACATGGTGACGCTCGGGTTCTTTGCCTTCGGGATGTATAAGAAGAACTACCTCAAGGTCTGGCCCATGCTGATCGCCTACGGCTTCCGCGAAATCCTTGCGAAGCTGTTGTTCGGCGTCAACAAGGTCATCAACGCCGACCTCTGGAATCAGGCGATGGACTACTGCGAATGGAAAAACGGCTACCGTATGGAGGCGACCACGAGCGTGGCCAAGAACCTTGTGCTCAAGCTGCAGGGTGTCGGCATGAACTCGGTGCGTCTGCTGGTGATGAAGAAGATCGGCTATGTTCAGGGCGCGAAGTTCGGCACCCAGGACGAGCGCACGAAGTTCTGGCTGTTTGCGCTTTGCACGGTCGTTCCGTTCGTCACGAGCATCCTCGGCATCGTGCCGAAGCTGCTGTGGCCGCTTTCCAAGGCAAGAGAAGCCCAGATGTATCTGGAGCTTGCCCAGATGCGCGACAAGCGCATCAACGCCTACGTCGAAGACGTCGACGCGCATGAAGCATAACAAGCCGCCCGGCGACGCCTTTTTGCAAAAGGGCGTCGCCGAACTTCCGGCACCCTTGGCCGGACGTTATGACGATTGACAGGCTGCCCGGGCGATGATATAATAACCACAGAATCACGAAAGAGGGGATACGTCATGGCGTCCATTATCGCTTTTTTGAAATCGCTGTTCCAAAAGCTGGCTGCCCTGCTTTTCAAAAAGAAGGGCGAAGAAGTAGTGGACTATTATGGCTGCCCGAACAGCAAAAAGGCCCGGAAGCTTCAGTTGAAAAAGAACATATTGAAGTAATCCTTTGGCTCAACACAAAAACACAGCCGCGATCCGAAAAGGTCGCGGCTGTTGCTGTTGCGCGTTTTATGAGATCTCAATCCACCATGCGGTCTGATACTGCCTGCCGGGGTCCAGAAACAGCAGGTCGGCCTGCAGCGCAAGGTTTTCGACGATCCCTTCTCTGGACGGCAGAGAAGTCCACGGCTCAACGCACACATAGGGCGCATCGGTTTTGGGCTTGTGCCAGAACCCGACGTAGCGGAAGTCCGGGAAGGACACCGAAACGCTTCTGTTTCCCTTTTCGGCTTTGAGCGTGACGGTTTTTGCCGTGTTGTAAAGAACAATCGCGTCATGGTCAAAGAGACGGTGTGAGAGGGGAATGCGTCTGCCGTCCTGCAGCGCATAGCGCTCCTGCCGCGGCGTCACCGCGCCGGAATCGGCAAGCAGGATCCGGTAAGGGTCGGCGGGCTCGTCAAATTCCAGATAATAATCCGAAAAGGCCAGACCCTTCTCCAGCGGGACACGGAAGCCCGGATGCCCGCCGACGGCAAAGTACATGCGCGCGCTGCCGGTGTTCTCCACGGTTGTTTGCATGACGAGCCGGTTTCCGACCACCTGATAGCGCATCGTGTAGCAGAACGGGAACGGATATTGCCGCAGCGTGTTTTCATCGGACGCGAGACGATAGGTCACGCTGTCCGGCGCCGATGCAGCCACGGCTAAATCCGCATACCGCACCAGGCCGTGGTTGCCGAAGCCGAACGCTTTGCCCTTATACAGGTACTTGCCCTCGGTCAGCCTTGCAACATATGGAAAAATGTTCGGCGCGTGGCTGCTCCAGTACGCCGGATCCCCTTGCCAAAGGTGTTCCGTACCGTCGCTGCTTCGGATCGACTGCAGCTCCGCGCCGCGGGCGGAGACGATTACGGTCAGGTCGTTGTTTTTTATCGTTGTCAGCATCGTTGTTCAGCCCTTCGAATTGATTTTTGGCGGGTTCATCCCGCAGAGCACTTGTTCGCGGTACAGATCGTGTGTTTCCGCGGAACGGAATAGGGTCAGCATAGAATTCAACCATCGTTTTCAAACGTTTCAGCCGGATCGGCGGAGCCTTCCTTTCACGGCACGGTCCCAACCGTTCCTGCCGTCAGCTGCCTACCCCAGCAAAACCTCTTTGTTTGTCCCGTAGAAGATGTCGTCGCGGTTGGCAATCAGTTTGCAGAAGTTTTCGAACCGCGTCCAGTTGTCCTCAAAGTCCAGTTCATAGCTGTGGCCCCAGATGTAGAACAGCTTCGGTTCGGTCGGTTGGAGTTCAAGGAATTTGTGCGCGACGGTGAAGAGCTCGTAAAAATCGGTGTGCTTGGTGGACGGCAGGAATTCGAGCAGATTGCTTTGCAGATCGCAGTTGACACTGCAGACCGTCGTGCGCGCATACTGTATGGCCGTGTTGCGCCGGATGATTTCGGCCACGTCGTGGTTGTAGTTCACGCCGCCGCCCGGATAGGCCATGCCGACGACCTCATATCCCGCAATCTCGGAAAGGTTGGCGCGGTCCTGCGCGACCTGCCGGATGATCTCCGCCTCGCTGCAGTGCGTCAGCGTCGGGTGCGTCAGCGTGTGAACGGCGATCTCGTGGCCCGCGTAGGTTTCCCGGATCTCATGGGCGGGAATGCGGTTCCCCCGGCCGAACAGCTCGGAGTTGAGATTGAACGTGCCTTTCAGGCCGTACTTGTTGAACAGCGCGATCAGCCGCTTGTCCTGCATGACGCCGTCGTCGTAGCTGAACGTGACGGCTTTCATTTTTCCGTTGAACACGAGAAGCACCTCCCGTTGAGAATGGATGGAATCCCGTTTTGCTCTCAGGACTACTATACACCGAATTGCGGAAAAATACAAGAAGAATCCACTTGCTCTTTTGCGCGCTTTCCGATATAATGGGGATGATGAGATCTGATCTTTCGGGGGTGCGGAACATGAAAACGCTTGCAAACAAAAGCAAAAGAGCGCTTGCGCTTGTTCTGGCGGTTCTTTTGCTGCTTTCCCTTGCCGGCTGCGGGTACGCGTCGCACTATTCCGCCGTGGGCTTTGTTCATTCCAACGAAGCGCGGTCTGCTTATATGTCGTTCTGGTCCTTTGAGGGCAGGATGGTGTTCAAGCTCAAAAGCAGCGGCGAAGGAGACCTGACGTATTCGGTCAAGCTGGAAGAAGGAAACGCCAAGGTCTATTATGATTCCCGCGGAATCAAAGCAGAGCTTTGCTCCGTCAGCGGCGGGGACGCGGCGGCCTCTCACGGCGGCTACGTGGAAGCCGGCACGGTCTACGTCATCGTTGAAACTGACGGAACCTGCCTGAACGGGGATTTCCGCTTCAGCCTCGATTGACACCGTTGAAAGAAAACCTCCGTCGGAACGGCTCCGGCGGAGGTTTTACGTTTGCATTTTTTATCGGAACAGGCGCTTCACGCATGCCCCCGCAAGGCGGAAGAAGCGCAGCAGCGGATGCAGCGGAACCGTCTTTTCCGCGGGGCAAAACGGCAGCGTCACGTTCAGATCCGCAGGGTCGCTGTAATCGTCCGCGATTCCGCCCGCCAGGGTTGTCAAGAGCGCGAGCGCGAGTTTTTCCGCCGCCTTGCGCAGCGCCGGGGCAGCAAGGGGCTTTCCGGTCAGCTGATACACGAGCGCGCCGAGCGCTTCCCGGTCGGGCAGCTCCCGCGCGGCACAAAGGACCGCGCCCTCCAGACAGGTCAGCAGCAGCGACACGTCCGCGTCGGTGCTCACGGTCTGTTCGTCGCCGTGGAAGAAGCCGTACATCAGCTTTGCAGCGACTTCATGGGGCTTTCGGTAATCGCTCGGCGGAACCGGGACGCCGAACGGAGCCAAAGCGGCTTCGATGCTGTTTTCGGGGCCGTAGATATCCTGCCCCACCGCGTCGCCGAGGGTGGCCGTGAGCGCTTCGGCTGCGGCATAGGCCTTCGTGCCCGCCTTCAGCCGGAACCACCGCGCCAGCCGGTTGGGAGAACCCACGTTGCGGTTCAGCCATTTGCCGACGCCGCTGACGAAATAGGCGCGGGCATAGGCGGGAAAGTCGGCCTGCAGCAGCGCCTTTTGCCGCGCGGTCAACTGGTCGGGCAGCAGCGAGACGTCGATTTTCTCGGTGAACCGGGTCGCAACGGCAACGCCGCTGCGGTCAAAACGCAGCTCGCGCCAGGCGTTGGGCGCGGAGATCAGCGAGCCGGTCTGGATATCGTACAGAACGTTGCCGCGGTCGGAAACCGTGCAGGAAATATCGTTGGCGTGGATGTGGCCGGTCAGCACCGTCCGGATGCCGTGGTCGGCGAACCAGGCTGCGTAAAACTGCCAGAGGTCGAGCATCGGCTGCAGCTCATAGTGCGGCAGGATGCTGTGGTGCATCATCGCAAGGAGCGTTTTGCCGTCGGCCTGCGCCTGCTTCGTCTGCGCCTTGATCCAGCGGAAAACGTCTGTGCCGAGCGTTCCGTCGTCTTCGCCGTAGATGCAGGAATCAACGGCAAGCAGACGGTACTGTTCGTTCAGGTCGACGGCGTAGGACGCGGAGCTGTCGTGGCGCGAGACGGCCTCGTTATAGCCGAAGTCCGCATAGATTTCGCGGAACTCTTCCATCGAGACGACCGCTTCGCTGCTTGCGGCGGCGCAGTCGTGGTTGCCGTTGATCACAAAGATCTGTTTGCCGCTCGTCTGCTCCGCCCGGCGCAGCTGCTCCGCAAACGCGAGGTGCGAGTTCCGCTTGCCGCACGTCAGATCTCCGGCGATCAAAAGATGCTCGGAATCGGACGCTGCAAACGCGGCCAGCAGCTCGGCCAGGATCGCCGCGGATTCATAGGGCATCTGCCCCTGCGTGGAGGCGTAGCCGTAGAGCTCTTTGTCGGGCAGGTGCGCCGTGTAATCATCGGAAAACGCGCCGAGGTCCGCGCTGCACTGAAAATGCGTATCTGCTGCCACCGTCAGCTGCAGCGGCGCGGCCGCCGCCAGCGGCAAAACGGGAACCGCGCCCGCAAGCAGGCACAGCGCGAGCAGGACCGCAAATATCCGATTCGGCTTTTTCACAGGGGAACGCCTCCGTTTCTTTTGGTTGGAATGACGCCGCACGCTCAGAGGTGCGGCCGCTTACCCGCTTTCGAGGAATTGCCGGACGGCTTCGGCGTAGGTGTGATCATACATATTGCCCTCTCAATCCCGATACATTGCTGTATTCACTATACACCAATTCAAAAAGAAACACAAGAAAAACAAAAGAAGTCGGGCCATTTTTTGCCGATGGGATTGCAAACAACCGATGATTCGGGTATAATGGAGCAAAGATAAACCGATGTGAGGAGAATGAACATGTCGCTTTCAAAAGGACTCAAGCTTGCCGTGCCCGCCGCGCTGGGCATTCCGGCCGCCCTTTGCGCCGCAAAGGCGGTGAAGGCAAAGAAGACGCTGCCCAACCTGCCCGCCGCGGTTTCCTGGACCGACGAAGAGGCGCAGCGCTACGCCGAAAAGCTGTCGGCCATGGTGCAGGTTCCGACGATCTCAAAAAAAGAAGACGAGCCCTATGACTCGTTCCTCCTGTTTCAGGAAAAGCTGGCCGCGCTGTTTCCCCATGTGTTTGCAACCTTTGAAAACTACGACCTGAACGGCAACCTGCTGCGCCGCTGGAAGGGGACCGACCCTTCCAAAAACGGCATTTTGCTGATGGGCCATCAGGACGTGGTGCCGGTGGATCAGGCCGGCTGGACAAAGGACCCGTTCTCCGGCGCGATTGAGGACGGCTGCGTCTGGGGCCGCGGCGCCATGGACTGCAAGAGCACGGTCTTCTGTGAGCTGCAGGCGCTTGAGGAGCTGCTGGAAGAGGGCTTCGCGCCCGAACAGGACGTCTGGTTCTTCTCGTCGCGCAACGAGGAAAACTCCGGCGGCGGCGCCGACGCCGCGGCGGAATACCTGCGGGAAAAGGGCGTGCGGCTCGACCTTGTGCTGGATGAGGGCGGCGCCATCGTGGGCGGCATGATTCCGGGGCTCAAGCTGCCGGTTGCGGCAATCGGCGTTGTGGAAAAGGGCTTTTGCAACGTTAAATTCACGGCAAAGAGCGCCGGCGGCCATTCCTCCACGCCGCCGAAAAACTCGCCGCTGATCCGGCTGTCCAAGCTGATGGTCGAGGTGGATAAAAAGATGCCGTTCCAGGCAAAGCTGGTGACGCCGATGCCGGAGATTCTGGACAACGTGGCGCCCTATCTCAGCTTTCCGCTGCGCTTCTTGCTGGCCAACCGCAACGTCTTCGGCGGCCTGATCAAGGCGGCGTTCGTGCATATTTCGGGCCAGACCCGCGCCTTCGTGCAGTCCACGGCCGCGTTCACCATGGCGCAGGGCTCCACCGCGCCGAACGTGCTGCCGGACGAGGCCTCGGTCATCTGCAACATCCGCCCGTCGATGCAGCAGAACGCGCAGCAGACCGTGGCGGTGCTGCAAAAGATCGCCGCGAAATATGACGTGGAAACCGAAGTGCTGTTCTCGCGCGACGCTTCCAAGACGTCCCCGCCCGACAGCGCGGAGTTCAAAAAGCTGGAAGAGAACCTGCACGCCTGTCTGCCCGACTGCCTGGTGACGCCCTATCTGATGACGGGCGGCACGGATTCCAGACGGTTCGAGATCGTCTGCGACAACGTGCTGCGGTTCACGCCGACGCGCCTTAGCAAGGAGCAGATCGAAGCGATGCACGCCGCGAACGAGAACGTGTCGGTCCCGGCCATTGCCGAGGGCGTGAAGATCTATAAATATCTGCTGACGCACCGGTAAGCCGCGGTCGGCAAAACGTTCAAAAACAAAGACGCTCCGCCGGAATCTCCGGCGGAGCGTTTGCGTATAGGAAATGTGCGCGTTCGTTTATCCGGCTGCCGCTTCAAAACGCAGCGTCTGATCGGCTGCGGGGGTAACGGAGAATACCAAGAACCCGTCTTCGGCCTTTACGAACGTGACGCCGTCCGTTCCGGCGAACCGACCGTTCTGATAGATCACCGCGTCGTTGCACCGGACCGTCTGACCGTCGGCATACGGAACGTGGATCAGCGCAGTGGCGTCCTTCGGCAGCGCTGCGTCAAGCAGAAACGCGCGGTCGGTTTTCGTTTCGGTGACGCGGATGTAGCCCTTGACCGAGGGCACGACGCATTCCACGGTGTCCGGCCCGGTCAACTGCGGCCGGATCACGTATTCGGCATAGCCGGCCTTTGTGGGTCGGATCCCCGCAAAGTATTTGCTCAGGATGACCAGCGGGCCGCCCGACCAGGCATGGTTCCGCGTGCCCATGAGCTTTTTCCAGTGCTCCCACAGCGTGGAGTAATCCTCGCGGATCATGGCGCCGTACCGCTGCTTCATCCGGCTTCTGGCTTCGTCATACCGCCCCATCCGGCAAAGCGCTTCCAGCACATAGTATTCCATATACGGGCTGGAATTCTTTCTGTTTGTCAGAACGCGCGCAATGACGTCATACTGCGTTTCTTCGGCCAGACCCGAGAGCACCGCGAGCGCGTTGGCCCGGTCGTCGGGCCTGGCGGCGTCGCCGCTTTGATAGCCCTTCTCCGTCCAGAACGAGGCATACCCGGCCTTGATCCGGCTCATTTTAGCTGCAAAATCCCCGCTGCTTTTGCCGAGAACCCCGGCCATGTCCCGCAGACAGGAGAGCGCATAGTAATACCACGCGTTTTCAATCGCGGCCGCGTCTTCCCGGCTGCCCCAGTCCATCCAGTCCCAGGAGCCGCCGCGGTGAACGACGAGATTGTTGCCGCCGATCTGCCAGAGGTTGACGTAATTGACCGCCGCGTCATAGACCGACGCCAGGAAATCCCGGTCGCCGGTGTAAAGATAATAGGTCCAGAACCCGCAGACGCCCGCAAGCTGCTGCACGGGAAGCTCAAAGTAGTCCCGGCTGATCGGCACAACGGTCTGCAGGACGTTCGTTTCGGGGTCCACGTGACCCAGCATGGAGGCGACGCCTTTTTGATAGAGCAGACAGGCGTTTGCATCCAGCGCATACATGGTCATGGCCATTTCGTTGGTGACGTCGCCCCACCACTGCGCCCGTTCCCGGTCTGGACAATCCATAAAGTTGTCGCGCATGGTGACGTAAAGGGTGCGCAGCGACTTTTGCCAAAGCGTGTTCAGCGCTTCGTCCCCGCACCGGAACAGGCCGGAAAAGGCGGCGTCATACCCGGTCTCTCTGTATTTCAGGCTGAGAATCTTCACGCCCGCGGGGATCTCGTATGAGATATGCGCGCCGTTGAACCAGCCGAGGGCCTCGAATTCCTGTTCGCCCGCTTTGGTGATATAGGTGTCGTGGACGGCGCCCAGTCTGGTGTTTTCGGTCGAGATTCTGATTTTTTTGCCCGCGTCCGCTTCCACCCGGAGATACGGGGTGCACTGCGCGTTATAGGGAATGTTCAGCGTGAGCTTTCTTTCGGCTGCAAAGGTTTTGTTTTCAAAAGCGCCGGAGTTTTCATAGTCCTTCAGCCCGTAATCCTTCAGCAGGGGAATGCCGCGCGGAAAGAGCCTGCCCCACGGGGCGCAGCCGCCGACGCCGTTTTCTTTGGCGTTTTGCCACGCGCTGTCGTCAAACCCGGCGGAAAGCCAGTCGCCGATCTCTTCTCTCGCGTCGTAACAGATGTTGGATTCCGGCAGCCGGTAGTTCGGCTGCGTCAGACCGGCGTCCTTCTGATAGGCCGGATGGCGGCACACCTTCCAGCTTTGATCGGAGCGGAGGTCTCCCGCTTCAAACAAAAAGCCCGCTTTGCCGCTGTCGGTGTTGGAATAGCTCGTATCCTTGCCCCAATACCAGACGAGGGCGGCAACGACGTTTTTGCCGGGCTTCAGATACGGCGCGATGTCAACGGTATCGAAGTAGCTGTCGGTCGCCGTCGGCCCTCTTTTGACGCCGCCCTCAAACACCACGGTTTCCCCGTTGATATACAGCCAGTATCTGGAATCGGCGCAGAGGAAGGCCGTCCGGCTTTTCGGCACGTCGGAAAGCGTCACCGTCTTCCGGAAGCACATCCACACGTTCTCTTCGCTGCCGTCCGAGCTGTCCCAGATAAAGCTTGCCGTCCAGTCGGTCTTCGGCGTTGTGTCGATCCGCGTATAGGGCGCAAGGACTTCCGGCACGGCGTAATCGTTTGTAAACGGCTGATGATTCATATTGACACACCCACTCAGAACAGAACAGATGACGGCGATCAGAAGCAGGCCCGCAAGGCCTTTTTTCCCGTGCGTCTGTGCAAACGTCGGCTTGCCTTTGACGCTCATACGTCAAACGACTCTTTCAGCTCAAAGAGGCCGCGGATTTCGGCGTGGCCGTTTTCCAGATAGAACAGGCCCATCTCCCAGCCGTTCCGGTCATACAGTGCCATAATATCCGGCATGGCTTCGCGTACCTTCGCAAGCAGGGCGTCGTCCTTCACCACGCTGGCGTCGCCGTCATAGCGCAGGAACTCGTCGCCGTTGACGGCAAGCACCTCCACCTTTGGATTGGCGGTCAGCTGCTTGAACACGTTCTTGAACGTGCCGCAGCCGAAATAAAGCCTGTCGTCCGCCAGCAGATGGAACCCGAACGGGCGGCCCTTCGGCTGATCGCCGTCCGTGGTCAGAAAATAGAAAACCTGCGCCTTGTCAAGGAACGCGTTGACTTTTGCTGCATTTGACATAATGAAACCTCCGTTTCACAGGCGTTATCGCCTGAATGATACCCTGTTGAGCTCTTCCCGGTCCGGGATGGAGGGGGAAGCGCCTTTTCTTGTTACGCAGACGGCGGCCGCCTTCGCCGCCGTTTCCAGCGCCGCTTTTATCGTTTCTCCCGCGGCGATGCTTTGCAGGAAGAACCCGGCAAACGTATCGCCCGCCGCAGTCGTGTCAACGGCCTTTACCGGGAACGCGGGCTGAAAGATCCGCTCCGTTCCGTGAACGTAAAGTGCGCCGGCGCCGCCCAGCGTCAAAACAAAGCGGACGCCGGGGTACCGTTTGCTCAGCCGGTCGGCGAGCTCGTCTGCGTCTGTGCCGTCCGGGCCGCTTTGGGTCAGCGCCCTCGCCTCGGTTTCGTTCAGCAAGATGTAGTCCGCTTTGTCCAGCGGATAACGGGCAACTTCTTTCTGCATGGGAGCCGGCGTGAAAGCGATCTGCAGGCCCTTCTTTTTTGCCGCCCGGATCAGATAGGGGATATGGTTGATCTCGTTTTGCAGCACCAGCATGTCGCCGGGTGCAAAATGCGCAAGCACCCGATCGATCTGCGCTTTTGTAATCTGCCGGTTTGCGCCGCCGCAGAGCAAAATGCAGTTTTCGCCGTCGGCGGTGGTCTGGATAATTGCGTGGCCGGTTTTTTGGTGTTCCAGTTCCGTGACGAAGTAGGTGTTGACCTGCGAACGCTGCAATTCCTCCAGCAGAACCGTGCCGTCCGTTCCGATGCAGCCGGCGTGGAACACGTTGCCGCCGGCCCTGGCGAGCGCGATCGACTGGTTCAGCCCCTTGCCGCCGCAGAAGGTTTGCACCTCGCTTGCCGCAAGCGTTTCGCCCGCGGCAACAAAATGCGCCACACGGTAGGTGTAATCCAGATTCAGCGAGCCGAAGCATAAAAACTTATTCATCGTTTTCCTCCGCCGGGGCCATCAGGATTCTCTGAATCATCTCCTGATAGAACCCGTCCTCTTTTGTTTTCACAAGATAGGCGTGGCTGCCGTTGGGGTCGGGCCGAAAGCTGTTTCTGCCGGTCCGGGGGTTGACGGACGCTTTGCCGCGGACCTTTTGATAGCCGGCCGCTTCCGCGTCGCCGACAACGGCATACAGCGCCGTCATCGGATCCCACGAGGGTCTGCCCTTCGGGCTGCGGTGCGCCGCATAGGCGATTCCGGTCAGCCCGGGCACCGCCTTGCCGCCGGTGACGACGTCTTTTCCGACCTCATAGCCCAGAAACGTCAGCGGAACCGGGCAATGCCCGCAGAGATACGCGGCCGCCGTTCTGTTCAGCGGATAGGCGAAAAAGTTGTATTCCATGCCGCTTTTCCGGTCCCATCTGCCGCCCATGAGCACGATTTCGGAAACCTTGCTTTTCACAAGCTCCGTTCCGTTCAGGTCGCTGTATGCGTCGGACGGCGACTGCAGAAGCTCCATGATGATCTGCGGAAACCCGACGTCAACGATCACCGCCCGCTCCGGCAGGGCGGCAAGAACGCTGCGGTACAGCTTGAACGCCTCGGGGCAGTCCGCGTTTGTGAATCCGGATTTGCAGAACGAGGCCAGCTTTTTTTGATAAAGGCACAGAACGCCCCTGCGCACGGCGCGCCTGTCAAGGCCAATCGGAATGCTGCCGAGGCCGTACTGCTCGCAAACGGCTTTGACCGAGGGCGCGGAACAGGGCATCACACTGTTGACGCCGATCGCCTTCAGGTCGATCCGGCCGCGCCGGTGCGCCTTGAGCAGAATGTCGAGCGCCGCCACGTCGTCGCAGTCCGTCCACCAGTCGGTGCCGAAGAGAACAGGCACGGGGCCCGTTCGGGCCGCGTTTTTTTCTTCATCGATCATTTTTTCCACAGCCTCCCCATGGCTCGGCGCGGATTCGCCCGCCGGCGTTCCGGCCCTTTTCCGCGTCACTCCGCGGCGCGCTGCGCCGGCAGCAGCTGTGCCAGCTTCGCAAGCCGGCGCAGCGCCTCTTCCAGCGTGCTTTGCTGTCTGGCAAAATGCAGGCGGATCAGATGGTTCACGGGCTCGCGGAAAAAGCTGGAGCCCGGCACGGCGGCAACGCCGATGTGTCTGATCATCCATTCGCAGAATTCCAGATCGGTATAACCCGCAAACTGCGGCAGATCCAAAAACGCCTGAATATCCAGCATCACGAAATAGGTGCCCTGCGGAACGTTGTGCCGCAGGCCGATCCGGTCGAGCCCCGCGCAGAAGAAGTCCCGCTTCTTCGTATAGAGCTCCCGCAGATCGTCGTAGTAGCTTTCCGGCAGCGTCAACCCGGCAACGGCGGCCTCCTGCAGCGGCGCGGCCGCGCCGACCGTCAGAAAATCGTGCACCTTTCGCGCGCCGTCGATCACCCGGGCGGGGCCGCAGAGATAGCCCAGCCGCCAGCCGGTGGCCGAATAGGTCTTGGAAAGGGAGTTGCAGGTGATGACGCGGTCGAACATCCCGGGCAGCGAGGCGATTGCGGTGTGGACGTGGGGCGCGTAGACCATGTGTTCATACACCTCGTCCGTGACAACAAAGGCGTCGTACCGCTTTGCCAGCGCGCCGATGGCGGTCAGCTCTTCGCGCGTGAACACCTTTCCGCTGGGGTTGGAGGGGTTGCAGAGAATGAGCGCCTTTGCGCCCTGCCGGAACCCGTCTTCGATCAGCTGCAGATCGAAGTCATACGCCGGCGGCACCAGCGGGATATAGATCGCCTCGGCGCCGGAAAGAATGGCGTCTGCGCCGTAGTTTTCATAGAAGGGCGAGAACACCAGCACTTTGTCGCCCGGGTTGCAGATCGTCAGCATGGCGGCCATCATCGCCTCGGTGCTGCCGCAGGTGACGCAGAGCTCCGTTTCGGGGTCGATCTGCCTGCCCATGGTTTTCGACAGCTTGCGCGCCAATGCGTCGCGGAAGTTTTTGGCTCCGAAGGTGACGGAATACTGGTGCGGGCCGGCGTGGGCCGCCTTCTGCAGCGCGTCCAGCATCTCCTGCGGCGGGTCAAAATCGGGAAAGCCCTGCGACAGGTTGATCGCGTCATAGGCGTTGCTGATGCGGGTCATCCGCCGGATCACCGAGTCGGTGAAGGTGCTCACCCGGTCGCTCATGCTTGGCATATCTCATTTCTCCTTTTATCCAATTCCCGGCGCTGCCCGCGGTTCTGAAGGCGGGATTTCCGCAACGGGCGCCGTCTGTTTTTTTTGAAAGGGCAGGGCAGACGCCTGAAACGGCGCGCTTCCGCTTTGCGCTCTCACAGATCCCGGTCGGCCGAAGCATAGCCCAGCTCGGTATAGAGCATGCCGTTTTTTCCGCGCGTGGAAAGCATCAGCGAAACGCCCTCCACCGGCATGCGCGTCGGCGGCAGCTGCGGCTCCGGCTGCAGGTGTTCCCGTAGGCCGGAGGCGTTGCGCAAAAACGTCATGTGCGGGCGGAAGCTCTTTTTGTCAAAGGGAATTCCGGCGTCGGCCAGCGCGCGGCGCAGCCGCTGCGAAAGCGCGTTCAGCGCCCGGCTCTCCTGAACCCCCGCCCACCACAGATCGCCGAAGCAGCCGATGTGGTCCAGCGTCACCGTGAACGGAGCAAAGGAAACGCGCGCCATCGCTTCCAGCACGGCGTCCGGGTCGTGATAGTCGCCGATAAAGGCAAGGGTCAGATGCAGGTTTTCCGGCGGGGTGTAATTGCCGTGCACGTGCGCCCGGCGGAAGGCCTGCTGCACCGTCGCAACGCGCTGCACGACGGCGTCTTCGGGCAAGGCCGCAAGAAACAGTCGCATAAGGGATCCTTTCCGTAAGGAGGCATCGGTTTTTGAAGACAAATTCCCCCAAACGCTGTGCCGGAATCCTTGAAAGCCGGCACCTTGGGCGGGTTTTTAAAGCAGTTATCGCGGAAAAGAAGCGGTTTCAGGGCGTATTCTTCCTTACGGAAGGGGCCCCGTTACCCTCCTCTTTCGCTTTCATCCGACACAATATTGTTCATCCAGACGTTCCTGCGGATCAGGATGATCCCGATGACGCACTTGATCCAGTCGGCGCTCTGCACGAGGAAGAAGATCCACACCGCGTAAAGGGAGGTGAACCGGCTGAGCAGGAACGCAATGGGCACGCTGATCACCCACATGAACACGCTGTCGAACAGGAACGTGATCACCGTTTTGCCGCCGGAGCGGATGGTGAAATAGGAGGTGTGCAGCAGCGCGATCTGCGGCGTGAAGAAGGCCTGAACGAGCAGGAACCGCGCGGCGATCTGCTTTGCCTCCGGCGTCGTGTTGTAGATTATCGGGAACAGGTGCGACGTGGCGGCGATTGCAAGGCCCACAAGCGCGGCGATGAACACCGAGAAGGCGATGATTTTGGTCGTCTCCTCCTTCGCCTTCTGGAACGCCCTCGCGCCGAGGTGCTGGCCGATGATGATCGCAATCGCGTCGCCCATGGCGAAGAAGACCACGTTGAACACGTTGCTGACCGTGTTGGAGATGTTGACGCCCGCCACCACGTTCAGGCCGCGCAGGGAATAGCACTGCATCAGCATCGCCATGCCCGCCGACCACAGCGCCTCGTTCACGAGCAGCGGCGCGCCCGTGAGGAAGTATTTCCTTGCCAGCGCAAGCGGGACGCGCAGCGTTTTGTAAACGCCCGTGATATAGGGACATCTTTCTTTGTGGCGGTGCGTCCAGACCGCAACGACCGCGAATTCCACGAAGCGCGAAAGCACGGTTGCGATCGCGGCGCCCCGCACGCCGAGCGCGGGGAAGCCGAGCTTGCCGTAGATCAGAAGGTAGTTGAACACGAGGTTGACGAACACCGCCGCCAGTCCCGCGCGCATGGGCACCACGGTTTCGCCGCATTCGCGCAGGGTATTGGAATAGACCTGCACCAGCGCGAAGGCCGGCAGGGAAAGCAGCATGATTTTCAGGTAGCCGCTGCCGAACGCGAGCGCCGCGGCGGGGTCGCCGCCGTCGTTGGTGCCGCGCAGATACAGCGAGATCAGGTCTTCACCGAAGAAGAGGAACACGCCGAAAGCCGCCGCCAGCAGCACGAAGCCGAGCCAGAGCTTATAGCGGAAGGTGTGGCGGACGCCCTCGTCGTCCCTGGCGCCGTAATACTGCGCGGTGAAGATGCCCGCGCCGGAAAAGCCGCCGAAGCAGCACAGGTAAAAGACGAAGATCAGCTGGTTGACGATGGCGACGCCGCTCATCTGCTCGGTACCCGTGCGGCCCACCATGATGTTGTCGAGCAGGCTGACGAAGTTCGTGATGCCGCTTTGCACCATGATCGGCACGGCGATGGCGAGCACGCGCCGATAGAACGCCCGGTCGCCGATGAATTTGTTTTTGAGGTTGGTTGTGTTCATAGTATCATTCGCAGTCCCGAATCGGGCGGCGCCCTGCATGAAGAGGGCTATCCTCATTTCTCATTTTTCTTGAACAGTCCGGCGCGCCGGACGGTCATGTTCCGTTCATCCAAACAAAAAGGAACGCTTTCTTTCGTCGTTATATAAACTATACACCCAATCGGGAAAAAGCACAAGAAAAAACCACCGAAACATTTACTTTTTTCCCCGAACTTGGTATGATAATAAAAAAGGGGGCTGCACGATGGCTGACACAAACACAAACAACGGCGCAGTCCGACGCGCGCTGCGCTTCACCGGCTCCGTGCAGGGCGTCGGCTTTCGCTGGCGGGCCGTGCAGGCCGCAAACGCCGTCGGCGCCACCGGCTGGGTGCGCAACGACCCCGACGGCGGGGTCTCCATGGAGATTCAGGGCACCGAGGCGCAGATCGACGCGGTGATCCTCGCCGTGGAGCGCGGCAGCTACGTGATCATCGAGAACCTTTTTGCAAAGACGATTCCGCCCGCGGAAGGGGAACACGGCTTCTTTGCCCGCGACGACGACTGAAGGGGGGGACGCGCCATGACACAACCGGATTGGGAGCGTCTGTCTCCCGAAGAAAAGAAAAAGGAGCTTTATCTCAAACAAAAGCGCCTGCTGGAAACGTTCCTTGAGCGGCACGCGATCACGCGGGAGCAATACGAAACAAGTCTGAACGGCTTGACGGAAAAGATGGGGATGGAACATGTGGAAGAAGCATAACGCCGAATGGATCCGGCACACGCACCTGTTTTCGGCCGACGAATATGAATGCTCCGATTGCGGCGGCACGACGAACAAGCCGAAGCCGACCTGCCCGCACTGCGGCGCGTCCATGGGCGGCGAACAATACGACCCGTCGTGGGTCGACGAGGCCGCCATGCTGGATATCATCCTCGGCGACAAATAAAAGCGAAAGGAACCTGCACCATGAGCGACTACCGTGTCCGTCATTTTGACGAAGCCTTGAAAATCATGAAGGACGCCGGCGTGGAGCCGTTGGATTCTCCAAGCGCGAACCATCCTGCGCTGGCGCACGCGTTGGCGAAAGACCTGATCGAACAGATGACCCTGCGCGAAAAGGCGCATATGCTCAGCGGCCACTGGGCCATGCTGAACGGCCTGCTGCACGGCCGTGTCTATAACTACGACCCCATCGCGGGCGGCGGCTGCAGGCGGCTGGGCATTCCGCCGCTGCTGTTTTCCGACGGGCCGCGCGGCGTCGTGATGAAAAGCGCCACCTGCTTTCCCACGTCGAACCTGCGGGCGGCGGCGTTCGACGCTTCGCTGGAAGAAGAGATCGGCGAAGCGATTGCCAAGGAGTGCATCGCCCTCGGCGCGAACTACTTTGCCGGCGTCTGCGTCAATCTGCTGCGTCACCCCGCCTGGGGCCGGGCGCAGGAGGCCTACGGCGAAGACCAGTTTTTGACCGGCAAATACGGCGCGGCGCTGACGCGGGGTCTGCAGAAATACGGCGTGATTTCCTGCCCCAAGCATTTTTACATGAACTCCATCGAAAACCTGCGGTTCTCCGTTTCTGCCGACGCGGACGAAGAGACCCTGCGCGACGTGTATCTCTATCATTTTGAGGAATGCTTCAAGGCCGGCGCGGGCTCCGTCATGTCGGCCTACAACAAGGTCAACGGCGTCTACTGCGGCGAGAGCAGGGCCGTGTTTGACCACCTGAAAACGCTCGGCTTCGAGGGCTTTTCCATCTCCGACTTCGTCTGGGGCGTCCACGACGGACCGGAGAGCGTGCGCGCCGGGCTGGATGTGGAAATGCCCATGACGCTCAAACGCGGGCTGCGGCTGCTTGCCGCCGTCAAGCGCGGCAGGCTGGACGAAGCGCTGCTCGACGCGCGCTGCGAAAGCATCATCGCCACCATGCTGCGGTTCCAGAACGTCTATCGCGCACAGCGCTTTTCCAAGGACGTCGTCTGCTGCAAGGCGCACACCGACCTTGCGAGAAAGGCGATGGAAAAGGGCGCGGTGCTGCTCAAAAACAACGGCGTGCTGCCGCTGACGGATACCTCTGCCGGAATCGTGCTGACCGGCCGGTTCGCCAACGAAAAAGTGATCGGCGACCACGGCTCGTCCTCGGTGCATCCGCCCTATGTCACAACGCCCTTTGAGGGCTTCTCCAAGGTGTATAAAAACACCGTCCTCGTGACCGGCGACACATTGGCAGACGACGGCAAAGCCGCGGACGGCGCCGACGTGATCGTGGCGGTCGTGGGCAACGATTACCGCGACGAGGGCGAGTTCGTCACCAACTCCAACCCGAAGCTCGTGACCGGCGGCGACCGCAGGTCGCTGCGGCTGCACAAGGAGGACGCCGATCTGATCCACGCGCTGAAACAGCGCGGCAAGCCGCTGGTCGTGATCTTCTATTCCGGCTCGGCGGTCATCACCAACGACTGGGCGGACGACGCCGACGCCATTCTCTACGCCGGCTATCCGGGCATGGAGGGCGCGAACGCGCTGGCGGACATCGTTTGCGGCAAAGTCAACCCCTCGGGCAAGCTGCCGTTCACCGTGGCGCAGACGGAGAAAGACTATCCGCCGTTCCCGTATACCGACGAAAAGAACCAGCACGTCGCCTACGGCTATTACCACGGTTACGCCCTGTTTGACAGAGAGGGCAAAAAGGCGGAATACCCCTTCGGCTTCGGCCTGTCCTATACCGCCTTTGCCTACGGTGACGCAAGCGCGAAGGACCGCGGCGGCGAAATCGCCGTCAGCTGCAAAATCAAGAACACCGGCGAGTGCGCCGGCGAAGAAACGATGCTGGTCTTTGCCGGCTCGAACCTTCCCGGCAAGCCGCACAAGCTCCTGAAGGGCTTCGGCAGGGTCGCGCTCGCACCGGGCGAAGAGAAGGTCTGCACGGTGACGATTGCCAAGGAGGACCTGCGCCTGTATGACAGGGAAAGCGATTCCATGTTGATTCCCGCAGACGTCACGCTTTATGTGGGCAGAAACGCCGCGGACGCGGAAACCCTTGCTTTGAAAGCAACTTGAACCCGAACGCGCAGGCGTCTGCGCCGGGAAAACAAAAAGCCTTGAAACGGATTGTCTTTCCATTTCAAGGCTTTCTTTCTGTGATAGGCTTTTTTGCTTTCCACGCGCTTCGTGACCGGGTTGACGCCGTGCCATGAGCCGCGTTTTGCGCTGTCCAGCGCTCTTTTCTTTTTCTTGGACAGCTTTTCGTATGGAATGAATTTATTCATCCGGGCACCTCCCATGCAGTTTCGTGAACCGATTATACTGCAACTCCGGCAAAATTGCAAGTGGGGAGGGTGCGGTTCCGTGTCGTATGCTTCCTTGCGGAAAGGGGCCCCTTACGTCTCCTTCATCCGCACCGGTACGCCGCCGTTTCTGCGCGATTCTTCGGCGGCAAGGGCGATGTCGTGGCTGATCACGGTCGCGTCGATCGTGGTCACGTTCGTCAGGTCGTCCGTTTCGCCGCAAAGCAGCTTGACAAACCCGGAGATCAGGCGGATGTCGCCCTCCACGTGGCCGCTCAGATGGATCGGACTCGTGCGCACGCGGGTCGTCTTTCCGCCGAACAGGTGCATCGTGAGCTTGCTGCCGTAGCCGACCAGCTCGCCCTTCGTGCCCACAATGTGGCATTCGCGGAACATCCTGTCGGAAAAGCCGTTCATGCAAAGCACCGCCGTGGCGCCGTTTCGGAACGTCATGGTCACGGTCTGGTTGTCGCAGACGTCGTTGTCGCACGCAAACACGCACCGGCCGTAGTCGCCGTTTCTGACGGCGTTTTCCACGTCGCTTCTTTTGTTGTGCGCCTTGCCGGTGAGGGTGCGCTTCATGTACTTGATGAACTTCGCTTTGTAGAACGGGTCAGTGAGATAGAGCTTTTCCGCGTCGTAGGGGCAGTCCTTTTTCGCTTTGCAGCCGCCCATGCAGGTCGCCGCGGCGCCGGCGGGGGCGTTTTCCTTCCGGAAAAACCGCAGCGAGCCCACGGAGCTGACGCTGACGCAGGGGCTGTCCATGAACCAGGCGATCAGGTCGATGTCGTGGCAGCACTTTGCCAGAATCGACGGCGTGGACGCGGCCTCGCTGCGCCAGTTGCCCCGGACGAAGCTGTGGGCAAAATGGAAGTAGCCGACGTTTTCGGTGTGATTGACGGAAACGATCTCGCCGAGCTGTCCGCTTGCGAGAATCTCCTTGATCTTGCCGTAGTAGTTCGAGTAGCGCAGCACGTGGCAGATGATGAGCAGCGCGCCGTGCGCCTTCGCCAGATCGCGCAGCTCGGTGTATTCCGCCCTGACGCCGCTGACGGGCTTTTCCAGAAGAATCAGCTTGTAGCCGGTCAGAATGGCCTGCTTCGTAATGGCGTAGTGGCTGGCGTCCTGCGTGGCGATGATCAGCGCGTCGGAAAGAACGCCCTTTGCAAAAAAGGCGTCGGTTGAAACGAATCGCCGCTCCTGCGGGACGGCAAACCGCGGCGCGATATCGTCCAGCGCCTGCTGCCTGCTGTCGCAAAGGGCGAAGATGTCGACCTTTGACCTGTGAAAATACTTCAGAAAGCCGAGATATTCCGTGCCCCTGTTTCCGAGGCCGATGACACAGACTGTTTTCTTCATGCGGTCCGTCCTCCTCTTTTTTCGCCGCTGCCCTGCAGAATCAGGGCGCGGCTGCGTCCGTTCTTTTTCCATTATAGCAGCAGGGGACGCCGAAAAGCAATGGCTTTTGCAAAGTTTCGGCGCGCATCTTTTGGGCGAAAAGCGCAGAAAAGGTTTACTTTTTTGCCTCGTCTTGGTATGATAGAAAAAGAATCATCAGCGGGAAGGGAAGCGCGGCCCGCTTCCTGCCGCAAACAAACCCACAATGAGGTGAATCCCATGTATTTCAAACACACGAACCGCTGCGGCTTCCTGCTCGGCTTCATCGATTTCTTTACGGCGGGGCTGTTCTTTTTGCTCTATATGCCCTTCGGCGGGCTGCAGTCGGAGCTGGAAACCGTGCTCGGCCACAAGGTGCGGCCCTATTGGCAGGCCTATCTGCTCGGCGTGCCGACGCTGTTTCTCTATACGCTGGTCTGGATGGCGCGGATTGCCGAAGAGCTGAAGGCGAAAGCCGTTGAGCTCGGTGTGGAAGAACCCTATACCTCCTGGCGCCACATGGTCCTCTGGAACACCCTCGGCATGCTGCTGTTCGGCCCGATGGTTGCCACGCAGCGGTTTTTCACAACGCTGAACCGGATGGAGGCCGCGCTGAACGAACGGCAGGCGAACGCATAGGGAGGGGCAGAGGTGAAACAGGTTCTGAAACAAGCCCTCCTTCTCCTGCCCGCGCTTTTGCTGTGCCTCTGCTTTGCCGGCTGCGGGGCGGCACAGACGGCGGCGCAGCTGACACAACCGCAGCCGGCAACTGCGCCGACGACCGCGCCGACGACCGCAGCGACGACGCGGGAAACGACAACGGAACCCGCAACGGAACCGACCGCCGCCCCCGCGCCCTTTTCGCCCGACGATGTGGCGATGACCGCGACGCCGGGCAGCAGCTGCTTTTCCGAGGTCGGCTACAGCGAAGCGCACGAAACGCTGGTCGTCCGCTTCCGCGGCAGCGGCCAACGCTATTGCTATTTCGATGTGCCCGCGTCGGTCTGGGCGGCGTTTCGGTCCGCCGATTCGCTCGGGCGCTATTACAACACCAGAATCAAGGGATACTACAGCTGCGAAAAAGGCTGAACGCAAAATTTATCGCTTTTTTGAAAAAATCCCCCTGCGTCAGGGGTTGCTTGTGACGCTGCGTCATATGCTATGCTTGACGCGAAGGAGGTGGAAAGCTATGTCCAACTACACGACCGGAGAGATCGCAAAGCTTTGCGGCGTCACGGTGCGCACCGTCCAGTATTACGATACGCGCGGCATTCTGGTGCCGGCGGCGCTTTCCGAAGGCGGCCGGCGGCTTTACAGCGAGGATGATCTGCGGCGCATGCGCGTGATCTGCTTTCTGCGGGAACTCGGCCTTCCGATCGACACGATCGGCAAGCTGCTGCGGGAGGAAGACCCCGGCAGCGTGATCGAGCTGCTGCTCGAACAGCAGGAGCAATCGCTCAAGGCGGAAATCGACACGCAGACGGAAAAGCTCGAAAAGCTCGAAGCGCTGCGGCGCGAGCTGAAAGGCGCGGGCGAGCTCTCGGTTGAATCCATTGGCGATATAGCTTATACCATGACGAACAAAAAGAATCTGAAGAAGATCCATCTGACGATGGGCCTCACGGCGATCCCGGTCAGCATCCTTGAAATTGCCGGCATCCTGCTGTGGATCTTCAAGGGCGTCTGGTGGGTGTTTGCGCTCTATGTGCTGGTTGCGATCCCCTGGGGTATCGTGATTTCGCGCTACTACTATAAGAGCGTGGCATATCTTTGCCCGCAGTGCCACACGGTGTTTAAGCCGAAGTTCAAAGAGATGTTCTTTGCGCGGCACACCCCGAAGACGCGCCGCCTGACCTGCATCCACTGCGGCCACAAGGGCTATTGCGTGGAAGTTGCGGACGGTGATGAAGCATGACGGAATTTGAATCCATCGTCATCGGCAAAAGCAGCATTCCGTCGCTGATCCTCACGGTCGTCCTGCTGGTCGCGATCCCCGTCGCTTTCTTCTTTTTCTGGCGCAGAACGTATAAGCCGCAGACAAACATCGGCTATCTGATTGCAGGCGCCCTCGGCTTTATCGTTTCCGCCCGGGTGCTGGAGCTCGGCGTGCATGATCTCTGCGTTCTTGCGGACCATCCCGTTTCCCGGTTCATCAACGGAAACACGGCCGCCTTCGTGCTGTACGGCATCACCGTGGCCGGTGTGTTTGAGGAGTGCGGCCGGCATATCGTTCTGAAGCATATTCTGAAAAAGAACCGTACCCGTGAGAATGCGGCTTTCTACGGGATCGGTCACGGGGGCGTCGAGATCCTTGCGGTCGTTCTGCCGACCATGATCACCTATCTTGTCATTGCCGTCCTGTTTTCTTCGGGCAACACGGAGCAGGCGCTTTCCACGCTGAAAATCACCGGGGGAAATGCCGCCGCCGCGCTGCCGTCCGTGCAGGCGGCCGCCGCGTTTAACTACGCGGCGATGGCGATGAACGTCATAGAGCGTCTGTTTGCGATGGTCTTGCATATCGGGCTGACGGTGATCGTTTTTTACGGCGTCTGCAAAGAAAAGAAGGGCTGTCTGCCGCTGGCGATTGTCCTGCACATGCTGACGGATACCTTCCCCGTGCTGTATCAGAGAGGCGTTTTGCCGCTGTGGGCGGTTGAAATCTGGGCTGCTTTCTGGGCTGCCGCGGTCGGATGGATCGCCGTGCAGCTTTACAAAAAAGAGAAAGACCCGCCCCAAACGGGTATCTGAATCGGTCCGCTCCGGCGGCAAAGTGACGCACTTCCTTGCGAACCTCGATATCAACGTGCTCGACCTCGGCGTGCCCGTGCTGTCGATGCACGCGCCGTTCGAGCCGGTGGCGAAGACGGACGTCTACAGCACGTATCGCGCATATGAAGCATTTTTCAAAAGCTGAACAAAAAAACAACCTGCTGCTCAAACAGAACAGCAGGTTGTTTGTTGTTGTATGATCAGACGGCTTCCGGTTCCTCCGGCGGCTTCTCTTCGCCCACGTGCGCAATCAGCGTGCGGTGGACGTGGTGATAGGAGCAGAGCGACACGATGACCGAAACGACCTCCGCAATCGGGAAGGCCCACCAGACGTTGTCGACCGTGCCGGTTTTGGAAAGCAGCCAGGCCGCCGGCAGCAGCACGATCAGCTGCCGCGCGAACGAAACGATCATGGAATAGTAGCTGCGGCCCACCGCCTGGAAGACCGAGCCCATGGCGATGCAGAAGCCCGCCGGCACGAAGCAAAGGCTGATCCGCTCCAGCGCGGGCACGCCGATGGCCATCATGTCGTCCGAGGCGTCGAAGAGGCGCAGCATGGTTTCGGGCATCAGCCACATCAGAACGGTGCCGAGCGCCATGATCGAGCAGGCGAGCGCCATGGCGAAGCTGACCGTGCGGGTCATGCGCCTGCGGTTGCCCGCGCCGTAGTTGAACGCGATGATCGGAATCGTGCCGTTGTTGAGGCCGAAGACCGGCATGAATACGAAACTCTGCAGCTTGAAATAGGCGCCGAACACGGCCACCGCCGTGAACGAGAAGGCGCGCAGAATGCGGTTGAGGAAGTAGTTCATCAGCGAACCGATGGCGATCATGATGATCGACGGCACGCCGATCTTGTAGATTTCGCCGATGATCCTGCCGTCGGGCCGGAAGCCCTTCCAATAGACGCGGACCTCGGGGTTGAACTTGTGGTTGAGGATCAGTCCCATGCCGAACGCGCAGAACTGGCCGATCACCGTCGCAATGGCGGCGCCCTTGGTCTCCAGCCGCGGGAACGGGCCCATGCCGAGAATCAGCAGCGGGTCGAGGATCATGTTGATGACGGCGCCCGTGAGCTGGGTGGTCATGGCGAGCGTGGTCTTGCCGGTGGACTGCATCAGCCGTTCCGTGGTGATCTGGCCGAACACGCCGAGCGAAAGGCACGCGCAGATCGTCAGATAATCGACGCCGTAACGGTAGACCAGCAGCGACGCGGGGTTCGCCTCGGTCGGCACCGCCTGACGCTGAAAGAACAGCGGCGTGACGAACAGACCGATCAGAAGGAATACCGCCGCGCTGCAGCAGGCGAGGAACATGCCGTTGACGGCTACCTTGTTGGCGCGGTCGGGCTGCTTGGCGCCCAGCGCGCGGGAGATCAGCGCGTTGATGCCCACGCCGGTGCCCGTGGCAACGCCGATCATCAGATTCTGGATCGGGAACGCGAGCGACACGGCGGTCAGCGCCTCCTCGCAGACGCGCGACACCCAGATGCTGTCCACCACGTTATAGAGCGCCTGAATCATCATCGAAAGCATCATCGGCAGACTCATCGTGAGCACCAGCCGCGGAATCGGCAGATAGCCCATTTTGTTTTCCTTTTGCACCGTCGTTCCCTCCTTTTTGAAAAACCTTGGATATTATAGCACATTTTTCCGCACAGCGCCATAGAAGCGCCCGTTTCCGTTGTAGATTTTGTTTAGGTTTCCTGTCGCCGTTTTGTGCAAAAGAACGAAGAAACAGGAGAAAACGCACAAAAAGGCGGCCGCTGTTTCGGGCAAACCTGACGAAACGGCGCGAAACGCCCAAAAGGCTTTTTTTATTGCCGCGTTTATGTTATAATTTCAGGGTAATCCCACTTTGAGGAGGTTCCCCGATATGAAGAGATGGAAACGCTGGCTTTCGGTCGTGCTGTGCGCCGTGCTGCTGCTCGGCGCGGTGCAGCTGCTTTCCGCCGCCAAGGCGGGCAGCCAGACCGTGGCGGCCGAGCTCCCGTTCTACACCATGAGCGATCTGCACATCTTCCCCGACTGCGCGCAGGGAAACCGCACGCAGACGTGGCTGGACGCCTGCCGCCTGGACGGCAAGATGTTCAACGAATCGGAAACGATCATCCGCACGGCGCTGAAAACGGCGGCGGCGCGGGCCAGACAGGCCGGCGTCAAATATCTGCTGCTGCCCGGCGATCTGACCAAGGACAGCGAGCTGATCTCGCATCAGGTGCTGGCGGACCTGCTGGAGCAGTTTGAAAAGGAAAGCGGCGTGGAAGTGTTCGTCATCAACGGCAACCACGACGTCAACACCACCCAGGCCGTGACCTATGAACACGACAAGAAGGAGCCGACCCCGGCCATCACCTATGAGCAGTTCTTCGACGTTTACCGCAACCTCGGCTATGACCACGCCGTGGCGCCCGCGGGCTGGACCGGTCCGTCCTACCGCTTTGCGCCGAACAAGGAGCACGTGGCCGGCGGTCTGTCCTATGTGGCCGATCTGGACGACGCGTTCCGCCTGATCGTCATCGACTCGTGCAAATATTCCTTTGACGAGCCCGAACCGGAAGAGACCACCGGCGCCATCGGCCCCGAGCTGATGCAGTGGATCCGCGACTGGGCGGACCAAAGCAAAAAGGACAGCCGCACGCCGTTCCTGATGATTCACCATTCGCTGGCGGCGCACATGGAGGTGGAGCCCTCCATCACCTACGCCTTCGTGCTCGACGACTATATGGACGCGGCGGAAGCGCTCGCCGCCATGGGCATCCACTACGCCTTCACGGGCCACCTGCACATCAACGACACTGCCTGCGTCATCAACGACGACGGACAGGCGCTCTACGATTACCAGAGCGATTCGATCACGGGCTTCCCCAACACCTACCGCGAAAACAAGCTGGTCAACTATAAGAACGGCAAAACGCTGCTGGAATCCAACGCGGTGGATTTCGACGCCGTGGAAAAGATGGTCTTCGACGGCGTGACCTATGACAACAGCACCTATAAATACCATTCGTTCGGTCTCTGCTTCGGCGGCGGACTTTCCAAGGACGGCAAGGCCGACACCACGTCGTTCCTGATGGGCATCATCAAGCACTATCTCGGCGATATGCTGAAGGACATTGCCGCGACCGACGGCGGCATCCTCGCCTATCTGCAGACCAAGTTCAATCTCGATCTGCGCGCCATTCTGGAAGGCTTCCTGCAGCCCTATATCGGCGACGGCTTCAAGATCGGCAAGACCACGGTCTTCAGCATGGACAACATCATGTGGTTCATCGAGGACCTGCTCGATCAGGTGACCGAGCTGTATATCAAGGACCCGCAAAAGCTCTATAACGTGCTGGAGCCGGCCGTGCAGAAGCTGATGGACCTGCAGGTCAGCGAAAAGCCCTGCACCAAGTTCCGCGAAAAATACGGCTTCGGCAATCCCGACAAGCCGGGCACGCTGGGCGAGCTGGTGCTGGACGGCATGGTCTATTGGTTCAACGGCAACGAGGACCCGACCGACGACGCGTTTCTGGAGGACGCGCTCTATAACCTTTCCGACGGCGACACGTTTGAGCGGCTGTTCAACCTGCTGATCGACGTGGTGCTGCACGATCTGGTGGAAGACGCGATTCTGGCGAAGCTTGAAATCCGCGTCAACAAGCTGCTCAAAGACAGTTTTCTGAACCGCCAGCTCGGCCGCGGCATCAACGTCCTGCTCTGGAACGTGCTGCGCGGCGATTTCAGCTATCTGAATCTGGTCAAGATCATCTTCGCGCTGGAGGTGCTGCCCTACAGCAGCCTTTACGACGTGCTCGACCAGCTGCTGCTGTCGAAGTATGTGACGCCCTCGTTCACGCAGGGCCTCGGCCAGTTCGTGGCCTACGTGCTGACCGACTTCACCCACGACGAA
>JAEEGF011676896.1_pt1 | contig 28359 bp, 35 predicted proteins | sample 9134171 | NCBI WGS metagenome assembly JAEEGF01 (sample SAMN16246542, study PRJNA631951) | gut metagenome | biome: gut microbiome; feature: rumen; material: AP-attached | host: Bos | place: Iran: Karaj | collected 2018-10 | reverse complement strand
ATAACAAAAAAGTCATAAGGAGAATAAAAACCTAAGTGATACAAATAAATAACCAGCAGCTAAGTAAGGACAGAAAAAAATGAATCATTTAGAAAAAAGAATAAAATAGAGATATCCTAATGAGGACATCTCTGTGCTTGAATATACTGGTATGCAGTAGACTGCTAAGGTCAAATGCAATTTTTGTAAATCTGAATATAGTTTAAAAAGAGCTTAGAATTTTTTAAGAAAAAATAAAAAATGTATTTGTAAAAAATGTATAAATAATAAAAGCGGAGGTAGATTAACTTTATCAGAATTTCAATAGAAAATAGATAAATTATATCCAGAATAGAAATTAACAGTATTAAATTATACACTAAAAAATAGACCTTGTACTATTAGATGTGATTTTTGTGGAGAATAGTATACTTTACAGAATGCAGAAAGCTTTTATAATAAAAATAAGAAAAGAATTTGTAAAAAATGTTTACCAAATAAAAGGGAACAAATCCAAAAGTCTTTAAATGATTTTATTAAATGGACTAAACAACAAGATGCTTTTGTTTTTGAAAATATTCCAGAAAAAATTAATAGTAAAACATTAATATAGGGATTTTGTCAAAAGTGCAAAAAACAATCTAAAAAAAATATATATGACTATATAAAAGGAAAAGGTTGCAAATATTGTGCAAAAAATAATTTAAAAACTTTAGAATAGTTTCAAAATGAAATTGGAGAATAGTATACTGTTTTAATATATAATGGTATGGATAAAAAAAGTAAATTTAAACATAATTTATGTGGTTTTATTTATTAGAACAATTCTAAAAATTATTCATGTCCTAGATGTAAAGGCTCAAAAGGAGAAAGAAAAATTCGCTATATATTAATGAAAAATAATATTAATTTTGAAGAACAAAAAGTTTTTTTAATTAAAGGGCATAAATTAAGAGTTGATTTTTTCCTTCCAGATTTTAAAATTGCATTATAGTATAATGGTTAGCAGCATTATAAACCAATTCCTTATTTTAATGGAATATAGGGCTTTAAAAAACAACAATTATATGATAATTATAAAAGGGAATATTTTGGAGATAAATTATATTAGATTAGTTATTTAGACTTTAAAAACATAGAATTTATTTTAAATGATTTATTAAACCTTAAAAGTTCATCGACTATCTCGAAAGAGAGTAGGGAGGCAGAAACAGTTGCTTCTCAAAGCGGATATTTTTTAATATAAAAATATTAAAAAATGATATAGTCAATAAAGGCAATTACTATTGCAAAAGTAGAAGAAATTTGTAAACTTATTCCAGGTCTTAATAATGAAATTAACTGGGATAGAGGTGTATCTACTAAGTCAAAAGATAATGTTAAATATGTATTTAAGAATGGTTCATCTATTGATATTCTTGCGGCAAGACAGTCTTCAAGAGGTCAAAGAAGAACTGGTGGAGTTATGGAGGAATGTGTTCTTATAGATGGAGATATCTTAAATGAAGTTATTATTCCTACTACTAACGTTGACCGTAGACTCTCAGATGGCAGTAGACATACAGAAGAAACAGTTAATAAAAGTCAAATTTATATTACCACTGCGGGATGGAAATCTTCCTTCGCATACCACAAGCTAATTTAGCTTTTGATTAATTCTATTATTGAACCAGATGAGTATATGATAATGGGTGGAACTTATGAGACTCCTGTTGCATGCGGACTTCTTGATGAAAACTTTGTTGAAAATTTACAAATGCAAGGAACATTTAATGATTAGTCTTTCAATAGATAGTATAGAAGTATATGGTCAGGAGATGTAGAAAATGCCTTTTTCTCTGCCGAGAAATTTGATAAGCAAAGGGTTCTTCTTCAGCCGTAGTACGAAAAAAGTGGTAGATCGTCAAAAGATGCTTACTATATATTTGGCATTGATGTAGGTCGTGTTGGATGTACGACTGAAGTCTGTGTATTTAAATCAACCCCGCAAGCGCAAGGTGCGGCAATTAAAACTTTAGTAAATATTTATTCATATAATGCTTAGCATTTTGAAACTCAATGTATAAATATAAAAAGATTATTTTATAAATATAGACCTCGAAGGATTTCTATTGATGCAAATGGGTTAACCAAAACACTTAGCCCATGTAAAATTTTTTGAATTGCTGGAAAGTCCTAACGTAAAGACGAGGATAATCAGCAGCCAAGTGTTAAAAAATCTTTTTTTGGAGGATTAAGAAAAATTATGAAAAAGTTGATTACAATATGTAAATATGATTTAAAATTTAATTATTATGTTACTGACGATGGGAAAATTTGGAGCGAACGAAGTCAAAAATTTTTAACCCCTCAATTAGATAAAAATGGATATGAAAAAGTGCAGATGATATCAAAAGATAATAAAAGACATAGATATTCTGTACATCGTTTAATTATGGAAAATTTTTATCCTATTAAACATATGGAAGCTTATCAAGTAAATCATAAAGATGGAAATAAAAGAAATAATTGTTTATATAATTTAGAATGGGTTACTTGTAAAGAAAATATTATTCATGCTGTAAAGAATGGATTAAGAGCTTCTATTAATGGCGCAGCAAAATTAACTGCTGAACAAGTAATTGATATTTATTTTAGGGCTAATAATGGAGAAACAAATGTTGATTTAGGAAAAGAATTTAATGTTCATCCAGATACAATCGGAAAAATAAAAAATAAAAAAACTTGGAAACAACTTTTAAATAATATTAACAAAGGTTCAACGACTATCTCGAAAGAGAGTAGAGTAGAAGCGATTGCTACTCGAAGCGGAAAAGAAAATGATATAGTCTAATCTTTATGGAAACATAAAGCAGCGAAAGCGTATATAAGAGTAGCGTCTTATATAGAATAAAAAATGTAGGAGTTGGGTTGGTTGATTACTTAATTAAAGCTCAGGAAACATAGGATGGATAGTTTTTTCCTCCTTTTGGAGTGTATAATACTGATGAATATCCTGATTATAAAAAATATGTAACTCCAGAGACAGAAAAAGATATTTTATATTTAATTAAAGCAAATGCTCCAATAAATACATAGGCTTATAGCTATGCACAGGCTCAATTATATAGTGGAAAAATAAGATTTTTAATAGATGAAAGTTTAGCAAAAACTAAATTAATGTCTACAAAAGTTGGACAAAATATGAACATAGATGAAAGAAATGAATATTTAAGACCTTTTATATTAACTTCAATTTTAAAAGAGCAAATGTTAAATCTTGTAGAAGAAAATGAAGGAATTAATATTATTCTTAAACAAAGCAATCGAAGTGTAAAAAAAGATAAATTTTCTGCTTTTATTTATGGATTATATTATATTCGCTATGAGGAATAGCTCAATAAAAAAAGAAAGAAAAGAAATATATCAGACTTTTTATTATTTACTTCAACGTAAGGACAAATTTTGTTAAAAACATAAAATGATTTTTTAAATATAGTAGAAAAGGAGAATATGTATGCGAGCTTCAAGAGGAGAAATTAAAATTGAATAGATTTTAAAATAGGCTGGGCTGGTTTTTACAGAAGAATATTCTTTTCCAGATTTAGTAAGTAATACAGGTAGACCATTAAGATTTGATTTTGCGGTTTTTGATGATTAGAAAAACTTGGAATTTTTAATAGAGTTTCAAGGTATTCAACATTATTAGCCTAAAGATGTTTTTGGCGGAATGAATGGATTAAGAAAACAGCAATTTAATGATATGCGGAAACGTGAATATTGTAAAAATCATAATATTAAATTAGTAATTATTCCTTATTGGGATTAGAATTTTTTAACTTATGATTATATTATGAACGCAGCATATGGATGGTAAGCCTGAGAAAGAAGGTATCTTAGTTTGATAAATCGTAGAATGGCTTACATTAAAAGTAAAGGCTTTGATATGACAACTAAGGATGACCTGTACTCATCAATTAATCAAGATTTTGTGCCTACTGATTTTTCTAAAATAAGAGTAGGCGCAAAATATTTATCAGATGCGGCTTTAAAGTTAGGAGATTTAAAAAGAGTAAATCCTAATTTAGTTGATAAAAAAATAGTTTTAGAAGCAATTCACCGTGGAGATATTAATAAGATGAGAGATATTTCTAATTACTTTTATAAAATAAGCGGTATTTATCAAAGATTATGTCGTTATATGGCATATATGTATAAATATGATTGGTTTGTAACTCCATATTATCCATCAGATAATGTTAAACCTGATAAGTTATTATTAGCATTTAAATAGGTTTTAAAATATATGGATGATTTCGGAGTAAAGAAAACTTTTGGTGAAATTGCTTTAAAGGTAATCAGAAATGGAAGTTATTATGGTTATATAATTAGTAATAGTACAAAAGTAGCTTTACAAGAGTTACCCCCTCAATATTGTAGATCTCGTTTCTATGTCGAGAATAAACCAATAGTAGAATTCAATATGAGATACTTTGATGATGCTTTTCCAAATGAATTAATGAGAAATCGCATATTAGAGATTTTCCCATAGGATTTTAAAAGGGGTTACAAATTATTTAAACAAGGAAAATTGCCTGGAGATTATCCAGGAGATGAAAGCGGATGGTACTTATTAGAAGTTGGTTCTGTTATAAAATTTTCCTTGAATGGAGAAGATTTTCCTCCATTTATTGCGGTGATTCCTGCAATTATTGATTTGGATGCCGCACAAGACCTTGACCGTAGAAAAATGGCTCAAGAATTATTAAAAATTATTATTCAAAAAATGCCAATAGACAAGAATGGAGATTTAGTATTTGATGTAGATGAAGCTCAACAGCTTCATAATAACGCAGTTCAAATGTTATCGAAGGCTATTGGATTAGATGTATTAACAACTTTTGCGGATGTTGAAGTTGCTACAATGGCCGACAGCCGCACCACAACTACTAAAGATGATTTGGAAAAAGTTGAAAGAACTGTATTTAATGAAGCAGGTGTTTCACAAATGCAGTTTAACACAGATGGAAACATAGCTCTTGAAAAATCTATTTTAAATGATGAAGCAACATTATGGAATCTTATTCAACAATTTGAAGATTTTTTAAATGTTATTTTAGAAAAATTTAATAAGTCTCCAAAGAAATGGTATTTTAGAGCACAAATTTTGCCAACAACAATTTACAATAAAACTGAAATGGCAAAACTATATAAAGAACAAACTCAATTAGGATATTCAAAAATGTTACCACAAATTGCTCTTGGTCAAACTCAAAGTGCTATATTACAAAATGCTTACTTTGAAAATGATATTCTTGATTTAGTTAATGTATTTATTCCACCTCTTATGTCAAGTACGATGAATGCAGAAGTGCTTAATAGAACTAAGAGTCCTGGACAAACTACTGGCGGAAGTATTTCTCAAAGTGGAACAGAAAATGAAGGTGCTGGAAGGCCTGAGAAAGCAAATGATGAAAAATCAGCAAAAACAATCGCCAATAAAGAAAGCATGAACTAATAAAAATATTAAAATTTTTTGGGTAAACTTTATTAAAATATTAGTTTGATTTTTTATATATAAATAGAAAAGGAGAAATAGTATTATGCATAGATCAGTTGCTACTATTGATTCTCCAGAATTTCTAAATCTTCAACCACTTGACCTTAATCCTTTAATGTCAAAGTGTGAAATAAAAGTATTATATATAGGAGCCAACCGCAACCGCACTTATATTAGCAAAGAAGTTGCTACAAAAATTGGAGAAAACCTTCGAGGTGCTCCAATTGTAGGCTACTATAGAGATACTAAAGAAGATTTTACAGATCATGGAGAGAAAATCATCATTGATGATGAAGGAATAAAGTTTGAATGTCAAACTTTTCCATATGGTTTTGTTTCCCCTGATGCACAAGTATGGTTTCAAGATTTTGAAGATTTTGATGCTTTTGGTAACTCAGTAAAGCATACATATTTAATGACTACTGGTTACTTATGGACTGGCATTTTCACAGAATCCAGCTTACCTGTTGAAGAAGGACGTCCACAATCTATGGAATTTTTTGAAGCATCAGTAAAAGGAAAATGGGAAGAAAACTATGCGAATGGGATGGACTTTTACATTGTTGATGATGCTATTGTTCAAAAACTTTGTATCTTAGGCGATGATGTTGAGCCTTGTTTTGAAGGCGCTTCAGTAACTGCTCCAGATGCAAGTACAAAATTTACTTTAGACGATAATTTTAAACATACTCTTTATAGCATGATGCAAGATTTAAAGAATGTGTTAGAAGGAGAAAGACAGATGGATAAAGAATTTACTCAAGCTGAGCAAACTGAAACTCCAGTGGTTGAAGCTGTTGAAGAGACAACTCCTGCAACAGAATTTACTGCTGAAGATACTCAGGAAACTTCAGAAAACACAACAGAAACCAGTTCTGTTACCTCTGATTATACTGCTAAAGAAGATGACAAGAAAAAGGAATCTGAAAAAGATGCTTCTGAGAAAAAGGACGAAAATAATTCTGATTCAGATAAAAAGGATGATAAAGAAGAAGAAGGGGAAGATGATAAGAAGAAAAAGAATGATAAATTCTCACTTCTTGAATCAGAACTTAATACTCTAAAAGCAGAGTATGAAACACTTCAAACAAAGTATCAAGAACTTGTTGCTTTTAAGACAGAAATTGATAATCAGAAGAAAGACGCTCTTATTTCTGAATTTTATATGCTTGCAGATGAAGATAAAGCAGATGTAATTCAGAATAAAGAAAAATACACACTTGATGAAATTAAAGCAAAACTTTCAGTTATTTGCTTTGATAAAAAAATTAACTTTTCATTAGAAAAGTCAGCCACCCGTGAAGTAGAAGAAGAAGCACCTATTGTAACTTATGCATTAGAGCAAACAAGTGATAATCTTCCTGATTGGGTTAAAGCTGTAAAAGAAGAAATGAAATAATTTAATATAGGAGGATACTAAAAATGGCAGATATAAAGAGAACAGGCTATGGACAAGTAGAGCCTAATCATCTATCTGGTATTGTTGAGGGTAGAATTTATGCTCAGCTTCCTGCTGGCACTATAGCAACTACTACTATTGGCGAAGACGATTCAGCTATAACTGTTACAACAATGACACCTATTGATCAACTTGAGCAAGGACAATTTGCAAAATATGATTATGCAGCAGGCGTAGTTAATTTTAACGGCGATGGCGAATTTATGCTTGTTTATAACGAAGAAAAATTATATGATGAAAGAAGACAAAATCATAAAGATTTTGTTTACAAAGCATCAGATTTCACAGATAAAATGATGTATCCAAGACTTATTGCAACAGAAGTTGGAGATATTATAACAACTAATACTATTCATGCGTCTAATACTTCTAATACTGCTGAAGTTACTATTGGTACAGAGGCAGAATTAAAAGTAGGTACTTACTTGCAGCCAAGTACTTCTACAGGATTTTTAGAGGTCTTAAAAAGCGGCAACACAGTTGTAACATCTCTTACTGGTGTAAGTGGTATGGTTTGGAAGATTGTAAAAGTTTCCACAATGCCAGACGGAAAACCTGGTTTTAAAATCCAAAGAGTACAGTAATAAGGAGGAGAAAAAGTTATGGCATTAAACAAAGAACAACTAATTGCATTAGCAAGAGCTAATGCTAAAGCATCTTTAAATCCTTCTCAGACTTATTCTTTTGAAGGTGAAAATCTTACATCAGATGCTTTGAATAAAACATTTATAAAAGAACTTAATGGACTTGGTGCTACACCACAAGATTTTAGAGAGAATAAGAATCTTATTTATACTCTTCTTGAAGTTGGTCTTACAGAAGTTCTACCTGTAAAGGTTCTTCAGTCTTATGGTCAGTTTGCTGACGTTAAGACATTCGCACAGGGTACAAGACCTGTTTATAAGGTTAAAATTAGTGAAGCTTCTAAGAAACGTGCAAAACAGTTCGTTACAAGAGTTGGACTTGCTGGTAGATATGAAGTCTTCAAGCTTGATGGATATTCAATGGAAGTTCCAACAGCTGCTTACGGCGGAGCTGCAAGAATTGAATGGGAAGAGATGCTTGACGGTCGTATGACTCTTAATGATTATTACAGCCTTGTTCTTGAAGGTCTTGACGAAGCTGTTTATCGTGAAATCGCAAAAGCACTTGTTGCTGCAGTTGAAGATATTAAACCAGTTAATAAGGTAGTTCACAATGCATTTGATGCAGATGCTATGGATAAACTTCTTATTATTGCAGATGCTTATGGAAAAGGTACAATTTATTGTACATTTGAATTTGCTGCAACAATGATTCCTGCAAACAGCGCTGTTTGGTCAGAGAGTATGAAAGAGCAAATTTGGAACAATGGTTACTTTACAACTTATAAAGGGCATCAAGTAATTATTCTTCCACAATCATTCACAGATGAGACAAATACTAAAAAAGTTATTGACCCATCTTATGCTTGGATTATTCCTACTGGTGCAGAAAAGCCTGTAAAAGTTGCTTTTGAGGGTACTGCTCAGGTTAAGTCTTTTGATAATAGAGACTGGTCAACTGAAATTCAGACATATCAAAAACTTGGTGTAGGTACTTATATGATTAATCCTGGTATCTGTGTATATCAGAATACATCACTTGTTAAGGAAGTTGCACCTTTTGAAGTTACACCTTCTGAAGCCGGAGGTTAATCTATAATATAAATTCATAAGTGCAGAGGGTGGATACACCCACCCTCCCGCATTTTTATAATAAATTGGAGTTAAAAGGAGTTAAAATTATGATAGCAAAAGATAAATTAATTACAGTAAAAAATAAATATGGTGGAATGGTTGGATATAGAGTAGAAGAAATGGGAATAAATAGAAAGTTTTATGCAAATGAAACTAAAGAAGTTACTTTTGAAGAACTTGAAAGATTATCATTTACTCCTGGTGGTTCTACTATTTTAACAGACTATTTACAAATAGATGACGTAGAAGCTATTGAACAACTATTTCATAGAAAACCAGAAATGGAATATTTTTATTCAAGAGAAGATATAAAAAGATTAATGGAAACCGGTTCATTGGACGAGTTTCTTGATTGCTTAGACTTTGCGCCTGCTGGTATTAAAGATATTATTAAGGATATGTCAGTTGAGCTTCCTCTTAATGATATGAATAAGAGACAGGCAATTTTAGAAAAATTAGGTTTTGATGTTAATGCGGCTATTAATATTAAAAACACAAAATATGATGGAGAGACAGAGGAGAAAGAAGAAAAGGCTCCTGCAAAAAGAAGAGTAGCTCCTAAAAAAGAACCTGTGGCAACAGGCCGCAGATATAAGCCAGAAAATAAATAATTTTAATTAGGAGGGAAGAATTTAATATGACTACATTTTCAACTGTGTATGACTCCTTCCTTTCAAAAATTACTGATGATATGTATATGGAAATGAGTGAATTAGACACTTATAGAATGTTAGAAGAATTATTACTTGCGGCAATTCAAAGATTTGAGTTTCCAAGAGTTGATTTAACTGATTATGAATTGGGAACAGAATTAGAAAGCACTTATTCTGGGGTAGATAGTGATTATAGAGAAGTTATTGCAATTAGTGTTTCTAATGGTAATTTTAATGCAAATCTAACCCAAGAAGAAATAAATATTATTGCAGTCTATATGATAGTTGAATGGTTAAGTTATCAACTTGCAAGCGTAGAAAATACTCGTATGAAATATAGTGGTTCTGATTTTAAATTTACATCTCAAGCAAACCATATGCAAAAACTCTTACAGTTAAAAAAGGACTATGAGCGATAGGGTTTTCATTTACAAAGATTATATAAAAGAAGAAAATCCGATGAATATGGAATTATGAAATCAACTTTTGATATTATAATGACTCCATTAAGTTAAGGAGGATATGTATGATATTAAAGTATGGTATTGATATAGATGATAATATAATTCTTAAAAAGTTTCAAATTTTTGTCAATCAGATTTATAAATTACTTCCTATAAGAGAATAGGGCGGCGATTGGCAAAAACCTTTAGAAACTTTAATAGAAGAATTAGCAGGTATGCAAAAATTATTGAATTGCGGCGATTCAATTAGTTATTTTACTTTGCTTAATAAAATGGAAGGGCTACAATTATTAACAGAAGATTCAGATTTTCTTTGTTATAGACGAATTATATTTGAATGTTTAAATTTAATAAATGTAGTAAACAGTGAAGTATTATGTCATTAGACACCTTAAAGAAAAGAATGAAATATTATGGTGGAGCTAATCAACAAGAAAGAATGTTTGAAAATAAATTAAGAACATTAAAAAAGGCTCTACTTTATTCTTATCAAGCCGCAACCGCAGTTTTAAAAGATGGAAGATAGTTTAGATGTTTAATTAATCCAGATAAAAATAAACCAGATTATGATAATAAAATTATATCTATTCCATTTAAAGATGTTTGTTTAAATGAACCAAAAGTAGGTACAACTACTTAGGGAACAGTATAGATAGGTATGAAACCTGGAGATGTTTTTGTACAAAAATAGAATAATGAACATTGGCTTGTATTTCTTCAATCTCTTGATGAAAAAGCTTATTTTAGGTCAGAGATTAGAAAGTGTGAAGTAGAAGTAGAAGTTAATGGAGAAAGATATTGGATTTATATTAGAGGACCTGTTGAAACAGATATTAAATGGAAATCTAAAGCAGGTGTTGTTTGGAATACATTAAATTATTCTATTGTTTTTTATATTACTGCTGATGACAATACAAAAGAACATTTTATGAGATTTGCAAATGTCAAAGTATTAGACCCAAGAGATAATAAAGAAAAAACTTGGGAAGTTGCTGGAGTTAATCCATTTTATGGAGATGGAATTATTCAAGTATTTGCAAATGAATATTATGAAAATACAATAAAAGAATAGGCTGAAAAAGAAAAAGAAGCTTTAAAACCAGAAGAAATCCCAGTAGATGAATCCTTACCTTTTATCAATGGACCAAAAGAAGTTCAAAAATATAGTTCTGTGGAATATTATATTTAGAATCAAACTGAAGGCTATTGGTTATTAAAAGAATCAGATGGTAGAATAATTGATTTACAAAATAATCATACTCATATTATTTTAAACTTTACAGGTAAAATGGGTTCATGTACTTTAATATATAGAGTTTAGGGATTAGAAGATATTACATTACCAATTAATGTAGTAGCTTTATAATTGAGATAAAAGGAGAAGACAAAGCATATGAAAAAAGATTTAGTAATGAGTCCTTTAGAATTTACTTCCTCTTTTTTATCTTGTGAAAAAGATTTAGAAACAATTTTAAGAAAACTATTCATTGAAAGTGAGCCTTATAGTACAGAATTAAAAAAACTATTGGTAATTAACACAAAGGACTGCTTGGACAATAAAGATAGTATTGTTTATAGAAAAACTATTCAAGATAAAAGTTTGGCAAAATTAAAAGAATAGGGCTATATTAGAGTTGAGAAAAAAATAAAATTTCCTGAACATTAGGAAGTAAAAAATTATTTAATTTTTACATTTGATAATTTTGTTCCAAATGCAACAAATCCGCAATTTAGAGATTGTAATGTTTTTATAGATGTTATATGTCATACTGATTATTGGGATTTAGGGAATTTTAGATATAGACCTATTAAAATTTGCGGATATCTTGATGCTATATTAAATAACACAAGATTATCTGGAATAGGAACTTTCCAATTTGGTGGATGCTCTGAGTTTTCATTAGATGAGAATTTTTCAGGATATACAATGTTATTCCATGCAGTTCATGGTTCAGACGATGTATTACCAAGTCAGCATGATTGGATTCAAAAACCTTGATTGATGGTTTACTATTGATTTCAGGGAATGATATTCCATTCCCCGAGGCAAGGCTTTCAGTGCATCAGCCCAGATTAAAAGAAATTGCTTATATGAAAGAAAGTTCTTTTTGGATGGGTTGTGAGTTATTAAAATTTGATAAAAGTATTTTTAAAGGGTAGGATGCTCAAAAATTAGCACAATTTTCTAATTTAGCATTACTATTAACTATGATAGAGGATAAACATATAGATGCTAAAAAATCAAAAGTTAATTTACTTTTTATATTAGCTATATTATTTCCTTAGTATCAAATAAGATTTTAGAATTTAACAATAATTTTAACACACGTGGAAACAAAAGAAGAATTTATTATAAATGATGAAAACTTCGATGCTTTACAAACTATCATAAAATAGATGTTTTGTCTAACTAATTTAGCAAATAAATAGTATGACCCAAGCGGTAAGTTAGCAGAGAAAATAGCGAAACAAATAAAAGCAGGTCAAAAGAAGCGAGCATAGCTGGGGCCCGCATCTTAGAAAGATTTGAGTATATTTAATCGTTATATTTCAATACTTGCTACTGCAAAACAAAAATCTATTCATTAGATTATGGATTATACAGTTTATCAATTAATGGATGAATATAATCGTTTTATGTTATGGTATAGTAGTGACCAGTGGTTTAAATTAAAAATCGCTGGAGCTACTGGAATGGATGAACAGCCTGATTGGTTAAAAGATATTCATTCAAATAAAAATTAGAAATCTTAATAAAAAATAAGGAGGAAAATCCAAATGAAATTTGGTGTTCGTGAAATATGTAATGTTGTATTTAGAGCAACAGCTAACCAAAAGATTGGTAACAAAATTTACCAAAAGGGTCAGCCAGTATTTTACATCGATTCCGCAAAAACTTCAACAGTTGAAGGTGCAGCTACTACAGTATATGCAACCGGCGGACGCGGAAATACTCGTTTAATCGCTTGGGAAGGTGAGAAAACTCTTACATTCACAGTTGAAGATGCTCTACTTTCTCCAATTAGTTTCGCAATGCTATCTGGTGCTGGACTTGTAAAAGGTACAAACAGTGAACAAGTTCATTTCCATCAGACAACAACAGCACTTTGTGACGCAAGCGGTAATATTGATTTAACAAATGCTCTTGAAGCTACTGAAACAGTTGATTCAACTGCTCCTGTATATATTCTTGCTATTGAAGATGGTGATTTAACTGGAGAAGTTTATAGAGGCGCTACTCTTGCTACAGGCGGTAAAGGATTTACATGTTCAGCCGCTGCTAACCAAACAGTATTTGTTGATTATTATGTAATTAAAGCTGCTGATACAGTTTCTGAGCTTCAGATTGATGCTGAGAATTTTGCAGGTTATTACTATGTAGAGGCTGACACATTATTTAGACGTCAAAGCGATGGTAAAGATTTACCTGCTAATTTAACACTTCCAAATGTTAAAATTCAATCTAACTTCACATTCTCAATGGCATCAAGTGGTGATCCAAGTACATTTACATTCACAATGGATGCGTTCCCTGGATATACATACTTTGATAGAAAGAAGAAAGTTCTTTGTGCTATTCAGATTGTTGATGATGTTAGAGATAGCGGAAAAGATATTGATACAGTTTTCCCACACCCCACTGGATTTAACATTGATACAATTAATGGATTCAGTGAAAGCGCAGCTGCAACTACAGCCCAAGGAACTCCGGGAGAAGCTGGTTATGTTCCTGCTTCACCTGCGGCTGGTGACTCTTTAGTAGGCGGCAATGAAGGTTCTTAATCAACTTTATAATTACAACAATTTAATTAATATAAATAAATTGGTGCAGAATGGCGGGGGCAATAGCCTCCGCCATTTGGTTTTAAAGGAGCGTGAGGAGTTTGGCTTGGAATAAAATAAAAGAAGATTTAAGAAAAAAATATATAAAAGCAGCAGAAGATAATGTAAAATTATTAAAACAATATTTAGAGAATGAAGAAAATAAAAAAATATACAATGATGCAATTCAAAAAGTTATTAAAACAGTATAGTTATACAATAAAAAAAAGGGGAAACAAAATGTACAAAATTTAATAAAAAAGCACCAAAAAAAAATAAAAAATTCTCCTGATAATGCTGAAATAATGACTTAGAAAATAAAAAATGATATTGCAAAAGACATAAAAGAAAAAGCTAAAATTGCTTATGAAGCAGTTGAAACATTGCAAGAATTAACTTTTAAAATTTTTAACCCTAAAAGAAACGACAGTATAAGAACTATTTTTGGAATTTCTCAGGGGAAAAATAAACAAGAATCCTTAGAAATGCCTCCAGTTTTTTATGATATTACAGGGGTAGAAATATTAAATACTTAGTATTCTTTTACAAAAGGAAGAGCAACAACAAAATATGGGACGCAATCCTTATCAAATGAAAGAATAGTAACAGAGATGTTAATTCCTTAGGATAATAATATAGAAAATTCTTTACAAAAAATAAAAGAACATCAAAAAAAAGTCAAAGAAGTTTATAAAAATACAGCAAAATATAATAAATCTAAATAGAATAATCAACAAATAATTATTTATTTACCAAAATTACATTAGCGTTTTTTAATCCTTAATTTAGGAGATTATTATGAAGGTTACGCGCGTTGGATGTTTGACTATAAATTATTAGGCAAATTAGATGAAATTTCAAACGAAGAATAGCAAATATCTTTATTTTTACATGAAGGAGCCTTAACTGTTACCAGTAAACATGGATTTTTAGAACCAGATATTTTTAATGAAGTAATTGCATATTCATTAAAAAAAGAAAAAGCCCAAACAATGGGCATACAATATATTTATCAATATGCAAAATAGGTACAAAAATTAATAGAAAATCCAAATATATAGACAAATACATTAAGTGAATTTATTGCTAAGCGTTTCTTAGCAGAGCCTAAAACAAGAAATTTTTCTGAAAAAGTATAGGAAAATTTAGATATTATTGTTGAATAGGCTGTAAAATAGATAATTCAAACTTGACTTTTCAAAAATTTTATGATATAATGGAATTAAATCAGAGAGAAAAGGAGCGAATTTTATGAAAGTATCATACGCAAATATGAAACTTAAAACAAATACCGCAGTTAATACATTTGAGTTCTGTGGGCAAAAAATTGAAGTATTAAAATATTTACCTGCCGCAGATAAGTATGACCTTCTTATGGTAACATTACAAAAATCATTAGAAGGAAATATTTATAATGAGTTTAAACTTAATTTATATTTTGAACTTAATCTTGTATATATGTATACAAATATCTCTTTTACAGAAAAACAAAGAGAAGATGAGTTTAAATTATATGACACATTAAGAAGTAATGGTTTCTTTGAGCTGTTCTATGAAGCTCTTGAGGATAAAGAGTATGAAGAGCTTTTTGACCAGATTGCTGAACTTAAAGCTACAATGGAGAAAAGCAAAGGTAGTGTTGCGGGAGTTATTGCAAATATTATTGAAGATTTGCCTGCAAACGCAGAAGCCGCAGCAAAGATTGTAGAAAACTTTGACCCATCACAATTTCAAGCGGTTGTAGATTTCGCAAGATACGCAAATGGCGGTAGAGACATAAATACTAATCAGCCAGTGGATATAAAAACTCCACTCGAAGTTTTAAAATGAATAAAAAATATGGACAGCTAATTTAGCTGTCCATATTTTTTATTATATAGTTTCTTTTTGCTTAGCAAATCTACCTGTTGAACCAAAACTACCTGCGCCTCTTTGAGTAGTATCAAGTTCTTCAACTTCTGTAAATTCCATTTTTATATAAGGAAGAAGTACCATTTGAGCGATTCTTTCACCAGGCTCAATAGTTTGCATTTCATCAGTGTCATTATGAAGTGCTACAATATATTCGCCTCTATAATCACTATCACAAACACCAACGCAATTTGCGGGTCTCAATCCTTGTTTTGCGGCAAGACCTGAACGCGCAAATAATGCTGCAAATGTATCACGTGGAAGAGCAAATGATAAACCAGTTCCAACCTGTACTGTTGAGTGAGGAGCTATTTCAATGGTTTCTGTTGTTGCGGCATATAAATCATAACCAGCCGCCTGCTTACTCCCCCTTGTAGGGATTTGAGCATTTTCATTTAATTTCTTTACTGCTAAATTTGCTGTCATAATTTAATCTCCTTTAAGTGTCAAAATTAATTGATTCTGTGGAAAGACTATATGAATCGATGGGGTCTTTTTCATCATTAAATACTCTTTTTATTGTAACTCTATACCAAGATTGAACAACTTCACCTTTTGATTTTTGTTCTTTATATTCAATAGAGTGTTTTACAATTTCACCGCCGCAGTCTGACATATCTTCAATAAATTGTTTTGCTTCTGATTCTGAATCAACTCTAAAAGTTTCTACTGTATTTATTAAATATTTTGACATTTTGCTTTCTCCTTTAAATCTTATTAATTGTAAGTACATTTTGATTATATTTTGTTATCATATAATTATTTATCTCTTTGATTATACCTTTTGAAAAATAATCAGGTCCCATAACATCTACATCTGAAACATTGTACATTTTTGCAAATGTAATAAGTTTTTCTGGAAGTTCATCTATTGTTCCCGTTACTCTATCAATGCGGTTTCCATCTTCATAAAAATAAAAAGATTGAGTTGAATCAAAGGGATTTAAAACACCTACTATTTTTTTCATTGCTTTATCTCCTTAACATTCTATTACCCAGTCATCGCATCCAAACAAATAATATGCAAATGCTTCTCCGCCAATTTTTACCCAAATTTCCCAAGCATTATTCATAGTTTCAGAGTCTTTTTCAATAGAAAGAATTTTTCCTCGATTTTTTAACAAATCAATAAGTTCTGTAACTGCAATTTGTGGCGGGTTTGGATTTTCTTTTTCATATAAATGAAAGATAGTAAAATCATATCTTTCTCTACATAATAACATTGCATATCCATCTAAAGTCCAATTAAACCAATATTCTAAATCTGGTTTAATCTTATCTATTTGTTCTTTTGTTAATACGGGTTGGGATAACATAACTTGCTTATTCATATCATAAAGATTGCCTAAAATAACTTCATTTTTTTTAAGTTCCTTTGGCATTTCAGGGATGCGTGCTTTCATTGATAATCTCCTTTTCTTTACTTTAATTATAACATAAAATTTTTTAGAAATCAATATTTTTCTTTAATATACGTTGATTTCTGCTACCTCTTAAATCTAAAGTAATATCTCTTTCATTCTCTACATATCTACCATCAATTAACACATCTATATGATTTAAAATATTTTTAATATGTGGATTTTCTTGTGCTAATAGTTCTGATAAATAATAACCAGTCCAAACATAAATTTTAATATCTGGATATGCACTTCTTACTCCAGTTATAATATTATCTACTTCAGCGACATTTTCTTCACATAATGGTTCTCCACCAAGAACTGAAAAATTTCTTTCAATTCCATTTGCGGAAATAGCTTTTATAATTTGTCCTCGGATATCAGAGGGAGTAGCGACTCCCCCATCAAAATTCCAAGTTTCAGGATTATGACATCCAGGACAATGATGCGGACAACCTTGCACAAATAATGATACACAAACTCCGTGTCCATTTGCAAAGTCATTTTTATTCATTCCCGCTAATCGCATTACGCTTCAACTACTTCTTTCTTCTTACTGCGTACCAAGAAAATACAAATCAGTAAGGCAACAGCATATAAAGAGGTAGCAACCGCAATTACTACTTGATAGTTACCTGTTGCATTAAGTATAATTTCAGATGTGTTATTTCCAGTAATTCCTGCAACTGCCCAAGCTGACAGTGCTAATCCGTGTATTTGACTTATTTTTTTCATACCAAATCTTTCTGATAAAAGAGCTGGTAAAGTTGAGAAACCGCCACCATAACCTGCATTAATAATCAATAGATAAGCTATTACAATAATACTTAAAATTAATGTAGTTGCTCCAGATATAGCATTTGTACAAAGCATAATTGCAGAAATTATAATACAACTTATAAATATAATCTTATAAATTGTATTTCTTTGTTTTAATTTATCTGAAACAGTAGAATATCCAATTCTTCCTAACGCATTTGCTATTGCAGTGCAAGATGGAACTATACTAACAATAGCGGCTAATGCTACTGAGGCGGCAAATGCAAGGTTCAAGATTTGTTTCTCATATGAGATTATCATTAAACCACAATGAATGTTAATGTAAAACATTAACCATATGCCAATAAATTCTTTCTTTTTAAACATTTTTAAAATGTTTTCTTTTTCTTTTGGTTGTTCTTCTACCCAACCTTCAGGCTTCTTTAGTAATAGATGTCCTATAAACATTACTATAAAATAAAAACAGCCTAATATTATAAACATTGGTATAATACCAAAATTATTTTGTAAGGCTTCCATTATTGGAGTTGCTATTGCTTTTGCTAATCCAAAGCCCATAATTGAAATTCCTGTTGCTAATCCTTTATTTTTACTAAACCAAAGCATTAGCGTTTTTACTGGTGTTAGATATCCTATTCCTAATCCAATGCCCATAATGGCTCCATAAGAAATATAAATACCTATTAGAGCTAACCAACCTTTTAAGAAAAAGATTGATAATCCTGTTCCTATCATACCGACTGAAAAACATATACAAGATATTAAAGAACTTTTATGTATATCTTTTTCAACAAATTTTCCTGCAAATGCGGCAGACATTCCCAAGAAAAAGATAGCAAATGAAAATGCCCATCCCACAGCAAAAGGTGACATTTCTATTTGATTTGCTATTGTTTCTTTAAAAGTTGACCAACAGTAAACTGTGCCAACTGAGATATGTATTAGAAGAGCGGGGATTGCCGCTCTTATCCATTTATTATTCATTCTCCTTCTGACTCCTTTAATCTAAATTTATGATATCCCATTAACATAGGTCTAAAAATAGCATCGTAAATATTCTATGACATTGGGAAAAGTTCATCTACATAAATTATATCTGCTCTATATCCACATCCGCGCCAATCAGGAGTTAACCAAGTGAATACTGCCCAATTCATATTTAATAATAATGAATTTTTTTCATCATAATTTATATCAAATTTATCAGCATCTTTTCCAAGTTTCTGTTTTAAATATTGAATTGCTCTTTTTTTAGATGGACTTACAATAATTATCCTGGTTGTCATTATTATCCTCCTCGAAGTTAGTTAATAAAGTTGAATGTTTAAATCTCATTTCTGTTTCTTGTTGTTTTCCTAAATTAAATGCAGTTTTATAATCTCCAGTTAAATAACCTGTAACTCTGCGGAGTCTTTGAATTTTTTCTCCATCGCATATTGGACATTTATTGTTTATTTCACCAGTATATCCACAATTTAGACATAAATCATTTGGAATATTTAAAGCAAAATATGGAATATCTTTATCCATAGCATATTTTACTATTGTTTCAAGAGCATCAATATTATGAAGAATAGAAGTATCTAATTCTACATAGGTAATGCATCCTGCGCTACTATATCCAGTTAATTGACTTTCAATATCTATTTTTGTAAATGGGTCTATTTTTACCCAAACAGGAACGTGAATACTATTAGTAAAGAAATCTTTATCACTAACGTTTGGAATTATTCCATATTGCTCTTGGAATTTTTTCATTGCAGTATAACAAAGATTTTCTGCGGGACTATAATAAACACCAAAATTAAGTCTATATTTTTCTTTAAATTCTTTACAACGAGTTTGGAATAAAGATTCAATTTCTTTTGCGAGTTTCATTCCTTCTTCTGTTGTATGGTCTTTTCCAATAAGAATTTGAAGAGTTTCTGCTAAACCAATTTGTCCTAATGCCAAAGTGCCGTGACGCATTGCGCTATTAATACCATCTTCTGGCTTGTATCCCATCATTGTATTATTTTCCCACATAAATTTAGCAGATGCAGGACTTTGAGAAATTATATATTCATATCTCTCAATAAGCATATCTTTTGCTTCATTTATTTTTTTATTTAATAATGACATAAAAACTTCTATGATATTATCATCATATTCATTTACAAAAGATTCTTTTGCCATCATAGCAAGAGTAGGAAGAATAATAGTAACAGGACAAATATTTCCTCTTCCATCTTTTCTTTGTGGGTTTATACCAGGCTCAGCATTTATATCAAAACCATTTGCTGTTCTACAGCCCATTGTAGACATATAAGTAGTAGGGTCATTTTTATCATAACCTGCATTCCCACTCCAATCACAATTTACATAGTTTGGATATAATCTCTTTGCAGTTGATTCAAGAGCCATTCTAAATAAATCATAATTTGGAGTTGTAGGCTCTTTATTAACTCCGCTCATAACTTGAAAAATACCGCAAGGAAAAACAGGGGTTTTATGAAATTTTCCTACTCCTTTAATACTTCCATCAAGCAGAGCTTTAATTACTAATCTTCCTTCTGGTAAAGTACAAGTTCCATAGTTTATAGAAGTAAAAGGAAGCTGATTTCCGCTTCTACTTTGAAGTGTATTTAAATTATGATACATTCCTTCAACAGCTTGTTTAGTTTCATTAATAGTGTCAAATAATGCACTTTGATAATATTTTGAAATTAAATTATTATTATCAATTCTATAATCAGACTCTTTAGTATCTGTTAATTTAAAAAATGATTCTTTATTTTCATCTATCCACTCATCAAATTTATTTCTGGTAATAGTAATATCTTCGATGGTTTCTTCATATGTTTCAAACATCATATTCATAAGATTTAAGTTTAAAAATTCTGGTAAATCTTTTAACCAGGCTGTAATATAATGTTTTAAGAAACTTTTTTTTACAAATGGAACCATTGTCCAATCTAAATGAGTTGCACTTACACCCGTCGATTCCTATGTTTCCATAGGGACTGACTATATCTTAACGAGTTAAAAAACTCGCAAAACCCATTTCAAATTGCGTATCAATAGCAATCTTACTCTCCCGATTCGGAGATAGTCGATACAGGTTTATAATTATTTATATCAATAATCTCATTATTTAATATCCATTGTTTTTTCATTTTTTGATAAATAGGAATGTGAGAATACGTTCTTGTTAAAACTCCTCTAAATCCATCTTTTGAATAATTCTACCCATATTTATCAAAAGTTTCTTGTAATGTATGATTAACATAAAACTTTCTTGCTTCTAAGACTTCCTTTTCTGTTAATATAGCATTACCATTTTTACTTCCTGGATTAGCTTTTTGGTGGCTATGAAGTTTAATATTTTCTTTTGTATAAACTTCGTCCATTATGCCCTGCCATGTAGTACCATCCCAAACCTTTTGAAATGCAGAGTAAGAAATTTTATCTTTAAATATTTCCCAGCATTCTTGAAGTCTTAATTCTCCCATAGCATAAATTTCTCTAATTTGAACCACTTCATCATATGTTAATTTTGCTGCGGGATTTGCGTCCCATTGATTTGACTCTCCGCCGGCAGTTAAATTATATCCTTTATTAGGATTTTGAGAATCATATTGCTTAATATATTTTCTTTCTAATTCTCCTAATTCTTTTAAATTATTGGCAGAATCAATTTGTTCAATAGAAAAATTTTCTAATCCATATTTTCTCATAGATTTATATAAATGTTTTTTATTTTTTTCATTTCTACCTTCTGTAAGATGTTTTTCCCATCTATATTCTAAAGAACAGGTAGTTAATCCAATATATACTTTTTTATTTATATTATTTATTATTTTATAAATTATCAAATATGTCATCTCCCCTTAGGAGATTATTGAGATTAAATAATTATTTTCCCACGGGATTACCATGCATCTCTGTTTAGGCTCCCCCGTTAGCATATATACCATTTATTTGGTGTATATATACCCCGTTGATGAAACGGAAAAGGTTTAACAGGCAGTTTTTAATCTACCAAATTGTTGTAATGATTGAATTTGAAATAATACTGCTACAAGCTGAAAAGCAGTATTAACAGAATTTGCTGGACGAACATCTGATTGTCTTGTATTAAAACCTTTTGTCAATAAGTCATCAAAAGGAACTGATAAACAATTATGCATCCCAACTGCATAGGAATCAAGGTCGTGAATATAAATCATATTTTTTAAATGATTTTCTTTTGATTTTTCTGACATACAATTATCTAAAGCATATTGCTTTAAAACAACTGAATCAAATTCACCTTTTCTGCCTCCAAAAGAATGTTCATCAACATTTGCATTTTGATTTTCAATATTTGAGGCTGTTAATTTCTTTCGTGCGGCCTCCATCATTTGAGAGTTCCAATTTCTTTCTTTTGCTCTCTTTTCTCTGTATTTGATATATGCTTTTGCTACATCTTTTCTTTTGGTCGACATTAATCCAAACTCCACTAAATCTTGAATTTCTTCAATTAATAAAGGTTCTTGAACGTCTTCACAATAGCCCTATATATAGTTAGCTATATTCTCTGCTTTTGTTTCTGCGTAAGGTGTTATTATACCATCAACCGCCTTAAAAGCTTTTAGAATTGCTTTGTGAATTTTGTCTGTGTCAAATGGAACTTGTCGACCATCTCGTTTAATTACATAAATCATAATATTTCCTCCTAATTATATAAAATAGTTTTAGGCTTACTCTATTATTAAAAAATAGACTAATTAGATTAATTATTTTTAGCCTGAATAAAATCTTTTACTTGTGGTCTATTAAGTAATCCATAAAAATCATCCCTATCCGAATTATTATCAAAAATTTCATATTCAAATGGAATGTATTTAAAATCCCTTTCATCTGCAAGAAATCTTCTACAAATTTCTTGACAATTTGGATTTTTTTCTCTATTAAGTGCTCTTATTAATCTTGTCTTTGGAGAAGCTTCAATTTTAACTGGCAATACATCAATTTTATCTTTAAATGCAAGTTTAATATTATTAATTCCCATAATATTAAATACTCCTACATTTATATCTTCTGCGCGGACATCCATTGAAGGAGTGCCATAATACCAGTTGTTAAAAACTGTATATTCTAAAAGTCGGTTTTGAGAAATTAAGTCTTTAAAAAAATTCTCATCAATGAAACAATAATCTGTTCCATCAATTTCATTTTTTCTGCGGGGGCGGGTGGTGTATGACACCAACCCGTTCAACCCTAACTCTTTTACTAACCACTTTTGTATTGTATCCTTGCCTGTCCCAGACTCTCCAAATAATGCTATTAACTTTGCTTTATCTGCCATCATTACCTGTCCTTTCTTGTATTCTTTCATGCTCAAGCAATATATCTCCATACTCATCTACTTTAGTTATTTTATATAATTGATGAGTAGTAGTAGCTTTATAAGTTTTTGCTACAAAAGAATCTTCTCTTCTATATCCTGTGATAAGCACTTTTGTTCCACGAGAGAACCAACCTTTTTCAAGGACTTTTTTAGTTCCATCACTTTGAACTTGAGAGATTTGTCTATTGAACATAGCATAATATTCTTTTGTAAACTTTACTGTAACAACCCCCGTTGTAGTAAGAATAGATATTTGAGCTTTTGTATTATCCTTACTAATAATAGTTCCTGCAATTCTATATAACTTATAAATAGGAATATTTTTTCCATTTCTTTTTATAAAGTAATCAATTTCACTTTCATATTGTAAAGAATTAAAATCAACTATTCCATATTTACGAGTATTAACTTCTGCAAGTTCATGCGCGCTGTGATAAAAACACAAACTTTCCATTTCCCACGCAGATATATTTCCATCTGCATATTTTTCCCACGCCTGTTTAAACAAAAGACTATTATAAGCATCCAACATTTCTTGTTGATTATCTTTTAACCAGGTTCTTGCTGTATCCATTTCTTTTTGATAAATTTTATCCCATTTTGTTTGAAGAATACATTCAATTCCACTGATAACATCAATGTCATCTTCTTCTCCAAACTCTTTATAAATTCTATAAAGAAAATCATCATTCAGTAGATAATATTTGCTACATTTTTTAGTTTTTAAAATTTGATTAAATGAAAAAATAATTCTTTGTCTATCTAACTCTACAGGAACTAATCCACTATTTAATAAGCCATTAAAATTTTGTAGATTAAGTTTCTTTTTCATATTACAAGTTATTGATAAATAATATGCCATAATTGCTTTACGAGGAGCCTTTGGACAAATTTGACTTGCCCATCCGCAATCTATATTATCAAAAGCTCCAGATTTTATTAAAGAAATCATTTGAGTTTTATTTAAAGGACATCTTCTCATAAAATCAATAATACCTGTATAAGGTCTATTTTGAATGATTTGTGAAATAACATTATCACCAATTTTATTAACACCTTTTAAACCAAATAAAATTTGATTATTTTCTTCATCAGGCTCAAAACTAAATCCAGATTGATTAATGTCAATTAATGAAACAGATATTCCTCTTGAAGTAATTGCTCCTATTGCTTTTGCTAACTTTGTATAGTCTGTTGTTTTTATTTTCTTTTTTCCTTCTCTATTTGGCAAATCTTCATAAGTATAATTATCTGAATCTTCTTCTTCATAAATATTAACAATTTCAGTTTCTTGCTCTTCCAAAGAGCCGCTATTTACAATTAAACAAGCTGTATTCCAATAAATTGGGTTCCAAGTAGTTGCAAGATATAAAGTTTGAAAACCAATAAAGGAATAAGCTAATGCGTGAATGATACTAAATGAGTACCCCATCTGAGGACCCACACCATATTTCCATATATATAATCCTAAATTAGGACTCTTTGCTTTTTCTAAAATTTGTTTATGAAGTTCAGGAATTTTTGCCATTTGCTTTTTACCAACAATCTTTCTTGCGGCATTAGCTTCTTTTAATGAAAATGCACAAATATTTTCATCCATTAACATTTTCATTAATTGTTCCTGTGAAGGGGGGACACCAAAAGAAGATTTAAAATAAGGTTCAATCGTCTTTTGTTCTTCTTTTGTTAAACCTGCGTTATCCATTTCTTGATACCATAGATTAAGATTATTCTTATATCTAATATATTTATCCATAGGAGTTTCTTCTCCTTTTTCTGACGTCATAAGTCGCATCAATCCATTGGCATCCGCAAGCTCTAAAATATTCTTTGGTTTAATTTTTTTCGCTGCTTGAGAACCTACATCAGATTCAAATTGAAAGACATTTAAAACTTCATTATTTGCTAATGCTTTCCAACATTTTTCGTCATCAACTGGAATAATTTCTGGATGTAGATATTTATCATATACTTCTCTCAAAGTTAATGATTTATCTATTTTTCCATACTTTTGAAGTAAACGGATAGTTTCAACAATTTTATCTTGAACTTCTGTTACAAGAAAGTCATATTTTGTCATTCCGCACGCTTCACATTTATGTAAGTCCCATTGTGTTATAATTTCACCTTTTGGAGTTTTCATAAAACAACCAAACTCATATGGGTCTTCATCAAATAAAATAACACCACTTGCGTGACTACTTCTTTTATTAACAAGTCCTTCAATAGACATTGCTATATCCAATAGCCCTGGATATTGATTAATCTCATTTAAAAATAATGTTATAGGTTTTCTATCTTTTTCTTTATTTCCATTTACAACATCATTAAGCGGCCATAAAAATCCTCTTTCACTTGGGATTAAAGATGTTAAAAACTGTGCGACATCAACACTAACTCCATCTGGATATTCTTCGGAACGATATCCTCTGCAAGCTGTTAATATAGCAGATTTAGTAGCTTCAGTACCAAAAGTTGCAATTAATGTACAACCAAGATTTTTTTTGCTTACTATATCAATATCTTTATTAAAGTTCTTTCCTCTTTCTTCTTTTATCTTTTGAAGAATAAGAGGGCGCTTACTTGGACACAAATCAATATCAATATCACCAAGCTCAATTCTTTCTTTATTTAAATCGTGTAATTCCATTATTTCTAATGGCACAGACTATATCTTATTCTTTAAATATTTTCTATTAAATAACCATAATACAAACCATTTCCTTTAGATGACCTTGCAGTTTTTAATCCAGCTCTTGCGCTTTCTACATTTTTAGTTTTGCAGATTTGATTTTCTACAAACCATTCAGCACAATCTTTAACTGAATTGAACTCTTTTTCAAAATCATCTTTTGAAACTTTAATTCTTTTTCCTGTAGCTTCTCTAAAACTGAATCTTGGAATATTATTTTGATTTAAAATGTCATCTACTGTAGAATGATCTATTCCAAATTTTAAAGCAGTTTTTCGAGCACTTTTTGTTTTGTAATAATCTTCTATAATTTCTTTATTTGGTAAAATTTTATGATATTGTTGACCACCAAAAGTTTCATTATATCCTTTTACAAAACTATTATAATAATCAATCCAATAAATTTCTGCTTTATCCAATTGTTCAAAAGTTTCAATATTATCTTGAAGAACTTCAAACGTAAAATTTTCAAGACCATATTTTCTTATTGCTTTATATAAAGTTTTATTTTGATCATTTGGATGCGAACCGAATGCATGACTTTGATGTTCTTTCCATCTCTATTCAGCAGTTTTTACTGTTTGACCAATATAGCACTTATTATTTATTAAATTTGTTATTTTATAGATTAACATATTATTAATCTCCTTTCTATATCTTTCTATTATATATAAAAATTCGATTAATTAATTTATTCCACTTTGATCAAAGTGGTAGAAAATATTTAAAGATTTTTGCACTTCGAGCAGCAGCTCATCTTCTGCCCTACTCCTTTCGGATAGTCGTTATACCTTCCTAATAATAGGCTTGGCACTGGATTACCTTCAACTTTACTTGTTAAGGCTTCCCTGTTAGCATAAAGATTAATTAGTCATTTCCTACTAAACACTTAACGCTCTTTACACACCTCTGAGCAATAGAGTTCACAAAATTTTTTATACTATACTTCACAGTATAGGGAGACTATTTCTTAAAGTTCTAATCTCCAGAATGGCAAATCTCTTTTTATTGGGTCAAGCTGTGTAACGCCTAAAAGATAATGATTTAAACCAGAGCAAGAAGAGCCTCTTCCCGCACCAACTGTACTTCCGCACTCCCAAAACATATCAACATAATGTTGAAGAACAATAGGATATCTAAACATATTAGTTCCAAGTTTTTCACTAATTGTTTTCTTTATATCTGCTTCTTCTTCAAGTCGTTGCATATATTTATCATTATCTATATTCATTTGCTTTAATTTACTTAAACAAGCATTTATCCAATATCTTTCATATTTATCATCGGATATTTTCATATTGTACAAAGTTGGAAAGTCTTTTAAACTTCTATCTTCATATTTTACATAATCTTTTACTTCAACTTTTGGAATAGTTTGATTATGTCTTAAACTATAATTTTCAATTTTATTATAAATTTCTTCGGATGCCGCAACTAATGCATTATAGTTCAATTCAGAAGGAATAAGATTTGCTTTTATTTCTTCTTCACTTTGAAGATAAGCATATTCATAAAAAGCATCAACTTCTCGTTCTCCGCCTTTTGAATTAAGATATGATTTATGAACATATCTGTCTTCTTTTGTAAGATAATGCGCATCTGTTCCTATTACCATTTTGCAATTAAATGCGTGTGCTATTGACATTAATCTTTTATTCGCGGCAATTTGTTCACTTGAACGCCCAGGAGCACATTCAATATAAAAATCATCGCCAAAAATTTCTTTGCACCATTTTACAAAATTAATAATAGAAATTTTAATTTCTCTTATTTCATCTTCTAAACCGTGCTTTTCTGCTTTGATTAAATTTAAAATATGTGAAGATAATTCCCCACCAAGACAAGCTGTTGTACCTATTAAACTATTAGGATATTTTGCCAAAATATTTTCAAGCTCTAAATAAGTTGTTGGAACTCTTTCGATACCTCTATCCCAATAGCTATTCATCCAAGAATAAGATGAAAGCTCTCTAAGAGCTTTATAACCCATTTTATTTTTTGCAATGAGAATAAAGTGATAATATTTTTGTCCTTTACTTCTATTCTCTGTTAAATAAATTTCATTTCCAAGAGCAACCTTAAAATCAGGATGTTCTTTATTTATTTCTTCTGCATAGAAGTTTGCTTCTGGATGCCCGCATAAACATTCGTGGTCAGTGATTGTGATACCACTTAAACCAAGTTCTACTGCTCTATTGATTAATTTTGGAATCTTATTTATGCTATCCAATAAGCGAAGATTTGAATATTCACTATGAGTATGAACTTCAAAACGACTCAAATTATCATCTCCTTTTTTATCTTTACATTATATTATACCATAATTTTTTTTATTTGTCAAATTTAATTTAAGTAATATTTTGGTATCTCTTCTTTCGCTGCCGCTAATAATCCTGCCCATATTATTCCATGTTGCATAGCTTGAAAACATAATTCAGATTTTTCATCATCAAAAAATATTGTAGCTTTAAATGCGTCCTCTAAACTATTTGATTGAACATAATTCATAATGAATTTTTGAAATTCTTCTAAACATATATAAGTTTTTATCATTTAAATTACCTCACCAAT
>JAEEGF012306013.1_pt1 | contig 28364 bp, 28 predicted proteins | sample 9134171 | NCBI WGS metagenome assembly JAEEGF01 (sample SAMN16246542, study PRJNA631951) | gut metagenome | biome: gut microbiome; feature: rumen; material: AP-attached | host: Bos | place: Iran: Karaj | collected 2018-10 | reverse complement strand
TGATGTCGCCGATGTAACAGCTGCCGATCCCCAGTGATTCCGCTGCGATCACCGCCGTCTGGGCAGCGATACAGGCATCCGTCACCGCCAGCATCAGATCGCCGACGCCCTGATCCCTGGGATCGCAGTCACAGTCAACAAATCCTTCATGCCACTTCAGCGTATCCGCACAGAAGACCAGGACCATCTTCCCTTCCGCAATGAAAGGCTGATGGTCACAGGAACCAACCAGTTCTTCTTTCAGTTTCTGATCTCTGACATCGATGATCGTATACATCTGCTGATTGCCGGCCGTCGGTGCGCTGCAGGCCGCTTCCAGAATGACCTTCCTGGTCTGTTCATCGATCTTCCTGTCTTCATAGGATCTGACCGATTTCCTGGACATGATCGTCCTGATCACTTCATTCATCTTTTTTACCCCTCCACTCTTTATTGAAAAACCGGTATCCGGTATTGATGAAACCGTTTCGTTCGTAAAAGCGATGTGCGCCTTCCCTGTAAGATGAAGACAGCACCTCGATGATCCCGATACCCTTTTCCCCGCAATACTCCTTCACCTGTTCCAGCAAAAGCTTTCCGTATCCTCTGTTTCTGTATTCATCATCCACGATGAGCTCCAGGATCTCACAGATATCATCCGCCCTGCACAGCTGCGGTGAGATGCGCATGTGAAGAAAGGCCAATATCCTTTCTTCTTCCAGAACATACATCACATCATGATCGAGCGCATATCCATAAGCCTTTTCAAAACCTTTATAGTCCAGTCTCTCATCCTCCAAGAGACAGACGAGTTCATACGCTCTATCCAGGTCTTTCCTTTCTGCCCTTCTTATTCTCATATCCGTATCTCCATATTATTTATTATAAAATAGCAATTGAAATTTATTTTTCTCTATGATAAGATAATTAAGCATCAAAAAAATAAGGAGGCTTAGCTCAGTTGGGAGAGCACCTGCCTTACAAGCAGGGGGTCAGCGGTTCGAGCCCGTTAGCCTCCACCATTAAAAAACGCCAACTTAGCGCAATAGGTAGAGCAACTGATTTGTAATCAGTAGGTTACGGGTTCGATTCCTGTAGTTGGCACCACTTGAACATTACTCTCGAAAGAGAGTTTTTTATATAATTAGTTTAAAGATCACATATAAAAGGAAGATCCCATTAAAATAATATGATCATCAAACAGCTGGACGATAACGAATACAAAGGAAAAAGATACAGATCAGAGATCTATTCTGATCGGTATTTGTCCATTGAACCGGAAGGCGATGGATTCGCAATAAAATGGATGGACTCAGATGGACCTTTGCTTAAGTTCCTGGAAGATGAGATGTTTTCCGAATGGCTGGATCATCCGGTGGCATATGGCTGTTTCGATGATGGAGAACTGATAGGCTTTGCCGAAGGATTCCTGGAAAAATGGAACAACCGGTACAGGATCTCCAATATCTGTATATTGAGACCGGATGAAAGAGGCAAAGGCATCGGAACACAGCTTCTGGAAAGAATACTGGATGACGCTTCAGCAAGCGGAGCCAGAATGGCTGTATTAGAGACCCAGAGTTATAATTCAAAAGCCATCTCTTTCTATCAGAAGAATGGATTTGAGATCATCGGATTCGACAGGTATGCCTATTCAAATCATGGACCTGAAGAACATAACATGCGGATCGAAATGGGAAAGAAACTCTAGTATCCATTTCTGAGCCAAGTATGAATGGAAAGTTGAATATATAAATATGAGGAGAAAGATATGAAAATGATGGGATCGTCTGATCAGTTTGAAGAACAGTTCGAGTCCGAGATCCAGGAAGGACTCTTCCTTGTCAAGCACAATATGGGCAAAGGAGGCAAGGCCGGCCGGGACAGCAAGTTCTATCTGACCGGGACCCGCTACCTGGCCTGGATCGACTGCGGAAATGATGAATTATATAACAGTCCGGGTGGACTTCGCCTGAGGTACAAGCCTGGCATTTTCTCGAATTTCCACGACTTTGACGGACCGGGCATCTATCGTGTGCAGTTCAGAACGAATAAGACCCGCCCGACAGATCATCTGATCGTAAAGATCAAAGGAAAAGCCAACGATCCAAGACTTTCCAGCATCCTGGAAGAATACAGAAAGCCCGTCATCGTGACCAACGAACTCGGCACATTTGAACTGGACAGGGACTATAACGAATATAAGGGAACTGTCGTCTATCTGGGAAAAGAGATACCTGTCAGTCTGGAAGTCAAAGAAGCGACGACTGACGCAGAAATGCAGTTTGAGCGTCTGAGACAGATCTGTGCGGATCAGGGATCATTTGATGCAAAGATCAGAAAGTATATTGCGGAAGATGAAACACTCTGGGACTGGCTGGATGATGAAGGGACAGAACATGACGGTTTTGAACAGAAGCTGGAAGGACCGACGCTCGTCATTGATGAAAATGGCGAGACCGCGGCATGGTTCGATGGCGGAGAGCCCTTCGGATATCACAGCATCGTCGTTTCCATCGATAAAGACGATACCTGTACCGGGATCGATCTTGTGGGGTGAATACAGTGCCCTTACCCCTTCCAAATATCAGCAGCACAAAACCGATATGTTATGATTAGATCGAACAGATAAGGAGACAATAATGACCATACAAGAAATCATCGACAAGATCCTTGCCTATCACCCCGATATCGGCGATCGCCGCACATGTGACGTCATCGTCGGAGCAGATCCGGACCGCGAATGCACCGGTATCCTCATCTCCATCGCGCCGACCGTTCCAATCATCCGCAAAGCAATTGAGATCGGCGCAAACTTCATCTTTGTACACGAACCGACATTCTTCAGCGGATACGACGATGAATGCGATTGGCTCAAAGGCAATGATGTATATGAAGAAAAGCTGGCCCTTCTTCTGGATAACGGGATCACTGTATACCGCGACCACGACCACATTCACGCGCACAGACCCGACGGCATCTTCCACTACATGATGAAACATCTGGGATGGCTGGACTACCTGAAGCCACAGGAAAGAGGCTGGGAAGTCGTCCTTCCGCCAACACGCCTCAAAGACCTCATCGCCCATGTGAAAGAAAGGATGGGTCTCGAACATATCCGCTACATCGGCGATCCGGAGGCGATCGTATCGACCGTCGGATTCTGCGGACATCTGCTGCCCGGTGCTGACAGCAACTGGAGCAATAACAAACAGGTGGCCGCCAGCTGGGACTACGATGTCGTCATACCGGGAGAGACCGTCGACTGGACCCTGCCTTTATACATCCGTGATGCGGCAGATCTTGGCAAAGCGAAAGCCATGATCGTGCCCGGCCACTTCGTTCAGGAAGAAGCCGGCATGCGTCTGGCAGAAGAATGGCTCAGACCGGTCATAGGCGATGATGATCTGCCGATCTCCTTCTTCCCTGCCGGAGACATGTGGAAATACGACTGATCTTCTTTCCAAACGAATCTTCATCATTTTTATGACAGATACTTCCCTATCCCATGGGAAGTATCTTTTTTCTGTCTGACGTCATGAAAAGCGATCCGCTTTCAGTCGGAAACTTCTTTTGTTAGTATTATCTGTAGGAGGTTTATATGCTGGAGAAAAAGAAATTAGAAAGATATCTCAGCAGATGCATGGATTCTGCAGCTGATTTTGCAGAGATCTATGAAGAGAAAGAACTGAGTGAGACCATCAATATGCTCAACGGCAGCGTCGAAGGCATCTTCACGAAGAACACCTTCGGTGTCGGTATCAGACTGTACAAAGGTCTGCAGGCAGTCTACGGCTATTCCAATGAGACGGATGATGATACCCTGATCGCATTGATCGATGACCTCAGGGATGCGTTCGGCAAGGAAGAAAAAGGAACACAGGTCAACTTAAAGAGAGTCGAATATGAAAACAGGCATCCGGTCAGGATCCGTTTCGAACAGACCCCTTTAGAAAAGAAAACAGAGCTCCTGCAAAGAGCCAACGATGCGGCAAAAGCCGTCGATGAAAGGATCGTCAAAGTCGATGGCACACTTTTGAATGTCAGACAGGAAGTCCAGATCTCCAACAGTGAAGGAAAACTCATTTCCGATACGCGCGTCAGGACCAGGATGATGGTCACGGCCTACAGCCAGGAAAAAGATCAGTTCCAGAGCGGCAAGGATACGCCGGGCGGCGGCATGGGTCTGGAATTCTTTGAAACGACCACGCCGGAAGAGATCGGCAAGGAAGCAGCCAGAGTTGCACTGGTCAATCTGCAAGCCAGGGATTGCCCGAGCGGCAAGATGCCGGTGGTGATCGACAGCGGCTTTGGCGGCGTCATCTTCCATGAAGCATGCGGACATGCCCTGGAAGCGACTTCCGTATCCAAGAATCAGAGCGTCTTTTCGGGCAAAATGGGCCAGAAGATCGCCAACGACGTCGTCACCGCGGTAGACGACGGTACGATCCCGAACGCCTGGGGTTCCCAGAACATCGATGATGAAGGAAACTTCCAGAAAAAACGCGTCCTGATCAAAGACGGCATCCTGACCTCTTATATGATCGACAGACTCAACGGCAGACGGATGAAAGCGGAATCGACTTCCAGCTCCCGCCGTCAGTCCTATATGTTCGAACCGACTTCCAGGATGTCCAATACCTTCATCTGTGAAGGAAACAGCGATTTTGAAGAGCTCTTTGAAGGGATCGAAAAAGGCCTCTACGCCGCAAAGATGGGCGGAGGCAGCGTCAATCCGCAGACCGGAGAATTCAACTTCGCAGTTCTCGAAGGCTATATGATCGAGAATGGAAAGATCACTTATCCGGTCAAAGGCGCCTCTTTGATCGGCAAAGGAAACGAGATCCTCTTCAACATCGAAAAAGTCGGCAAGACCGTCAGAAGAGGCCAAGGCATGTGCGGATCGGCAAGCGGTTCGATCCCGACCGACGTCGGTCAGCCGCCGATCAAAGTCAGTTCCATCATCGTCGGAGGTACAGCAAATGAATAAGCAGAAATGGATCGATCATGCTTTGAAAAAAGGCTTTGACAGCTTTGAGATCTACCAGAACAAGATCGAAGAAAAGAACATCACATACTACGAACGCGAGATGGAAAGCTACGTCAAGTCTCACGTATTAGGCACTGCCCTGCGCGGACTGTACCATGGCAAGATGGCCTCCATTTCCACGGAAGATCCATCTGATGAAAACATGGAAAAGCTCATTGCGACCATGATCGAACAGGCAGAAGCCACGACATCCGCTGACAGCGGCATCATCCTTGAACCGATCGCCACTGAAGAAACGGTCAGGGAAGATCCTTTCATCACGCCGGATGCCTCCAGGATCGACCAGACATTCAAACAGATCGAAGACAGATTCCATGCCTACGACGAAAGGGTCTTTCAGGTCACCGACCTCTTCTATACGGAACAGAACTCATCCAGAGAGATCAGCAACTCCCGTTCCATGCATGTCAAGGACGCTTCAAAAGTCCAGGCAGTCGTTGCAGGTGTAGCTGTCAAAGACAAAGATGAGATCAAAAACGCATACAATATCGAACTGCTCTACGATATCGACACATTCGATACGGATGCATTCGTCAAAAAGACGGCCGACAAGGCCTTGAACAAGCTGCATGCCTCCAGCATTCCGAGCGGGACTTATCCCGTCATCATCGACAAGGATGCCATGGGATCTCTGTTCACAGCCTTTTCAGGGATCTTTTCCGGTGATCTGATCGGCAAAGGGATCTCTCCGCTCAAAGACAAGCTGAACGAGAAGATCTTCTCCGAAAAAGTATCTGTCATCGATGACCCAAGAAATACCGATGCCTTGATGATCTGCAACTACGACGATGAAGGCTATCCGACTTCAAAGAAGACGCTGGTCGATGGCGGGATCTTCAAGACGATGCTTCACAGCACCAGCTCGGCGATGCGCATGCAGATGGAAAGCACAGGCAACGGCTTCAAGCAGGGCTATGACTCCCCTGTCGGCGTTCGCCCATACAACTGTTACATCGTTCCGGGTGAGAGATCCTTCGATGAACTGCTCAAAGAGATGAACGAAGGTCTGGTGATCGAAAGCTTCCAGGGCCTGCACGCCGGCATCAACCTGGCAAGCACCAATTTCTCTCTGCAGTGCAACGGCTACTATGTCAAAGACGGAAAGCGCGACAAGAGCGTCACGCTGATCACGGCAGCAGCCAATTTCCTTGAACTGATGAGAAACGTCAGGGAAGTCGGCAACGATCTGGAATGGAAGACCAATACGATCGCCTGCCCGAGCATCCTCTTCAACGGGATCGCCATCAGCGGAGAGTGATCCAAAACAAAAACATGACGAGCCATGGAAACATGGCTCTTTCTTTTCCCCTTATCTCTTCTTGCATCCGAAAAGAAAAACGCCCTGAATAGAGCGCCTTCGTATCATTCCCTGTCTACCTTTATCTCCACCTCATCAGCGGCAAAGCTCTTCCTGATATCCTCACATATCTCCTTTTCGATCTTGAGATCATAAGGTATGACGACATCCAGAGAGTAAGAATCTGTTTTCTTATTATAATTCAGATCGTGGAAAGAGATCCTCTCATCGTATCCTTTCAAAAGATCTTTGACAGCCTTCCTGTATGCTTCGATCTTCTGACTCTTGCCTACCGGATCGGGATGCAGCGTGATCTGCACACCGGTCTTCTCAAGGATCGCCTTTTCCATCACATCCAGAAAATCATGTATCTCAAAGAGGGTCTTTTTCCCATCCACTTCGACATCGCAGCTGCCATAGATGTTACCCGGACCATAGGCATGCAGACGCAGATCGTGGTAACCGGAGATCTCGGCATCCTGTTTCAGGATCTCTTCGATCTTTTCATAAAGCTGTTTGTCTGCCGGCTGGCCTAAAAGGACCGAAGTCATCTGCAAGAAGATCCTTGCTCCGCTGGCGATGATGATCAGCGACACGATAATGCCGATGATCGAGTCGATCGGAATGCTGAGAAGCGGACCCAGCAGGTAGCCTGCCAGGATGACGCCTGTGCCTGCGACATCCGCCAGAGAATCTGCTTTCTGGGCTTTCAAAGGAGTCAGAAAGCTCTTCCGATACAACCTGTCATACCAGAAAGCCAGACCTACTTTGATCAGCAGCGAGACAGCCAGCACGAACAGAGCGTAGCCGTTCATGATGACATCCTGAGGATGCAGGAGTCTTTCAACGGAGCTCTTCAATAAAGACAGGCCCACATACATCACCATCAGAGAGATGAACTGGGACATCATGTATTCAAAACGCCCATGTCCATAAGGATGCTCACGATCGGCAGGCTTGCCTGTCAGCCTGTAACCGATCAGTACCATCAGCGCATTGAACACATCGCTCAGATTATTAAAGCCATCCGAAAGGATGGAAATGGAGTTGACCGCATTCCCTATGATCAGTTTCATCGTGCAAAGGAACACATTGACGATGATCCCCGCCAAACCGGATATCCTCGATATCCTGTCTCTTTCTTCATTTGTCATCATTCTCATTATAGGCACTGTTTTCGCATACGTACAAGCAAAGCCGTTAGCCAGAGAAGCCAGAGCCTGCAGATATATGATCCCGACACTTTTCTTCTGAAATATAGGATAATACTGTTATAAGAGGTTTCACCATGAACGAAAGAGAATTGATCATCAGAAAAGAATATGACAGGGCCAGATACACCTTCATAGCGGGCATCACCCTCCTTGTCATGACGGCGCTCTTGCTGGGGATCGGCATCTTCGGCTATTTCAATGCCAAAGGAGATCTGCCGCATTTCAATGACATCCTGGAATCAGACAGAAAAGACAGGACCGGAAAGATGGCCTATCTGGACATTTACGGCTGCTACAGTTTCGCCTCAGACGGCGACAGAGACTACTATATCGCCTACGACGATACCTACAATTACATGATCTCCATGGATGAGGAAGCATATGAAGACGCTGCCGAAAAATACGAAAACAGCAATGGTCTGATCAGATTGACAGGCTTCACGGTCAGCATCCCCGAAGAGGCGATACCATATGCCATCGAATCCTTTAACGAAGATGCCGGAGAGGATTTTCTGAATGAATACAATTTCGCAGACTATTTCGGAGATCTCTGTCTGGCAGTTCGTCCGGAAAAGAAAGTGTTCGGATTTGACGGCTTCCTCACTGTCTCCGGGGTCTTCTTCATCGGATCCATCTTCACGCTGGCCATCGGTCTGATCCTGCTGTTCACAGGCCGGGTGAGAAAAAACAGTTTCTCTGCCCTCTTCGATCCTGCGGATGACAGGCTCCTGTCAGAGGTCTGTGCGGAAGATGCGGTCTGGTTTGACAAGATCAAGACGGGATTGACAAGAGATCACCTCGTCTCCATCAACGGCAGTTTTGATGCCATCGACTATTCCGATATCTTCTGGGCTTATATCACCCAGCACAAGACGAACCTGATCAGAGATTACGATTACATCCATATCGCCGACAAAAACGGCAGACAGTACAGTTTCGCCAACAGTCCTACTTTTATCAAAAAGAACCGTGAAAACACGAAAGACCTGCATGAACAGATCTTCACGATGATCAGGGGAAAGAACCCTGACGTCCTGATCGGATACACCCAGGAAAACATGGAAGCCTTCCAGCAGCTCCTGCGGCGAAACAAAGAAGATCAGAAAGGCGAAACACAGATCTAGATGCAAAGACGCGTCTCACACGCGTCTTTTTTCTGCATCAGAATTCTGATCCATCATCCTCGATCAGAAAGATAAAGTCATCATATGAGTCCCTTTCCAGATGTGATCGTGTAAAATGATAAAAGATCAGATCATGAACAAAGATAGAAAAAAGAGACAAACAGAGATCATGAAAGCTGCCATGATGGCAGCTATCTATGTCGTGGTCTGCATGGTGCTTCAGCCCATCAGCTTCGGGCCCATCCAGTTTCGTTTCTCCGAGATCCTCTGCCTGTTAAGCGTCGATCATCGCTGGGCTCTCTGGGGTGCGATCCTGGGCTGTTTCCTTTCCAACACCTTCTTAGGAGGATTGGGGATCATCGATATCGCATTCGGCACCCTGGCTACGGCCGCAGGCTGCATCCTGGCCCATCGTTTCAGAGAAAAGAGGATCAAAGGATACCCGATCCTGAGTGCGATGATGATCGTCCTGGCCAACGCCATCATCATCGGCATCGAACTGGGATTCATATTTGACACGCCCGATCTGATCGGACTGTACATGATCCAGGTCGGGATCGGAGAAGCGCTCGTCCTGTCACTGGGCCTGCTGTTCTACAAACAGATCGATAGAATGTTCAGATGAAAAACGCCCTCATCACTTTGATGAGAGCGTTTTGTTTATTTGACTTTGTTTCCGCACTTCGGGCAGAACACCGTTTCCGGATCAGTGATCTTTTCACCGCACTTCGAGCAATAGAACGGAGTGAATACGGCAGGCCTGGCCGTACCGCATCTGGTGCAGAAAGCACCGTTGTTTCTGTTTCCGCACTTCGGGCAGAACCACTCGGAATCATCCGCCACACCGGCATAACCATTTGATGCGTATGGATATTTGAACTTGCTGCGGTCTTCTCTGAAACTCCTGTTGAGCAGAGCCCGCATGATCTCATCCGCCATATAGACATAGTCACAGTATTCCTGGCTGTCCGGGCTTTCAGGTCTCTTGGACGTCAGTTCAAAGTTCAAGTCATCAAAGAACTTGTTGTTGACATCGATATCCACGCTGAACTTGTATTCATATTCATATTTCGGCGGATCGAAGCTGATGCTTTTGCCGTTCTCATCCTTATCATAGATCTCATCCTGATCCTCGTCGATCGTGATCTTGACATCGCGGACATCAGAGATATTGATGATATCCGGATTGTTGTTGCGCCAGTTGGACGAAGAAGAAACGAGGAACTGTTTCCTGTTTTCATCGATATAGACTTTATAGCGGCTGCCGATGATCTTTGACGGTGAGAACTGAGCCAGCTTTTTCTGGTTCTGCTCACGGTAGGCCAGCTGCTCCTTGATCGCCGCTACGCTGGTATGCCGACGACCGGAGAACCATGGCGAAAGCTTTGATGCGCAGTCTTTGCACATATTCCCATCATCGAGTTTTTTGTTTCCCAGAAATTTGATCTCTTTGCCGCAGATATCACAGTATTTCTTATCAAATAAGCCCACGAACTTGCCTCCTTTACAGATCGATCATATGGTCTTTTTAACCTATTTATATTATACACTGTAAACCATTTTGGCTATTTGAAAGATATTGCGCTAAAATGATTGTATGTATAGAAATTCATATCTCGAGATCGATCTGGACAAAGTCAAGGCGAATGCCGAATACTTCATCCGCAAGAATCACAAGAAACTGATCGGTGTGATCAAAGCCAACGGCTACGGTATCATCGACTATATGGAAGCCCAGGCTCTGAAAGAAGCCGGTGTCGACTTCTTTGCCGTTTCCAGTCTTGATGAAGCGATGCATTTAAGAAAACACGGGATCAGCGGTCACATCCTGATCCTGGGTCAGGTCCCGACTGAATGCATGGATCTGATCAGAGAAAACGATCTGTCGATCGTGACTGTTTCAAGAGAGTTCCTGGAAGCCTGCGATCTGAAAGACGTCAAAGTCCATCTCAAGCTGGACACCGGTATGAACCGCATCGGCGTCGATCCTGAAGAAGCAAAACAGATCCTGGATCTGCTGAAAGATAAAGGCGCCATCATTGAAGGCGTCATGTCCCATTTTTCAAGCGCCGATGAGGATGCCCCGTATTCAGAAGAACAGTATCGGCTCTTCAGACAGACGGTCCTGTCCCTGGACTACGATTTCCCATACATCCACATGTCGGCGACAGATGCCGCCCTCATCATCGATGATGATATCTGCAACGCGCAAAGGATCGGCCTTGGCCTGCTGGGATTCAGCTCCTATGAGACCGACCTGCAGCCTTGTGTCAAAGTCTTCAGTGAAGTGACCATGTGCAAGAAGCTTTCCGCCGGAGAGACCGTCTCCTACGGACGCCACTACAGAAGCGATGGGAACGGCTACCTTCTTACTGTCCCGATCGGATACGCGGACGGTTTCTATCGTGCGAACACCGGCAGACAGGTATACTGTGAAAACGAGTATGGCACCATCGTCGGAAGTGTGTGCATGGATCAGATGATGATCCTGACTCAGCAGGAACATCCTGCTTCCGCCAAAGTCGAGATCTTCGGCGATCATATCGACATCGCTCAAAGGGCGAATGAACTCGGCACGATCACCTATGAGCTCTTCACTTCCCTATCGGACAGACTGGAAAGACGTTTCTACAAGAACGGCGAACTGATCTGCAGGATCGTCCCCCGTTTCTAAACAAAACACAAATACTTTTAGCTAAAAAGCCATCGAGATATGGCTTTTTTTTCTTGCATAAAGATCGATATCTGCAAAATGAATGAGGATTTTTCCTTATTCCCGCAAATAAAGATACGAAGGAGAAATATTATGAAAGACAAAAGACAGTTCAAACAGAATATCATCATCACCCTATTATGTCTGTTATTGCTTCTCATGGGGACGGGCTTCTTACTCCTCTTCAGATCCTATCAGAAGATATCCGACGGCTGTGACTTATACATCTCCGAGCAGCAGAAAGATATCGTCCTTCCCACAGAGAAAGATGACCTCGATGATGCCTATACTGAACTGATGGGATTCGGCCGTCTTGAGTTGGACAGAAATGACCCCTTCATCTATCTGATAAATCCGTCAGACAATCAGGTCTATCTGAGATTTGACGTGATCTATAACGATGAGGTCCTCTACAAGAGTGACCTCATCTCCCCCGGCAAGATGGAAGAATTCGATATCTACAGCTGTTTAGATGCAGGTGAACACAGGCTGACCTATCTGATCTCCTCTTACGACATGAACGACAAAAGCGTTCTGTGGTCGGGGGTACAGCAGGATCAGGACATCCTGATCAGAAAGTAAGGAGAAACATGAAGAAGATCTTAACAGTATTATTCGTATCATTAATGGCGCTCTGCATGCCGGCGAACATCTTTGCCGAAGAAGGCACCAATGAAGTCAGCGGTGAAGAGGCAAGCGTAGAGCTCTATGCGACGATCGCATCTCAGTATACCGTCAAACTGCCGGCAAGAGTCGATGTCAGTCCTGTAAACAAGACGTTCAATGTCTTCGCGAAAGGATCTATCGCTGCCGATAAGAAACTGGACATCACTGTCGGTCAGGGCACTCATACATTGCATGATCTGACTGCCGGAAGCAACCGCGATGTCGCATTGAACATCACCGTCAGCGACGGATCCTTTGCCGCTGGCATCCTTCCGGAGGATTACGAGGATCAGATCAAGTCCGTCTTCACAGTCACACACGCCGCTTTAGCAGCCGGCAACTACAGCTATCAGCTGCCGATCGTCATCGCGCTGAACAACGCTGAATAAATAACGGATCAGGGCCTGCATCCCTGATCTTGAGGATCATCTTTCTTTCAAGACCATCATCATATTCCTATTCCACCGGCAAACGCCGGTCGTATATAAGACCGGGCTGTCTTACCCATGAACGATCCGTCTCGTATCCTGTTGGCATACAAGCTGGCAGCCCGGTCCTCTTTTCACAGGGGGCACTTTATGACATCTTTATTCAAATGTATCTGCTGTTTGTTGTTTATCCTTTCCCCCGCCCCCTGTGAAAACTCCTACATCATAGAGATCCCGCAAAGCATCGATCTGACCCAGACCGATTCTTTCCAGATCAGGATCATAGAAAACAACATGTCAGAAAACGAAACATTGCATATCACCCTGCCGGATTCTTTCACCTTGTCCGATGAACATGGACACACAGACATCGAAGGCAGTGTCGTGAATGATCACTTTGAGATCGGAAACGGGGACTTTGAGACCAGAACAGTCAACTGTGAGATCGAAACGATACCGGTCGGTCAATGGCACGGACAGCTCGATATCCATCTGGAGCTGGAAAGAAGGATCCCTTCCAACCTGCTGATCAAAGGAAGCGATCTGGATCAGATCCTCCTGGAGATCGACCCTTTGACGATCACATTCTCCGATCAGCCCATATCCGAAGAATACTTCTATGAAGATGTCTCGCTCGCCAAAGACGGATCGATCGGTCTCTATCTGATCGGAAATGATGTCTTCATCAGCAACGCCTCCGATCAGCCCATCATCGCCAATGAAGACATGGCCCACGCCTTTCAGGGGCTGACACATTTGAATTCGATCTGCACCATGGATCACCTCGATCTTTCCATCTGCAAGGATATGAGTGCCATGTTTGCCGATACAAGGTCATTGTCTGTGATCGAGGACATCGAAGATCTGGACACTTCATCGGTCACAGACATGTCCTTTCTCTTTTCCGATACGAAATCTCTGCAGGATCTGGACCTCGACCTGTGGGATCTTGGAGCCGTATCCGATACATCGCACATGTTTGAAGGTTCTTCCATCCAGACATTATCGATCGGAAACTGGAACACCTCATCTGTCAAAGATATGAGTTTCATGTTTTCCGGCTGCGGCGATCTGGCGACGCTGAAGATCTCCGGCTGGGATACAGGCCTGGCCGAAAACATGTCTTCCATGTTCGCCTTCTGCAGCAAGCTCAAGTCCCTCTCTTTATCGGGATGGAACGTATCATCCTGTCAGAGTTTTGATTCCCTTTTCGATCACTGTTCGATCATGAGCACGACAGGTGACCTGTCTTCCTGGAACTGTGGAGGATGCAGGACTTTCAGGAAGATGTTCTCCAATTGCGGCAAGCTCAGAAACATCGGCGATCTCTCAGCCTGGGAAACAGGAAACGTCAGCGATCTGAGCAGCATGTTTGAAGGCTGCATGAAACTGAAGACACCGGGGGATCTCTCCAACTGGGACGTCTCATCGGTCACCACCTTCGCGAAACTCTTCGCCAACACAGCGGAAATGACAGGTTTCGGCGATCTTTCCATCTGGAACGTCTCCGACCGCTGTGAAGATCTTTCGGGCATGTTTCAGAACTGTTTCCTCGCTCTTTCGCAAGACGTCGATCTGCACGCCTGGGATGTCTCAAACGTCACGGATATCTCGCATATGTTTGAAAACGTCACGTCCATGTCGACTCTGAACATCAGCGGCTGGGATACAGGAAAGGTGGAAGACGCGTCCTCGATGTTTGCCTGCACGCAAAACAATACGCTGAGTCCATTGCATACGATCTGCGGGATCGAAGGGCTCGACGTTTCAGATCTTTCCAATATCTCCCACATCTTCCATGGACAGCAATATCTGAATGCGGACCTTTCAGAATGGGACACACAGCACCTGCAGGATATCTCCTACGCATTCTACAGCTGTTACCGTTTCGATATCAACAAATTAAAACACTGGAACGTGTCCAGTGTTTCGGATATGAATGAAGCCTTCGGCGACCACGCGGGATCCTTCATTTCAAGTGAAGTTCCCGAATGGTATCACTGAGCGGCGATATATTCATCCACTGCTGTCTGCAGGATATTGAATGGAAGCGGACCGTTCTTCATCAGAGCGGCATGATACGGGATATAGTCGAATCTATCTCCTAAAGCAGCCTTCGTATTCTCACACATCGTCATGAAGTTGGATGAGCCAACACCATAAGAGCAGTAGACGCCCGGCATCTCGATCATGAAACGGCGGATATCTTCGGCGCTGGCCTGATCCATGTTCGAAAACAACATGGTCTCTTCCTTGCAGAACTTCGCGACATCCTTTGCCGTCCAGCCAAAATAGTTGGTCCCGATATCGATGATCGAATACAAGATGAAGTAGTAAGCATCTTCAAAATAGACAGCTGCTGCGGCATTCTCGTCACCGATGTCCGCAAACTGGAAGGCATAATACTGGGCATTGACGGCCCATCCTTCCGTGTATCCGCCAAACGCGATCACAGAACGGAAATTGTGCGGATTCGTCTTGTGATAGAAGACATGCTGGTAAAGGTGGCCCGGGAACCCCTCATGGGCCAGGGTAGAGTATGTGCCATAGCCATCGCCCATGTTGTTCGGATTGGTGCGGATGATGTTCTGATTGCTGTTGTCGATCGGTGAAGGCCAGTAGTAAGCGACGACAGTATCCGGAGCGGTATCCGGATCCAAAGCTTCCACCGTGTATTCCACATCGCCCAGATCAGGATAGTACGCGACAAGATTCTTACGCAGATATTCCAGACAGTCCTTGCCGGCAAGAGACATGTTGCCCTCGCCATCCATGGCGGCCTGATAACTGTTCATGGACGATTCATCATAGAAGCAGGAAACATACTGCGCCTCAAGATAAGAGAAATTATCTTTCAGTTCCTGGAAAACCTCTTCCAGGTCTTTATTATTGCTGGCCTGAAGCATATAGACCAGTTCAGCATAGTCCTTATCCAGTTTATAGAGGGCGTAGTTGTCGATCTTGACCTTTCCGCGGTACTTCTCGATGCCATCCGCGACCCTGCTGTAGGCAGGAAGGACCTCATCAAGGACGATCTGCCTGTTTTCGCTGATGTAATCCTTCTTCTCTGTTTCGCTAAGGAAATCCAGTTCCTGGATCCGTTTTTCAAAAGAAGTGATGAGTTCATTGTCTTCCGTCCTGTTCAGGACACCGTCACAGACATCCTGGGTATAATCGATCCACTCATCGAGCAGATACAGCTTGTCCTTGCTCTGATCTTCCGTGTACTTCAGAAGGTCATCCATGTAACGGTCCACATCCTTCAGACAGGTGATATAATCATCGACTGACTCCTTGTCGTAGAAAGTGTAGTCCGTGAAATTGCTGATGAGATTCTCAGGAACGCAGGAAGCAGTCGAAAAGACGAAACTGTACCTGTAGTATGCATAATCCGCAAGGGTCTCATATAAAGAGTACTCCAAAGCCTCATAGTCATACTGCTGTCTGTACGACAGAGAGTCATAATCGAAACTCTGCAGTTCCTTCAGCTGATCCTCCATGTAATCGAAGTTTTCCTGATCGAAACCGTACTTAACTTGCCCCAGATCGACCGGCGGTTTTTCGATCCCATACTTCCTGTAATCGATGACATTGAAATGCATGGTCAGGAAATCAGCTTCCATGCCCTCGACGAAGACCTTATCCAGGAACTGTTCGAAGTCTTTATTGTCCGTCGTATGGTCCTGATCCTTTGGCCTTGTTTCATATTCCTTGATCTTCTGCAGGTAAGTCTTTCCGGATTCATTTTCTGCCGGGCTGACTTTTTTGCCGCAGGCGCTGAGCATCAGCGCAATCGTAAGCAGCAGTAATATCTTTTTCATTAATTTTTCCATACAACCATTATAATATAAGTATGCTCACAGATAATATGCCGCTGAGAAAAATGCTGGATTTTGCACCAAGCGACATGGATATGGCCATGTTGCCTTTGGATGTCGTCGTCTATGTCAAGTTTTCGATCGTCTCGCAAAGCAACGAAGACAACTACGCCTTCATCAGGTATCTCTTCTCGGCTCCTGAGCTCAGCGAATACTTCAAAGATCTCAGGGATACGATCTTCTATGACTTTGACGGCAGATCGACCGTGCAACGCAGATTCGTCACGATCTTCGAGATGTATTCCCTGTACAACTACGCCAATATCTCAGAGTATCTGAAAGAGATCCTGGAATTCTACAGCCACGAAGCGGATGTCCTCATCGATCTCTACACGCACGATTCCAAGGCCTATCGCCTCTCGAATCTCGACGGGATCGTCAAACTGGAAGAAATGACGAAAGAAAAGAGCGTTTCCTGACGAAACGCTCTTTTTAACTGTAATCCTGTTTCCCTTTTTTTCTGATCGAAGGATGTCCGGCCAGGATCTTTTTGATGCCATGCGGATGCGGGAAAGCGATCTGCAGGACACCGCTGTCATTGCCGATGACGATGCCCTCCCCGTAGATCTTGTGGATGACCGCATCGCCGTTGCGATAGACATCATCTTTCGGTTTCTCTTTTTTCTGATCCCTGATGACGATATCCTCGTCGAAGATCCCCGAGCGGAAAGAAGACGGTCTTTCATCGACGTTATCGATGTATCTCTCATCGATCTCCTTGATGAATCTGGAAGGCAGCTTGGCAGACTGGATGACATAGGAGAAGCTGTTGGATTCACTCAGATAGAGGAGCTTCTTCGCCCTGGTGTAAGCCACGTAAGCCAGTCTTCTCTCTTCCTCCAGTCCTTTCTGTCCTTCCGCCATCGTCCTCTCTGAAGGGAAGATGCCTTCGGATAGTCCGATCACGAAGACGCACTCGAATTCCAGACCCTTGGCCGAGTGGATGGTACAAAGCGAGACCGCATCGCCCACTTCCTCCGAAGCCCTGTCGGTATACAAGGCGATCATCTGCAGGTACTCATCCAGAGAAGAGTCCGGATAATCTTCCGAATACTGTTTGATATCATCCAGGAGGGATTTGACGTTCTCCAGTCGCTCAGTCTCGCCCTCTTTTTCCAGCATCGTGCGATAACCGGAATCATCCAGAACTTCCTGCAAAAGGAGTTCAAGGTCGCCATTCTTCATATCCTCGCGCCATTTTTCGACCATTCGCACGAAGTGATCGAACGTGTCTCTGTTTTTCGGATATAAGCCATTCTTGATGACATCATACATCGACATGTTTCTTTCGAATGCGATCGCCTGGATCGCCTCGATCGTCTTGGGACCGATGGCCCTCCTTGGCGTGTTGATGATGCGGATGAAAGCCAGATCATCCGCCCTGGTGATCATGCGCAGATAGGACAGGATATCCTTGACTTCCATGCGCTCGTAGAAACGCAGTCCGCCATATATCACATAGGCGATCCTGTTTTCGATCAGGACCTTTTCGATATCGCGTGACAGATAGTTGGCCCTGTAAAGGACAGCGATATCCCTGTAATTGTAGCCATCCCCATGCAGCTTCATGATCTGATTGGCCACATAATTGGCTTCCGAGAGCTCAGACATGCAGGTCTTGTGGATGATCTTGGCGCCGTCCCCGTTCTTGGAAAAGAGTTCCTTATCCACCCTGGCCTTGTTGTTCCTGATCAGGGAGTTGGCACCAGACAGGATGTTGTTGGTGGAACGGTAGTTCTGATTCAGAACGATCGTCTTCGTATCTTTGAAATCCTTGTCAAAGTTGACGATGATGTTGACATCCGCGCCTCTCCAGGTGTAGATCGTCTGATCGGGATCGCCGACGACATAGACGTTGTCGTGAACGGTCGAAAGCTGTCTGATCAGTTTATACTGTTCCTTGTCGATATCCTGGAACTCGTCGACATGGATGTAATGGAATTTCTTCGACCACTTCTCAAGGATGTTGGGAAACATCGTGAAAAGCCTTGTCGTGAACAGGATCAGGTCATCAAAATCCAAAGCATAGAGCTGCTTCAGGCGCTTGTCATAATAGGCATAGACTTTCGCCTTGTTGACCAGCCGCATCTCCCCATAGGAAAACTCCATTGCCTTCTCCGGATCGACATTCATGTACTTGTTGTTGGCGATATAATCCAGGGAAGCACCGAAAGGATATTCCTTCTTATCGATGCCGATCTCCTTATAGGCCTCCTTGAGGATCTGCCTTTGATCGTCCGCATCCACAACGGTGAAGTTTTTCGGATAGTTCAGAGCCTGGATATCCTCGTAAAGGATGCGCATGCACAGCGAGTGTATCGTCGAGATCCAGCATCCCGTTCCCCTGTCACCCAGCATATCATTGATCCTGTTCTTCATCTCTCTGGCAGCCTTGTTGGTGAAAGTGATCGCCAGGATGTGATACGGCTTCACGTCTTTCTGCTCGATCAGATAGGCGATGCGCATCGTTAAAACGCGGGTCTTACCGGAACCGGCACCCGCGATCACTCTGATGTGAGCTGAGTCATCAGTGACAGCAGCTTTCTGATTTTCATTCAGCTGTGAGAATTTGACCATATCAGTATTTCTGTGATTTAGCTAAAAAATAGTTCTTATAATTCAGATCTCCGGTCACATCTTTGATGACGGTGATGTAATCAGGGATCTCCACCTTTCTCTCATCGATCGGATGGTCGACCGACAGAACGCCCTTCGTCTTATCGAAATCAAAGACATCCAGTTTAAAGAAGAGATCGTTGTTGATGAAAGAATAACGCATCTTGTCGATCACATTGAGATCAGGATCCACCTGGTGGAAGTAGTCCTTGTATTCCCTTTCACTCAGGACCTTGTCCCTCTTGATGCGCTCATTCGTCGAAAGATAGTTGGCCTCTGAATAGGTATACATCGTGCCATCTTCTTTTTCTCTGCTGCGTATCCTTCGCTCGTATCCATTCTCGCTCTTCAGATAATGCTGGATGATGTGAGAAGTCGAATAGTTTGCCTCCTGGCTGATGCGCTTGAGCACATCATCATCGACCTCGATCAGATACTTGTTGAATCTCTCGACCGGCGTACCCTCGCCGAGATACTCAAAGACCGACTGGATCGCCTTGATCATCTTGATCTCGAATTCATTCTCGTTGCCGATGATCGCTCTGTTTGGATGACTTTCCCAAGCCATGAGGGCCATATCATCCATGGCTCTTGCCTCTTCCACCGTCTCATAACGGGCGACGTTGTTTGCCAGTGTATAAGCTTCTTCCTTGCCTTTGGCAGCTGTGACCAGATGGACGACCATATCGTAACGGTCATTGATATCCTCAAGTTTCATATCAAAACCCGCAAGGATCTTCTCGAAAGCCTCTTTGCCGACATAAGCCATGTCATCATAGATACCGCGGTCGATGAAGATCAGGACCTTCTCGCCTGAGATCTCCTGTGCCGCCTTGTAACAGAGTTCCTCTTTCTTCAGCTGCAGATCCACGCAGTACTTCTGAAATTCGTACATCCCCATCGTTGCCGGAGAGATGCCTCCCGAGATCAGATCAGTCGCAGATTCATGATCGATGATGACCCGATAGCCTCTTTCTGCGAAAACCTGCTGAGCGCGGGAAGTGAAAGTCGTCTTGCCTGAACACGGACCACCGGTAAACACGATACGTTTAATCGATTTCATAATGCTTCCTCAACTTTTCATTTAATTTCGAATATATATGCTCTCTGAACCATTTTTCAGAGGAACTCGCGATCGCCTCATCCAGAGAAAACCAGGCAACGCCTGAATTCTCATCGGCATTCACAAAAAGTTCTTCTTTCTCATCCGCTTCCAGCAGATAAGTCACATTGAAGTGCAGATGTGTCGGCACATATTCCCCTCTTCTGAGGTGCGCATTCACGCTCACGACCTCCAGAGAGAAGATCTGATCGCTCAATGGCTTCACGGTCCTGACGCCCGCTTCTTCTTTGACTTCCCTGACAGCGACCTTCAGGCAGTCTTTCTCTCCGTCACAGTGACCGCCCAGCCAGGACCAGGAATCATAGATCTTGTGATAAGCCATCAGGATCTTGTTCCTTTCGTGATTGACGACCCATGCCGAAGCAGTCATATGACCCAGTTCATTGCTGCGCAGAAAGGCATCATCATAACTTTCAAGAAAATGCAGGATCGTCTGACGATCCCTTTCTTCCTGCACATTATAAGGCACATAATCACGGATATCCTGGTAAATATTCATATCATTATTTTACTACATGCATGTTAAAATTTACTTATGATCACAAGTGAAAATCTCAAAGATTATATCCTGCTCGATGCAGGTGATAAAGAGAAGCTGGAAAGCTGGAAAGGCATCATCCTGAGACGCCCGGATCCGATGGCGATATGGCCCAAGACCGATCCGGACTTATGGGAAAAAGCCGATGCCTATTATCATCGTTCCTCTTCCGGCGGCGGACATTGGGAATACGCCCGCAAGCTCCCGGAATCCTGGAACGTCACTTACAGAGACCTGACATTCAAAGTCTCACCGACCAACTTCAAACATACCGGACTCTTTCCGGAACAGTGTGCCAACTGGGACTTCATCACGGAAAAGATCAGCGGCAAAAAAGGTGTCAGGATCCTGAACCTCTTCGCCTATACCGGTGCGGCGACGATGGCGGCAGCCGGGGCTGGCGCGGAAGAAGTCGTCCATCTGGATGCTTCCAAAGGTATCAACGAATGGGCAAAAGAAAACATGAAGCTTTCCGGGCTGGAAGATAAGACGATCCGTTTCATCGTCGACGATGCTTTGAAATTCACGGCCAGGGAGATACGCAGAGGCCGCAAGTATGACGGCATCATCATGGATCCTCCTTCCTATGGGCGCGGTCCCGACAATGAAGTCTTCCGCTTTGAAGACAAGATCAACCCTCTTTTGAATAACGCCCTCCAGCTGCTCAGCGATGATCCGCTCTTTCTGATCATCAACAGCTATACGACCGGTTATTCGCCTGCCGTCATGTACAACACGGTGAAGACCCACATGGATCTGCACGGCTTCAAAGGCAAAGTGGAAGCAGACGAGATCGGCATCAGGATCGCCGGATCGCAGTTCGTCCTTCCTTGCGGACAGACGACCAGGTGGTACAAGTGAAAGTCATCTACGAAGACAATCATCTTCTCGTCATAGAAAAACCGGTCAACGTCCCCATGCAGGCAGACGATTCCAGAGACCCGGATCTTTTGAACATGGCCAAAGCCTATATCAAGGAAAAGTACAATAAACCGGGTGAAGTCTACCTCGGTCTGGTCCACAGGCTCGACAGGCCTGTCGGTGGTGTCTGTGTCTTTGCCCGGACCTCCAAGGCAGCGGCCCGTCTGAGCAGACAGATCGCGGATCACAGCTTCAGAAAACAGTATCTGGCTGTCGTAGAAGATCACGGCCTGCCCCAAAGCGGACATCTGGAAGACTTCCTGCTGAAAGATCAGAAGACCAACACCGTCAAAGTCGATCCCAAAGGCAAAAAAGCGGTGCTCGACTATGAAGTCCTCAGAAGAAAAGATGAGCTCGCGTTGGTCAAAGTCGATCTTCAAACGGGAAGATCCCACCAGATCAGAGTCCAGTTCGCATCGCGGAATCATCCTCTGTGGGGAGACCAGCGCTACAATAAAAAAGCGATCGTCTCTCAGCAGATCGCCCTATGGTCACACAGGATCGAATTTGAACATCCGACCACCAAAGAAAAGATGATATTCACATCCGATACCGACCGCTATCCCTTCAATATCTAATTGTTTGATCTATATGCGATACATGCATTCGACAGGAAAAGCTTCAAAGCCCTGTCGAATTTTTCTTTGTCTTCGACAGCCGAATAGCCGCCGGTAAAAGTGCCCCTGTCTACAAAGACAGCCGTCGGATAGACGTTGATGCCGAAATCAAAGAAATCCTCCGGCATCCTGGCCAGAACAGAAACGACCGGACAGTTGAAACCGATCTTCATGTTTCTCAAAGCCGCCGAAGAAGACTCCATCCCCTCGACCAGAACGACGATGAACTCGACATCATCGTGGCCTGGAAGCAGGGAGTTGATGAACTCCACCTTATCGGTCTGCGCATTGTCACGCAGATAGGTATAAAGAAGCACCAGCTTTTTGTCTTTATAATAGCTGTAGTCTTCGACCTGTTCGAAATAGAATTCCGAGTGATCATTGATGATATGATCGAAATCCAGTTTCTGACCCATCAGCCGATACGTCAGATCACAGGTGAAATCGTCATTGTCCAGTTCCTCAAGAGCCAGGATGTTGGTCATGCTGAGATCGTTTTTGACATCATCCACGCTCCTGCTGAGTTTGAGCAGATCCCTTCCTTCCGCATCCTTCAGTTCTTCCCTGCTGATCGGATCTTCAAAACCGTATCTGCTGATCGCCGCAAAACTGTTCTCATTCACTTCGCCGACCGCATCAAAAGTCACCTTTCCCTGATCGAAGGTGATCAGCGTCGGATAGGACTTGATGCCCAGGATATTTTTCACGTAACCCTTCATCCCTTCATCTTCAGGCAGAAGGATCATCTCTTCAGAGATCTCTACGCCCTGTTCTTCATACATGGCGAAGATGTCTTCTCTGCTTCCGACATTGAAGTACTGGACAAAAGGGATATCCTGCCCTTGCGCAAGTCCTTTCATGACGCTGAGCTGCGCCTTGCAATGGGAACAGTTGACCGATACGATCTCAAGATAAAAACGGTCAAGATCCGCAAGCCGGACTTTCCTTCCGTTTATATCTTCAAGAGATCCATCAAACACCTTCGTCCCCAGCATTTTGAACTGGTAGTTCTTGTATTCCTCGTTGCAGTTTGCCTCTTTGATGCCTTCCTGCAGCTCTTCAGACAGCTCGCCAAAAATAAAAACATCCTTTACAGGATCGATGTACTCTTCTATTGTGACGTGATTCTCTTCCTCTTTGTCATCATCGGATCCGGCCGGTTTTTGGCCGCATGCGCAAAGCAGCAGCAAAGCAAAGAAAAAAGAGAGGATCTTTTTCGTCATTTTTTGAATAAAGCCAGGATCGCTTCCCGCTTATCCTCCATATCGCTATAAGCCAGATCAAAAAGTTCTTTGAGTTCTTCGCTGCTTCCGCCAAGCCTGGTCACCTTGGAATGACGCGAAGGACAGACATATACAGCCTCTTTATCTTCTTCCAGTTTCTTGATCAGAGCGATCTGATCGGCATAATTGATGTGTCTGATCGAATAGTCTTTGGAGATGTTCTCACACTGTGCATACATGACCTTCATCAGCCAGATGACAAAAGGATGGGCTGGTTTGCGCACATAATCGTTTGGTTTCGTCGTGATGATCAGATGTCTGTTGCACCCGTCTTCAACAGCTCTCTTGATCGGGATCATATCCGTGATCCCGCCATCCAGCATCGCTCTGCCCTTATCTGTGACGGTGGTACCCAATATCGGAAGCGAAGTGGAAGCTTCCAGTTCCTTGTAAGAGATCTCCTTTGTCGAATAGTAGCAGGTCTTGCCCTGAGACAGTTCGTAGATGCCGATATAGCCTTCTTTTTCACAGTCCTTCAAAGGCGTGATGTCGTACTTCTTCTCAACTTTCAGGATCTGATCGAAAAGATAGTCGTAGTCCACCAGTTTCCCGCACCTGAAGATCGCCTTTGGTCCGAGTATCCTCTTATCGGTGATCCCATAGACAGAAAAATCCAGAAGATCTTCTTTGGATCCCATGAGGAAGTTGGTCAGATGGATCGCACCGGTCGAAATGCCATACGATGCATCGAACTCGATGCCGTTATCGATCAGCCAGGTCAAAGCGCCTGCCGTATAGGCTCCACGCATTCCTCCACCTTCCAGAACAAGTGAACTTTTGATCTTACCCATGACTTCATTTTATGCTGAATGCACTTTTTGTGCAATAATGGAAACATGAGGAAAAAGAAGTTTTCTATTTACATGAATGCGCCGATCACCATCACCTTTGTCGCCATCTGCATCCTCGTGCTGGGGCTGGACATGCTGACACAGGGTGCATCGACGATGCTGGCCTTTTCCACCTACGGGTCCTCCTGGCTCTCGCCGATGACCTACGTCCGTCTCGTCGGCCACATCTTTGGCCACGGCGGATTCCAGCACCTCAATTCCAACATGCTCTACATCCTGCTCCTGGGACCGATCCTGGAAGAAAAGTATCACGACAAACTGATCGTCGTCATTCTGACGACAGCCATCGTGACCGGTGTTTTCCATAACATCCTGCAGCCCAACACCATCATGGTCGGAGCCAGCGGTGTCGTATTCGCCTTCATCCTGCTTTCCTCCATCACCGGAAAAGAAAGAGGCATTCCGATCACCCTGATCCTGGTCGCCGCACTGTGGCTTGGCCAGGAGATCTATTCGGGCATCACATCCGCAGACAATATCTCCCAGATCACTCATATCATCGGCGGCATCTCCGGAGCAGCTCTGGGACTCTTCTTCAAAGACAGCTAAAAAAGATCTTCGCAGAAGATCTTTCATTTTTTATAGTAACGGTAATAAGCCTCATCTTTGCTTTCATCGATCTCGACCGCCTCTTCATAGAGATAGAAGCGGCTCTTTTTATACAGGTCGACAAAATCCTTCAGGTCCAGAACGAAACGGGTCCCATTCTCATAATGCCAGATCCTTTCATCCTTCATCACGAAACGGTCATGTCCGTTCGACGTGACGATCTCGCCTTCCTGCAGATAGGAAACTGCTTCACTGATATCTCTCAAAAGCTCCACATTCATCCTCCGATCACACAATATATTATAATAGAAAACGTGGAAGACAAGAAAACACACAAAAAAAGTCGGTATCGGCATCGTTGCCGGACTGGCCTCCATATCCATGCTGTTGAGCGGCATTTTTGATTCATCGAAGGATCTTTTGGCCGATCTTCCGGAAAATAACGAGATCCCCAAACCGGACAACGCCCTCTATGTGAATGAAGCGAAAGCTGTCTACAAACAAAACGGGATCAGGGAAAGAGCTGTCCGGATGGTCTACAAAGTCCCCGTCCGGATCAGAGCCGTTCTTTTTGTGCCCTTCTGGGCAATAGGCAATCTTCTGCTTGCAGCTATCGAGGCGGCTTTCAGCACCCTGATCGCACCGATCGCCCACCTTTTGCTGGGCTTTGTCCTTCAGACACTGCTGCTCTTCCTTGTGATCGGAGCCTGCATCAAGATCCTCTTTCCGGATCTTCCCTGGTCAAAGATCTTCTCCAAAAAGCTCTTCCTGTCCGTCTTTCTGGGCAGCATCTTCATGAGCATCTGCGACCAGATCGTCCCCCGTTACTGGCCGGACTATGGTTTCTACCGCGATCTCGCCAGATTCCTGCTGGGGCTCCTGGTGATACTGATCATCCTGAAGCCTTTCATCAGAAAGAAACTGAAAGACCGCGTCTCCTATCAGATCGAATACGACGGGGAGATCGTCGGATAAAGAAAAAGGCGTTCGCCTTTTTTAAATGAAACCTAGATGTTCCAGCACCGTCTTGACCCCGATCAGGATCAAAATGATGCCACCGGCCATAGTCGCCTTATCCTTCAGCAGCAAAGCGATGCGCTTGCCCAAACGATGCGCGATCATACAGATCAGGAAGGTGACAATGAAGATCACGAAACAGCTGAACAGCGGAGAGACCGGGAACTCCGGCAGGATGATGCCGGAACTCAAGGCATCGATCGCCGTTGCGATCGACTCCGTCAGCAGGATCTTTGTGGAGAACTGCGAAGACTTCTCTTCGATCGCTTCCTTGTCGAAAGATTCCCTGATCATGCCGATGCCGATGACTGACAGTGCGATCAGGACCACCCAATGGTCATATCTCTCGATATAGCTCAGAAACGGCGTGAAAGCCAGATAACCCAGCAGAGGCATCAGGCCCTGGAAAAAGCCAAAAGAAAAAGAAGCCGCAAACATCTGCCTGTAACCATAATTCCTGTATTTGATGCCGTTGACGATAGAGACCGCCATGGAATCCATCGCCAGGGCCGCTCCCAGTAAAAACAATTCGATCATAAGCTTTATAGATCTATCCTGTAACGGAAGATATATTTCTTCTTCTCTCCCGCCGCATACAAGGGATGGCCGGGGGGAACTTCGACCAGTTCCAGCAGCTCACCGCCCAGTTTACGCAATGTCTTGTAGGATGCCACATTCTCCGGAGAACAGGTGATGATCAGCTCCTTCATCCCGAATTCCTCTTTCGCAATGTCGAAGAGGACTCTGCAAGCGTGATAGGCATAGCCGTTTCCCCTATGCGCGCGCTGAACATTGTAACCGATGTGGCCGTAATAATACATGTTTCCTTCCACCGTCAGACGCAGATCGATCGTGCCGACCTTCTCTTTGCTGTCATGTAAAAGGATATCGTAGTAGATTGCAGGAACTCCGTCATAAGCGCTGTGCTTATCGACGCGGTATTTTTCCCTCAGATCTACGATCGGGCCTTCATGATCCTTTTTTCTATCAAAGAAACTAAACAACCCCATAACAAAGATTATACAACTTAAAAGCCTTCTCACGAAGGCTTTCACTTTATTATGATCTTCTTCTTTACTCGATGATCTCCGCTTCCTTCACAGACAGAAGCTCTCTGATCCTTCCTTCCTCATCGGCTTTCACCGTAACGGCATCACCTTCTTTGATGAAAGAGAATCTCAGATCGCCATCCGCCATCGTGTACCAGTAGATCCTGCCGCCGGCATCCTTGAACAGGACGAGGGTATTTCCCTCTTTGACGATCATCTGAACTTCACTGACTGTGAATGTCACATCCTTCAGTTCTGAGCTGTCTCTGCCATCCGCCGAGATCAGACGCAGATAATTGCGATAAGCCTCATCCACAGTCTGACCTGTCGCAACGATCTGATAGTTCTCATAGCTGACGAACGCATAGCTCTTGATCAGATTGGCGCCATCGACCAGACCCATGAAATAAGTCGGCCTGTCATCGACATTGACCATGCTCGGGAAGATCGCTGTGTAATGATACTGCTGCAAGGCACCTTCCGCTGAACTTCTGGCTGAATACTCTTCAGCACCGGCCCTTCTGATATAGGCGATCTCTCCATTGCGAAGATCCACATAGGCGAATCCGACATTGGACTCATCCTTGCCCACGCTGGTCACACCTGTGTAGATGTGGACGTTGCCATCAAACTGCACATAGGCATAGTCGTCCGTGAACTCGACGACACCCTTCTTTGCCCAGTTGAACAGGCCGTTCTCGTAACGCTTGCTCTGCCTGAACTGATCGTAGATCACGCCGATCGGATAGACGTTATCGACCCAGGCAGGAACTTCTTCCTTGCTGTAATAATCACTTTGGCCGTTGACCGGATCGGTTATATAAACGCCCTTGACATCTCTTGTCTTGCCCACCCAAGTCACACGGTAGACCGGTGTGACCCAGTAAGGCTTGCTCTGCTCATCCAATTCGAATTTGGAAGGACCCATGATCGCAAACGGATCGGTGAAGAAGAGATGACGGTAGAGATTATGATTGAAATAAGCGCTCTTCATATATCTCATACCCTCGCTTCTGACCAGCTTCGCCTCACCGGAATTGCAGTCGACCAGGATGTATCCCGGAGTCGTCCTTGTCGCAAAGTATCTGTACAGGCCGCCGAAGTCGATCGGCGTGACTCTGCTGAGCTTGCCGTTGATGACGATCTGCACCCAGTCATCACCGACCGCATACTGTGAGACCTCTTCTGAACCCAATGTGCCGAAGACCCTGTCTCCCAGCTGCTGAGCTGTGTTCTTGTCGACAAGCTGGACCTGTGTCGCATCGAACTGCGGGATGCTGGAGAAATCACTCTCCGATATCACAGACTGATTCTTGTAGTTGTGCAGTCCTCCGGAAAAAGGAGCGCCGCCCAGTACAGCGATCAGATATGCCGCAAGCACGATGATCGGGAAATAAGACAGCCTGATCACTTTCTTCTTGTCGTTGACCGTGATCTTCTTGCCTACCACC
>JAEEGF010153633.1_pt1 | contig 28364 bp, 25 predicted proteins | sample 9134171 | NCBI WGS metagenome assembly JAEEGF01 (sample SAMN16246542, study PRJNA631951) | gut metagenome | biome: gut microbiome; feature: rumen; material: AP-attached | host: Bos | place: Iran: Karaj | collected 2018-10 | reverse complement strand
ATTGTTCTGAGGAACTCAAGAGTGTGTCTCTTCTTCTGAAGAGGATAATCTGAAGTAGATGTTCCCTCAATCTCAACTTCCTCAGCCTGCATCTCGAAAGGCTGCTTTGCGCCGGGTGTTGCAACGATTGTTCCTGTTGCGATAACCGCAGCACCTACGTTGAGCTTACTGATCTGTGCAAAGTTTGAAAGTGCATCCGAATATACAATCTGAAGTGGTTTAAAGTATGTACCGTCATTCAAAACTATAAATCCTATAGCCTTAGAATCACGGATACTTCTGATCCATCCTCCGACTGTCACTTTCTGTCCGACATACTTTTCTTGTTCTGTAAATAATGCTTTTATATCTGTAAGTTCCATGACATCCTCCAATTAAAAATATTTCCCAACAAATAAAACGCTTTATCAATTAGCAGGCTCAACCACATTTGCATTATCAACAAGGAATGCTACAACCTTATCTGCCATAAGACCTTCCTTAATGGTTTTGGAATCAACGTCACCCTTAAGTTCATCAAGTGAGCTGTATCCCGTACTTCCTGCATCAAAAGCTTCTTTCAGATAATTCTCAACATCTTCGTCAGAGATTGCCAAGTTTTCATTCTTTGCAATTGCTGCGAATGTTATAAACTGCTGAGCAACCTCATTTACCATATTCTTTAAAAAAGCATCGGGATCTGACTGATCCGGAGCAGTATTCTGCATCATCATACGAACAATATCACTTGCAGTGGTAGGCTGTCCGTATGCAGTATACATCTGAGCATAATTCTCGAGCTGCTGATTTTCCTGAATAAGGTAATAATTCAAAACTTCCTGAGGAAAATCTTTATACTCTGAAATCTCAATAACTTTATCAATTACCGCAGACTCAACATCTGCCTTATGTGTAGCCTCAGCTTCCTCTGTGAGCTGCTTTTTTGATGTTTCCTTAAGCTGCTCAAGATTTGTTACGCCTTCCATTCCAAGACCGGCTGCCCACTCATCTGTAGGCTCTTTAGACTTTTCACTGATTTTGTTAACTTTAACCGTAAATACTACCTTCTTACCTGCAAGATCTTTTGAACCGTATTCTTCAGGGAAAGTAAGGTCAAGGTCTACAGTGTCACCAAGATTTACTCCGACAAGTCCGTCCTCAAATCCGGGGATAAACATGCCTGAACCGATATCAAGATCGAATCCCTGAGCCGTTCCGCCTTCAAAAGCAACTCCGGTGTCGGCATATTTTCCTTCATAATCAATATTTGCAATATCACCTTTCTGTATAGGTCTGTCCGTAATCTCTGTTTTGGCCGGATTGGCTTCAATAAGATTATTGATATATCCGTCAACATCCTCATCGGTAACAGATGCGGGAGCAACCTCAACAGTCAAGCCTTTATACTCACCCAATGTGATGTAATCCGAAGGATTTATTTCATCAAGAGCCTTAACTTCAAGTTTGTCCAGATTCTGCAAAGATGCAATGTCATTAGATCCCGCTGTTGCAGCAGCCTCTGTAGATGAACCGCCTGATGCCGCATCGCTTGCAGCCTCTTCAGACTTTGAACCGCATGCTGTAAGGGATGTTACTGCCATTGCCACAACCAACAATACAGAAAGATTCTTTTTCATAATGCTTTCTCCTTAAAAAAATTTGATATATTCACGGCTACCATTCTCATGAATATAGTATATTACCATTACATATCAAAACAATATTTCTTATACTACCACACCTTCCAAAATGATTAAAGTATTTATTTGCCTATCTTCCTAAAGAATGCTACAATACTTTTTGCTATGATATAGTATATTCATTTTCGGAGGATAATAGATTGAGTACCGGTTTAATTGTATTTATCGTAATAGCAGTAATTTTAGCTGCAATAATCATTGCACTTATTATAATCGGCAGAAAAGCCCAGAAGAAGCAGGAAGAGCAGCAAGTTCAGCTCGACTCCATGAAGCAGAGCATGTCCATGCTTATCATTGACAAAAAGAGAATGAAGATAACCGAAGCAGGTCTTCCACAGGCCGTTATCGATCAGACTCCCAAGCTTCTTCGCAGATCTAAACTTCCGATTCTTAAGGTAAGAGTCGGTAACAGAGTTATGAGCCTTATCTGCGATGAGAAAATTTTTGATTCCGTTCCCGTCAAGAAGGAAGTTAAGGCTTCTGTCAGCGGTATCTACGTAACAGAAGTTAAAGGCCTTCGCGGTAAGACTGTTACTCCCGAGAAAAAGAAAGGCTTCTTTAAGAACCTTGTTGCTAAGGCTCAGGAAAAAGCCGGCGCCAAGATGGTTAAATAACAATTACTTAAATCACAAAAGCTCTCAAGGTTGGAACTTCCGGCCTTTGAGAGCTTCTTTTTTCTTATCTTTCTTTAATTTCTATTATCATTTTGGAGTCGGATAAAATCTCATCTCCTGCTTTAATCATGTATTCCGCATAAATTTCGCCGATCACACCGTTTTCTTCGTTTTTAAAATCAAGGCTCTTTGTGATAACTTCCATCTGCATCGATCCATACGGCGTCTTGTAATCCATAACATATTCTTCGGAGCCAAATACCATCTTCGAATTCATAGCACCGGTACGCATAACCTCAATGCTCTTTAAATCGGCTGGCACAGTGACTTTGTTAGCAACCTTTATTCTCTGACCGCCCATATCCTGCACTTCTTCGTACTCTATCCGCACAGACCCATCCGTCAATGCCTCATAGATTCCCCTTGAGCTTGTATCGATCCGCTCTTCTTCGTTTCCGTCTCTGATATGGATTCCTGTCACATTTATATCAACTTTTTTCTTCATATTACTTTCTCAGTCCTCTTTACCGGGATTAATGGGTGCGGACAAAAAAGTTTCCGGAGCAAGCTTACTTTCAACAACTGCCCTGTATCCTGCTTCTGCCGCGTCCTTTTTGTCGAATACGCCAAATACAGTAGGGCCGCTTCCTGTCATGAACGCACCGACAGCTCCCTCTTTTCTCAGTATCTCTTCAAGTTGTCCCACTTCTTTGTACTTGGATGCGGTAACTTCTTCAAGAACGTTTCCTATAAGAGCGCACATTTTATTAAGGTTGCCCTCTTCTATTGCGGCTTTAATTCCATCAATATCGGGATGTTTTATACCTTCCCTGCTGTCAAGCTCTTTGTACACCCAACCTGTCGAAACGTCTATCGCAGGCTTTGCGATTACCAGGTGGCAAGTCGGCATGTCGCTTATAGCGGTAAGTTCCTCTCCAATTCCTTCGGCAAGCGCTGTTCCACCGATTATACAGTAAGGAATATCTGCTCCAAGAGATACCGCAAGCTCACAAAGCTCTTTTTTACTGAGATTAAGTCCCCATAATTCATTTAAAGCAAGATATGTTGCAGCACCGTCTGTACTTCCTCCGGCCATTCCCGCAGCTACGGGAATCCTTTTAACAAGATGCATGGTAACACCTTGCTTCACATTGAATTTATCTTTTAGCTGTCTTGCAACCTTGCAGATAAGGTTTCTTTCATCAGTTTCGATTTTATCTGTAGACGCGGTCAGAACTATCTCCCCGCTGTCATTATCTTCAAATGTAAGCGTATCGTACAGATCAACATTCTGCATTATCATCTTTACGATATGATATCCGTCCTCACGAACTCCCGTAACATCAAGTCCGAGATTGATCTTTGCATATGCTTTTCTCTCAATCTTCATAAATCATATACTCCAAAGTTATTTTTCTACATCTTCTCACTCCAAAGAAGCAAACTCAAGGAAAAAATTAAAAATTTAAAAATTTTCGATATTTCACTAAAGTTTTTTATTAAAATGTCGATAAGGAGATTAGGTAAACCATAGTTTCGTTTCAGCGCGGTATTTAGTACCCTGTCGCAGAAAAGGAGTTCGATATGGGCGTAAACGGAATTACCGAGGTTACTAACAACATCGCAACCACCTATGCTTCATCAGTCAGTCCGTCTGTTGACGAGAAAAACAAAAACGATGAAGTAAAGGAAAAAACTCAAGCTGCAGCAGTGTTCGAGAAATCTGAGGAAAAAGATACACAGAACGTATCTTCCAAAGAAACCGATCGAACCAAGATCATCAAGCAGATGCAGGCAGATGTAGCAATGCGCCAGCAGCAACTTTTGAACATTGTTCAGAAGATGATGGGCAAGCAGGCCAAGGCCTACGGCATCGCCAATTCTGACAACGATGAAGACTCGATGTGGAAATTCCTTGCAAAAGGTGATTTCACTGTGGATGCAGCAACTAAGGCTCAGGCAGAGGCTGACATTGCCGAGGACGGTTACTGGGGTGTAAAACAGACCTCCGAAAGAATCCTCGATTTTGCCACCACACTGGCCGGAAACGATCCTGAAAAGCTTGAAAAAATGAGAGCTGCTTTTGAGAAAGGTTATGCTCAGGCAGAAAAAACCTGGGGCGGTGAGCTTCCGGAGATTTCAAAAAACACCTTCGATGCAGTTATGAAAGGCTTTGACGAATTAACCGGCAAGACATTGACAGAATAATACGTTGCTAGTAACAGAAAAGGACTGTCACTTAGATGATCACTCGTCTAAGTGAAGTCCTTTTTTCATGCTGTTCATATGCTCTTCATAGATTTTCGCTTCAGATCTTGGCTCTTCCGATGCATCGGTGCTTGCTTCCTCAGCTTCCTGAATCACAGCCTCCGCGCTGTTCTCAAGTTCCGCCGCCCGCTGTATCCTCATAACCGCAACATCTGTCGCAACACCGCTAAACACATCATGTGCCGCCGGGCTGACCGTACATATGAAAATCATCAGAAAAACCAATGCTATTAATGCTCCTACCGCATATAATAACGCTTCCAATATCTTCTTTATAATCATAATCTTTCCTTTACAGACCGCTTCCCTGCGTCCCCTTGTCTGTTCGTTTTTTATTCTATCATCACAATATTAAAAAACGTTAAAGGATTGATTATATATAGATAAAAGAACTATTTATACAATCTTACGTATGTCGTTTATGTCCTTAACATCGTACTTCTTCATATACTCTTCGATACCATCCACAACTTTTTCAGTCGTGTAAGGATCGTGGAAGTTCATTGCTCCAACTGCAACCGCTGTAGCTCCTGCCATGATGAACTCAATCGCATCCTCGGCATTTGCGATTCCGCCCATTCCGATGACCGGAATGTCAACCGCATGAGACGCCTCATATACCATTCTTACGGCAACAGGCTTGATCGCCGGGCCGGACATTCCTCCGGTCTTATTTGCAAGAGCAAACTTTCTCTTATAAATATCAATCTTCATTCCTGTTATGGTATTTATCAGAGAAATCGCATCCGCTCCCGCAGCTTCTGCAGCCTTTGCCATTTCAGAGATACTGGTGACATTGGGGCTGAGCTTCATGATTATCGGCTGCTTTGCCACCTTCTTGATCTTCTCTGTTATGTCATAAAGCGCATCTTTATTCTGACCGAAAGCAATGGCTCCTTCCTTAACGTTAGGACATGAAACGTTAATCTCAAGCATATCTACACGCTCTTCATCGCCAAGTCTCTCTACAACTTCCAGATAATCTTCTACAGACTTTCCGCATACATTTACAATGACCTTAGTGTCATATTTTTTCAAAAACTCTAGATCACGTTTTGCAAACACATCAATTCCGGGGTTCTGAAGACCTATCGCATTAAGCATACCACCGTATACTTCCGTAACTCTCGGAACCGGATTTCCGGGCCACGGCACATTTGCAACTCCCTTGGTCACAACTGCGCCAAGCTTATTTAAATCTACAAAGTCCGAGTATTCCATTCCCGAACCGAATGTTCCCGAAGCTGTCATTACGGGATTCTTAAATTTCACTCCTGCTATTTCAACTGTTGTATTCATATCACATCTCCAAATCGTCAGCATCAAAAACCGGGCCGTCGGTACAAATTCTCGCATTGTGAACACGAGAATGATCGTCTATCTCTTTAGTCTTGGTTATACATCCAAGGCACGCTCCCACTCCACAAGCCATTCTTTCTTCAAGAGAAAGATATGCCTTGGCGCCAACCTCGGAAGCATATGCCTTTATCGCCCTGAGCATAGGCATGGGACCGCATGCAAAAATAACATCGCACTCTATCTTTTCTGCTTTCATTGCATCAATGACATTTCCCTTTGTTCCTACACTGCCGTCTTCGGTTGCTATGTACATCTTTGCATACTTTGCAAATTCATCAGACAAAAACGTCTCACTGTTTCTATATCCCATAACTGCGCTGACATCTTCGCCGGAAAGCCTCTTTGCTGTCTCAAGAAGCGGCGGAACACCGATTCCTCCGCCCATTACAACTACCTTTTTTCCCTTGGCAACATCAATCGGAAAGCCATTTCCCAAAGGTCCGAGGATATTGATTTGATCACCTTCCTTGCAAAGCGCGAACTCTGCAGTTCCCGATCCTACAACCCTGTATACGAGACGAATTGCAGATTTGTCCGTATCAACCTCGCATATACTGATTGGTCTCGGAAGTAACGTTGATTTATTTGCAGGATATACTCCCACAAACTGACCGGGCCTAACATCACCTGCAAAGGGCGTTTCAAGCCACATATCATATATTCCGTCCGCAAGAAGCTTCTGACTTAGAACCTTAGCTTCTTTTTTCATTTTTTTAGCCATTAAGAACTCTCCTCATCTATCTATTTGAAAAAATATTACTGCTCTAAAATATATTCTTCATCCCCAAGCTTAAGGACATCGCCTTCAACAAAATACTTTACCGCTCTTGAGGGATCGTTATCATACTGTATACGCTCTTCATTCCATACAAACCATTGATTCTCGCCGTTTCCGACATTATATATTCCGGAATTGTCACTGTAAAATACAATATAGTCTCTCCACTTATACTGCATCCTTGAATCCCGATAATCTTCCTCAACCTCGTGAACATATACCTTTGCTTTTCTTCCCGTTCTTCTGGGTTCTGAAAAATCTGTAAACTTTACATATTGATTTCCATGATTATCGACAATCTCTTTCCATTTTTCGTAGGAAATCTGATTTGACGTATCCCAATAAGGATTTTCATCGGAATAAAAATATCTTATCCTATCTGAATTTACGATATATTCATCGCGGATTCCCTCGACAATTTCAAGATTATCCTCATTGTATCTGTAAAAAGTGACAACCTCCAATATTGATTTTGAAGGCATCATAGCAGCTCTGCTGTCTTCCTTGATTATCGTTCCGTCTGTTCCAAAATAATATATTTCATCATCCTCAGTTTTTAGAACATGTACCATTACACTTTCCTGTAAAGTAAAGATATCAAAAATAAGTGTATGATATCTGTCTTTTCCGGAAATATCGGTATCCTTTATACATTTATTGGCACCAATGATCAGTTCCTTTACTCCGTCACCATCCAGATCCTCTATGACATATCCGTATCTCAGATCTTCGACCTCACTCATGTATGAATTATAAGCATTTGAAGATACATCAAGACCTTTCAGATCACCTTTCTCGACACAATATCTTATATCATCGATAAATTGCTCGTACGATCCATATTTCTGTTCATCTGCGTCATCAGAAGCATCTTCTTCAGCGGCCATGCCGATCTCACTGCTAAGATCCGAGTTTCCTTCCGATCCGATTATATCAACGGCATCTTCAGCTATTCTGTCACTCGCTTTGCTTCCGTTTATCGCACTCGCTTCAGTTTGACATCCTGTCAAAAATGTAGACATCATCAATGCTACAATAAAACTTTTCTTCATTCTTTCATTCCTTTATTACTCAGCTTCGTATACCACTTTTCCACAGCATATGGTATATAAAACACGCGCCGGAAATTTCTCTCCCAAAAACGGTGTATTTGTTGCCTTTGAATAGGTCTTATCAAACACCCATTCCGTCTTGTTGTCAAATATCACAAGATCTGCATTGCCGCCAACCTTTACGCTGCCTGCATTAAGGCCGTAAATCCCTGCGGGGCAGATTGTCATGCGCTTTAATAACTCAGGAAGTGTCATATATCCTTTATTCACAAGTTCTCTTATACCCAGCAAAAGAGATGTCTCTATTCCGGTTATTCCGCTTGGAGCTTCCTTTATAGGCTTCTCTTTTTCTTCTTTGGAATGAGGAGCATGATCTGTAGCGATCATCTCTATTGTTCCATCCTTAAGCCCTTCTATTATCGCAAGCCTGTCAGACTCAAGTCTGAGCGGAGGATTCATCTTCGCCAGTGTTTTGTGCTTAAGAACAGCATCCTCTGTGAGTGTGAAGTGATGCGGTGTTGCCTCGGCATATACCTTTACGCCTCGCTTTTTGGCCTGCCTTATAAGGTCAACCGATTCAGCGGCACTTATATGCTGAACCGTTATCTTTGCCCCGGTCCTCTCAGCAATATCTATATCTCTTTTAACCATGGAAATCTCGGCTTCTCTGGGAGATCCCTTGATTCCAAGCTTCTCGGCAACGGCTCCCGCATTTATGCCGTTATCTGTTATAAACTTCGGATCTTCCTCATGGAGACTTACAACCTTATCAAGCGCCGCAGCTTTCTTGCAGACAGCCTCCATTATCTTCTCATCGGTTATGGGTTTTCCGTCATCTGTAAAAAGAACCGCTCCCGCATCCAGGAGTTTTTCCATATCAACCTGCTCTTTTCCCTCCATATTCATAGTAACATTTGCGCAGGTATATACGTTTATTCCGGTCTTTGCGCCCTTTTCAAGCACATACTTTATTGTTTCAACATTATCCATATGTGGATTCGTATTTCCCATCATTACAACGGAAGTAAATCCGCCTCTCGCAGAAGCTCTCGCTCCCGTCTCGATATCTTCTTTGTATGTAAAGCCGGGATCTCTAAAGTGAACATGTCCATCCACAAGCCCCGCGGTTACTATCTTTCCATCCACATCTATCACTTGATTTGCGGAATCATGCAAAAGTTTTTCCACTTTTCCACAACCCTTATCCACAATATCCACAATTTTTGCACCATCTATCACTATATCTTTATATCCTTCAAAGCCCGATTCAGGCTCTATCAGATAGCCGTTCTTAATTATAAGCATTAAATTTCTCCCTCGTATTGGTACTTACTTTATTACCCTGCCCCATTATACGACAAAATAAATAATAATGGCATTAAATTATATGGTAAAATATGTTTTGAATCTGAGAATTATTTTAGAAATGAGGTTTTACATTTTATGATACGTTTTATCGCTACAATACTCTTTATCGTGATATTCCTTATTGTGAGCATCCCGATCCAGCTCGTTCTTTTGATAATAAAAAAGTTCAATCCCTACGCTGTTAAAACAGCTTCACTTAAGATTGTAGGCTTTGCTTTTAACGTTGTCATGCTGATATGCGGCGTAAAAACCACCGTTATCGGCGAAGAAAATGTTCCCAAAGATAAGTCGGTTTTGTATGTCGGAAACCATAGAAGCTATTTCGATATCGTCGTTACTTATCCCAGAGTTCCCAGACCTACAGGATATATCTCAAAAGATGTCATCAAGAAGATTCCGATCCTCGGCTATTGGATGATGTTCCTTGACTGTCTCTTCCTTGACAGATCTGATATCAGAAAAGGCCTTGAAATGGTTCTTTCCGCAATTGATAAAGTAAAAAACGGTATCTCAATATGTATTTTCCCTGAAGGAACACGAAACAGCACCGACGCGCCAATGCTCGACTTCCACAAAGGAAGCTTCAAGATTGCGCAGAAATCCGGCTGCCCCATCGTTCCCATGGTAATCAACCACTCACGTGACATATTCGAGAACCACATTCCTTTCATCAAATCCACTCACGTAGTGATCGAATACTGCAAACCTATCGTAATCAGTGAACTCAGCAAAGAGGATCAAAGAAATATAGACGGTTACGTAAAGAAAATTATCGAAGATACTTACTTAAAGAATGAAAAACTACCGCTGTAAAAAAGTGCAACTTCTTGGCGAGAAGATTCGGCTAAGGGCACAGCGGCATATACATCTGGAAATGCGCAGTTCTCGTACAAGCGTATGATTTTTACAATTGAAAAAACACAGGAATGCTGACTTCCCTGAGCAACGTCGAAAGGAAGCATTCCTGTGTTTTTGAAATTAATAAAAATCAGCGTGCAGACGAACACAAGCATTTTCAGATGTATATGCCGCTGTGCCCTTAGGCGAATCCCCCAATGAAGCCTTATCCTTTGCTTCCCTTGGAACCTCCGCCAAGCTTTACGCCCTCAAGTACGTTTGTCTCGAAAGAATAAACAACCTTGTGATTCTCTCTGTCAGCCTTAAGCGCAAGCTGGATCATGTTGTCTAAAAGATGCTCATACTTCATTCCAAGAGGCTCCCAAAGGTAGAATGAAAGCGATCCCGGAATAGTATTGATCTCGTTGAAATATACGTTGTTTGTCTCCATATCGATCATAAAATCGATTCTTGAAACTCCCGAACAGCCAAGGGCAATAAACGCATCAACAGCCATCTTTCTGATCTTGTCACGCATCTCATCGGAAATATCTGCAGGGATCTTTCTCTTAAGAGAAGCCATTCCCTTGCTTCCGCCTGTCTTTGCACCCTTTGCGGAGCCCTTTGATCCGCCGCCGATGTACTTATCTTCGAAACTGAGAATCTCATCAGAGTTGATAGGCTCTTCGCACTCAGAAGCTTCCGCAGACTCATAATCTCCGAGAACTGAGCAGTTTATCTCTTTAAGCTTGGAAATAGCGTGCTCAACAAGAATCTTCTTGGAGAACTCAAATCCAAGGTCAAGAGCTTCAAGAAGAGATGCTCTGTCTGACGCCTTCTTGATTCCGATACTTGAACCAAGATTAAGAGGCTTGATGATAACGGGATAATCAAATGTCTTCTCTATCTTTGCAACAAGTGCATCTACATCTTCATAATCCTTCCATGTATAGCATTTGCAATCAAGAACAGGAATATCATTGTCCTTAAGCACAGTTTTCATAACATACTTGTTCATTCCAACAGCAGATGAAAGAACATCGCATCCTACAACGGGAAGACCGAGAGTAGCAAGGAATCCCTGAAGTGTTCCGTCCTCTACGTTTGTTCCGTGAACTATAGGAAATGCAACGTCAACCTGAGTCATAACGTTGTTACCAAACTTTTTCATTGGATATCTTACAAGATTAACCTTGTCATTTTCTTTTACCCATACAACCTGTGTGCTCTTTGCAAGGAGCTGATTGATATGTGTATATTCTTCTATTTTTCCGATATCATCACCAACATAGAAGTCATTGTTCTTTGTAATATAAACAGGCACTACATCATATTTTTCCTTATTGATAAATCCTATTGCCTGAATTGCCGAGATGATTGAAATCTCATGCTCCGTACTTTTTCCGCCGAATAAAACCGCAACTTTAAGTTTCATAGTATCCGTATCCCTCTTTCATTATTTCTAAATTTAATCATGTATAGTTATCGGGAAGATCGTTTTCAAGAAGTATTACTTTTTCTCTTCCCGCTTCAAGCTCGTACATAAGCTGTGTAGCTTCCGTAAGGCCGTTCTTTACAAAAAGCTTGTCCTTGGCAAATCCCGCTTCAAGCGCACCTTTCTTGATTGCCTGAGTCTGCTTCTCACCAACAAGTATGATATAGTCGCACACATTTGCGGCCTGTCTTCCGAACTCTTCGTTGTACTCGTCCTCTTTTTCCCCAAGTTCTACCATTCCGGGAGTGACAAGTATCTTGACTGAGTTATCAAAAAGAGCCAGTGTTTCAAGCGCAACTTTTGCTCCGTTTGGATTGGAATTATATGCATCATCAAGGATTGCAACAGCGCCGTGTCTTACAAGCTCAAGTCTATGCGGAACAGGCTGTATCCTCCTTACCGCCATTTTAAGCTTGTTCATCGGAACTCCGAAACTAGCAGCGACAGCGATCGCACCTGCAATGTTCTCAACATTATGTCTTCCGACCAGCTTCGTATTAAACTCAGCCGTCTCGCCATCGGGTGTTGTCACATTAAATGTTGTTCCCGCGCCCGTAACGGAAATATCGGAAACTCTGTAATCGCAGTCATCGGAAACACCATAGGTTATAGCATCCTTATATTTCATGTTTGCTCTTATGATCTCATTGTCACCGTTTGCAAACTTAAGATGCTTTCCCTTTCCTGCATTTCCTTCTTCTTTTTCTTTTTCATCAACAGCATCAAGAAGTTCATACTTGGTGCTGACAATATTCTCAAGTGAATGGAATGTCTCAAGATGCTGATATCCTATCGATGTAAGTATACCATCATCAGGATGAACAATATCCGTTATTTCTTTTATATCATGCAGATGTCTTGCTCCCATCTCACAGACAAATATCTCATGAGTGGGAACCATCTTCTCTCTGATAGTTCTTACAATACCCATCGGAGTGTTGTAACTCTCCGGAGTCATGAGAACTCTGTATTTCTCAGAAAGAAGTGTTGTCAGATAATACTTTACACTCGTTTTGCCATAGCTTCCCGTTACACCGATTATGCGAAGTCCCTGATGCTCTTTGAGAATTCTCTTCGCATCATCGATAAACCACTGATTTATCCTGTTCTCAACAGGTTTATTTATAAGATTTGAAAGAGCAACAATAAGAGGTAAAAAACCTATATATGCCGCGATAAATGCTGCTGCGATCGCATGTTTTCCGGCACTCCAGTCAGCCCCAAGCGCAACGCAAAGTACAGCTACAAGAACCGTTATCACAAACAAAACGGTGTATGTCACAAAAAGTCTCTGAACCCTCTTGGTAACTACAAACTTTTTCTTCGCTTTCCTAGGAATATACATAACTGCCATAAGCACAAGAAAAACAATCGCCAGAACAAAAAGACCTATCGCAGGCTTGTTCATATCAGTCTCTTCAACTGCTTGCGCATACTCAAAGAATCCCGCTCCGAAAATGGCTGCGGCAGCACCGGCGTGCAGTCCGTATTTGGTCACCGTAGTCTTTAAAAATCTAAAATACCCCTGAAACTGATAGCTTGACAGCTGAAGCATATGAGTGTAGTAACGAAGTCCCAATACTGCAGCGCAAAGGTATACTGTAAAAAATATTATAAGCATTGCTCCCAAATATCCTTCTCCTTAATTTTTGATTCCGAGAAAACTTCCAAGAATCTTATTGTATACATAGAGATTATCAAGAAATGAATAGTGACCTGCTCCCTCTATGACTGCAAGTCCCGCATCCGGCATAAGTTCTTCCATCTTTTGGCCGTCAGATAGCGGCGTAGCCGTATCCTTATCACCCCATATCAAAAGAACCGGCTGAGTAACGGAAGGCATACTTGGAACCATATCTTCATTTACAGCCATTACAAGACTCTTTCTCATAACCGGCGATGCTGCAGCGTAGTCTGCACTTCCAAATTTCTTCTGAAGTTTATCAAGCGCCTTTGGATCAAGCTTCAAAAGACCGCTTTTTGTAATGAAATTCTTATAGAATTTGTATCTCTTCGATCTCTTTAACTGAGCTTTAGTCTTTACGGGAATAACTCCGGCAGAATCTGTAAGTATGATCTTTGGAATGGTAAATCCCGGAGAAAGCTTTCCTTCATTTATTCCTGAGGCAAGTTTAATGATTATCCTTCCGCCCATGGAATGTCCTAAGAAGATCACCTCTTTGTCATCGGGATAAAGAACCTTGATAAAGTCGATCACAAAATTCATAAAATCTTCGACGCTCATCGGTTCCTTGGGCTCATCGCTCTTTCCGAATCCGGGCATATCCATTGCAACAACATGATATCCTCTTTTTGCAAAATTAATAACCCCCGCAAAAAGATCGATGTTGGAGCCCCATCCGTGAAGCATAACAAGTAACGGTCCCGTTCCTTCGTCTATGTAGTTTATATTTAGTCCATTAATATTTACATTCATTTGGTTTACTATAGCACCATGACATTACCCATGCAAATCCTACAGTTTGCAAAAACATTGCAAAAAATGCTCTGGTAAATTAATGTGCTTTTTCTCTTCCTTTCATCCTAGTGTGCTGAATTGTCATCATGTCAGCACACTAGTACACTAAGCATAAATACTAAAAGTGCGTCAGCCTGAGGGTCGTTTAGGATTCCGATTCCGGCTTCATCCGCATACGTTCTTTCCGTTGTATCCGTTACATAATTTACTGCTCCCGGATTCATCCCCATCAGAAAATGCGCATGATTCTCTATTATCGTAGTGTACTCATGGTTATATATTATATGATCGGTTATAGTAAGACATCTCATATCCTCCAACAGCTCATTAAAGGATTTTACATCAGTCTTTGTTACCAGATACGCCGATTGCGTTGCTTTTTGCGCAATACGCTCAGAGCGCACCATAAGTAGTTTCATTAAATACTCACATCTACTCACATCAACTTTCTGACTTGTAGAAAGATAGACCACCGAACCGATCAGTATATTCTCATCTTCATTAAAAATCCGGTCAAATTCAGGCTCGGCGAAATATTCCTCAAGAACCGTCTCATAGCCCAAACTTCCCGTTGCTCTGTATAATTCTGCCGCAGCCTTAAATACCGTCGTATTATCCTGCGCTTTCTGGTTATTGAAATAACAGCTCCAGGCTCTGTCTGCCGCCTTAAGACACGTGGTGGCAAACTCGCCGTCATATTTCTGATAGATATAACTGAACTTTGCAAGTACCGATGCAAAGTTTATAGTGGCATCCATCGAGACAGGTGTGACGATAACAGGATATGTCATCACATCTCCTCCGCCCGAACTGTCGGTAAGCGCCGCCCCATACTCTCCGCCGGTCTTTGCATCCTGCATTTTTAAAAGCCATTCAACTTCATATCTGACTTCATCCAGAATATCGGGGATTTCGTTTCCGCTCTCGGGAATTCCCGCTTCATCCGTAAACGCAGCTTCATTCATCTCAAAAGCAAGAAGCAGATTCTCCGCAACTTTGCATCCGACCGTTGTATCCCTGTCAGCCTGCTCGTCCATATGCCACCCGCCCGTAACATCTATCTCTGTTTCCGGATGATCCTGCAAATGCGCCGGAGTCGTGTGACAGGCACTGTGCGCATTTTCTCCTGCATAATCTTCGGACAATGAAGTTCCGCACCTGTTGATATAATATTTTTTGCATGCCTCGTTAAATACGTCTGCATGCGCATCTTCCGATATGGCAAAAGAATATGATTCCCCGATTATATCTGCGGATACATAATAATTTCCCGCTTCCTTTAGGTCGGTGAAATATCCTATGCCCGTATATTCTTTCGTGTCATCATTATAAACAGACTTCACAACATCGCCTGTATATTTTTCCTCTTTTGTTCCCAGCTCTTTTATACTAAATGTCTTGGGAATCTTCTTGCCATGCAAGATAACTGTTTTGACAGACTCCGTATTGTAGCCGATCTGATCTGCAAGTACGCTCGGTATCTGATTCGGGACAACATACTCTCCGCTCGCTGTTGTCTCAACCTCTTCCGCGTTTGCTTTGGTTGTATCAATCTGTTTTTCAGCAGAAGAAGCGCCGCAGCCTGCGACGCTTCCAATAAGCGACAGTAACAATACTGCCGCAATTATTCTGTTTTTCCGCCCCATAACAGAAAACATACAAATACCAGTCCCTTTTATTTAACTCTGTTGTAGTTTATAAGGCAACCGTCAAGGATTATCTGTCTTTCATCGTCTGTAAGATTTCCAAGTTTAAGTTCAAACTCAGTTACGCTGTCCCCTGCAACAGCATATGCCTTAATAACTTCATCCTTATTTTTAACCGCATCTCTGATTCCCGGAAGGAAGATGTAGTCTTTGTTCTTGAAAGGAAGTTCACCCTCTTCAATAACAAAAGGAAGCATACCCCAGTTAATAAGGTTTGAACGATATCTCTTTGTTGCATATTCATTTGCGATGTTTGCCCATCCGCCAAGTACCTTCTGGCATGATGCAGCCTGCTCTCTGGCAGAACCGTCACCCGGCTTTACGGCGAAAATTGTCGATCCGAATCCAACATTGTCATTGTTAACTCCGCTGAACTTCTTACCGATCACTTCCATTACGCCTTTGAGCTCGCCCCAGGCAGCAATGGGATCTTTTCCCTCTACAAGAGCATCCTGTGCAGCACGCATCTCTTTGGCAAGTCCTACATATGCAGGATCTTTTCTTGATAAAGTAAACTCGGCAAGTCCGAGAGGATTTGATCTGTATGATGAAGTCTCTCCTGAAGGGATAAGCTCATCTGTTGTTGTTACAGGATCATGGATCTCTGATACAACTCTGAGCACCATATTCTCAGGAAGCTCTGACATCTTAGGCCAATCCTTGATATTGGGTCCGAGCTGAAGCTCAACCGAAGGATCTGCAACTCCGTGTGAATCAAATACACGGTTCTTATAAATCTCACTGTCAAAGTGATATTTGTATTTCTTGAGTTCTCCGTCAAACTCTGTTGCAGGTGTAAGAACACCCTGATTAGCTGCTGTTGCAGCGATCGATCTTGCATCCATAAGTGCAACAGATGCAACCTGACCGTTCTGAACCTTAGAACCTTCTCGATTAGGGAAGTTTCTTGTTGAATGCCTGATACTGAACGCATTGTTTGCGGGTGTATCGCCTGCACCGAAGCAAGGTCCGCAGAATGCAGTCTTAAGGATTGCTCCTGTCTCAAGAATTGCAGCAGCTGCGCCATTCTTAACAACTTCCATAAAGATAGGTGTTGAAGCGGGATATACACTGAGTGTAAATCTGTCATTTCCGATGAAGTGGCCTTTAAGGATATCTGCAGCTGCGCAGATATTTTCAAATCCACCGCCCGCACATCCGGCGATAATTCCCTGCTCAACAATAAACTTTCCGTCTTTGATCTTATCCTGAAGTGAATACTCTATGCTGTCTCCGAAGCTGACTCTTGCTCTCTTTTCAACATCTGCAAGAATATCCGCAGCATTGCGGTTAACTTCTGCGATCTCATATACATTACTGGGATGGAAAGGCATAGCGATCATAGGATTGATAGAGCTGAGGTCTACCTTTACAAGACCATCGTAATATGCAACCTTTCCGGGCTTTAACTCTTTGTAATCGCCTACTCTTCCATGAATCTCATAGAACTCTTTGATAGTATCATCGGTCTGCCAGATTGATGAAAGACATGTTGTCTCGGTGGTCATAACGTCAACACCGATCCTGAAATCTGCGCTGAGCTTCTCAACACCCGGTCCAACGAATTCCATAACCTTGTTCTTTACATATCCGTTTCCGAATACTTCTCCGATGATGGCAAGTGCAACGTCCTGAGGTCCTACGCCCTTCTTAGGCTCTCCCTCAAGGTAAATTGCTACAACTCCCGGCATATCAACATCGTATGTCTGTCCGAGAAGCTGCTTAACAAGCTCAGGTCCGCCCTCTCCGATAGCCATTGTTCCGAGAGCTCCGTATCTTGTATGTGAATCAGATCCAAGAATCATGCTTCCGCCTGCTGCAAGCATCTCTCTTGCAAACTGATGGATAACCGCCTGATGAGGGGGTACATAGATTCCGCCATACTTCTGAGCCGCTGTAAGACCAAATACATGATCGTCTTCGTTAATTGTTCCGCCTACTGCGCAAAGTGAATTGTGACAGTTTGTAAGCACGTAGGGAATAGGGAATTTCTCAAGTCCCGATGCCCTTGCTGTCTGAATGATTCCGACATATGTTATGTCGTGTGAAGTGAGTTTATCAAACTTAACGCATAATTTTTCCATGTTTCCGGAAGTATTATGCTCCTTAAGTATTCCGTATGCTATTGTATTCTCTTTTGCACTCTTTGCCGCATCTTCCGATACACCGTTAGATGCAAGAACCGCTGCCGCCTCCGCATCATCAGGCACTAATGTGTTACCGTTTATAAGATAACACCCATGTTCAAGTGTTGTTACCATTACCGTTCCTCCTACCCGTTTTTACAGGCGTTATTTTATCATAGTTTTCATCTTCTTTGTATGATATTTATTAATGTCCGTTCTTCGCTTTATCGGCATCATAAATATTCTGCAAATATGTTTTTACCTCATCTACTCCCGCAGCCTTTAGCGCCGTTCGGAATTCATTGACTTCAGCCTCCGGCGTACCTTCATACCTGCCGTATGTGATCTCGGGAATATACTTATCACACACCTTGGTCACTTCTTCAATCGTTTTGTTTATGTTGGTGGTCATAAATCGATATCTGTCCCAAGGATAATCTATTGCAATCTTGTTATACTCTGCCTTGAGTTCGTTATAATCATCCCAAGCGTAGTTTGAATCGGCTTTTTCATAGGAATCCCTTCTTCCCCACCAGAAGTTGGTTGTTATTCCATCTTTTTCATCGTTATATCCGTTTGGTCTCTCAAGCATGTCTTTTGGATTTATCTGATACTGCACACCTTCAATTCCGTATCTTATAAGCCTGTAGCACTCCACATCATTCCTCAATATGTCGTACACCATAAGAGCTCTTTCCGGGTTCTTGGACTTTGATGAGATTGCCATTGCTCCGTGCAAAATACTTGTCTTTACCAGGTTCTCTTTTCCAAACCAGAAGAACTTAAGCTTTGCCTCCGGCTGATAGATTTCCATATTCGGTTTTATCGTTGTGTAATAGTCTTCCGTCGTTGCAAGGACAACCGATGTGTCTCCGTTATAGAAAGCCTCGTAATTATCCTTGTAATCCTTGAAATCACTTCTCCATACACCAAGCTCATTCCATTTCTTCATGATCTTGGCATAGTTATAAAGATAATTTCCCGACATGTACGGCGAAACTATCTGGCTCTGAGCATTCTTAAAAATGCCCCATACTCCGTATTCGCTAAGTTCGTAGATGGGAATATAGTTACTTTCGGACATAATATATCCGAGAGCCTGCTTTGTTTCTTTTCCGTCAGCATCCCAGAAAAGCTTCTCCGGATTCTGCTCTCTGTATAATGTAAAAAATTCATCAAGAGTGCCCCAGTCCTGTATCTCACCGATGTTGAAATCTCTTCCGAGGTCATTACTCTTGGCTTTTTCTACATTTTTTACATCATCCAGTCTGTAAACAAAACCATAGTTTATCCACTGAGTGTACTCATTTTCCGGGATAAAATATATCTTCCCGTCATATGTGCAACAATCCCAATCCATGGATGATACATATTTGTATGTCTGCGGACAATACGTTCTTAACATATCTTCGGAAAGGGGCAAAAAATATCCTTTTGCAGCGTTGGGCCATGCATCAAGCCAGTCGCCTCCCGCAGCAATGAGGTCTACGTTTACATTTCCCAAACTAAGCGTCTTGTTGTAGTTCTCCAAATAATCGTTCCATCCGATATAATAGATATCCAGCTTCGCATTTACCTTCTTTAAAAGAAGCTCATTAAGCTTGTCCAGCACCTTCTCAGTCATTCCGTTTATAGGTTTGTCGCCTATCGTCAAATAAGTAATTGTAACCGGCGGCCCTGAAACATCTATGTTTCGGTATTGAAAATCTGAAACCACTCTTTTACTGTTTCCACAACCCACTGTGCTAATTGTCATTACCGCTGCCATAACCAGCGCGAGTATCTTCCTTTTCACTTAAAGATTCCCTTTCTGCTCTTTCTCAGCTTTGTTTCTTGCTCTCAGCTCTATAAAAAAATCTTTCAGCAGTTTACTGCATTCATCTTCCAATACGCCTTTTTTCACAACGACCTGATGGTTAAAATCCGGATTGTTCAAAATATCCATAACCGACCCGGCGCATCCCGCCTTGGGATTCTCCGCCGCCATTATGACTTCGGGTATTCTCGCCTGCACTATGGCGCCCGCACACATCTGGCATGGCTCCAAAGTAACATACAGCTTACATCCCTCAAGTCTCCAGTCCTTTATCACCTTACCTGCCTTGCGTATAGCTGTTATTTCCGCATGCGCAAGCGGCGTTTTATCTGTGTTGCGCCTGTTATATCCACGTCCGATTATCTTATCTTCATAAACAATAACGCATCCTATCGGAACTTCTCCAAGAGCATATGCTTTTTTTGCCTGACCTATGGCAGCTTTCATATACTTGATATCTTTAAGCTCATCCTCAGTGTAATTTCCCTTATTCACACCTGCGGACTTTGGCTGCATTTTCATAAATGTACTTCTTTCTTACTTTCCTGCGATTACAATGATTTCCTACTAAAATGGTAGTAATTGTTTTTTATTTTTGTTATCATTATATTATACCAAATTATCTGTAAAAAGGGGTTTTTTATGCGAATATCCACAAAGGGAAGATACGCTTTGAGAGTAATGATCGATCTCGCCAGCTTTGGAAATGGCAGTTTCATTGCGCTTAAAGACATTTCTCAGAGACAAAACATACCGATAAAATATCTGGAACAGATTGTGTCTACTTTAAACAAAGCAGGCTACCTCACCAGTATGCGCGGAAGCAATGGCGGATACCGTCTCTCCAAGAGCCCCGAAGAATATAATGTCGGTACAGTTCTTAGAACCGTTGAAGGAACTCTGACTCCTGTCGAATGTGTCGCCTACGAGAACGGAGTGACCTGCCCCCGTTCCGATTCATGTAACTCTATAAACTTCTGGAAAGGTCTCGATGATGTTGTAAACAAGTATATTGACAGCTTCACTCTTAAGGACCTCATCCAACAATAACAAATTGACATTACGGTCAAAAAAAAGTATAGTAATCAGAGCGGTCTTGTGAAGGGTGCATGTAGCAGTCCTTCTGTACAAGCGTGGGTCTTATGCAATGAAAATCTGCGAACCGTGTCAGGTCGGGAACGAAGCAGCACTAAGCAGAACCTTTCATGTGTTGTAAGGTCGCCTGCGCTACGTCGGAAGTCAACGTGCATGTATCCCTCACAGGACCGCTTTTCTGTAATATCATTCTCTTTCTTTAAGATATTTCATGTAATTAAGGACCATAAGCGCGATCTTGAAAGTAAGCGCATCATCAAATTTCCTGACATCAAGTCCACAGCTTTTTTCCAGCTTCTCAATTCTGTACACAAGCGTGTTCCTATGTACAAAGAGCTGTCTCGAAGTCTCAGACACATTGAGGTTATTTTCAAAAAACTTTGATATCGTATTCAAAGTCTCTTCATCAAGATTACTCGGAATTTCCTTATCCTCAAAGATCTCATCGATAAACATTCTGCAAAGGCTCTCCGGAAGCTGATAGATAAGTCTTCCTATTCCGAGTGTATTGTATCCGTTCGCCCTGCACTCTGCATTGAAAATTCTTCCGACTTCGAGTGCCATCTTTGCTTCTTTAAAAGACTTACTTAGATCCCTGATCTCTTCAACTATGGTTCCGTATGCCACTCTTACATTTAAAAGAGCTTCTGTACTCATCATATCCACAATTGTCGTGGCCACTTGGTTGATATCATCATATGACTCATTTTTCCCGAGTGACTTTACGATGATAATACTGTTCTCATCTACCGCTGTTACATAGTCACCGGACGTTGGCGAAAACATGCTTGTAAGAAGCTCTCTTGCACCATTATCTTTTGTTCGTCCCGTTTCAACCAGGATTATGGTTCTTGGCGCAGTCACTTCAATCTTAAGTTTTCTTGCCCTGTTGTATACATCAATCATCAGCATATTATCAAGAAGCAGATTCTGGAAAAAATTATTCCGATCAAATCTTTCTTTATATGCAAGAACAAGCGCCTGAAGCTGGCTCACTGCAATCTTTCCTACCATGTATGCCTGCTCATTGTCGCCTTTTGAAAGCAGAATATACAACGGATCTCCCTCGTCCATAACCTTAAAAAGATGTATATCGCCTATAACCTGCGAATCAACAGGAGACGCTGCAAAACTTGTAATTATGGAAATATCTGAAAATCCAAGTTCACTTGTAGATGCCACAACCTCTCCGCCTAAATCCATAACACATAATTCTACTTTGGTTATGGCTCCGAGTTCACTTATACTTCCTTTTATGGTCTGTGTTGAAATCATGCTTTCTCCTTTCAAAAGAAACTACCTTAAGTATATCACAAAAGGAGCCATGCGTTTGCATGGCTCCTCAATAGACTAAACTCAATATTAGTTTGTGATTGTCTCTTCTGTCTCTTTATCGAAGATGTGAATCTTCTCAACATCAAATGCGAACTTAACCTTGTCGCCGGGTCTTGCTGTTGTACGAGCATCAACTCTTGCAGTAATAGGGAACTGATCAAGATCGAAGTACAGATAAACTTCTGCACCAAGAAGCTCGTATACGTTGATTGTTGACTCAAATACAGCCTTAGATGTGCTAACAACTACTTCTGAATCATCAACATCCTCAGGACGGATACCGAATGTTACAGTCTTTCCTGCGTAACCACCCTCGATAACCTTCTTAGCCTTTGCAGGAGGAAGCTCGATAAGCTGATCTGCTACTCTGAGGCTTGCTGTGTCACCTGAAACAACAACTTCAGCATCGATGAAGTTCATCTGAGGTGATCCCATGAATCCTGCAACAAAGAGGTTAGCGGGCTTCTCATAGAGGTTCTGAGGTGTATCAACCTGCTGGATAAGACCGTCCTTCATAACTACGATTCTTGTACCAAGAGTCATAGCCTCTGTCTGGTCATGTGTAACGTAGATGATTGTTGTGCCAAGTCTCTGGTGAAGCTTAGCAATCTCAGTTCTCATCTGTACACGAAGCTTAGCATCAAGGTTTGAAAGAGGCTCGTCCATAAGGAATACCTTAGGGTTACGAACGATAGCACGTCCCATAGCAACACGCTGTCTCTGTCCACCTGAAAGAGCCTTCGGCTTACGATCAAGGAGCTTCTCAAGATCAAGGATCTTAGCAGCATCTCTAACCATCTTGTCGATCTCTGCCTTAGGAACCTTTCTCAGCTTAAGTCCGAATGCCATGTTATCGTAAACAGTCATATGAGGATACAGAGCGTAGTTCTGGAATACCATCGCAATATCTCTGTCCTTAGGCTCTACGTCGTTAACAACTCTGTCACCGATCTTAAGTGTTCCTGAAGAGATGTCCTCAAGACCTGCGATCATACGAAGTGTTGTTGACTTTCCACATCCTGAAGGTCCTACGAAAATGATAAACTCTTTATCTTCAATGTTGAGGTTGAAATCCTTAACAGCCTCAAAGCCATTGGGATAAACTTTAGTTACATGCTCAAGTGATAAACTTGCCATACCTTTAAATCCTCCTAAATTTTATAAAGCATTTCGCTCACTAGAGAACAGTATATATTCAAGGCTGTTTATTTACTATTCACCATTTTCACAAATATTTTATTTTTCATTAGTCAGTCTGCCAAGATTTTGTGAAATTGACTCAATTTTTCAAAATGTTGACGAAGAATATGAAACATCACTGTGCAATTTGCCTATTGCCTTTTGTCAAAATGAAAGCCGTCCGGAGCCTTCCTTTTTAGCCCTGTCCAGAGCAGCCCTTGCCGCATTCATCAGCTCCCCGGCACTTTTTCCCGTATCTGGGCATATGGCCGCACCGGCGTTTGCCGCAATTTCTTCCCCACTTTCAACTATTCTTGAATCATGGAGAAACATCTGCATATGGTCGGACTGCTTTCGCACATCCTTGTCCTCTCTGATATCTTTCACAAATACCATAAACTCATCCTCACCGGTCCTTGCGATGATATCTGAAGATCTGAAACTGCCGGTGAGAACATCGGCAAAATCTTTTATCTTATCGTTGGAGATCACAAAATCTTTTTTACCTTCCCTGAAGGCATCCAGATCAAGTGCTATGAGAAAGATGATTCCCCTCGCATCCCCTGAAGCTTCTATATAGTTATCTATTCCGTTTACTGCTGATCTCGTTGTCATAAGTCCCGTTACGACATCAGTCTCAATCTCAGCAATTTTCTTTTCCCTTTGCTTTTTCTGTATGAAGTCACCCAAAAGACCTGCAATAATGATCAGCACCATCAGAACGACCGAAGCTATCAGAATTCCTGACATCAGGTAACTGAAAGGACGAATTTCCGGATTGACCATCTGCTTCATATCGTCATAATCAACGAGCGCAACTGCACAGGCACTTGCGGTGTCAAGCGGCAATACTATAATGTATCCAAAATCAGGCGCATCTGCGTAATAAATACTCTTCTGGGTCATACTGAGCTTGATGTTGTCTTTGGAAATGCTGCGGGGCATAAGGTCGTAGAAGTTACCATCCTCTTCCCCGTAACTGCCGGTCTTTGAATCGATGGAGAGAACCTTGCCGTCTATTGTGATAACAGCAATGGTATCAGCTTCATATTTGAGGGCAAAGATCTGGTCCGCAATAGATATGAGCGGCACCTTTGCTATGACATATCCCCTCTCCTTTTTGTCAAAAGAGATTCCGTTAACTATGTACGCCCCGGCTCCCTGACCGCTTGGCACGTCAGGAAAGGTTATTCCGATCCCGCCCCTTGAATACTCCTCAGTTATCTCCTTAAAAAAATCCTCACTGCCGATGTGAACATCTTCTCCCTGGTAGTCATATCCGCTGCCCTCAAGATTACATACATACGCGTATGTCATATCCGTATCGATCACCATCCTGTTAAGGAGGGAAACGATCTGGTTCTTATTATATCTGAAGGCATAGAGAGAAAAGGCTGTTCCGGCCTCATGTACGGTCGTCAGAGCCTTGCCGAGGGAGAAATCGATATTGTCGATCTCCCGCTCAATGGCAAAAGCCATTTCCACTTCCTTCTGTCGCACAGCGCGCTGATAAAAATAGTTCCCAAACGAAGAAAAGAGCATTGTCAGTGCGATAAAATAGACCAGAAGCGGCAACAGCCATCTTAAGTGGGATAGTTTACTCTGGAGTCTCATCATCTACCTTTTTGATCGCGTTCTCGAGCTCCTCTTCCTCGGAGAGCACTTCTTCCTTGGGCTCGAATTTTTTGAAGGTTTCACTGTATAGCGCAGCACATAAGAATCCCGGCCCCGATATTCCAAGAAGGAACATGAGAGGGATAACTTTCAGATCCAAAAAGTACAGCAAAAGAAATGGTAAAAGAGAAACAATAGCCATGGCAACAGTCTTTGGAAGTGCCATTATTGCAACAAGAAACGAGTTCTTAAGTGTCCCTGGCAGGGAGTTCTCAAACTTGGCCTGAAGCGGGAAAATGTAGAGGGATGCCATGTAAAGAATAATGGCAGCTGCTGTGATTATATATCTGTATATAGAGCTGCCGCCTCTCATCAGCATGAAATCAATCAGAAGAATTCCGCCTGCAATAAACTGAATCACCATCAGTATGGAGCTCTGGAGAAAATTTTGCTTAAGTGACTTGAAAAACGACTTGGTAATGTAACTCTCCTCATCCCTGACCATTTTAAGGAGCACAAAATGCATCGCAGTAAGAGCAGGTCCTAAAGGGATGCAGAATACAATCCCAAAAAGCCATGCGTAAAAAACATAGCTGACTGCAAGTTCCTGCCCCTCAAACATGATGGGCCCAAGCATGAAATACTGCTGCACAAGGAGCGGTATCGCAAAAACAAGAACCAGTACATTAAGCCACATCATATCAGCAACTTTATTAAGTCCCCGCATCAGAGGGCTGTCCAGATCAAAAATTCTTCCCATTGTTATTCCTCTTACAATCAGAGTTAGAGATCAAGTACCATAGGCGTAAAGCGTATTCCGTCCTGTTCTGTCTCACCCTGAATGTCTTTAAATCCTTTCTTGTGATAAAAACCTGTTGCATAAGGAGCAGCATTTACAGTCAGACTGTCAACCCCCTCCTCATAGAGGGCATACCTGCACACGTAGGCAAGAAGCGCGCTGGCAACACCGTGTCTGTGATAAAACTCATCCACAAACAAAAGAGAGATATGCTTCTTTTCCCGCAAAGAAAGCATACCTGCATATTTTGGCCCGTCTGTGGCCACAAAGAGCTGATAATGCCCCGCCACAAACATCTTTCTGAGCATGTCATCATGCACAAACCGATCAAAGTTCTCTATGCCTTCCCTGGAATAGTCAGGGGCGTTGAATTTCGCAAATGTATCCCACGCGAGCTTCATCGCCCCATCCCAGTCAGAATGGTAAGCGCATCTGACCATTATTTTTGAAGTATCAATTATCCGATCCACTTTCTATCACTTTCATGAGCCAGCCATACTGGTCCTCATAAACCTTTTCTCTTCCGATCTCCTGCTGAAGCTCATGGCGCATTCCGTCATAGATCTTGAGCTCAACATTCTCGATCTTGAGTTCATTCTTGTAAATACCGTAGAGTTTCTCAAGCGCCTCGCCGTAGTTGCCAACGGGATCCTCTTTTCCGCCTGTTATGAGGATGGGGAGTTTTTTGGGGATATCCTCCATCTTGTCCACGTCCTGAACTCTCTTTAAAAGCTCTGCCATTGTCTTGAAGCCGTTTAATGTAAATACAAAGTTGCAGGCAGGATCTGCGATATACTTGTTGATACTCTCCTCATTGTGAGAGAGCCAGTCCTGATTGGTCCTGGGATTGGGAATCTTCTTGAGATACCCCTTAAATGCCATGTTGTTTACCATGCTGCTGCGGTACTTCTCTCCCATAAGAACCTGAAGGAAGCTTACAAGACCGCTCAGACTTTTAACAGTGCCTGAAGGCATAAAGGCTGTGCCCTGAATGATGGCGCCCTTGATACCCGTTCCGTATCTTGTGATATATTCTCTTGCCACAAATGACCCGAAGCTGTGTCCGAGAATAAAGCATGGAAGTCCGGGATAATCTTCCTGAGTCATCTTTTTAAGTCTGTGCGCATCACGCACCAGCACTGTGGCGGGATCGTTTTTGCAGAAATATCCATAGGTCCCCTTGGTTCCGACCGAACCACCGTGTCCGAGATGATCGTTGCCTATAACAATGATCCCTCTCTCAGCCAGGTAGTTTGCAAACTCATCATAGCGGTCAATGTACTCCTGCATGCCGTGAATGATCTGAAGTATGGCCTTTGGCTCACCCTCCGGAATCCATCTGATGGCGTGAAGCATTGTCTGCCTGTCTCTTGATTTGTAAGTCAGTTCCTCTTTCCGTACCATTTTGGAATTCCCCCCTAGTTTGATTATTCTTAGTACTTCTCTGTATATAATAACACATGTTTATATATCAGCACACCTCAGCGCCGCTGGGCATATCTTTTTCAGGAGTCATAAGTGAAAGATTCCCATCCGCATCCTCTGCGCAAAGAAGCATTCCCTCAGAGAGCACTCCGGCGAGCTTGGCAGGTTTCAGATTCACAAGCACCAGTACCTTCTTACCAACCATCTCCTCAGGGGAGTAGTACTTTCTGATTCCTGAAACTATCTGCTTAACAGAGCTTCCTATCTTAACCTGTGAGCAGAGAAGCTTCTTGGAATTCTCAACCGCTTTGCACTCAAGGATCTCACCGATCTGGAACTGCATTCTGCCAAAGTCATCGAAAGTGATCTCCTCCTTGGCAGGTATATCTATCTCTTTTTTGTCTGAAGAATCCTCAGCGTCGCTTTCCTTAGGCGCAGGCGCAAGACCTGCCTTTGCAAGGTTTATTGCTGCCATCTTCTGGGACTTTTCAAACTCAGCCTTCTGCTTTTTGGTGATCTCTGCAGCCCTCTCAAGAACGTCCTTGAGGTCCTTTCTCGCAAAGAGCATCTCAGGAGCTTCAGATACTCTGGTGCCGTTTGCAAGTTTGCCAAACTCAGAGAGTGTATCAAAATCTCTCTCGGGCGCGGAGAGCTGTTCCCTTATCTTCTGCGCAGTCTCAGGCATGAACGGATCCAGGAGCGCTGCTCCGATGTTGATTGACTCAACAAGGTTGTAAAGAACGGTAGAGAGTCTGTCCTTCTTGCTCTCATCCTTGCCAAGGATCCATGGCTCAGTTTCGTCGATGTATTTATTGCATCTCTTAAAGAGAGTAAAGATCTCTGTCAGTGCATCAGCCACGCGAAGTTCATCCATCTTGGCTTCAACTTTTTCGTAGCAACCTGTAACAACAGCCTTAAGGTCATCATCCACAGCTTCTTTTACGCCCTTGTCAGCAACTACTCCGCCAAGGTACTTGTTGCTCATCGCAATAGTTCTGTTGACAAGGTTGCCGAGAGTGTTGGCAAGGTCAGAGTTAAAGCGCTCCACAAGCAGCTCCCATGTGATAACGCCGTCATTGTCAAAAGGCATCTCGTGAAGAACAAAGTATCTCACGGGATCAACTCCGAAGATGCTCACAAGATCGTCTGCATAAATGACGTTGCCCTTACTCTTACTCATCTTTTCACCGCCCTGTAAAAGCCAGGGGTGTCCGAATATCTGCTTGGGCAGAGGCTCTCCCAGAGCCATCAGGAAGATAGGCCAGTAAATTGTATGGAAGCGGATGATGTCCTTGCCGATGAGGTGAAGATCAGCAGGCCACCACTTCTTGTAGTCTTCC